>Ga0213836_101822_pt1 | contig 11433 bp, 10 predicted proteins | sample SWPATP03_FD_160578 | JGI IMG/M metagenome (GOLD analysis project Ga0213836, IMG submission 160578) | Coastal seawater microbial communities from Marineland, Florida, United States - SWPA TP0 #3 | ecosystem: Environmental > Aquatic > Marine > Coastal | place: USA: Florida | collected 2016-08-05
TTTTTTGATAACAGCGTATTTAATCAACCGCTTGCCGATTGGGATGTGAGCAACGTAACCAATATGAACAACATGTTTCAGAATGCAGCATCCTTCAATCAAAACCTCAGCGGATGGTGCGTGGAAAACATCACTACTCAACCAACCGATTTTGCAACCGGCGCTCCGCTTGCACCTGAATTCTTTCCAATTTGGGGAACCTGTGGCGACACAAGCATCGGAGAGGGTACAGAAATCGTCACTGAGTTCGCTTTGGGTCAGAACTATCCCAACCCGTTTAACCCAACAACGCAAATCAGCTATGCCCTGCCTGAGGCTTCAAACGTACGCCTTGAGGTTTACAACCTGATGGGTCAGCGCGTGGCGACATTAGTCAACGGGTTGCAAACTGCCGGTCAACACACTGCAACGTTCGATGCTGCAAATCTGGCAAGTGGGGTTTATATCTATCGCCTGACTGCCGGAAGTTATGTACAAACCAGAAAAATGATGCTGGTTAAGTAGGAATCAATCCATCATAATTTAAAAAAAGGCAAGGTCAGTAATGGCGTTGCCTTTTTTATTTAGAGTACGTTTGGAGACAAACGATCGTAAAATAGAACGCTGAAGAGGGATTGGCTTTTGACTTATAACGTCAATTGCGATTATGCCGTCATTCGGGGTATAAGATTAAACCATTGTTTACAAATAGTTTACACAGAGTAAATCATTAGCTGAAAGGCTTTTAGCCGAATTTTGGCAAGGAATTTCTATCTGGAAAATCCAGTAAACTATGTCAAGAGTTAAACAAATAAACAAATAAACATCCTCCAAAACCTTTCAGCTTTGAGCCTTCAGCTTTCAGCTCTTTTCCCCTCAACTAAAAAAAGCTTTCAACGTCTAACTTCCATCACATTTCCTTCAAATTGTGTATCTTAGGCGCTAGCTAAAAATGTTGTAGATACTAACGTGCAGATTTGAGAACAGGAGCGCTTGTGATTATTGCGATTAGCAAGGAAGTGGTAAAAGGCGAAAAACGTGTTTCAATTACTCCGGATATTGCTGAGAAGTTTGTGAAAAGTGGATATTCGGTTTGGGTTGAACAAGGGGCCGGCGATTTAGCGGGCTATCCCGATGAACTGTATTCAACGTCAGGTGCCATCCTTATACAGGATAGAAAAAAACTTTTTTCTGAGTGTGACCTTCTTTTAGGCATTCATACTCCTCCCAAAGAGGATTTACTATTCCTAAAAAAAGGTGCGGCTTTATTTTGCTTTCTATGGCCTCTTCAGCATCCTGGGACGGTCGACTTGTTGAAAAATCAAGGGATTACAGCTGTTTCTATGGATGCCGTGCCGCGTATTAGTCGGGCGCAATCTATGGATGCACTTTCTTCTATGAGCAATATTTCCGGGTATAAAGCGGCCTTAATTGGCGCGATGGAGCTCGATCGTTACCTTCCGATGATGATGACGGCTGCCGGAACCATCCGTCCGGCGAAAGTGCTCGTTTTGGGTGCCGGGGTTGCCGGTTTGCAAGCTATTGCCACGGCAAAACGTCTCGGTGCAGTTGTTGAATCGTACGATGTGCGTCCGGCTGTAAAAGAGCAGGTCGAAAGTCTCGGTGCTACGTTCATCGACATCCCGATTGATGATACCGATACCGAAACAAAAGGCGGTTACGCCAAAGAGGTCTCTGAAGAGACGAAGAAAAAGCAAGTTGAAGTGCTTCACAGCCATGTTCAAAAATCGGATGTGGTGATCACCACGGCGCTCATCCCCGGAAAAAAAGCACCCGTTTTGATTACAAAAACAATGGTTGGTGACATGAAACCCGGTTCGGTAGTCGTTGACATCGCCGCTGAACAAGGCGGAAATTGTGAGTTGACCAAAGCCGGCGAAACGGTATTCCATAACGGTGTAAAAGTGGTTGGTCCTGTGAATCTTCCTTCTACCGTGGCTCAACATGCCAGCCAAATGTATGCAAAAAACATGCATACCCTTCTTTCTTTGTATCTCAAAGAAGGCTCCTTCGTGGTTAATGTATCCGATCAGATTGTACATGAATCAACCATTACCCATGCCGGTGAATTACTCTCCCCTTTGGTTAAAAAGGATCCATCCTCCTAAACACTAAACAAGCCCTATGGAACCCGTTTTATTTAACTTATTTGTTTTTGTTTTGGCCTCATTTATTGGCTTTGAGTTAATCTCGAAAGTACCTCCAACGCTTCACACTCCGCTTATGTCGGGTGCAAATGCGATTTCCGGTATCACTATCATTGGTGCGTTGGTTGTTGCCGGAAGCTCGGAATCTTTTTTGGGACAAATGTTAGGCTTAGTTGCCATTATTTTTGCGACAATCAATGTAGTAGGCGGTTTTTTAGTAACCGACCGCATGTTAGGGATGTTTAAAAAGAAGGATAAGGAATAACTATGACTGACTTTTTATCCGAAGGTTTTTGGTCGGGATTACCCGGATTTATCCAAGTGATGTATTTAATCGCTTTGTCGCTGTTTATTATTGGGATAAAGCGATTGGGATCTCCGGCAACGGCACGTTCCGGAAATCAGTTCGCTTCCATCGCCATGCTTCTTGGAGTTACCGTAACCCTTTTCGATCAACAAATTCTTTCACTTGAACTTATTGCTATTGGTTTAATTGTGGGATCAGTCATCGGGGTTATCACAGCCCGAAAAGTCGAAATGACCTCCATGCCCGAGTTGGTGGCTGTTTTTAATGGGTTAGGGGGAGGTGCCTCAGCCTTGGTTGCTTGGGGTGAGTTTGAACGACTTGATGCCACATCATTTATGTATCATGATTTGGTTGCGGTTGGGTTGAGTATCATGATTGGGGCCGTGACATTTACGGGAAGTACCGTCGCTTTCGGGAAGTTAAATGGAAGTATTAGCGGCAGACCATTAACCTTCAAAGGGCTAAACGTTATCAATGTTATTTGCCTTGCTATTCTCCTCGTGTTGGTAGGTGTATTTGCATTCATGCCTGATGTAAGTGGCATTTTCTGGGCAATTATCATTCTTGCTATACTTTTAGGAATCATTTCAGTTATGCCTATTGGCGGTGCAGATATGCCCGTGGTGATTTCTTTATTAAATTCGTATTCCGGTTTAGCTGCCGCTATGGCCGGATTTGTGGTAAATAACGTGCTATTGATTGTGAGCGGTGCGTTGGTGGGTGCTGCAGGACTCATCCTTACCAATATTATGTGTAAAGCCATGAACCGTACGCTTTTCAATGTGCTTTTCGGAGCGTTCGGAGGCGATTCGAGTGGGGGTGGAAGCGATTATTCCGGAGACCGATCCATCAGGGAAACCACCGCAGATGACATTGCTGTTCAGTGTGCGTATGCGAAAAAAGTGGTAATCGTGCCCGGCTATGGCTTGGCCGTTGCTCAGGCTCAACATTTGGTGAAGGAAGTAGCTAATTTGCTTGAAGAAAAAGGCGTTTCGGTGAAATATGGTATTCATCCCGTTGCAGGACGTATGCCCGGACACATGAACGTGCTCCTTGCTGAAGCCGATGTTTCTTATGATTTACTCTACGATATGGATCAAATCAACCCTGAGTTTGAATCGACCGATGTTGTTTTAATTATCGGTGCAAACGATGTGGTGAATCCTGCTGCAAGAACAAACCCGAGTAGCCCGATTTACGGAATGCCCGTGCTCAATGTGGACTCAGCCAAGCGAACGGTTGTCTTTAAACGGAGTATGAACGCCGGTTTTGCGGGGATAGAAAACGAACTTTTCTACAATGACAAAAATCAGATGTTCTTCGGTGATGCAAAAAAATCACTCCAATCACTGGTTGTTGCGATTAAAGAGTTGGAGTGAGTGCGAGTGCTACTGTAAATATTAATTCTCACTTCACCAGCACCATCTTTTGCGTAAACACCTGTTCCCCGGCTTGCAACCGGGTGATGTATATCCCCGATGCCTTATCTTTGCAACTTCAGTTTCATCAGAATTATCAAACATGCCAAACAAAGCCTTTTTCCTTGATCGCGATGGTACCCTAAATGTAGATCATGATTATGTGCATTTAAAAGAAGAATGGGATTGGATTCCCGGTGTAACCAAAACCCTGAAAAGGTTGCATGATGCCGGTTTCAAATTGATTGTAGTTACGAATCAGTCCGGAATTTCGAGAGGACACTTTTCGCTTGATCAAGTCAAAGCGCTGCATGAATGGGTGAACGAGCAATTATTCTCTGAGTTCGGGTTCAGGATGGATGCGTTCTATATCGCACCTTGGCATCCTGATTTTCATGATGGATTGGCTCTTGAGCTTCTCAATGAGCGCAAGCCCGGAACGGTGCTCTTCAAGCAAGCCGCTGAGCGGTTTGATATTGATTTCAGTCAATCCTACATGGCCGGAGATAAATCATCGGATATAAAACCCGCCCTTGAACTTGGTATGAAACCCTTTCTTGTGCACTCACGCTTCACCGACGAAAAGCTTATAGCCTGGGCAAACCGCAAAAAAGTACCCTACCTCCCCAGCCTGGTCGAAGCCGTAAACGCAGAATTCGGATTTGACAAGTTTTAAATATCTTCGTGCACCTTAGAGACCCTTGTGGCTTTGTGAAAATAATTAGCCCTACTTATCGACTTACACTTTTATAGAACGCAGATGACGCAGATTTGGCTGATTTTCGCAGATAAATAAACAGTTAAACAAATAAACATCTAATCCAAAAGATCTACATTCCCCACTTTACAAGGAAGTTATCCAATCATTCCACATTCCTAATTCGTCATTCGTAATTCCTAATTCGTAATTCGTATTTCGTATTTCGTAATTCTCCATTCTTAATTCGTAATTCATCAATCATCCCTATCTTAACTCAAAACACATCCACCTATATTTAATTAGAAATGATCTCAATTGATTTTTGGAATACGATTGTTATTGCGCATACAAATGGGGAATTGCGGAATGAAGCGCGCGTTAATGGATTGCGCGAAATTGCGCAGAAGTATGGTGAAGCCCCAAGTTTGGATGCGATCAAGAAAGCACATCAAGCTGCAAGTATTAAATTCGATGAAATCTGGCTTGGAAGTCAGCGTACGCCCACCTCTCGCGAGTTAGTGGATATCTCTCTTGATTATCTGAAGCTAAATTTTTCCGAAGAAGACCGAAAGAAAGTGACGCTCATCTATCAGGAATCCCTGCTCGACGGTCCACCGGAACTGACTCCCGGCGTGGGGGATGCCCTTGAGGCATTGGCATCCAAAGACAAACTTGCCATCATTTCAGATACCATGTTTTCTCCGGGCACGGTGCTTCGCGGATACCTGAAATCAAAAGGATTACTCAATTTCTTCACGGCTTTTGCGTTTAGTGATGAAGTTGGGGTGAGCAAGCCGCATCAAAAAATGTATGAAAAAGTCCTTGCGGAGACCGATGGAAACCCCGAAACATCCTGGCATATCGGCGACATCCATCAAACCGATATCAAAGGCGCGCAGGCAATGGGCATGAAGGCCGTACTCTACACCGGCATCAACAAAAATGACGCCGAGACCTCTACTGCCGATCTGATTCTGGATAGCTGGGATGAGATTCAGCAGGAAATTTGATTGTGATTTCTTTGATTAATTAGGTGTTTTTCTCCTCCCTAAGCTGACTCCATATCGGCACTCGAAAAGACCAGTTCCGGGGTGCGGGGTGCGAGTTGCGGGTTTATTTGTAAAACTGTTTATTTGTTTACTTCTGCCTTCGACACCATCCCGTCATGCTCCGAGGTAAACCGGGACTGAGGCGGAGTAACCTCAAGCATTATCTTTATTATCCAATATCTTAGCAGGGTTTCCGAATGACCTTTCTAAAGTGCTACGAAACTGTCATACTGTCCTGACCACTCAAATGTATTAAGCGATAACGCTAATATTAATATCTCAACATGATGGGGTAGTTTAAATAATTAAAAACAAATATATAACAACATTAACACTCGCACCTCGCACCTCGCAAACCGGAACACCAATCTAATCACTGAGGTTAAACCTTCATGGAGAAACTCCTGCTCATTGTAAACCTGATGGATAAATAAAATTGAATGTAGGTTAAAAAAAATGCCCATGAAGTTATCTCCACGGGCATTGTTGGTTTTCATATAAAATAGAACTTACTTGATTAAAGTCATCTTTTTGATCATGTTTTGTGAACCTGCCTGTAACCTGTAAAGATAGATTCCACTTGCTAAATGAGAAGCATCAAAGGTGACCTGATGCGATCCCGCCTGACGCATTCCGTCAACCAATACAGCTACTCTTTGACCTTGCAGATTGTAAACGGTTAAGCTTACTTCAGAGGTAATTGGTAATGTGAAGTTAATCTGTGTTGTTGGGTTAAATGGATTTGGGTAGTTTTGATTCAATGTAATCATAGCAGGTAAATCTTGTGTAGGTTCAAGATTGGTATCCGGCATTTCTTCCCCGAAAAACGCAACATTCAAGATTCTCCAATTTCCGCCTCCACTATATTCTCCACCGCCGGTTCCTTCGGTTCTTGCACGGTGGTATGCTGTATTTGCACCAAAAACTTCATCAGGTACTTCAGGGTTGAACTCAACCGGAGAAAAGATGGATACAACGCGGATACCAAAATCTTCGTTGTTTGATACACCTTCAACTCCTGAAAAATCGAGCTCGAAGTCATATACTACATCGTGTGGGGTTAGTCCACCGTTGTTGTTACCGAATACATTCCAGCTTGTACCGGCATCGGTGGTGTAGTGGAACTCGGCCCAACGGCTCATGGTACCGGAGGCACGTAGCCCAAAAGAAACAGTGATCTCCTCATATCCCAAAGTACTTACCATAAATTCTGCACCGGCTGTGCCAGAGCCTTCGAATTGATCCGGAAAATCGGTGAGTCTCCAACCACTGGAAAGAGTAGTTGAATGGGTAGAGGTTCCACCTAATAACATGGCAGTTCCTGATCCAACAGCTGGCTCAAGAGTTTCGTCGAATGTCCAAAGGGTGAATGGCTCCGGCTCCTCCTCTTCGTAAACCTCACCACTAATTACGGTAACTTCAAGTAATCTCCAATTTCCACCGCCACTATATTCACCGCCGCCACTAATTCTTGCACGATGATAGGCTGTATTAGCTTCAAACTCCTGATCCGGATTTCCCGGATTGAATGCAACCGGTGAGAAAACAGAAACGATTCGGAAACCGAAGTTTGGATTGTTGTTTACTGCAGGAATTTCAGAGAAATCAAAAGAGAAATCAAAGACTGTATCATGTGGGGTAAGTCCTCCCTCGTTATTTCCAAGGATATTCCATGTAGTCCCGCCATCAGTGGTGTAGTGTATTTCAGCCCAACGGCTCATGGTACCGGATGAACGGTGACCAAATGTAACCGAAATTGTATTATAGCCGACCGTGCTAACCATAAACTCAGCACCGGCAGTGCCTGAACCTTCGAATTGATCTGGAAAATCAGTGATTCTCCATCCATCGGCAAGTGTTGTTGAGTGAGTAGAAGTTCCTCCTAACAAAGTAGCCGTACCTGTACCAACAGCAGGCTCGAGGGTTTCGTCAAAAGTCCACTGTGCAAGAGTCACAGGGTCATTCGCAAATATCTGTCCAACTAGCAAAAAGCTTGTAAACAGAATGGATAAACTAAGCATTATTTTTTTCATAGTAGTGTTTTTTTAATTTTAAAATAAGAGTTATGTGTTTGTTTTTTATGTTTTAGTGAGCTTTAAAAAGTTAATCATGTTCTTAATACCCATACTTTTTCAGTTTACTGCGTAGGGTTCCTCTAGGAATTTGAAGCAATTCGGCAGCTTTACTGATGTTATATTCAGTTTGATCTAGAGCCCAGTCGATAATATTTTTTTCGCAGTTTGATATATACTGTTCAAAAGGTGGATATCCATTTGATACTTCAACCGGAGATTGAACTCCTGAAGCATGTGACTCTGTTTTTGAAATGCCAATTTTGGATGGAATGGAAAAATCTTTAGTGGCAATAATCCGCTCTATGGTGTTTTCGAGCTGTCTCACATTTCCGGGCCATAGATATTGATTAAGACGCTCAAAAAAAGTTTCAGAGCATTCTAGTAGTAAATGTTCTGCTCCATGTTTTTCAAAAAAATACTCTGTTAATTCTCGAATATCCTCTTTTCTTTCGCGGAGTGGAGGTAAGTAAATTGGAATAATGTTTAAACGATAATACAAATCATCTCTAAACTTTTTTTCTTTCACTAACTGCTCAAGATCTACCTTGGTTGCACAAATTACCCGTACATCAATCGAGATCAATTCGCTTCCCCCTACCCTAACCAACTGCCGTTCTTGCAAAATTCGGAGGAGTTTAACCTGAAGGTGTAACGGCATATCGTCAATATCATCAATAAAAATAGTACCCTTATCTGCTCGTTCAAAATACCCTTTGTGAAGCTGATTAGCCCCTGTAAATGCCCCTTTTTCATATCCGAACAATTCACTTTCGAGAAGAGTCTCCGGAATGGCAGCACAATTGATTGCCACAAAAGGTTCGTTACTTCTGTTACTTAAATGATGTACTACCTTAGCAACCACTTCCTTTCCCGTTCCGCTTTCTCCTTGAATTAGCACGGTGTACGTATGTTCAGCAACATTTCTGATGGTTTCGAGAATGTTTCTCATTGCATCAGAACTACCGATTAATTGTTTGTTTTCAAATCGTTCAAGTTTCTTTTTTAACTCGCTGTTTTCCTGTTTAACCTCTTTATAATCTGTGATTTTTTTGATAAGTCCGAGAAAGCGCTCCGGAGACAGTGGTTTCAAAATATAATCATAAGCTCCAAGTTTTAGGGTTGAAACCGCTGTTTCAATGGTTGCATAAGCTGTCATGACTACAACTTCCGTTGCTTCATTTTTTGCTTTGGCTGCCTTTAATACTTCAATTCCGTCTTTGCGAGGTAACTTTAGGTCGGTAATTACAAGATCAAAATCGCCGGATTGTACCTGCATAATTCCGGCTTCACCATTGTCGGCAGTTTGCACCTCGTAACCTTCATTTTTTAAAAGATTTGCGAGGGTTATTCTGGTAATTTTTTCGTCTTCAACTATCAGAATATTCATGGTTCTTTTTCGAAGGGATTAAAATTATAAATTCAGTGAACTTTCCGGGTTCACTGTTCACGGAAATGGTACCATTATGCGCTTCAACAATACCAAGAGTTACATAAAGCCCTAAGCCGGTACCCTGACCTACTTCTTTAGTGGAATAAAATGGGTCAAAAATCTTTTCAATGACCTCAGGTTTAATCCCGGAGCCATTGTCCCTAACGGTTAAGCACAGACCATCAGAAACTTTTGAAAAGTGTACTTTTATTTCACCATACTCATGCACAGCATCAAGACTATTAAGAATGAGATTCATCAACATTTCTTGAAATAAATTAGGATCGGCATAGACATCGGGGATATCAAGATCATGGGTAATTTCCAGATCTACGTACTTTTTTTTGATTCGGTAATCCAACAGATCAGAAACAATTTTTGCTTGGCGAATAACATCTACCTTCTCCGTTTTCTCCTGTCGCTGTCTTGAATAGCCTAACAATTTACTTACAACCGACTCGATTGAGGTAAGTCCCTCATTAATCAAATCCAGATATTCAAGCATTTGCTTTTTGTTATCAGGATCTTTTTGGATGGAATACACGCAAAATCGCATACCATTTAACGGATTATTGACTTCATGTGCCACACCGGAAGCTAAACGACCTATAGAAGCCAGTTTCTCTGCCTGGAAAATTTGTCTCTGTGCATTTTCCAACTCAATTTTAGATTCATTCAGCCTTTGTTTTAACATTTTGAAATGGTCTATCAAAATCCCAATTTCATCATTTCGGGGTTCCGGATCCAAACCTGAGCCGGTTATTAAATCAAATTTATCTACTTCATCAAGCAGCAATCCTAAAGAGGAGGTCACTCTGTTAATAAAAAAATACAGTAAGGCAAGAGTCAGAAAAATGGCTATCAGTGTAAAGAGAACCATCATAAAAAATGAAGCACGGATTTTATCCGATAGATGAGTGGCATTAAACCCAATGATAACTGTACCCCAATTTCTGTTTCCAATTTGTAATGGCTGAAAGGTTTCAAGTACCCAGCCATTATTATTATCCTTAAAAATTGCGGTCCTAACTTCTGATGACCTGAACAAACCGGCATATCTGCTATGTTCTTCTACCATTCCATACTTAGATAAATCGCTATGTGCAATGATGCGTCTGTTTCGGTCTAGCACAGAGATATAGTTAATTCCATCTACATTATCTAAAAAGCTTTGAATATGGGTTTCGAGCAAAACCTCTCCTCGTTCGCGATCAGCATTAATAAGAGCTTCTATCACAGGGATTGAAAAAGCTCGAGAGAATGATTTCGCACTATCTTTTTGCTGCTGAATGGTTAGCGTTCTCCACTGAATTAAGATACCAATTGAGATAAGAATCATCAGTACTGTAATGAGCACACCAATGAATGTTAGTAACTGAAGTCTCAGACTCGATTTGAACCAACTTAGTAAAGATTTCATGATTCGTGTCATGGTTGCAACATCTCCCCGAAACGGTTATGCATCAGATCATAATCTTCCGGTTTTGCCTCTACGAAGCCAAAGAAAAATTCAGGATCCCAATTGGCAATCATAGCCTGATATTCAGGTTTTCTAACATCTATTGCCAATAGAGCTGATTTGATTGCATCAGAAACTTCTTTTCTTGTTTTAGCCGAGATAACTAACGGAGAGCCCGGCACGGGCAATGAAGATGCGAGAATACGAATTCCTCTGTTTTCAAACTCTCTAGCAACTCGATCTTTAACACTTCCGGCATGGTACGTACCACGCATTACTTCATAAATAACAGTATGATGATGATCTAAGTGATGTACTAATTCTAAATCATCAATGTGGATGCGTTCTCGATGAAAACCATAGTGAAACAACCAATTAGCCGAAAAACTTTGTTCTGATGGCAATGCTAATCGCTTTCCTATAAGATCTGCAATATCATGTATGTCCGAATCTTCACGGACAACAATATGAGAGCGAAACGAAGGATTTCCATCTTGATTAACGGGCTTAATTATTGGTATTAAGCCAAATTGATCTCTGGACGCGATATAAATAAATGAACCTAAAAATGCTGCATCTACTTTACCCGAGGCTAAGTTTTGTACCGTTTCGGAATATGATCTGTTAACTATTAATTCAAAATAAAAATCGGTTTGATTGGTGAGATAATCCATCAAAGGCTGATAACCACTATATAATATATTTGATGGGAAACGAGAAATAACTCCGATTCTGACCGTATCAACAGACTCAGAAGAAGGCTCCACAAGAATCACATCATCATACGGATATGGCTTACTTAAATCCATTAACTGAATGTATAATGCAAAGGCCAATCCTGAAAAGAGG
>Ga0213836_101823_pt1 | contig 11431 bp, 25 predicted proteins | sample SWPATP03_FD_160578 | JGI IMG/M metagenome (GOLD analysis project Ga0213836, IMG submission 160578) | Coastal seawater microbial communities from Marineland, Florida, United States - SWPA TP0 #3 | ecosystem: Environmental > Aquatic > Marine > Coastal | place: USA: Florida | collected 2016-08-05
GAACGCGCCGGCCAAGATCCACGATGGCCACGATCGAAGTGCGTCGTGCAGCCAGCGCGCATCCTTGGCATGCGCGTCCGCAAGAAGGACTCTGCGCGGTCGCCGCGAACAACGGTCCATGTCGCGTCAGGTCTCGAACAGGTGTGCGCATCGACCACGAAGCATTTCCAGCCATTGCCCGGTTGTCTGCGTTGGTCCGAAGCAGGCAGGCACCCGGTGCATGTAGCGACGGTGCTGGCGGTTCCAATTGGAAGATGACAGCGTAAGTCTGGAAACCGTGAGGGGCAGGGATTCAAGGGTACTTCCGCCCAGACCACACCACGTACAGAAAGCGTATTTGACATAATATAGATTATGCGAAGTGAAGCCAGCCTCATGAAACGTTTGCTCCCTGTAAATTAAGTTCGGGCCGGATATTTTGTCCGGCCCTTTTTTTACCCTTGGACGGAGAAAAATGCGATTCCCGAACCTTCGATACGGCAACCCCACTGAATTCGCTTATTACGCCATGGGCCGCACCTACGCGGACCTGGCCAAAGTCCTGCGGCGTGATGAACGCACGGTCCGCGACTGGTTGACCGGCCGGGCCCGGGTGCCCTGGTGGGTGCCGGAGATCATGCGGCTGAAGTCGCTCGAGCTTCAGCTCCGGCAGCGGCAAATGTTCGGCCAGGTTGAAATGGAGCGCCGCGCCACCAAGCTCGGCGTCGTCCTCCCGAACAACGTGCTCCAGCTGGCCGACGTCGCCACAATGAAAAAGCCCCAGGCGGACGGCCCAGGGCTTTTCGTTGAACGCCGGGCCGCAGCCCGATAACGTTATTTCGTGCGCTTCTTGAAGCGCCCGTTCGCGCCGCGCGGCGGCGTTTTCTTCTTGCGGGTCATATGTGGCTCCGTTCGATGTGGTTGTCCATGCGCACCCGCGCCGCCTCGATGGCCTGCTCATTGGCGCCGAGGCGCGAATGGATGCCCTTGAGGTCGGCACGGATGCCCCCGTATATCGCCCCTGCCGCCACGAGGAAGGACAGGATCTGATACATCAGCTCGGGCGGCAGCGGCGGCATTACGCCACCTGCCCTTTTTCGCGCAGCACCACAGCCATGCCGCCTGCAGCACCGCTGGCGCCGTCGATGACCGGATACCAATGCGCCGGCAAGACCAGCTTCAGGCCCTGAATCACTGCGGCCAAACCCGCCCAGGTGGACGGTTCAAAAAGACGTTTCATGTTGTTGTTCTCCTAGCTTTGGTGGGTTAAAAAAGGCTGTTGCCCTGCCCGTCTTTCACGGTCAGGCTGTTATCGGTGACGAACTTGCGGACCGCTGGAAAGCGGCTGATCACGTACGACGCGGCTAGCAGGCCGACGAGCACGATGATCGTTTCGCGCGCCAGCTCGGGCACGGTTGGGATGATGGCTTTCAGGTTCATCTTTACATCCCGTGGTAGCCGCGTTCGAGCTGGCGCATCGCCGCTTCGTCACGCGCCCGCTGCTCGTCCGTGTAGTTGATCAGGCGCCCGGAGCCGTCGTTCATTGGCTCGGCCTTGTGCACGTATTCGAACACCGGGTTCCTGATGTTCTCCAGCAGCCAGCGTTCGCCATTCGTGGTCGCGGCGTCCCACGCATCGCTGATGGCGTCAGGGATAGCCGTTACCATCTCGGTCGCCTTCTGCTTCAAATACCATGCGATCACGACGACGCCCAGCCCGATGCCGGCGACAATCATGGCGTCCTGTTTGAGCGTCGCCATGTCACCAGCCCATGATGCCGAGGTAGTCGTCCATGCCAGCGCCTGGCGCCGACACATCGACCGGCATGAAGCCGCCGTAGGTGGCTGGGAACAGTTCAACCACGTCGTCGCTGACAACTTTGCCGTCGCTGGTCGTGATCTGGCCGAGCCAGTTTTTCGACAGGAACGCGGGCGAGCCGTCCGCATTCTTCGCAGCCGTCAAGCTGCTCCAGGCGCCCCCGAGGAGTTCCCCCCACATCTGGTTTTGCACGTTCACGGTTGGCGGCTGCGCGCTGTAGGTGCCGGCCGGCGCGGCCTGCGCCTTGGCTTTATTCAGCATCAGGACGACGAGCGCAGCGGCGCCGCCGATCAGCAGGATGTCTTTGCTCATGCGTATGCTCCGTACCCGGACTTGCCCAGGATGGTGGTGTAATAGTCGACAGTCTCGGCCGGCGCCGCGGCGAGGCCTTTCCGCTGCACGTTGCCGATGCCCCAGTTGTAGGCGGCGAGCGCCTTGTCCCAGGTGCCGAGCGATCGGTACAGCTTGGACAGGTAGCGCGCGGCGCCGGGAATCGCGCGGGACGGATCCAGCGCGGCCGCCTCGCTGCCCAGCTCCTCGCGGGCGGTGGCCGGCATGAACTGGGCGATGCCCATGGCGCCGGCGCCAGAGCGCTTGGTGCCGTCGATGATGGCCGGGTTGTAGCGCGACTCCTTCCACAGGAGCCACGCCAGAATGGACGCCGGGACAACGTACTGGACTGCGGCATATTCGATCATGCCGCGATACGGTTCCGAGCCCGAGGGCCAGCCGCCGTTAATTTGTGCTTTCATACTTTCCACCGTATCTGTGATTGCGTCCGATTCTTCATCGCCCGCGGTTGTCGCTACCATGCGCCGGTAGACTTCAAAGAGGCCGAAGCCGAGGGCGCCGCCGAGCATGACGATTTCGACGCCGCGAGCCATTACACCGGCTCCTCGACCCACTCGAAATTAGTGAACAGGTTTTCACCAAGATTCGTGCTGGTGACAAACAGGCCAAATCCCGGCATCAGCACTACCGGCTCTTGAAACACTTTCGTGTAATTCTGGTTTGGCGAACCCTGCACGCTGTACAGGTAGGCCATGGCAGGCAAAACGCCAGTCTGGATGCAAAGTTGCGCCGCCGAGACAGAGCCACCGATGCGCTTGCTGGTTCCGTTGCCGGATACCGTGGTGGCCACCGAATTTCCGCTCTTGATGCTGTGCAGCCCGCCGATATCGCCCGAGAACGACACCTCTTTGACGACTACGATTTTGCTGCTGGCTGGCGGGTTCCAGATTTGGACGTTGGAAACCACGCCGCCCACGGCTACCTGATTATTCCCGCCCAGGAACGCGGCGCCGGCCAGCGTGCGAGTGCGCCCGCCGTCGATCACTTCGACGCTTCCGCTGATACGATCGTCCCTGAAATCGAAGTCGCCGGCCAGAATGGAGCCGACGTTCGCAGCGTTGCTGCGGTCAGCAATGGTCAAGCTGGTGAAATTGACGTTCTCGATGCCCTGCCCTGGCAGCACGTCGACAAAGCCGCCCAGGGAGGTGCGGACGCGAATCAGGCCCGTTCCCGCCTTGTACTTAAAAAACCGGCCCTTGACGTCGATGGTCTGGCTTGCGCCTGGCGCCAGTTGAAAATCGAATTGCATGTGTTATCCCCTTGCCCGAGCCAGCACGGCGACGGCGGCCACCGCCAGCACGCCGAGCATGATTTTCTGTTGAGATTGCGTGGTGCCCTTCGCATCGGCGTAGGCGTTTTGCACCTGCGCGAGCGCATCCTTTGCGGCGGCGCCCGACATTGCGAGCGCGTCTTTTTCGATCAGCGCGGCCCGATCGTAGGCGTCATAGGCGCGGCCCGCGTTCGCGTTCACCACGTTCAGCGCGCCATCGAACAGCCCATCGGCGAAGTCATAGGCATGGATGGTCGCGGCCTGCTGGCCACTGGCGACGCCCTGCGCGAAGCCGAGCGCGTTTTTTACGGCATCTGCCACGCCGGTAAGCGACGATGTCAGCGCGGAGTTCGCGAAGCCAAGCGCGCCGGCCACCGCGCCGCCGTCGGTCGTAGTGCTGTAGCTGTAATTCGTGCTCCGGTTGCTGCTGTCGTACGCGTTGTTCGTCGTCGTCACGCTCCGGTTGCTCAGGTCGTACGAATTGTTGCTGTTGCTGCTGTCGGCCCAGGCGTTCGAGGTGCTGGTGTTGGTCACACTCCGGTTGCTCAGGTCGTAATTGCTGGTGTTGTTGCTGTTGCTGCTGTCGGACCATGCGTTCGAGGTGTTGTTCACGCTCCGGTTGCTCAGGTCATACGACGCGCTCGACGTGTTATTCGTCGTCGTGCTGGTGTTGTTGGTGCTCCGGTTGCTCAGGTCATACGACGAGGTGTTGTTCGTCGTGGTGTTGTTCGTGCTCCGGTTGCTCAGGTCATACGAAGTCTGGCTTGCATCCGTCCAGGCGTTGCTTTCGTAGCTGCTGCTGTAGTTCGTGCTCCGGTCGCTCAGGTCGTACGTGTTGTACGAGTCGGTCGCCACGACGCGGTTGTCGTAGTTCGCCGCCTGGCTGGAGGTGCTTTGCTTTTTGTCGCCGCCGATATTGCAGATCGGGCCGTATCGGACCTTGTGCAGCTGTTCGCGAATATTCATCGTAGGTTCTTCCGCATGATTGTTGCGGCCGGGGCGTACCCGGCCTGTTCCATCTTCCGCACCAGCCCGGCGCGCTTCGTGTACACCGTGACGGCGTTGCAGTCCTGGCCGAACACGCGTTCGACCTCAGGGAGGACGCGCTCGGTCGCATCGCCGGCCGCCGCGATCTGCAGCGCAGCGCGGATGACCAGCTCGCGGCCGCCCAGGTGAAGCACCTGATCGACCGCGACAACGACCAGCGGGCCGTCGTCGTCCGAGGCCAGGTACACAAGGCCGCCGCCGATGATGTCCTCGACGCCGTACAGGCCGTTGGTCCAGTCCCACTTGTGGTTACCCACCATCGGCGCGAGCGCTTCGCACGCTTCGACCCACGTCAGGGGCTGGAACCGGATCATTTACGCTTCAGGACGTAGTAGGCGGCCGCGCACAGGGCGATCAGCAAGACCGGGTTGTTGAGGAGCGAGCCGAGGCCGAGCGCCGAACTGCTGCGGTCGGTCTGGGTCGATTGCGATGCTCCGGCGCCCACGTTCACATTCCAGCCCGAGTTGTCGAACGCGGACGTGAACGAGTTGTTCAGCGTCTGGTTCGTCTTGTCGTCGAGCGCGGCGGTTGCCACGCTGGTAGCGCCCATGATGCCGGCGCTCCACGGGTCGACCGGCTGTTTGATCGGCAGGCCAGCCATCAGCGGTTCACCGAAATGACGACGGCGGCGAGCACCAGCAGCAGCAACATGCCGTTCACCGGCTGCTGCGGCGGCGCGGCGTTCTGCACTGGCTGGCCGAGCGCGTACATGCGCCCGCTGTCGTCAATGCCGTAGCCGGTGGTGCCGCTGATGGCGGTGGGCTTGTTGATCTCGCGATCGACGTAAGCGTTGATGACGTTGCCCAGCTGGGACAGCGCCCACACATCGTCTGGAGCCGTATCGAGTGGATACATGGTGGCTCCTTAGAACGCTGCCAGCGGTTCCAGCACTTCGACTTCGATAGTGATGGTTTCGCCCGCCGAGAAGGTGCCCAGCACTTCCATGGTCTGCGCATCGCGGGTGTTCAGGACCTGGCTCTGGTTGTCGTCCACGATCGCGTCGAACATGTACAGGCCGGCCTGCGGCACCTTCTTGTACTCGGTCTGGTTGAAGTCATTCAGCGCCTTGGTCGATTCCTCGATCACGATGCCGTTCTTCTTAATGACCAGGGCGGTCATGTTCGCGGAGAAGAACGCAATGCGCTTGAACAGCGAGCCGCCATCCTTCAGGTGCGGTACCGGCAGCGAGAAGGTGCCGGCAGCGCCGATAGTCAGCGTCGACGAATGCACCTTGGCGATCAGGCCACGGTACGGTGCCTGGGCGCCGTCGATCTGCGGGCGGCTCACTTCGGCCCAGCCCGACAGCTGCGGCGCGGTCGCGCCGGAGATCGAGAATTCCATCTTCAGGTCGGTGACGCCGGCAGTCGTGTCGAGGGCGCCCAGGGACTGGCCCAGTTCGGTCTTGCTGCGAATTTCCGAGAAGTCGATGGTCAGGAAGCCGGCGTTCGCAGTGATGCCACGGTATTGCATGGCGGCGTCGCGGCGCGAGGCCGAGCTGTCCCAGATGACCTTGCCGTTGGCCTTGATCTGGATGCCGGTGAGGTGCGCCTTGGTGAAGGCGGTGCCGGTCAGGGCAAAGCTCATGCGCTCGATCGCGAAGCCGAGCAGGTTGCTCAGGTCGAGCGTGGCCAGGCCGGTGTTGACGACGTTGTTGACGGGGAGGAGTTTGACGCGGTTGCCCATGGTCGCTCCTTAGATCTGGTCGCGCAGGACTGGCACTTTGCGCGCCACGACGATGCCGGCCACGCCCAGGGCTGCGGCTTTGGCGGCCGGATGCGGCACGAACTTGTAGACGGCGTACAGCATGGCGAGGGCGGTGCCCATCTTGACCAGCTCTTGTTGGTTCATCATTTGGTGACTCCGGAAAGGAATGAAAAGTTGTGTTTGAAAAACAAAACACATATTCATTTCCTATCGGCACAAATGCAAAAAGCCTGCCTTAGGCACGGTGCTTAGGCACTGTGCAGAGGCAGGGTTTCCAAATGGAATTTATTTGCGTTGTGGAAAAAAAGCTACTTGAATCGCAACTTCGACTGGATTTTTTCCTTGGTGACTGGATCGAACCGGATGAACTCGAACGGTTCTAGGGCTTCCAGCTCGGCCACTTGCACGCGGGTCTTCTTGGCGATGTAGTCGATGTCCTCGCCGCGCGACGTGAACAGCATGTATTCGCTGGCGTTGCCGATGCACGTCTTGTCGGCTTCTGCCCAGCGCTGCGAGATCGCGTAGATGTCGATGCCGCGCTTCAGGCCGCGCCTGATCAGGATGCCCCAGTTCCCGGGCGCCTTCGATGGCGTTGTAACGTCGGCCAGCTCCTCGGCGATCACTACCAGGGGAGCGATGAAGCGGCCAGCGTAGAAGACGGCTCCGCACCAAAAATCGAATTCGGCCTTCAGGTCGCCGCCGGCCACGTACGCGACGCGCAGCCGGCTCGGCGTCTGGAGCGCGTCCAGCAGCTGGCGGCGCGTGGTCACTTTCTGGTAGTTGGGCAGGCCGGCCCACTGGTCTTCCGGGTCCCAAGCGCAGATTCGGCGCGCCGCTGCGGTCTCCTTGGCCACCTGCGTGGTCTTGCCGCAGCGGGAGGCCCCGGAGACCACCCGCAGGCGGCCGTCGGCGGTCTTCAGGGCACTCATCCCAGCCTCACTTGTTCAGCTGGCTGCGCCACTGCCTGGGCGGTGCTGGCAGGTGCCTTAGGCACTGGCTTGGCACGTGCTCCGATGTCAGCCTTGATGCCCTCGAACGTGGCGAATGCGATCGGGCCGCACACGACCACCATCGCGATCTCTTCCTTGTAGCGGCCGCCCATGTCGCCCAGGTTGATGCCGTACTTGGTCAGCACCGGTCCGACGGTCATCGAAACTGCAACCCGGGCCTCCTCGGTGTAGACGTCGACCAGCGACGGGTACAGCCTCGACAGGAACGGGATACCGATGTCGAGCATCATGCGCACCGCCTGGCTGTTCTCGTCGACCTGCTGCGCGAGGGCCTGTTCCTGTTCGGCCGCTTCCGCTTCCTCGATCTTCGCAACCTCGCGATCCGGTTCGGCGGCGGCGCGCTCCAGCGCTGCGAGCGCGGCTGCCTGTTCGTCCGGCATAGCGGGCGCATTTGCGTGGTCGTCCATCACAGCTCCGAAATGCTAAAACCGCCCTTGGGAGGCGGTTGTTTTGGATCCGGCTGCGGCTCCTTGGCAGGTGCCTTAGGCTGCAGCGTCAGCGGAGTCTTGGCGGCTGGTGCCGACGCCGCGTCGGGCTTGGTCGGCAAGGCCGCGAGCCACTTCCTTGCCGCCGCCGTGTGTGCCTGGGCGAAGCCGGTTTGCTCGCAGTCGGCTTCCTGGCACTTGAACGACAGCGTGCCGGTTTCCGCCTTCATTACCGCCACCGGTTGGGCGCAGCCTGGGCAAGGCATCTTGCCCAGGTTGGTTTTTGGTTTGGCGGCCATCAGACGACCGGCTCCAGCCACGCGTCTTCGAAGGTCTCGACTACCTGGGGGCCGCCGGGCACTTCGTTTTCGAACTTCACCGTGCTTTCGCCCTCGACTTCCTTGCCGTCCACGACCGCCGGCCCGAGATACACGCCGACCTGTTTGTAACGCTCCAGCGACGATTCGATCACGCGGACCGCGCTGTACACCTGTGCTGAAATTGCCATCGTTATTCTTTCGTTTTGAGTTTCGACCGCAGTTCATCAACTTCGGCGCGGAGGCGGTCCAGCTCCTTGCCATATTCCATCAGGGCCGCCCGCAGATCGGCGGGAAAGTAGGCCTTCACCATCGCGCTCAGCTTGGCCAGCGCGGCGTGCATCAGATCTTCCATCAGTCGTTACCCGTGTTTGTGTTCGTGTTTGTGTTCTCGCGATCGACGTGCATGAAGCCCCGCGAGTGCATCTTGACCTTCACTTCGCCGCGGGCGATTTTTGGCTGCGACCGGGCGTACACCAGGTATTCGTCGATGATCTGCTGCGCGCTCTCGGGGTCCGAGCAATGATGGGCGACGAATGCCAGGAAGTTCGGCAGCAGCCGGCGCGACTGGAGGACCGACAGGGCCTCGCCGTCGATGTGGCCGGCGACGGCCTCCTCAGGCAAGGCCTGCTCAAGCGCCTGTTCGTCGGTAAGCTCCTCGCGGCCGGTCAGTTCCTTCTTCAGGCCGCGCGACCACGACAGCATCCGCTTTCCTTCGAACGCCTCGGCGTATTCGCGGAACTGCTCCACGGCCAGGCCGTCGCCCTCATCCGCCCAAGCCAGCAGCTGGAAGGGGTGCGCGCCTTTGTTGTCGGTGCCGACCTTGGCCGCGTGCATGGTGACCTCGCGGGACAGGCCCCACTTTTGCTCCTTGCCGAACTTGGCGATGTATTCGGCGGCGTACTGGCCACCGCGCACGTCCAGGCCGTGGGCCAGCACGTCGCTCATCTCGTTTTGCTCGGCCAGGCCGGCTTTGCGCAGGGCCATGTACCACGTGTGCTTCAACTCATCGATCAGGCGCGACGACAGGCGGCCCTGCTCGCCCTGGGAAACTTCGCCGAACGTGTCGGGCGTGCAGAACACCAGGTCATGCTGATGCGGGTGCCAGCCGCTGCGCTCGCCCAGGGTGACTTCGAGCGACGACACCGAGCCCTTGCGCACACCCTTGGCCAAGATCCGCTTGTAGGTTTTCGAATTCTTGAAGTGCGCCTTGGCCTTGGTGAACGCCGGCAGCAGCTCGGCCAGCGCTTCGCCCCGGTCGTGGGGGAAGGTCAGGGTCATGAGGAACACGTAGCCGCCCTGCCCGACCCAGTGCTTCATCGCGTCCGACAGTTCGGCCTGGCGCGCGGCGCAGATTTTCGCGCTGCAGGTCGGGCAGGTCCAGACGCTCTTGCAGGTGGTGACACCGTGCATGCGCGCGCTGTCACCGGTGGCGGTGCGGTAGATCGCGACGTTCTCGCCCGGGTTGGCCACGCCGCGATGGCACCAGCACGTGCGGTGCTGCTCGCTCGCTTCCTTGGCCGGGTCGTAGAGGATCGAGCCAGCGCGGCGAGTAAGGGCGTATTTCTGGAAACGGCCCGAGTTCGGTACAAATACGCCCGTAACTTGTTGATTTGAATCACGGTTTATCGATTTACCACTAATACCAAGGTTGTTAGAGCCCTGTTGTGCGGAGGAAATCATGCTGCCCTCCGGCGTTGACGTTCTTCGAGCGCACGAACGTGAAGGACGACGGCAGTGCCCAGGAGCGTGCCCATAGCGCGCTGTACGGCATTCCAGTCGATTTCCACATCCACACCCCGGAGGCGCGCGAACTCGGCCGAGAGGCCCCTTTCCGCGCGCCGGAACAGGTCGACCGCGTATTCGATCTCAACCAGGTAGGTATCGGAGAGGGGGCGTAAGGCAGGTGCCTTAGGCGATAGCTCGGCATCGCCTAAGGCGGCGGCGTCGGCCGCGAGGTAGGGGCGGGCGTTCACGTCAACCGCCGACGAACGGCGAGACGAGCAGCCAGAGGATGGCGCCCCACAGGACGACCTCGACGGCTGCGGCGCCATGAAGGTCAGGCGGTTGGCAGTTCGGGCAGTCGCGGCCCTGGCGGCAGTCGTGGGTACAGCAGCTGGGAGATTTCATCGGGCGGCCTCCAGCTTCTCTCGGAGTGCCTGCGCCTTCAAGGCGCGCTTGGCCCAGTTGGCAGCGGTGCCGAGCTGGGAACTGACGGGGTCGGCCGCCTTTGCAGCTGTGTCCTCCACCCGCCTATCCAGAATCACGAGCAGGTCCGCGTATTCGTCGATCGAAAAAGTTACTGTTTTGTAAGATTGTGTTTCAGACATAGCGGGCTCCAAGGGCAATTTATCTCCACGGGTAAGGAGCCACGAGGGCCGCTTGCAAGGCGGCTTACCCTTGGAGGAGTGACGAACATTCCCTCGTGGCATCGCGAAGGATACACAAGTACCCCTTGATCATCAAGCGCTCCTTGATCATTGCGTATCAAGCGATCCCTGTCTATCCTTGGCGCCATACCTGCCCAAACGATGGCAGGGAGCCCTTGGAGAGCAAATTGATCAAAATATCCATAGCCGCGCTGGTGATCAGCGCGCCCTCGGCCGTGCACGCGGCACCTCACCCAGTCGATATGTCATGCGGCATGACGGTGAAGGCGTTCTTCGCCCCGCTGGTCCAAAACCGCATCCTGAATCCCAAGCAGGTGCAGATCACCGACCGGTCCGTAAATTACTTCCAACCTCGCCTGTTCAAAGAGATCGCGGTCTACGGCATCCCTGTCGTGTACGTCTTCGGCTACACGGACGAGCCGCTGCTGTTTGTGAACAACGGAAATTCGCAGTGGGACACATATGGAGTGGTTGTTCGGGAGAGCATCGCGAACGTGCAGGCCCAGTTGAATTCCATGCAGGCCACCGCAGCGCAGACGTACCGCGTCGACGCCCGGACGACCGCCATTACCTGCAAGGGAGAAGCAGCATGAAGACGACCGAATATCTCGACCAGGTGAAGCAGAAACTTCACCTCCCATCGGACTACGCCTTGGCCAAGGTGTTGGGTCTTAAGTCCCAGTCGATCACCCAATACCGAAACGGTGGAACGGCCATGGGCATCGAGACCTGCCTGAAGGTCGGTGAGATCCTGCGTATCGACGGCCACACGGTCTACGCTGACGGCCAGATTGAAAGAGCAAAGAGCCCGGAAATTGTTAATTTCTGGAAGACCGTTTCGGAAAAATTTTCCGAGTCTTTTAATGCACTACTGTCGGGCGCCAGCCCACGCCTGATGCGAGTTCCGGCGTGCTGACAGTAGTTTAAGTGCTGGCTTCACTTTCTATAGATTATGCGAAGTATCGTTTTTAGCTGTTCACCCGGCCGGCATGGTGTGCAGCGAGCCGCACCAAGCCCGCCGCCTTTACTTTTCTCCAGCCAGCGCCTTCACCGCTTTTTCCAGCGCACGGACTTTCTCGCGCATGCTGGACAGGTTGCGCACCAGCACAGCAACGCGCTC
>Ga0213836_101827_pt1 | contig 11415 bp, 11 predicted proteins | sample SWPATP03_FD_160578 | JGI IMG/M metagenome (GOLD analysis project Ga0213836, IMG submission 160578) | Coastal seawater microbial communities from Marineland, Florida, United States - SWPA TP0 #3 | ecosystem: Environmental > Aquatic > Marine > Coastal | place: USA: Florida | collected 2016-08-05
CGGTGCGCGACCTGATCGAATGGTCGGGCAACGGCGACATCACGCGCGGACGCGACGCGGTGCGCTTCTTCCTCATCTCGCGCAAGGCCGACACCGAATTCGTGTTCGACGTCGACGTCGCCCTGAAGACCTCGGACGAGAACCCGGTGTATTACGTCCAGTACGCCCATGCCCGCATCTGCTCGGCGCTGGCCAACTGGGGCGGCAACGAAGCGCAACTGGCGGACGTCGACCTGTCGCTCTTGAGCACGCCGCACGAGGCGAGCCTGCTGTCGAAGCTGGCGGCCTATCCGGAAGTGCTGCAGCGCGCCCAGGCCGAACTCGGCCCGCACCAGGTCGCGTTCTACCTGCGCGAACTGGCGGGCGAACTGCACAGCTATTATTTCGCGCACAAGTGGCTGCTCGACGGCGACGAGTCCCTGAAACTGGCGCGCCTGGCCCTGGCGACCGCGACCCGCCAGGTGCTGCGCAACGGCCTGGCCCTGATCGGCGTCTCGGCGCCGAACAAGATGGAACGCGCGCCAAGCGACGTACAAGACGAACCCCAAGCATAATTATCGAGCGACCATGACCGCCACTCTTCGTTTCCCTTCCCGCCAGCGCGGCAGCACCCTGACCGGCATCATCATCGGCCTGATCATCGGCCTGGGTATCGCAGTGGCGGTCGCGCTGATGATCACCAAGGGCGCCTCTCCCTTCACCGACCGCTCGAACAAGATGGGCCGCCCGGCCGACCTCGAACCGAGCCTGGCGAACGATCCGAACAAGCCGATGTACGGCAACCGCGACGCCGCGCGCGAAGCGGCCAGGCAGCTGGCCGAGCGCGAAGCGAAGAAGGCGGCCGCTGCGGCAACGGCAGCCGCCACGCCGGCGCCTGCACCTGCGCCGGCGAAGGCGCCGGCCGCCGCGACGGAATCCGATCCGCTCGGCCAGGCGATCGCCGGCATGTCGGGCACGAGCGCGCCAAAAGCGCCCGCGGCGGCGCCCGCTCCGGCGGCAGCGCCTGCCGGCGCACCGGCGGCAACGGCGGCGTCGAACGCCGGCGGCGACGACAAATACGTGTATTACCTGCAGGCCGGCGCTTTCCGCGAAATGTCGGACGCCGAAAACACCCGCGCCAAGCTGGCCCTGCTCGGCTTCGAGGCCGCCATCAGCGACCGCGCCAGCGACAGCGGCACCTTGCACCGCGTGCGCCTGGGCCCGTTCGCCCAGGTCGAATCGGTCAACAAGGCACGCGCAAAACTGCTCGACAGCGGTATTGACGTCGCCATCGTCCGTAACCAGAAATAAGGAAAACACTCGATGCAAATGCTTCGCCGCCTGCTCTGCACTGCCGCCCTGCTGACCCTCGCCGGCGTCGTTTCCGCCGCCCCCGCCGCGCCGAAAGAAGGCGTGCATTACCAGGTGCTGCCGCAGAAACTGGAGACCCCGGCCGGCAAGCCGGTCGAAGTCATCGAGTTCTTCGCCTATTACTGCCCGCACTGCAACGTGTTCGAGCCGCTGCTGGCCGACTGGGTGAAAAAGCAGGGCGCCAACATCGTCTTCAAGCGCGTCCACGTCGCCGGCGGCGCGCGCGTGCTGCCGCAGCAGCGCCTGTTCTACGCGCTCGACGCACTCGGCCTGCTCGGCCAATACCACACCAAGGCCTTCGCCGCCATGCACCAGCAAGGCGCGCGCTTCGCCGACGACGCGGAAGTGATCGACTGGGCGGTCAAGTCCGGCATCGACCGCGCCCGCTTCGTCGACGCCTATAATTCCTTCGGCGTCCAGGCCAAGGCGCGCCGCGCCGGGACCATGATGAACGAGTACAAGGTCGATCACTGGCCGATGGTCGCCATCGACGGCCACTTCCTGACCTCGCCTTCGATGGCGAATCCGGAAGGCTCCGAGGCGAAGACCGAAATCGAACAGCAGCAGGTCGCCCTGCAGGTGATGGACGCACTCGTCGCAAAAGCAAAAGCGGACAAAAAATGACCGCTGCGGCTGGAGCCGACCGGGTGTTCATCACCGGCGCCTCGAGCGGCATCGGCGCGGCGCTGGCGCGTGAATACGCGGCGCGCGGCGCCACCCTCGGCCTGGCTGCACGGCGCGGCGATGCCCTTGCCGCGCTGATCGCTTCCCTGCCCCACCCCGAACGCCACCGCGGCTATACCGTCGATGTGCGCGAGCACGCGGCCCTGGCCGCGGCGGCCCGCGATTTCCTGCAGCACGCGGGCGGCGCCGACATCGTCGTCGCCTGCGCCGGCATTTCGCACGGCACCCTCACCGAACGCCCCGAAGACCTGGCCGTATTCGAGGACGTGTTCGCCACCAACGTCAACGCCACGGTTGCCACCTTCGCTCCTTTTGTCGCGCCGCTGAAAGCGCAGGGCGGCATGCGCCGCCTGGTCGCGATCGGCAGCGTGGCCGGTGTGCGCGGCATGCGCGGCGCCGGCGCCTATTGCGCCTCCAAAGCGGCGGTGCGCGTGTACTGCGAGTCGCTGCGCCTGGAACTGAAATCCACGGGCATCCGCGTCGTCGCCATCGCGCCCGGCTATATCGACACCCCCATGACCCGCCACAACCGTTTCCCGATGCCCTTCCTGATGCCCGCCGAGCAGTTCGCCAAGGCCGCCGTGCGCGCGATCGCGCGTGGCGACAGCTACCGCGTCCTGCCCTGGCAGATGGGCTTTGTCGCCAAGCTGCTGGGCGCGCTGCCGAACGCCGTGTTCGACCTGCTGTTCGCGCGTGCGCCGACCAAACCGCGCAAGGAGCCGGCATGAACGCTGCCGCGATCAGCGCTCTCTCGGCCTCCGGCGTTGCCGTTGAGGTGGTCGACGAGACCGGCTCGACCAATGCCGACCTGCTGGCGCGCACCGCCACGCTCGTTGGCCCGCTGCTGCTGGTGGCCCGCAACCAGACTGCCGGGCGCGGACGCGCCGGCCGCAGCTGGCTGTCGTCGAGCGAAGGCTCGCTGACCTTCTCGCTGGCCTGGAAATTCGACGGCGGCCTGCCGCGCCTGACCGGCCTGCCGCTGGCGGTCGGCGTGGCCCTGGCCGACACCCTCGAGCGCCTCGGTGTGCAGGTCGGCCTGAAGTGGCCGAACGACGTGCTGCGCGACGGCGACAAGCTGGCCGGCATCCTGATCGAAACCCAGGCCGCGCCAGGCGGTGGGGTCTGGGCCGTGATCGGCATCGGCCTGAACCTGCTGATGCCGGACGAACTCGAAGCGCGCATCGGGCGCAGCGTCGCGTCCCTGCCCTGGCTGGCGCGCATGGAGCGCGACGCCTTGCTGGCCGCCCTGCTCGACGGCCTGGCCGATGCGCTGCGCGAATTCGAGCGCGCCGGCTTTGCCGCCTTTGCCGCGCGCTGGAACCTGCGCCACGCCTGGCAGGGCGAGACCGTCACCATCCTCGACGGCGCGACCGTGCTGCACGAAGGCAGCGCCGCCGGCGTGGACGACGCCGGCCGCCTGCTGCTCGATACGCCCACCGGACGCATCGCCGTGCTCGCCGGCGACGTCTCGCTGCGCGTGAAAGGGGCCTAGATGCTGCTGCTGATCGATGCCGGCAACACGCGTGTGAAATGGGCCCTGGCCGCGCCAGGCGCCGGCCTCGGGCAATGGTCGTCGTCCGGCGCGGCCCTGCACGCCGATCTCGACGCCGCCGCCGCCGGCTGGCACGGTCAGGATGTGACGGCTGCCCTCGTCTCGAACGTGGCCGGCGCCGTGCTGCGCGAACGCCTCGCCGCCCTGCTCGGACCGATCGCCACCGAATGGTTTGCGTCCAGCGCCGCGCGCGCCGGCCTGGTCAACGGCTACCGCGAACCGCAGCGCCTCGGCTGCGACCGTTTCGCCGCCGCGATCGGCGCGCGCGCGCTGGCGCCGAACCAGGCGCTGGTGGTCGCTACCTGCGGCACGGCGACGACGGTCGACGCGGTGTCGGCCGACGGCCGCTTCGTCGGCGGCATGATCCTGCCGGGCCTGGCCCTGATGGCCGGCGCGCTGGCGCAGAACACCGCGCAGCTGCCGCAGGCGGCGCCGGGGGCCGCGCCGCCGCCGCTGTTCGCCGACAATACCAACGACGCGATCGTGTCCGGCTGCCTGTCGGCCCAGGCCGGCGCCATCGAGCGCGCGGTCGCCGCGCATGCGGACGCGCTGTGCATCCTGTCCGGGGGCGCGGCGCCCTATATCGCACCGGCCCTCACCTGCCGCTACCGAATGGTCGATAATATCGTGCTGGCCGGCTTGCACGCGGCGGCGCTGTTTGACATGCGAATGGGGGATGGGACTTGTTGAGATTCGTATTCTGGGCTTTGCTGTGCGCGAACGCGCTGCTGTTCGCGTACGGACGCGGTTTCCTCGGCAGCTTCGAGCTCGAAGCGCGCGAGCCTGCGCGCCTGCGCAACCAGCTCGCCGCCGACAAGCTGGTGCTGCTCAGCGGCGCCCAGGCGCAGGCCATCGCGCAGGCCGCCACGCCGGCCGAGACGGCGCCGGACAGCACCGCCGACAGCGCCGACAGCACGGCGGCGGCCGAGCCGGCGCCGCTGCCGACGGCCGTGGCCGCGCCGCCCGTGGCCTGTGTCGAGACCGACGCTTTCGCCGCAGGCGATGCGCGCCGCTTCGAGACGCGCCTGGCGCGCCTGGACCTCGGCACGCGCCAGGCCCGTCTGACCGTGCCCTACCAGGAAGTGACCCGGCACCTGGTTTACCTTGCGCCACAGGGCGGCAAGGAAGGCGCCGACCGCCGCACGGCCGAGCTGCGCGAACGCGGCGTGACCAATTCCTTCGTGATGCAGGATGACTCGCCGCTGAAATGGGCGATTTCGCTGGGCGTCTTCAAGACCGAGGCGGCGGCGCGCAACGAGCAGGCGCGGCTGACGAAACAGGGCGTCGCCAACGTGCGCGTGCTGGGCCGCGGGCCGCAGTCGCAGCGCTTTGCCTACCGCTTCCGGGCGATCGATGCCGAGATTCGCAACCGGATCGTCGAGGCCGGGCGCGGGATGCCGGCTGCCGTTCTACATAGCTGCCGCTAAGGGTCGATTTTTCAGCCGGTTGTCTGCGTGAGTCCACGCGTTGATCAGTCGATCCGGACTGAGCACCCCAGTTTACCGTTTCACCACGATCGGCTTCAACCCCAGTCCCGACGGCAGCGCCTTCGCCGCCTCCTGGGCCAGCGCGCGCGTTTCGAACGGCCCGCCATACAAACGGTGCACGTTCCCCACCGGCGCCACGTCGAGCGTCCCGAGCGCCACGCCGGCGTCGGCCAGCTGGCGGCGCATGTCCTGCGCCTTGTCGGCGCGGCTGTAGGCGCCCAGCTGCAGGTAGAAGCCGGGTGGCGTGGCCGTCACCGTGGCCGCGCTGGTGGACTGGACGCGGTCTTCCAGCATCATCGCGGCGATGTCCGGCGGCGCCGGCGTGACGTTCAAGGCCTGCGCCAGCGAGGTGGCGGCGCGGCGCAGCGTCGCCAGGCGGCCCGGGTCGTCGGCGAACAGGCGTTCGATCTCGACTTCGTGGCTACCTTTACCCAATAAACCCAGTTTCAGGGCCGCCGTGTAGGAAACGTCGATGATGCGGCTGGCGTGGAAAGGACCGCGGTCGTTGATGCGCACCACGACCGACTTGCCGGTGGCGACGCTGGTGACGCGGGCGTAGGACGGGATCGGCAGCGTCGGGTGCGCAGCCGACATCTTGTACATGTCGTAGGGCTCGCCCGACGAGGTGCGCTGGCCGTGGAACTTGACGCCATACCAGCTGGCCACGCCGCGCTGGGTGAACGGTTCCTCGTGCAGGATCGGGTTATAGGTCTGGCCGAACACGGAATACGGCTTGTTCGCCCATTTTGCGTAGGGTTCGGCGCGCACGATGGCGTCCGGCACCAGTTCGAGGCCGGGCGGGATGTTGCGGCCCGGGCCGTCGTCCTTGTAGTAGCCGCCGCGGCCGGAGCCGGCCGCGGGCAGCACGGGGGCGTGGTTGGGCGTGACTTTGTGGTTCCAGGGTAGCGGGATCAGGCTTTTGTGTTCGCCAGTCGATCCGCATCCGGTCATCAGGGCCGCGAGGGCGATGACCGCCGGGAGATGTCTCGGAGCGGTCATTGCCTCCTCCTCCATTCAGGTCTGCACCAGCTTGCGGTGCCTTTGTATGCTCATCAATATACCAGCGCCGAGGCCCAGCGTAATGAACGCCGTACCGCCGTAGCTCATGAAAGGAAGCGGAACTCCCACGACAGGAAGGATCCCGCTCACCATGCCCATGTTGACGAAGGCATACGTGAAAAAAATCATCGTGATCGCACCGGCCAGGAGCCGGGAGAACAGATTCGGTGCGTTGGCCGCGATCATCATGCCGCGGCCGATCAGCAATAGATAGATTACCAAAAGAAATAGGTTACCGACCAATCCAAACTCTTCGGAATACACCGAGAACAGGAAGTCGGTGGTCTGTTCCGGCACGAATTCGAGCTGGCCCTGGGTGCCCTTCGTATATCCCTTGCCGAACACGCCGCCCGAGCCGATGGCAATCGTCGACTGGATGATGTGGAAGCCTTTGCCGAGCGGGTCGGAGGTCGGGTCGATCAGGGTCATGATGCGTTCGCGCTGGTAGTCGTGCAGCATCGACCAGGCGATCGGCATGCTGGCCGCCGCCGCCATGACCAGCCCGACCAGCACTTTCCAGGACAGGCCGGCCAGGAAGATGACATAGAAGCCCGACGCGCCCACCAGCAGCGCGGTGCCGAGGTCGGGCTGCTTGGCGATCAGCGCGAACGGCACGACGAGCAGGACGGCCGCCACCGCGAACGATTTCCATTGCCCCACCCGCGCCCGGTTCTGGAAGTACCAGGCCAGCATCAGCGGGGTGGCGATCTTCATGATCTCGGAGGGCTGGATGTCGACGCCCACGTGCAGCCAGCGGCGCGCGCCCTTCTTGATGATGCCGAACGCGGCCACCGCAATGAGCAGCGTCACGCCGAAGGTGTAGATCGGCACCGCCAGGCGCATCAGCGTTTGCGGCGGCACCAGCGCCGCCATCCACATCACGATGAAGGCCAGCAGAAAATTACGCATCTGCGATTCGACGCGGCCCGGGAATTCGGCCCCGGCCGAGGACATCGTGATCACGCTCGTGGTCAAGAGCATGAACAGGATCATCGCCAGTGGCCAGTCGAAGACGGTGAAATACGGCTTCAGCCGGCGGCCGAGGGAACGCCGCTCCGGATAATAGGCCATCTGTTACTCCTTGGTGGTGGCCGGCGCGGCAGGCGCGGGCGCGGGCGCCGCTGCGACGCGCGGCGCGGCCGGCTTGGCGGCGGCCACGGGTGTGGCGCCGGCCGGCGGGCTGGCCGGCGCCGGCGGCGTCTGGCGCTTGCCGAGCAGGTAGTAGTCGAGCGCCTTGCGCGCGATCGGCGCCGCCGAGCCCGCGCCGAAACCGGCGTTCTCGACCACGAGGGCGAGTGCGATCGTCGGCTTGTCGGCCGGTGCGAAGGCAGTGTAGAGGGCATTGTCGCGGTGGCGCTCGTCGATTGCCTTGGCATTGTATTTGCCGCCCTTCAGGCCGATGACCTGGGCCGTACCGGTCTTGCCGGCCGAGATGTACCCGGCGTTGGCGAAGGCGCGGCGCCCGGTGCCGTAGGCTTCCTGGGTCACGCCCACCATCGCGCTCTTGATGAAGTCGACGTTTTCCTGCTTGAGCGGGATACGCCGGGTTTCCTTCGCCACCGTCATGGTGCGCTGGCGCGTCGCGCCATCCTCGATCAGTTTGACCAGGTGCGGCTTCATGACCACGCCGTTGTTGGCCAGGTTGGCCACGGCATGGGCCAGCTGGATCATCGTGTAGTTGTTGTAGCCCTGCCCGATCGAGACGGAAATGGTATCGCCCCCCACCCATTTCTGGGCCGCGCGGTTACGCTTGAAACGCTCGGCCTTCCATTCCTTGGACGGCAGCACGCCCGTCTTCTCGTGGTCGAGGTCGATGCCGGTCGGCTCGCCGAAGCCGAACGGACGCATGAAGTTCGAGAGCCGGTCGATCCCCATCTCGTTGCCGAGCTGGTAGTAGAAGGTGTCGCAGGACTCGGCGATCGAGCGGTACATGTTCACGTAACCATGCCCGCCCGGCTTGTCGTCGTTGAAGCGGTGCCCGCCGAGCATGAAGAAACCGGGATCGGAAATGCCGTCGGTCGAGCGCCGGATGCCCAGCTCCAGGGCGGCCAGCGACATGAAGGGCTTGAAGGTCGAGCCCGGCGGATAGGTGCCCGACAAGGGCCGGTTCATCAGCGGCTTGTCCAACGAAGTATTGAGTTCGTTCCAGCTCTGGCTGTCGATACCGTCGACGAACAGGTTCGGATCGAAGCCCGGCCGCGAGACATAGGCCAGCACGTCGCCCGTTTCCGGCTCGATCGCCACCAACGCGCCGCGCTGGTCGCCGAAGGCTTCCTCGATCACCTTCTGCAGCTCGATGTCGATCGACAGGATCAGGTTGCTGCCCGGGACCGGCGGACGGCGCGACAGCGTGCGGATCGCGCGTCCGCCCGCGGAACGCTCGACTTCCTCGTAGCCGGTGGTGCCGTGCAGCTGGCGCTCGTAGCGCTTTTCCAGGCCCTCTTTGCCGATGTGGTCGGTGCCGTTGTAGTTGGCGGCGTCGTCGCCCTCTTCGATCACCTCGGCTTCGCGCGTGTTGATGCGGCCGATGTAGCCGACCACGTGCGAGGCGATCTCGCCCAGCGGATACTGGCGGAACAGGCGCGCCTGGACTTCGACGCCGGGGAAGCGGAAACGCTGCGCGGTGAAGCGCGCGACCTCGTCGTCGGTGAGGCGGGTGCGCAGCGGTACGCTGGCGAAGCTGCGCGACTCTTCCATCAGGCGCTTGAAGCGCTTGCGGTCCTTCGGTTCGATGGCCACCAGCTTGGCCAGCTCGTCGATCACCGACTCCATGTTGGCCTGCAGTTTCGAGGGGGTGATCTCGAGCGTGTAGGCCGAGTAGTTGCGCGCCAGGACGACGCCGTTGCGGTCGACGATCAGGCCGCGATTGGGCACGATGGGCACCAGCGCGATCCGGTTGTCCTCGGCCTGCGCATGGTATTTGTCGTACTGGAGCACTTGCAGCCAGATGAAGCGCGCCACCAGCGCGCTGAAGCAGACGAACACCATCACCCCCAGCGCGGTCAGGCGCAGGCGGAAATGGTGGATCTCGCGGTCGCTGTCTTTTATTTCAGTCATTACTCAAATCGGCCGCGTATGGTCGCGGTCGACCGCACGACGCTGCGGCGCCAGCAGCAGCCAGGTGATGACCGGCCACAGGGCGACGGCCACCACGCTTTCGATGAAGTGCAGCCAGCCCGTGAAACGGCCGGTGGCGAAGAAGTGCACGAAGGACTGGATCGCCTGCGCCAGCAGCAGCAGCGGGAACACGTGCATGGCCTGGGTCAGCACCGGGAACCACAGCACGCGGCGGTGGATCATGGTCGCCACATACGACAGCAGCGTGTAGGCCAGCGCGTTTTCGCCCAGCAGCGTGGCGTCGTGCACGTCCATCAGCAGGCCCATGCCGAAGGCGACGCCGATGCCGACCTTGCGCGGCTGGTGGATGCCCCAGAAGACCAGCACCAGCGCCACGAAATCGGGCGCGCCGGTCCACTGGCCCCAGGGCAGCAGGTTGAGCATGAAGGCGCAGGTCAGGCTGAACGCGATGAACAGCGGGCTGACAGGCAGCAGGATGTAGTTCGGACGTCCGGCCATCATGTGCCCTCCTTCTTGATTGCCGGCTGGGCCGGCACGGTGGCCGGACGCGCCACGCCCGCCGCGGCGGGCGGCGTGCCGGTGGCGGCAGCCGGTTGCGCGGCCGCCGGCGGTGCGCCGACAGGCGCGACGCCGGTTCCCGCCGGGCTGTTGGCGCCGGGCTGGGTCGGCACGCCTTGCGCAGGCAGCGGCGCGGCGGCCAATGGCGGCGCCGGCACCGGTTCCATCTTCGGCAGGTTTTTGCGGCCGGCGCCGTGCACGGGCGCGGCCGCTGCCGGTTCGGCCGGGCGCGGTGCGCGCGCCACGGTCGACATCACGATCAGGAGCTGGCGGTTGCGGTCGACGCCGCCGAGCGGCTGGCAGACCACGCGCCCGAAGGCGCCGGCCGCGACCTTCTCGACCTGGATCACCTTGGCCACGGCCAGGCCGGCGGGATACATGCCGTCCAGGCCCGAGGTGACGATCACGTCGCCAACCTGGATGTCGGCGTCCGGCGCGACGAAGCGCAGGTCGAGCAGGCCGGAGCGTCCGCGTCCATAGGCGATGCTGCGCAGGCCCGAGCGCAGCACCTGCACGGGAATCGCCTGCTCCTTGTCGGTCAGGAGGGTCACTTCGGAAGTAAAGGGGAAGACGCGCGTGACCTGGCCGATGACGCCGGCGTTGTCGATGACGGGCAGGCCGAGCTGGACGTTGTTGCGCGAGCCGCGGTCGAGGACGATGCGGCGCGTCGACGGGTCGCGCGCGTCGTACAGGATCTCGCTCATCATGCTGGCCACCGGCAGGTATTCGCGTGCTTCGAGCAGGCGCCGCAGGTGGGCGTTCTCGGCCATCTGGAGCTGGGCCTGCTGCATCGACTGGGCCTGGGCGACCTGCTGGCTCTTGAGCTCGCGCACTTCGTTCTGCAGGCTCGAGAGGGACGAAAAATAGCCGCCCATGCTGGAGACGGCGTCGCGCGGCATCAGCGCGGCCATCTGCAGCGGATACAGCACGGTGCCGGCGACCTGGCGCACGGTGGTCAGGACGTGCATGTGCGCGTCGACCACCAGCAGCACCAGCGACAGGATCGCGAAGACCGTCACCTTCACCCGCGCGGGGGCGCCCTGTTTGAATAGCGGCGGAGGACTGTAATCCATGAATCTCAATGTGACGGCGGAGCCGCGATCAAATCAGCGCAGGCAGGCAGCCGGCATTGCACCGTCTGCCCGCCCAGGGTCTCGTACGCTCGTGGACGATTATTCGTACGAGAAGATCGAACCCAGCTTGTCATTGTGCTCCAGGGCCATGCCCGAGCCGCGCACCACGCAGGTCAGCGGGTCTTCGGCGACCAGCACCGGCAGGCCGGTCTCCTCCATCAGCAGGCGATCGAGGTCGCGCAGCAGCGCGCCGCCGCCGGTCAGCATCATGCCCTTCTCGGCGATGTCGGCGCCCAGTTCCGGCGGGGTCTGTTCGAGCGCGTTCTTGACGGCCGAGACGATGTTGTTCAGCGGGTCGGTCAGCGCTTCGAGGATCTCGTTGGACGAGATCGTGAACGCGCGCGGAATGCCTTCGGACAGGTTGCGGCCCTTGACTTCCATTTCCTTCACTTCCGAACCCGGGAAGGCCGAACCGATGGCCTTCTTGATCGCTTCGGCGGTCTGTTCGCCGATCAGCATGCCGTAGTTGCGGCGGATGTAGTTGACGATGGCTTCGTCGAATTTGTCGCCGCCC
>Ga0213836_101828_pt1 | contig 11415 bp, 8 predicted proteins | sample SWPATP03_FD_160578 | JGI IMG/M metagenome (GOLD analysis project Ga0213836, IMG submission 160578) | Coastal seawater microbial communities from Marineland, Florida, United States - SWPA TP0 #3 | ecosystem: Environmental > Aquatic > Marine > Coastal | place: USA: Florida | collected 2016-08-05
TGCTCGACGAGGATCTCGTCGCCCTAGAGGCGGGCCACTTGTTCGAGAGCTCGGTGACCAAGATCGGCATCCGCCGCGGCACCTTCATGCGCGGCTACATGTACGATTTCGTCAAGGGCTTCGCCGGCCATCTCGACCGCGATCTGGTCGATGCGGCGCTTGCTGCGGGGCCGCGCCATGAGGCGGAGCTGTTCGACGACATCGAGCTGCCGATGCGCTAGGCACCGTACGAGAAGTGCCTACGCTCGACGACGTTTGAGCAGGCCGAAAAAAAGGCGGGCCGCGCATTGTGCGGCCCGCCTTTTTACTGAGTTCGGCTGAAAGTCAGTGCTGCAGATGCAGACCGCACTCCCGCTTCGCTTCCACCTTGGTAGGGTCGAAGTAATCGAACTCGTTGGGCAGGTCGTGCTGCTGCAGATACTGATAGAGCTCCTTGGCGCTCCAGTGCAGCAAAGGGGAGACCTTGAGCAGCCCATCGGCGTTGCGGCTGACAGGCTGCATGCGGGCACGCTCGGGGGTATCCTCGGCGCGCAGTGCCGTGAACCACACGTCCGGGGCCATTTCGCGTAGTGCCCGCTCGAACGGCTCCAGCTTGACCTCGCGTGTGAACGCCTCGTGGCGCGGATCGTCGATGCCCGGCATCGCGCCATCCACCGCTTCACGGTGAGCGCGGGTGCGCTGAGGTATATAGCTGATCAGGTTGAGGTCGAGCCGCTTGACCAGCGCGTCGGCGAAGCGATAGGTCGCCTCCGTGTTGTAGCCGTGATCCATCCAGACCACCGGAATGTCGGGTCGCTGTTGCGTCACCATATGCAGGATGACCGCTTCGAAGGGGCGAAAATTGGTGGTGACGATAGGGCGCTGGCCCTGCGTCAGAGCCCAGCGAATCAGCCCATCGGGGTCGCTGCCCAGTTCCTGATTGATCGCGTCGAGTGCTGCCATGATGGCTCCAGAGTGGTTGACCGTATTGGGCCATACCCTACCAAAGGCGGCTGACAGGGCCCCAATATCGTTTCATTGGATAAATATAGCCAAATGAAAGATAAAAGGGCTCTTCTTATTCCTGCTGGTGCTTTGGCTTGGCCAGCGCCTGCATCAGGTGGCGAATCTTGTCCAGGGTCTCGACGTATTCGGCTTCGACGCTGGAGTCGGCCACCAGCCCGCCGCCGCCCCACAGATGGATGCGCTCCCCGTCGGCCACGGCGGTGCGAATGGCAATGGAGGTGTCCATGTTGCCGCGCACGTCGACGAAGCCCAGGCTGCCGCAGTAGACGCTTCTGCGGCTCGGCTCCAGTTCGTCGATGATCTGCATGGCGCGAACCTTCGGCGCACCGGTGATCGAGCCGCCGGGAAAGGCGGCCGCCAGCAGGTCCAGCGGACGCTTTCCCGCCGCCAGTCTGCCGCACACGACGCTGACCAGATGGTGCACGTTGGCATAGCTCTCCAGTCCGCAGAGCTGCGGTACCCGCACACTGCCCGGCTGGCACACACGTCCCAGGTCGTTGCGCAGCAGATCGACGATCATCACGTTCTCGGCGCGGTCCTTGAGACTCGAGATCAGCTCCATGGCAAGCTGCCAATCCTCTTCGGGCGTACTGCCGCGGGGGCGAGTGCCCTTGATCGGGCGTGTCTCGACGTGGCCGTCCGACTCGCACAACAGGAAGCGCTCGGGAGAGAGGGACAGGATGGCCTGCTCGCCTCGCTCCGAGGGCCAGGCTATGAAGCCGGCAAAGGGGGTGGGCGTGGCCAGGCGCAGGCGCAGGTAGGCGTCCCACAGGTCGCCGCTGTACGGTGCGCTGAAGCGCTGCGCCAGGTTGATCTGGTAACAGTCTCCGGCCCGAATGTAGTCCTGCACGGCAGCGAACCGCCTGGCATAACCGTCGCGATCCATCTCGCCTTCGAAAGGGGCGAGCAGGCCGAAGGGCAGGGTGGGGGCGGCGCTGTGGCGCAGCCACTCCATGACCTGCAAGCGCCTCTCGGCCGTCGCCACCAGCCAGCTCTCCTGTCGCTGATGATCCTGTATCAGCGCCCAGTCGTAGAGTCCCGTACGGCAGGCAGGCAGGCAGACCCTTTCCTGAGCCGAGTTGCCCACCGGCTCGAGAGAGCGGCCCAGGTCGTAGCCCCAGTAGCCGATCAGGCCGCCGAGAAAGGGCAGGTCGCTGGACGGCACATCGAGAGCCAGACCCTCGAGCAGGGTTTGCTGGGCCATGAAAGGATCACGGCCTTGCTGTACCTCGCCGTCGATGCGGATGACCCCTTTGCCGTCGACGGTGAATGCCGACACGGGGTCGCTGCTGATGATGTCATAGCGACCGCCCGGTGCGGCAGGCTTGCCGCTGTCGAGCAGGACGGCCCCGGGGCGCTGACGCAGCGCCTGGAAATAGGCAAGCGGATCCTCGCCATAGGGCAGCGGTGTTATCTCGAGTCTTGCAGTCATCAGGGGGGCCTTTCGGAACAGGCGACTCATTCTAGGGGGTGGCGAGCCTTTTGTCGTGAAAGTCGTTGGCCTGTTAACGACTTGTCGTCAACGCTGAGACGATTGTCGACACCGTAGCTGCGCGCTTTCTCATTGTCTACAACCAAAGGCGTACGAAATGGCGGCTGGAGGAAGGTTGACCCGTGCCAGAGCAATGTCTAAAGTTTCTTCATTCCTTAATTGTCGACAATTGCCATGAACTCAGTCGCTCCAGAACAGACAGCCCCTGAAGTCCGCACCCTGGCCGAACGGGTCTTTCATCAGCTACAGGATGCCATCGTCCGCGGTGAGCTGGCGCCTGGCAGCAAGATCACCGAGCCGGGTCTGTCGAAGACCTACGGTATCTCCCGTGGCCCGCTGCGCGAGGCGATGCGCCGGCTGGAGGCCCACCGCCTGATCGAGCGGGTGCCGCATGTCGGCGCCCGGGTGGTCAAGCTCTCGATGAAGGAGCTGCTCGAGCTGTTCGACGTGCGCGAGGCACTGGAGAGCATGGCCGCTCGCCTGGCCGCCCAAAACATGACCCGCGAGGAGATCGCCGGGCTGCGCGAGGTGCTGGCGCTGCACGAACGACAGGCCGATCTCAAGAGTGGCGAAGCCTACTATCAGCGCGAAGGCGACCTCGATTTTCATTATCGCATCGTCCAGGGCAGTCACAACCGCATGTTGATGACCATGCTGTGCGATGACCTCTATTACCTGGTGCGGCTCTACCGTACTCAGTTCAGCGCCAGCGGTACCCGGCCGCAGCGGGCCTTCGTCGAGCACCATCGCATCGTCGATGCCATCGAAGCCGGCGATGCCGAGCTGGCCGAGCTGCTGATGCGTCGCCATGTCAGCGCCTCGAGGGCCAACGTGGCCGACCGTTACGCCGCCATCCTCAAGCAGCAGCAGGCCGAAGAAACCGTTTAGAAGCCCGTCCGAATATCAAGAGGAATTCCGTCATGACACAACCCACCCCCGGCGCTCGTTTTCGTGCCGCCCTCGAGGCCAATCGCCCGCTGCCTATCGTCGGTACCATCAATGCCTATACCGCCATGATGGCCGAGCGCGTGGGTCATCAGGCCATCTATCTTTCCGGCGGTGGGGTGGCCAACGCTTCCTTCGGGCTGCCCGATCTGGGCATGACCAGCATGAACGACGTGGTGCAGGATGCGCATCGGATCTGCGGTGCCACCGATCTGCCGCTGCTGGTGGACATCGATACCGGCTGGGGTGGGGCCTTCAACATCGCGCGCACCGTCAAGGAGATGCAGCGCGCCGGCGTGGCCGCCGTGCACCTCGAGGATCAGGTGGCACAGAAGCGTTGCGGCCACCGTCCCAACAAGGAGATCGTCTCCAAGCAGGAGATGGTCGACCGCATCAAGGCCGCGGCCGATGCCCGCATCGACCCGGACTTCTATCTGATCGCGCGCACCGATGCCTTCCAGAAGGAGGGGCTCGACGCCGCCATCGAGCGCGCCAATGCCTGCATCGAGGCCGGCGCCGACGCCATCTTTGCCGAAGCGGTGCACACCCTGGATGACTATCGCGCCTTCTGTGAGCGGGTCGATGCGCCGATCCTGGCCAACATCACCGAGTTCGGCGCCACGCCGCTGTTCACCCAGCAGGAACTCGGCGAGGTGGGCTGTCGCATGGTGCTCTATCCGCTGTCGGCCTTCCGCGCGATGAACGCGGCGGCGCTGAAGGTCTATCGGAGCATTCATGAAAAGGGGCATCAGCGTGACGTGGTCGAGCTGATGCAGACCCGCGACGAGCTTTACGACTTCCTCAACTATCACGCCTTCGAGCAGAAGCTCGATGCGCTGTTTGCTGAAAACCAGCTTTCCGGGAAAGGCGATAACGCCTGACCCCTCGCTACGACGACAAGAACACGCCAGACCAAGGAGACTCGACATGGTAGACAAACCCATCGGTGGCGCCGGCCTGCGCGGCCAGAGCGCCGGCAGCACGGCCCTGTGTACCGTCGGCAAGACCGGCTCCGGCCTGACCTATCGCGGCTATGACATCAAGGAGCTGGCCGAGAAGGCGCGCTTCGAAGAGGTCGCCTACCTGCTGCTCAAGGGCAAGCTGCCCAACCAGGCCGAGCTCGATGCCTACGTGACCAAGCTCAAGGGGCTGCGCGGCCTGCCTCAGGCACTCAAGACCGTGCTCGAGCAGATCCCGGCCAGCGCCCACCCCATGGACGTGATGCGTACCGGAGCCTCCATGCTCGGCAATCTGGAGACCGAGGAGAGCTTCGATCAGCAGCAGGACGTTTCCGACCGTCTGCTGGCGGTGCTGCCTTCGATCATCTGCTACTGGTACCGCTTCAGCCATGACGGCGTGCGCATCGAGACCGAAACCGACGACGAGTCCGTAGGCGCTCACTTCCTGCACTTGCTGCGTGACGAAGCGCCCTCCGAGCTGCATGCCCGGGTGATGAACGTCTCGCTGATCCTCTATGCCGAGCACGAGTTCAACGCCTCGACCTTTACCGCGCGCGTCTGTGCCTCGACGCTCTCCGACATGCACTCCTGCGTGACCGGCGCCATCGGCTCGCTGCGCGGCCCGCTGCACGGCGGTGCCAACGAGGCGGCCATGGACATGATCGAGAACTGGAAGTCGCCGGAAGAGGCCGAGCGCGAGATCATGGGCATGCTCGAGCGTAAGGAGAAGATCATGGGCTTCGGCCACGCGATCTATCGCGAGTCCGACCCGCGCAATGCCATCATCAAGGAGTGGTCCGAGCGGCTGGCACAGGACGTCGGCGACACCGTGCTCTATCCCGTCTCCGTGCGGGTCGAGGATGTCATGTGGCGCGAGAAGAAGCTGTTCTGCAACGCCGACTTCTTCCACGCCAGCGCCTATCACTTCATGGACATTCCCACCAAGCTGTTCACGCCGATCTTCGTCTGTTCGCGCGTCACCGGCTGGTGTGCCCATGTCTTCGAACAGCGCGCCAACAACCGCATCATTCGCCCCAGTGCCGACTACATCGGCCCGGAGAAGAGCCAATGGGTGCCGATCGAGGAGCGTGACTGAGCCAGTGTCCGCACGAGGCGGCCTGCGGGCCGTCTCTCTCCCTCGCCCGCCCGATCCAACACCACGCGAAGACCGTCGACTCATGAACACTCAATACCGTAAACCGCTTCCCGGCACCGAGCTGGACTACTTCGACGTGCGTGAGGCCGTCGAGGAGATCCAGCCCGGTGCCTACGACACCCTTCCTTATACCTCTCGCGTATTGGCCGAGCAGCTGGTACGCCGCTGCGAGCCGGAGCTGCTCACCGATGCGCTCAAGCAGCTGATCGAGCGCAGGCGCGACCTGGACTTCCCCTGGTACCCGGCGCGAGTGGTGTGCCATGACATCCTCGGCCAGACGGCGCTGGTCGACCTGGCCGGCCTGCGTGACGCCATCGCCGAGAAGGGTGGCGACCCGTCCAAGGTCAACCCGGTGGTGCCGACCCAGTTGATCGTCGACCACTCCCTGGCCGTGGAGTGCGGCGGCGACGATCCCGATGCCTTCGCCAAGAACCGTGCCATCGAGGACCGCCGCAACGAGGATCGCTTTCATTTCATCGACTGGACCCGCACCGCGTTCAAGAACGTCGACGTGATCCCCGCCGGCAACGGCATCATGCACCAGATCAACCTGGAGAAGATGTCGCCGGTGATCCAGGCCCGCGACGGTGTGGCCTATCCCGATACCTGTGTGGGTACCGACAGCCACACCCCGCACATCGACTGCCTGGGCGTCATCGCCATCGGCGTCGGCGGGCTCGAGGCCGAGACCGTGATGCTCGGGCGACCCTCGATGATGCGCCTGCCCGACATCGTCGGCGTGGAGCTGACCGGCAAGCGCCAGCCCGGCATCACCGCCACCGACATCGTGCTGGCGATCACCGAGTTCCTGCGTCAGGAGCGGGTGGTGGGCGCCTACCTGGAGTTCTTCGGCGAAGGCGCCGACAGCCTCACCATCGGCGACCGCGCCACCATCTCCAACATGACGCCGGAGTACGGTGCCACCGCGGCGATGTTCTACATCGACCAGCAGACCCTCGATTATCTGACCATCACCGGCCGCGAGCCGGAGCAGGTAGCGCTGGTCGAGAACTACGCCAAGACCGTGGGACTGTGGGCCGACAGCCTGAAGAACGTGCAATACGAACGGGTGCTGACCTTCGACCTCTCCACCGTCGAGCGCAACCTGGCCGGGCCTTCCAACCCCCATCGTCGCCTGCCGACCTCGGCGCTGGCCGAGCGCGGCATCGCCGTGAACCTGGAGCTGGCGCTGGCCGAGGAGAAGGCCGGCAGGATGCCCGACGGCGCGGTGATCATCGCCGCCATCACCAGCTGTACCAATACCTCCAACCCGCGCAACGTCGTGGCCGCGGGGCTGCTGGCCAAGAAGGCCAACGAACTGGGCCTGGTACGCAAGCCGTGGGTGAAATCGTCCTTCGCCCCGGGGTCTAAGGTCGCGCGCCTCTATCTGGAGGAGGCCGGCCTGCTGCCGGAACTCGAGAAGCTCGGCTTCGGCATCGTCGCCTACGCCTGCACCACCTGCAACGGCATGTCCGGTGCGCTGCGTCCGGAGATCCAGCAGGAGATCATCGACCGCGACCTCTACGCCACCGCAGTGCTCTCCGGCAACCGCAACTTCGATGGGCGCATTCATCCCTATGCCAAGCAGGCCTTCCTGGCCTCGCCGCCGCTGGTGGTGGCCTACGCCATTGCGGGTACGGTGCGCTTCGACATCGAAAAGGATGCGCTGGGCTACGACAAGGCCGGCAACCCCGTCACCCTCAAGGACCTGTGGCCCAGCGACGAGGAGATCGATGCCATCGTCGGCGAGTACGTGAAGCCTGAGCAGTTCAAGCAGGTCTACATCCCGATGTTCAATCTGGACGAAGTGGAGCAGGCCAAGAGCCCGCTCTACGACTGGCGCCCGCAGAGCACCTACATTCGTCGTCCGCCCTACTGGGAGGGCAACATGGCGCGTGAGCGCGGCCTGAAGGGCATGCGGCCGCTGGCGATCCTGCCGGACAACATCACCACCGACCACCTGTCACCCTCCAACGCCATCCTGCTGGACAGCGCGGCGGGCGAGTACCTGGCCAAGATGGGCCTGCCGGAGGAGGACTTCAACTCCTACGCCACCCACCGCGGCGACCATCTCACCGCGCAGCGGGCGACCTTGGCCAACCCCAAGCTGTTCAACGAGATGGTGCGGGACGAGAAGGGCGAGGTGATTCAGGGTTCGCTGGCGCGTATCGAGCCGGAAGGCAAGGTCACCCGCATGTGGGAGGCCATCGAGACCTACATGGAACGCGGCCAGCCGCTGATCGTCATCGCCGGGGCCGACTACGGCCAGGGCAGCTCGCGTGACTGGGCGGCCAAGGGCGTGGCGCTGGCCGGCGTGGAAGCGATCGTCGCCGAGGGCTTCGAGCGCATCCACCGCACCAACCTGGTGGGCATGGGCGTGATGCCGCTGCAGTTCCAGGAGGGCACCACGCGACATACGCTCAAGCTCGACGGCACCGAAACCTATGACGTCGAAGGCAAGCCGGCGCCGGGAGCGACCTTGACCCTGGTGATTCATCGTGCCGGCGGCAACAGCGAACGCGTGCCGGTGCTGTGTCGCCTCGATACCGCCGAGGAGGTTTCCGTCTACTCCGCCGGTGGGGTGCTGCAGCGCTTCGCCCAGGACTTCCTCGAGTCCGAAGCGGTGGCCTGATCCACCTATCGCGTGAATGCCCCGGTGCCATCGCCGGGGCTCTCCGTCATTTCACGAAGCGAGTGCCATGGCTAACGTTCCTCAAATCAAGATTCCCGCCACCTACATGCGTGGCGGCACCAGCAAGGGCGTCTTCTTCCGTCTGGATGACCTGCCCGAGGCGGCACAGAAGCCCGGGCCTGCCCGCGATGCGCTGCTGCTGCGGGTGATCGGCAGCCCCGATCCCTACCAGAAGCAGATCGATGGCATGGGCGGGGCCACCTCCAGTACCAGCAAGACGGTGATTCTGTCGAAGAGCGAAAGCGCCGACCATGACGTCGACTACCTGTTCGGTCAGGTCTCCATCGACAAGCCCTTCGTCGACTGGAGTGGCAACTGCGGCAACCTCTCCGCCGCCGTCGGCCCCTTCGCCATCAGCAACGGTCTGGTGGACCCTTCGCGCATTCCCGAGAACGGCATCGCCACGGTGCGCATCTGGCAGGCCAATATCGGCAAGACCATCGTCTCTCGGGTACCCATCACCAACGGGCAGGTGCAGGAGACCGGCGACTTCGAGCTCGACGGCGTGACCTTCCCGGCTGCCGAAGTGGCGGTCGAATTCATGGACCCGGCCGACGGCGAAGGCGCCATGTTCCCCACCGGCAATCTGGTCGACGAGCTCGAGGTGCCGGGAGTGGGAACCCTCGAAGCCACCATGATCAATGCCGGTATTCCGACGGTCTTCGTCAACGCCGGGGCGATCGGCTATAGCGGCACCGAGCTGCAGGAGGCGATCAACGGCGATACCCGGGCGCTGGCGATGTTCGAATCGATTCGCGCCCACGCCGCGGTGCGCATGGGGCTGATCAAGGAGGTCAGCGAGGCGGCCGAACGTCAGCACACGCCCAAGGTCGCCTTTGTCGCGCCGCCGGCCGACTATGTCGCCTCCAGTGGCAAGGCGATCAAGGCAGGCGATATCGACCTCGTCGTGCGCGCGCTCTCCATGGGCAAGCTGCACCATGCCATGATGGGCACGGCGGCAGTGGCCATTGCCACGGCAGCGGCGGTACCCGGCACCCTGGTCAACCTGGCGGCTGGCGGTGGCGAGCGTAACTCGGTGCACTTCGGACACCCCTCGGGCACGCTGCGAGTCGGCGCGGAAGCCTCACAGACGGCAGGGCAGTGGACGGCAACCAAGGCCGTGATGAGCCGCAGTGCGCGAGTGCTGATGGAAGGATGGGTGCGCATTCCCGGCGACGCTTTCTAGTCATTCGCCGCAACGACAAGCGCCCCGGATCGCATGATCCGGGGCGTTTTCTATAGTGAGGGGAGACGTCATCGAGCCTGCGACAGGAGGAAGCATGAACGCCACCGCCGAACGCAACGTTCGCCCCGATTACGACTCCGAGCTGCAGAAGATCGCCGATTACGTGCTCGATTACCGCATCGCGAGCGAAGAGGCGCTGGAAACCGCGCGCCACTGTCTTGTCGACACCCTGGGCTGCGGCCTGCTGGCGCTGCGCTTCCCGGAGTGCATCAAACACCTGGGGCCGCTAGTCGAGGGCACCGTCGTGCCGAACGGCGCCCGGGTGCCGGGCACCGCCTTCCGCCTGGACCCGGTCAAGGCCGCCTGGGACATCGGCTGCATCGTACGCTGGCTCGACTACAACGACACCTGGCTTGCCGCCGAGTGGGGGCACCCCTCCGACAACCTGGGTGCCATTCTCGCCGTGGCGGATCACCTCTCGCAAAAGCGAGTCGCCCAGGGCGAGGCGCCGCTGACCATGCGCGACGTGCTGGAGGCCATGATCAAGGCTCACGAGATACAGGGCGTGCTGGCGCTCGAAAACTCCTTCAACCGGGTTGGCCTGGATCATGTGGTCCTGGTCAAGGTGGCATCCACGGCGGTAGCCGCCCACCTGATGGGGGCGAGCCGGGAGCAACTGCTGTCGGCGCTGTCACACGCCTGGGTCGACGGGCAGAGTCTGCGCACCTATCGCCATGCGCCCAACGCCGGCTCGCGCAAGAGCTGGGCGGCGGGAGACGCCACCTCTCGCGGCGTGCGCCTGGCCGATATTGCCCTGCGTGGCGAGATGGGAGTTCCCGGGGTGCTCAGCGCATCGCAGTGGGGGTTCTACGACGTACTCTTCTCCAAGACCAACAAGGATCAGGCGATCAAGCCGGAAGGGGAGAGGAAGTTCCGCTTCCAGCGTGAGTTCGGCACCTACGTGATGGAAAACATCCTGTTCAAGATCGCCTTCCCTGCCGAGTTCCATGCCCAGACCGCCTGCGAGGCGGCAGTTCGCTTGCACCCTCAGGTCAAGGACCGCCTCGCAGAGATCCAGCGGGTCGTCATCACCACTCATGAATCGGCGATTCGCATCATCTCCAAGGAGGGCGAGCTGGCCAACCCGGCCGACCGTGACCACTGCTTGCAGTACATGGTCGCCGTGCCGTTGATCTTCGGCGATCTCACCGCCGAACACTACGAGGACGACTTTCATCGCCAGCACCCGCTGATCGATGCGCTGCGGGACAAGATGGAGGTCGTCGAAGAGCCCCGCTACACCCAGGAGTATCTTGCCGCCGACAAGCGCTCCATCGCCAATGCCATCCAGGTCTTCTTCAGTGATGGTACTGCCACGGAGCGCATCGAGGTCGAATATCCCATCGGTCACCGGCGACGTCGCGACGAGGGCATTCCCATTCTCGAGGAAAAATTCCGTCGGCATCTGGCGACTCGCTTTCCGGCCGGACGCTGTGAGCGGATAATCGCCCTGTGCCAGGACCAGGCGCAGCTGGAAGCCATGCCGGTGCATCGATTCGTCGACCTGTTCGTCATCTGAGGCCGCCTGGCGAGGCGTGTACGAGCATGAGAAAATTGATCACCGTCATGGCTGACGCCTGAATCCTGAGCTATATTTTTTTGACGCGGAGGGTTGCGTCATCGGTCGGCACCCCTTAAAGTACGCTGCCGGTGACGGGCAACGTCGCAGGCGGTGGGAAGAGTGGTAAGTGGTTGTCGTTGTTTGAGTTTTTCGATTCGCTTCGCAAAATTCTCACTTGACGCCCACGGCGGATTCGGTAGAATGCGCCCACTCGAAAGCAGGTCCGGAAGCGGGCTTGCGGTCGCCGGCTCCGGCTGGTCTTCGCGGTCAGGATCACCTCGGTGACGGCCCCGAAGAGAGTTGACAAACTCCGGCGCTTCAGTAGAATACGCCTTCCTCGCAGGGCGCTGGCGAGGCCC
>Ga0213836_101830_pt1 | contig 11407 bp, 10 predicted proteins | sample SWPATP03_FD_160578 | JGI IMG/M metagenome (GOLD analysis project Ga0213836, IMG submission 160578) | Coastal seawater microbial communities from Marineland, Florida, United States - SWPA TP0 #3 | ecosystem: Environmental > Aquatic > Marine > Coastal | place: USA: Florida | collected 2016-08-05
CTCATCATCCCTGTCTACCAAAATGTTAAGATTCTTTAGGGGCTGAAGGTCTTCGTCTATTTGTCCTACCCGGTCGAGCAAATCATCGTAGTATGTGGAAGGTACTTCCAAGAATTCTACCCCTCTTTTTCTGAGTTCAGATACGGTGTGGACTATATCATCTGTGGCTATTGCCATGTGCTGTACGCCAGCACCATTGTAGAAGTCCAGGTACTCTTCAATCTGGGATTTCTTTTTGCCTTCAGCTGGCTCGTTGATAGGAAATTTGATGTAGCCATTACCATTGGAAACTACTTTGGACATTAATGCGGAATATTCTGTAGAAATGTCTTTGTCGTCAAAGGTGATCAATAGGTTGAAGCCCATCACGTTTTCGTAGAAATCCACCCATTTGTTCATTTCTCCCCAGCCTACATTGCCTACGCAATGGTCAATGTATTTCAATCCGATGGGTGTAGCCTTATATTCACTTTTTCTTTCCTTGAATCCGGGAAGGAAAACCCCTGTGTAATTTTTTCTTTCTACAAAGGTATGGATGGTCTCCCCATAGGTCCTGATGGAGGCCACCTTAACCTCTCCGTGTTCGTCGGTTAATGCTTTGGGTGCTTCATAGGAAACTGCCCCTCTGGAAGTGGTTTCTTTCCAAGATTTTTCCGCATCATCTACCCATAGTGCCAATACTTTTACGCCATCCCCATGTTTTTTGATGTGGTCAGCGATTGGATGATTTTCCTGTAGGGGAGTGGTAAGGACCAACCTGATTTTATCCTGCTTCAATACGTAAGAAGCCCTGTCTCTCACACCGGTCTCTGGACCGGAATAGGCAATCAGTTCATATCCGAAAGCATATTGGTAGTAAAGTGCAGATTGCTTGGCATTGCCTACATACAATTCCACATAGTCTGTCCCATTGATGGGAAGAAAATCCTGTTCCATGTTATCTATCTTTTGGGTTTATAATTCTCAGCCCAAAGATAGAAAATTTGGGGAAGCTTTTGAAGGATTGTTTGGCTGAAAGGGTTTTGAAGTTAAGCCTGCTCGCTGGTATTGCTTAAGAGGTAGAGGATACCCAAAAATGCCCAAGGTAAAACCCATGATCCCCAACCTATGCTGGGTAATCCTGCAAAAAGGAAGAGGTACCAAATGGGAACGAACACCAATCCAATGACAAATTTAAAAGTGGCTGTAAAGGTAGGGTCCTTGATTTTTCCTTTTACCCATAGCCAGATCCAATAAACTGGAAAATGGAAGACTTTCATCACTTTATTGGTGAAATAGGGACTGAAGGCCGGTTCCTGTTCCTCTTTTAAGGCATGTCCTTCGATAAACTTTTTGACCATGTTTGGATCTGTCAGGTCTACCCGATGTTTTTGAAGCATCTTAAGCCATTGCTCATAATGCTCCCGTGGAAGATGGGTGACCAATGGGCTGAGTCTTTTTGTGGTTTCCTGTATGATACCCTCAAAGTTTTTAGGGTAATATTCATTGGCTGTAAAAGCTTCACCAATATAAATTCCCACTTTACTTCCTGATTTTTTATGGTTGCTGTAATTGATGCCTATGGGTAAAATGAGGAGTTCCAGCTCAGGGTTTTCATCTAAGGTTTGAAAAGCGATTCTTGCAAAGCCCTTTTTCAGTGGTCTAAGGCTTCTGTGCATGTCATGGTTGCCTTCGCCAAAGATCAAGAGTGAGCCTTTGCTGGACAGGATTTTAACACTTTTTTCAAATGTCTCTTTGTTTTTGCCCATATTGTCAATCCCATCCCTTACCCTGTAAATGGGAATCATGCGTATAAAATCCAAAAGCCTTGCCGCAATGGGATTCTTAAAGGCCGAAGCCCTGGTCAAAAAGTGAGGTTTGAGTTGGGTGTGGGTAGCGATTAAAATGGGGTCAATCAACGCATTTTGATGGTTGGCCACAATGAGCACGGCTTTCCCTTTGGGCAGGTTCTCTTTACCAAAGACGCGGATTTTTTTGAAATATAGATGCAGTGCTAACCAAACCACCCTCCTTAATAGGGCATTGAAGGTATTTTTCATGATAGTTTTTTCTTTCTTTACATGGATAAGTACCTATTTCCAGCTGTTTTCTTGTTTGGATATTGTATCATTTGAAATTCCGTCAAGCCCCATTCAACTACTCAAGGAGACAGACTTTTGACTTTGGAAATTTTTCAAAATGCCAGCGATGGTCATTCCTGATATAATATGCCATATTCCCCACCAGGCCGCGATGATGGCCATGCCACCCAAGCCATCAAAATAGGTAAAAATCAGGACCAATGCCAAACCGGAGTTCTGGATACCGGTTTCTATCGTCAGGGTTTTGGTGTCCTCTAAGGGCAGCCTGAAGGTTTTTGCGGTGATAAAACCTCCTGAAAGGGCAATGAAATTATGCGCCAATACCCAAACAAAAATCAAGGCGATGAATTTTAAAAAGAGGTCATAATTTCCAATGAAAGCAATCACCACAAATCCTGCAAAAATCAGCATGCTCAGCGGTTTTAATATTTTTGTCGCTCTCATGGACCATTTCGGATAGTGGGAGTTGATATACATACCGATTACCAGGGGAATTCCTAAAATCAAGGCTACTGTTTGAAAAACCTCAAAATAGGAAAGGGAAATTTCTTTTAACATCTGTGCAGAGGGGCCGTAGAGTTTGGACCAAAAAGCAAAATTAAGAGGCGTAAGTACTACAGAAAAAGCGGTGGAGAAAGCGGTAAGAGAAATCGAAAGCGCGGTATTGCCTTTGGCCAAATGGGTCATGAAATTAGAAATATTTCCGCCCGGACAGGCAGCCACCAAAAACATACCCAATGCTACCGAAGGTGGTGGCTGAATAAGACTTACCAAGAGTAAGGTCAGCCCGGGCAAAAGAAAAAACTGGGAAAACAGACCAGCTAGAAAAGATTGTGGATTTTTGGCGACATAACGAAAGTCCTTTACTTTGAGGTCTAATGCTACCCCAAACATGATAATGGCCAAAGAAATATTGAGCAGCAACAAGGCATCTTGGTTGAAATTGAGCGTACTCGAATCCAGGGCTTCCTGCATAAAATTAGATTGATGTTAATCTGGAAGGTAGACAGTCTGTCCCAAAAAGACAAATCTCAAAGAAAAGATGTATCCGATGAGGCTTCTTTGGTCATTTTATCTGCAATCTCCTTGCCCAGATAATTGTCTATCAGGTAATGTCCCAAATAGAGCAGGGGAGTCAAAAGAATGGCTACAGAGAATTTGTAAATGTAATTGATAATGCCCACGGATGCCACTTGTGCCCAAGACCAATTTCCGAAAATGTAGAAGGCGATGCCAAGGACCACAAAGGAATCGATAAACTGGGAAACCAGCGTAGAGCCTGTAGCTCTTAGCCAGATCATTTTAGGACCTGTGATTTTCCTTAGCTTTTGAAAGACAAATACATCGATCAGCTGTCCCAGAAGGAAGGCCACCAAAGAACCTATAATAATGCCCAGACCTTGTCTGAAAATGACATTAAAGGCGTAATCGATATCGAAAGGATTACCTTGAGGATCCGGGGTATTCACGTCCAGCCAAAAAGGAGCAGGAGGGAGTTGCGTTACCCCCGCGATGACAAAGAATATATAGGCGATAAAAAAGGCAGTGACAAAACTGATTTTTCGTACGCCTTTTTTTCCATAATACTCATTGATAATATCTGTCGTTATGAAGACTACCGGCCAGATGACCGCTCCCGCAGTGAGGTTAAAGTCCAGGACATATTCCCCGAAAATGGTCCATCCTGCAGGCTCCCAGCCCAAGGTAAGTTCCCCTGAAAAAATCTTCACCCCGATGATTTCAGCCAAGATGGCATTGGTCAGGAATATCCCACTTAAAATGATAAATAAGTTGGTTTTTTTTGATTGAAATTCCTGTTCCTGTAGTGTTTTTCCCATGTATTGGTGGTTTGTAGAAAAAACTCATTCAACCGCATATGTCACACCTTCTTCACTCAAATAACTTTCCGGAAACACCGTTCTTGCTTCTTCAAGTATAGGGTCAAGATGTAGGTATCGGGTGGAAAAATGCCCTAAAAGCAGCTTTCCCACATGGGCCATTGAAGCTATCTGACCGGCCTGTTCCGCCGTGCTATGTAAGGTGTCCGCTGCCCGCTGCGTTTCGTCTTTTCCAAAAGTGGCCTCATGGTAGAGCAAATTCACGCCCTTGATGTATGGCACCAGTTCTGGGTCAAAGACGGTATCAGAACAGAAGGCATAGCTCCTTGGGGCTTTGGGAGGATGGGTATAATCTTTGACTGCAAAGCGGACATTGCCTTCCTCGTCCAAAACATCTTTCCCTGCCCTTAAACTGTTGATGGCTTCAATTGGTACCCTGGTTTCCTGAAGTTTTTCCTTGATTAAATTCAATAATCCAGGCTTCTCCTGAACCAAGAAACCCGTACATGGCAAGCGATGTTTGAGGGGGAAGCTAAAAACCCGGAAATTTTTCTCTTCCAATATCAGATGTTTTGCTTCCGGCTTGGTAGGCACAAACCTTAAAGGGAAATTCAATCGTGTATTGGAATGTTTTAATTGTACTGTAATGATTTCATCCAGGCCATTGGGGCCAAATATGGTCAGCAACCGGCTTCTTTTGTTCAAGTGGAAACTCGAAATCAAACCCATCAAGCCAAAGTAATGGTCTCCATGGAGGTGGGAAATGAAAATGAAATCTATTCTGGAGAATTTCAGTTTGAATTTCCTCAATTGGATCTGCGTAGCTTCTCCACAATCTATCAACAGAAAGTTATTGCCAATATTGACCAATTGGGAGGTTTGGTTCCTCCCGTGGGCAGGAATGGCAGAGTTGGCGCCTAAAACTGTGACCTGAAATTCCAATCTTAATCTTCTTCCTCTTCTTCCTCTGAACCATCAATCTCATGCATGAAGATGGCTTCTGCTGCCTCTTCCAGAGTATCTACAATATTGAAGACCTTATCCAGCATGGAGATTTTGATCAGTTTCATGACATGTTCCTGAGGGGCTGCAATGATGAAAATCCCACCATTTCTGCTGAATTCTCTATTTCCTACCAATAAAGCACTTAGGCCTGAGGAATCGGCATATTTTACCTGGCTCATGTCTATGATTAGGTTATTGTACCCCTCTGCATGAACAGTAAGCAGTTCAGACTTTAACTTTGGGGACAAAGCTGAATCTAACTTCTCTTCCATGGGGGTAAACACTACGTACTGCTCTTTTTTATCAACTGTATATTTCATAGGTGTGTATTTCTTATAGATGTTTTATAATCGCGCTTTCTATTTCCTTTTCCAAGTCCGAGCTTTGTGCTTTAATGAACTTATCTCCTGTAATTTTTTCGAAGAGTTCAATATAGCGGTCAGAGACCTCCTTGACAAACTCATCCGGCATTTCCGGTACGGTCTGTCCTTCTTTTCCCTGAAAACCGTTCTTTATTAACCATTGTCTAACGAATTCCTTGGAGAGTTGTTTTTGGGGGAGGCCGGCTTCCTGTAAAGCTTCATACCCTTCAGCATAGAAATACCTGGAGGAGTCCGGTGTGTGGATCTCATCAATAAGCAAGATCTGATCGCCAAATTTTCCAAATTCATACTTGGTATCTACCAAAATCAACCCTTTCTCCCGGGCCATTTGGCTTCCCTTTTGGAAGAGGGCATGGGTATATTTTTCCAAAATTGCATAATCTGCTTCACTGACGATGCCTTTTGCAAGTATATCTTCCTTAGAAATGTCTTCGTCATGACCCTCAGAGGCTTTGGTGGTCGGCGTAATGATAGGCTGGGGGAGTTTATCATTTTCATGCAGTCCCTCTGGAAGAGGAACACCACAAAGCATCCTTTTTCCTGCTTTATATTCTCTTGCTGCATGACCTGCTAAATAGCCCCTGATGACCATTTCCACTTTGAAAGGCTCACATTTTTTTCCGATGGTGACCTGAGGATGGGGCACTACAGAAACCCAGTTGGGCACAATATCAGCTGTGGCTTTAAGGAATTTGGCAGCAATTTGGTTAAGTACCTGGCCTTTGTAAGGGATAGCCCTTGGAAGCACCACATCAAAGGCAGAGATTCTGTCCGAGGCGACTACTGCCAGTTTGTCTTCAAAAATATAAACATCCCTTACCTTGCCTTTGTAAAAGCCAATTTGTCCGGGGAATTCGAAACGGGTCTCTTTTATTGCGCTGCTCATAAATTTTTTACTCAAACAAAAATAGAAAAAGCGCTTTGTTTTGAGTGCTAATTTTCACTAAAAGTTCTTAAAAACTTTATTGGTGGTCTACGGAGGCTACCAGTTTTCCTTCCAGGTATTTTCTTTCAGAAATCAAGCTGCCATCTTCCCCATAAATCAGTTGCTCTCCATGGAGTCTTCCATTTCTATAGGGTCTGCTTTCCCTGAGCTGCCCCGAAGGAAAATAGAATTTTGCAATCCCTTCTTCTCTTCCATTTCTAAAAAATATCTCCCTTTCTTTTTCTCCCCCTTGATGGAAGGCTGTCAGTTTTTCCAGCAATCCTGCTTTGTTATACTGTGCCCTTTCTTTTATGGAGCCATCCTCATAATAAGCAATGACTTCACCTTGTGGCAGGCCATTCTTGTAGGTGGAAGATTCGGCCAACTGTCCATTTTCAAAATAGCTTTTAAATACCCCTACTGGATTACCGTTTTTATATTTCCCTGATCTTGCCAATTGCCCATTGGCGAAATAAGCCACAGTTTCCCCATGCTGGTAGCCATTTTTATATTCAAAACGGGATTTCAGCTGACCGTCTTCAAAGAAGTTCTTTTGTACGCCATGCATGACACCCATCTTGAATGCTGTTTGGGACATCAGGTTCCCATCTTCATCAAAAACTTCCTTCAATCCATGTGGAATCCCATCTTGGTAGTTGGTTTTTTCCATGACATTTCCTTCAGGATCGTAGATCCATGCCAAGCCTTGGGGTTTATTGTTGGAGAAGATGGTTTTTTGTTTGATGCTGCCATTTTCGTAGTAGGTGAGTACTTCTCCTTCCAATTGGTTGGCTACAAAATTGGCTGTTTGAGAAATGCCTCCCTCTTGAAAGTAACTGACAGTAGGGCCTTCTCTAAGATTGTTGACATAAGTTACTGTTCTAAGGGTATCCTTGGAGTTGGGGAAAAAATCCACAAACACCCCATCTTTCTTTCCTTCAGCCATTTGTCCTACCACAGCAAGGCTACCATCTTCATAATAAAGCCGGTATTCCCCCTGTGGTAGGCCATTGACCACCTGATAGGTTTCTTTGAGCAGGGTTTTTTCTTCATCATAGTAGGTTTTGACCCAGTCCTGAGCATACAGGCCTACATTGATACTGCACAAGATGAAAAATAGAAACAACCTGATCATGAAACGCTTTTTCAGTATTTAAATTTTCTCGATGACAATTGCTGAAGCACCACCACCTCCGTTACAAATGCCTGCTACGCCGTACTTTCCTTTTTTATGGTGCAAGACGGAGTTAAGTGTGGCGATGATTCTAGCCCCAGAGGCACCCAGTGGATGGCCTAATGAAACAGCCCCACCAAAAACATTTAACTTGTCATTGTCCAGATTCAATTGGCGCTGATTAGCAATAGCTACGGCCGAGAAGGCCTCGTTGATTTCGTAGAAATCTATATCATTTTCTTGTAATCCGGCATTTTTGATGGCCTTAGGAATGGCCAAGGCAGGAGCAGTGGTAAACCAAAGTGGATCCTGTGCTGCATCAGCAAAACCTTTGATCTTAGCGACTGGGGTTAGGCCAAGTTCCTGAACTTTCTCCTTGCTGGCCAAAACAAGTGCTGAAGCACCATCATTCATGGTGGAAGCGTTGGCCGCCGTCACCGTACCATCTTTTTCAAAAACTGGTCTCAGGCTTGGGATTTTTTCAAATACAACGTTTTTGAATTCTTCATCTTCATCGATGGTGGTTACTTCTCCCTTTCTTCCGGTAATTTCTACAGGCACCACCTCATCTTTAAATACCCCTGATTTCCAGGCAAAGGCAGACCTGTTATAGGATTGGATGGCATATTTGTCCTGATCCTCTCTGCTGATATTCATTTCCCTGGCGGTATTGTCTGCACAATTTCCCATAGGGAACTTATAGTAAACTTCAAACAAGCCATCCTTTACCAAACCGTCTACCAGTTCTGCATTGCCATATTTGTATCCAAATCGTGCTTTGGGAACATAATAGGGTACATTGGACATGCTTTCCATACCTCCGGCCACCACCAGGTCATTTTGACCTGTCATGATGGATTGGGCAGCAAACATGACGGCTTTCATACCTGAGGAGCAAACCTTATTAATGGTTGTACAAGGTACATTGTACCCTATTCCAGCTCCGATGGCCGCCTGTCTCGCAGGTGCTTGCCCCAAGTTGGCTGAAATGACATTGCCCATCATCACCTCTTCCACTTCTTTTGGATCTACACCTGCTTTATTTAAAGCCCCCTTGATGGCAATACTGCCTAATTCTACAGCGGTCAAACCGGAAAGTTTGCCTCCAAAACTTCCCAATGGGGTTCTTACGGCGGAAACGATATATACTTCTTTCATTTGGGTTTATATTTTATGTGATCAATAAAATTCCTGCTCTTGCTTGATAGAAAAGTCTTAGTCAATTCAATTTACCACTCAGGCAATCCGCGATCAGGACGCTTGGTAGGTTTCTTCCTGTTTTGTTGGATATAACGCAATTCTGCAGCGTTCATGGCTTCCAGAATTTGGGCTGCTTGCTCTGGGGTCAGGTTCATTTCCTCCAGTTTTTCCTTCATTCTTTCCATGGCCTGTTCCCGGTCACTTAAGTCAGATTCCAGGTCAGAGGGTTCATCTGATGGCTCTTCCTGTTGGGATTTTTCTCCCGACTTATCATCTTTTTTCTCGGATTCAGAAGCTTCATCTTCATCAGTCTGTTCATCCCCTTCACCATCTTTTTTCTCTTGACTCTGTTGCTGCTGGTCCTGGTCTTTATCCTGATCCTGCTGGTCTTGGTCTTGGTCCTGATCTTCTCCCTGGTCGTCTTGTTGCTCCTGTCTGTCCGGGTTTTCTTCCAGCCATCTGCTCAGCAATTCATAATTGTACCTGGCCTGTTCATTATCCGGGTTCTTGATCAAAGAAAATTTAAATGCTGCCAAAGCTTCCTGAAATTGGTTTTGCTGTGCCAAAAGGATCCCATTTTGATTGGATGCAAAAGAAGCAATGAGTTTATCCGAAGAACTTTGAAGTTGCTGGTAAGTACGCTGTGCTTCCTCCATTTGGCCATTGTAATGGTAACTCAGGGCCAGGTTAAAATTAGAGGCGGGGGTACTGATGCCGAAATCCGACAATAAGGTCTGGTGATGGGCGACAGACTGTTCATAATCCGTCAAGGCATAGCTTTTAGCAGCCTCTTTGATGGCCCTGTTTCTTTTGCCAATATCCGTCCAAGAGGAGGGAATCAACAGGAGTAAGGAAAATATGATTCGAAATACCATCATCAATTCTATAGACGCGATTACAATTTAATAGTTTTTAGAGGAAGTATCATATCCACTACTGCCAAAGCCAGGGCGATTAATAGGAAATAGAAATATTTGTTGGCTGAGGCTTCAATCATCCTGGATCCTGTGACAGTTCCTTCTACTCTTTCAATGGCCAACATGAGGTCTTGAATTTCCTGCACTTGATCTGATAGCTCAAAATATTGACCGTCTGTTTGAGCGGCAATTAATCTCATATTAGCAGGTTCAAGGCGGGTAACGGCAGGTTGGTTGGTTCTGGGATCAATGATAAAACCATTGCCCCTGGGAATGGTACTGCCTTGTTCTGTGCCAACACCCACCGTAAATACCCTGATGCCTGCTTCATTTAATTTGGCTGTAAGATCTCTGAAATTATCAGCAAAATCCTCGCCATCTGAAATGAGAATCAGTGAACGTGATTTTACTTCATTGGTTTCTTCTGCTTCGAATTTACTCAACGCCATAGCCAAAGGGGCACTGATGTCCGTTCCCTGACTGGGCACCAAACCTGTATTGAGTCCATCCAAATGGAGCTGCAAAACATTTTGGTCGAAGGTAAGGGGACATTGAATAAAGGCTTCAGAGCTGAAAATGATCAGACCAATCCGGTCTCCTGCAAAGCGTTTAACCAGATTTTTCAGCTCAAACTTTATCCTTTGTAACCTGCTTGGACCAATATCGGTCGCATTCATGGATTGAGAGAGGTCTATGGCAATGAAAATATCCCGCCCCTCTTCTTTGATTTCCTTTAAAGAGGTTCCAACAGAGGGTCCCGCCAAAGCGATTAAGAAGAGTGCGAAATAAGAAAATCTAAGTAACATTTTTAAAACTAAACGGTATGCCTTCACGTTCAGTTTTTTGTTGATTCTGTAAAACCTATACATGTAGCCCACATACAGTATGGTAAATACAGCTGCAAGCCAAAATATCAGGTTGAAATCAGGATATGCCCAAATCATGGCCTGAAATTAGGAAATAATGATGAAAAGAAAAGGATTGAGAAAATATTGGTCTAATTTTCAACTTTCAAACTTTGCTTGTTGTTACATCTTGAAAACGATACATACCACATGAGGGTTATACCTTTCCTTTTTTCTTTTTTTCTGGTTTTATTTTATTCTCCGATTTCTGCTCAAGAGCAGGCCTATTTAAAGGGTAAGGTTATGGAGATTCAATCCGAAGAAGCTTTACCTGGAGCCAATGTCTTTTGGGAGAAAGATCCCCAACGGGGCGTTGTGACAGACATTGATGGCAATTTTTCCATTGTCTTAACTGAATTACCCGCTAAGTTGGTGATAAGTTTTATTGGTTTTGAAACCTCTATCAGAATCATTGGACCAAAAGATATGGAGAAATCGCTTCGGTTTTTCCTGAGGCCTGATGAAGTTTCTTTGGAAGAAGTAATTATCAGGGGCCGTCCTGCTGATCAAAACGTGAGGTCACTTGATATGGGAAAATCCACTATCCCCATAGAAACCATCCGAAATATTCCAGCCCTGTTTGGGGAAGTGGATTTATTGAGAAGTCTGCAATTACTGCCAGGTGTACAAACAGCAGGGGAAGGAACCACAGGATTATTTGTAAGGGGTGGATCTGCAGATCAGAATTTGGTGCAGATTGATGGCGCACCTGTTTACAATCCCTCCCATTTTTTTGGTTTTTTTTCGGTTTTTAATCCAGACGCCCTGCAAGGTGTGGACTTTTATAAAGGAAATATACCGGCCAATTTGGGTGGAAGAATTTCTTCTGTCATTGACGTGTCTTTAAAAGAAGGGAATTATCAAAAAGTCCAAGGAGAGGGGGGGATTGGCACCATCAGTTCCAGACTTACTGTGGATGGACCTCTCTTTTCAGAAAACTCCTCTTTTACGGTTTCGGGAAGAAGAACCTATGCGGATG
>Ga0213836_101846_pt1 | contig 11325 bp, 9 predicted proteins | sample SWPATP03_FD_160578 | JGI IMG/M metagenome (GOLD analysis project Ga0213836, IMG submission 160578) | Coastal seawater microbial communities from Marineland, Florida, United States - SWPA TP0 #3 | ecosystem: Environmental > Aquatic > Marine > Coastal | place: USA: Florida | collected 2016-08-05
GTTCCACCCGAACCCCGAGAGCCGCGACGCCGTTCTCGAGGCATTTCGGGTCGCGATTCCCCGCGTGCACGACGAGCCAGGCTGCGAGCTGTACGCCATCACCGACGCCCCCGACGGCTCGATCGTGATGATCGAGAAGTGGTCGACGGTCGCCGAGCTCGACGCGCACGGCGACAGCCCCGCGGTCACCGAGCTGGTCGCGGCGCTCGCCGGGCTGCTCGAGCGCCCCGTCGAGGTGACGCGACTCGTGCCGATTCCCGTCGGCGACCCCGCGAAGGGGCAGCTCTGAGCGACTCCGGCGCCGCAAGCGTCATCGTCGCCGGAGTCTCCGGCTCGGGCAAGACCACGGTGGGTCGGGCGGCGGCGGCGCTCGCGGGCGTTCCGTTCATTGACGGCGATGACCTGCATCCCGAGGCGAACGTCACCCTGATGGCGTCGGGAACGCCTCTCACCGATTCCGACCGCGAACCGTGGCTGGATGCTGTCGCCGCCACCGCGCGCGCTCACGCTCCCAGCGTCGTCGCCTGTTCGGCGCTCGCGCGGCGCTATCGCGACCGTCTGCGCGCGGGCGCCCCGGGCATCCGCATCGTGCTCCTGGACGTGCCGGACGAGGAGCTGCGTCGACGGCTCGAGAACCGCAGCGGTCACTTCATGCGCGCGACGATGCTCGATTCGCAGCTGCTCACGCGAGAGCATCCCGAGGATGAAGACGGCGTCGTTGTCGTGGACGGCACCCGCAGCGTCGACGAGCTCGCCGGTGAGGTCGCGGCGCTGTTCGGGCGTGCCGTAGACTGACCCACTGAACTTCGGCGAGGGCGCGCTCCGCGAGGAGCTGTGCCGTGATCGACGCGGTGGGTACGGCACGCGAGTCGTTTCCTCACGCGCACACGCGTTCGAGTTGACACCACGACCCCGGGCCACGAGCCCCCAACACTGATGGAGACCCAGCCATGGCTGATGAGAACAAGCTGAGCGCCGACGAGCGCACGTCCTTCGGCAAGGGCGCGGCCCGCAAGCTGCGCATGAAGGACAAGATCCCCGCCGTGCTCTACGGCCACGGAACCGACCCGCGCCACATCACGCTGCCCGGTCACGAGACCGCGCTGCTGCTGCGCAAGTCGAACGTGCTCGTCACGCTCGACATCGAGGGCGACCAGCAGCTGGCGCTGGTCAAAGACGTGCAGAAGGACCCGGTGCGTCAGCTCATCGAGCACATCGACCTCATCGTCGTGCGCAAGGGCGAGAAGGTCACCGTCGACGTGCCCGTGCACGTCGAGGGCGAGTCGGCTCCCGGCACGATCCACGTCGTCGACCACAACACGCTGACCGTAGAGACCGAGGCCACCCACATCCCCGAGTCGTTCACCGTCTCGATCGAGGGCCTCGAAGAGGGCACGCAGATTCTTGCCGGCCAGGTCGAGCTGCCCAAGGGCACGACGCTCGTCACCGACGCCGAGGCACTCGTCGTCAACGTCACCGTGCCTGCCGCTCCGAAGGACGACGAGGAGTCGGCCGAGGGCGACGAGGCCGAGGGCGAGACGAGCGAGTCGGGCGACGAGGCTGCGGCCGAGTCCAGCGACTCCGAGTAGTCGACACTCGACCCTCAGGCGCTCAGCATGTTCGGACTCGGCAGGCAGAAGCCGCCGACCGCCGCTGATCGCGACACCTGGCTGGTAGCCGGGCTCGGTAACCCCGGGCCCGGCTACGCCGGGAACCGCCACAACGTCGGGCAGATGGTGCTCGACGTCGTGGCCAGCCGTTTCGGCGCGCGGCTCTCGCGCCACCGCTCGACCACGATGCTCGCCGAGACGCGCCTGCGCCCCGGCGGCCCGAAGCTCGTGTTGGTGAAGCCGCTCAGCTACATGAACACTTCGGGTGGCCCCGTCTCGGCCGCCGCACAGTACTTCGGCATCGCACCCGACCGCGTCATCGTCATTCACGACGACCTCGACCTGCCGTTCGAGACACTGAGACTCAAGTCGGGCGGCGGTCACGGCGGGCAGAACGGCGTGCGCGACATCATCAAGGCGCTCGGCACCCCCGACTTTCTGCGGGTGCGCGTCGGCATCGGCCGCCCGCCCGGGCAGCAGTCGGCCGCCGACTACGTGCTGCGCGACTTCCCGGCCTCCGAGCGCGCCCAGCTGCCCTTCGTGCTCGACGAGGCGGCCGACGCGATCGAGCGCATCATCGACGACGGGCTCGTCGCCGCGCAGCAACGCCACCACGCGCCCAAGGCGTGATGCCCTCGGTCGGTGCCGCGAGCATCCGACCCTCAGTTCGACGCGCGTACACTTGCGCGACGTGACTCTCGAGCGGTTAATTCCGGCGCTGTCGCGCGCCCAGACGTTTGCTGACGCCCTTGACCACGCGCACCGCTCGGCCGAATTCTCGACCGTCGAGGGCCTGCGCCTGCCCCTCATCGCCGGCCTGCTCGAGCGACGCGACGGGCCGCAGTGCCTGCTCGCGATTACGGCCACCGGCCGCGAGGCCGACGCCGTGCGCGAGGCGTGGGCGTGCCTCGACCCGAACGCCACCGTGCTCGACCTGCCCGCGTGGGAGACCCTGCCCCACGAGCGCCTCAGCCCCAGCGCCGAGACGGTGGGCCGGCGTATTCGCACGCTGCGCGCGCTCGCCAACTGGGCGGATGCTCCCACCGGCACGATCGTCGTGGTCGCCTCCGTGCGCGCCGCCCTGCAGCCCCTTCCTGCGGGGCTCACCGACATCGAGCCGGTGGTGCTCGAGCTGGGCGGGCGCGGAGCGGACCTCAGTGAGGTGACCGCCCGCCTCGTCGACCTCGCGTATTCCCGGGTCGACATGGTGACGCGCCGCGGCGAGTTCGCCGTGCGCGGCGGAATCCTCGACGTGTTTCCGGCGGTCGCCGAGCATCCCGTTCGTGTCGAATTCTTCGGCGACGAGGTCGACCAGATTCGCGAGTTCTCCGTCGCCGACCAGCGCTCGCTGCCCGACACCGGCATCACGCGCGTCGAGCTGCCGCCCACGCGCGAACTGCTGCTCACCGACGGAGTGCAGCAGCGGGCCCGCGAGATGCTGCATGAGTTTCCGAGCCTGTCGACGATTCTGCAGAAGGTGGCCGAGGGCATCCCCGTCGAGGGCATGGAGAGCCTCGCGCCGGCGCTCGTCGACCGGCTCGTGCCCCTCACGCACTACCTTCCCGAGAGCGCTGCCGTCGTTGTGCTCGGCCCCGAACGGGTCGCCACGCGCGCGGCGAACCTCGTCGAGACGAACCGCGAGTTTCTGAGCGCCGCGTGGCACGCCGCCACGGCCGGGGCCGAGTCGCCGATCGACCTCGATGCCGGCGACTTCCTCACCGTTTCGGCGCTGCGCGAGTCGGCCGGCGACCGCGCCTGGTGGTCAGTCAGCCAGTTCGACGCCGACGAGTCGGGCGTCGTGCGGGTCGCCGCCGATGCGCCTCCCTCGTTCGCCGGCCGCAGCGGGGGAGCGGTCGACCACGTCGTCGACCGCCTCACCGAGGGCTGGAGCATGGTCATCGCGGCGGCCGGCCCCGGCCTCGTCGAGCGCGCCCGCGACGTGCTCTCTGACGTCGGCGCCGCGGCCCGCCCCGTCGACGCGCTGCCCGAGACGCTCGAGCCGGGCGTTGCCTACCTCGTGCGCGGCAGCGTCGAGCAGGGTTTTGAGCTGCCCGACGTCAAGCTGGGGCTGCTTGGCGAGACCGAGTTCTACGGCCGCAGCGTCGGCTACGACTCGCGCCAGCCGAAGAAGCTCGCGAGCCGCCGCAAGAACGTCGTCGACCCTCTGCAGCTGAAGGCGGGCGACTTCGTCGTGCACAACACGCACGGCATCGGCAAGTTCATCGAGCTTGTGCAGCGCGAGGTGTCGACCGGGGGCGGGCGCAACGCGCAGAAGTCGACGCGCGAGTTTCTCGTCATCGAGTACGCGCCCAGCAAGCGCGGCTATCCGGGCGACAAGCTGTACGTGCCGACCGACCAGCTCGACCTGCTCACGCGCTACGTCGGCGGCGAGGCGCCCGCGCTGAGCAAGATGGGCGGCAGCGACTGGGCCTCGGCGAAGGGTCGGGCGCGCAAGGCGGTGCGCGACATCGCGGTCGAGCTGGTGAAGCTGTACTCGGCGCGCATGTCGAGCAGGGGCTTCGCCTTCCCGGCCGACACCCCGTGGCAGCGCGAACTGGAGGAGGCCTTCCCCTACGCCGAGACGCCCGATCAGCTGACCACGATCGACGAGGTCAAGCGCGACATGGAGTCGCCGATCCCCATGGACCGCCTGCTGGCCGGTGACGTCGGCTACGGCAAGACCGAGGTCGCCGTGCGCGCCGCCTTCAAGGCCGTGCAGGGCGGCAAGCAGGTCGCGGTCATCGTGCCGACGACGCTGCTCGTCAAGCAGCACATGGAGACCTTCGCCGAGCGCTTCGCGGGGTTCCCCGTGCACCTGCGCGCGCTCAGCCGCTTCCAGTCCGACCGCGAGGCGAAGGAGACGCTCGACGGTCTCGTGCGCGGCACGGTCGACATCGTCATCGGCACCCACCGCATCCTGAGCCAGGGGGTGCAGTTCAAAGACCTCGGGCTCGTCATCATCGACGAAGAGCAGCGCTTCGGTGTCGAGCACAAAGACGCGTTGAAGAAGCTCAAGACGAACGTCGACGTGCTGGCGATGTCGGCCACGCCGATTCCACGCACGCTCGAGATGGCGGTCACGGGCATCCGCGAAATGTCGACTCTCGCGACCCCGCCCGAAGATCGTCACCCGATTCTGACCTTCGTGGGCCCGTACAGCGACAAGCAGGTCGCTGCTGCGATCCACCGCGAGCTTCTGCGCGAGGGACAGATCTTCTATGTGCACAATCGGGTCAAAAGCATCAACCGGGTCGCCGCGCACCTGGCCGAGCTGGTTCCGGATGCGCGGATCGCGATCGCACACGGACAGATGAGCGAGAGCGCCCTCGAGCAGGTCATGGTCGACTTCTGGGAGCGCAAGTTCGACGTGCTCGTCTCGACCACCATCATCGAGACGGGCCTGGATGTCGCCAACGCGAACACCCTCATCATCGACCGCGCCGACAAGTACGGGCTGTCGCAGTTGCACCAGCTGCGCGGCCGCGTGGGGCGGGGGCGCGAGCGCGCCTACGCCTACTTCCTGTACGACGAGACGAAGCCGCTCACCGAGACGGCCCACGACCGCCTGCAGACCCTGGCCGCGAATAGCGACCTCGGGGGCGGCATGGCGATCGCGATGAAAGACCTCGAGATTCGTGGCGCCGGCAACCTGCTCGGCGCCGAGCAGGCCGGGCACATCGCCGGCGTCGGCTTCGACCTGTACCTGCGCATGATCGGCGAGGCCGTGAGCGTGTTCCGCGGCGACGCGGCGGAGGAGCAGACCGAGCTGCGCCTTGAGTTGCCGGTCGATGCGCGCATCCCGGAGGAGTTCATCGAGTCGGAGCGCCTGCGTCTCGAGGCCTACCAGAAGCTGTCGACGGCGGCGGCACCGGCGAGCGACGACGAGGCGCTCGGCCAGGTGCGCGAGGAGCTCGCCGACCGTTACGGCGAGTTGCCCGAGCCGGTGCTCGCGCTGCTGCGGGTGTCGCAGCTGCGCCGCACGGCCCAGAAGGTCGGGCTGTCAGACGTCGTCGTGATGGGCTCGAACCTGCGGCTCGCGGGCCGCGAGCTGCCCGACTCGAAGCAGTTGCGGCTGCAGCGCATGTACCAGGGCTCGAAGTGGTGGGGCCAGACGCGCACGGCGCAGCTGCCGCTGCCGAAGGACGTGTGCGACGACGAGCTCATTACCTGGGTCGGCCAGGTGCTCGAGAACCTCTACGACGCGGGGGCGTCGTCGGATGCGCGGGGCGCGTCGGACGCGTCGGCCTCGGCGTCACCGTCGGCCGGCTGAGCGACCGGTGTGGGCTGACCGTCGCTCGGCGGCGCTTCGTCCGTCGTCGCCGCCGCGGTGACCGGTTTCGGCGCGAGCGGTAGCGGCTTCGGAAAACGCACCGTGCCGGGTATCTCGTGCACCCGGTACACCGCCGCGGGGATGATGACGAGCGTGCGCAGGTCGAACAGCGCGTGCAGCGCCATGACGAGCAGGATGCTGCCGCTCAGCACGTAGAGCACGGTGAACGCGAGGCCGACGAGCGTGGTGACCGCGACGCCGACCGGCCCTTGGTACGCGTGCAGGAGTCCGAAGACGAGCGCCGCCAGCCCGAAGGCGCTGAGTGGTTCGCCCGTGACGATGACGAGCAGGGCGGGCAGGGCGAGGCGGAATAGCAGCTCTTCGCTGATTCCCGCGTTGAGCGAGAGGGCGGCGCCCCAGCCGAGTTCGGGCCGGTTGCGCGGCAGCAGCGCGGCGATGTCGCCGACGACGATGACGCCGCCGTCGCGTCGCGCCGAGCGGACGCCGAATACGGTGAGCACGACGAGGGCGACGGCGAGGACCGTGAGCAGGGCGATGCCGAGCCCGCCGCCGAGCCAGGCGCGCGCGGCGGCGATGGGGGCGAGCTGCTGCGTGGCGGTGAGCAGGGGGTCGACGTAGTCGCGGGTTGCGACGAGGATCGCCGCGCCGGTGAGCCCGAAAAGCACGAGGGATTCGACCAGCCAGCGCCGCATCATCTGCTGACGTTTGGCCGTCGACCGGTAGCGGCGGAATCGCCGGAACTGTCGACGGTCTTTCTGCCGCGCGCGCACGATGAACGCCGCGATGAGCGCCACCGCCGCGACGGCGGCGATGACGCGGGTGAGCGGGTCGGCCTCGAGCACGCCCCCACCCTCCCACGCCTACCCTCGGCACCCCCTGTCTGCCGCCGCCGGCCAGGCTGCGCCGACCCCTGCTGGGAGGATGGGGGCATGGCCACCCCCGAGCTCATTACTGAACCGCATCCCGAACTCGATCGCCTGATCGCCGTGATGGCGCACCTGCGCGCTCCGGGCGGATGTGCGTGGGACGCCGAACAGACGCACCACAGTCTCGCGAAGTACCTGATCGAAGAGAGTCACGAACTGGTCGACGCGATCGAGCACGGCACACGCGACGACCTCCTCGAGGAGCTCGGCGACGTCCTCTACCAGGTGCTCTTTCACGCCGACATCGCCGCTGCCGACGCTGAGGCGCCCTTCACGATCGACGATGTCGCGCGTGCGTGCGCCAAGAAGATGATCGGCCGCCACCCGCACGTGTTCGGCGACGTCACCGCCGACACCGCCGACGAGGTCTCAGCGAACTGGGAACAGTGGAAGCGCCAAGAGAAGCCCGCCCGCACATCCTCGCTCGACGGCCTTCCCGCTGCCCTGCCGACCCTGGTGCGCGCCGACAAGGTGCTCGGCCGCGCCGAGCGTCTGGGCATTGATGTGCCGCCAACTACGGGCCATGACGGTCCCGCCGATGAAGGCGCTCTCGGCGAGCTCCTCCTTGCTCTGCTCGCTGACGCGCGAGCGCGGGGACTCGATGCTGACCGCGCTCTACGAGCTGCGGTCCGGCAGTACGAGGACCGAATCCGCCAGCACGAAAGCACACTCGACTGACATATCAGTCCGCGGTTTCCATCGGCGTCGCCGACCATTCAATGGCCAATACGGAGGGCTGACCAACGAGGTCTGCAATTGCCGCCTCGAGCGCGGCATCGTCGCGCTCGAGCATTCGAACGGTCGCAGCGATGACAACTTGATCGTCTTCATCTCGCGACGTGATCGCGCGGACGGTGAATCCTGGGCGGTGGACGGCGTGGAAAACCAGCCCCCGGATCGTCGCCTCCTCGTCTTCCCGACATGTAACGGAAAAGACGTACTCGGCTGGCGGAACTTCGCGACCAACATCGGTTGGCTCGCGATCGAGCAGTCGCCCGAGAGGTCGGAGAAGCATGTTGGCAAGCACAATCGCCAATGTTCCCGCCGCCGCGATCACGTACTCGCCCGCACCCGCCAGGGCTCCGACTGCTGCGGATGCCCAGAGGGTTGCAGCCGTGTTGATGCCGGAAACGTTGGCTCCGCGCTTCATGATTACCCCCGCACCGAGGAATCCGATTCCAGAGGCGACCTGTGCGGCGACCCTCGTCGGGTCACCGCCGCTAAAGGCATAGGCGCCCATCATGACGAACAGCGTCGAGCCAAGGCTCACCAACGCATTCGTTCGGAGGCCAGCCAAGCGCGCGCGCCACTGTCGTTCGAATCCGATGACAGCGCCGAGAGTAACGCCGAGCGCAATGCGCGCGAGCATGTCGAGCAGTTCCATGATGGGCACCTTCCCGTGAGCGGGTTAACTACAGACCAACCGATGCGCCGAGCACGGCGTAGGCGATTCCGAAGTAGATGAATACGCCGAGCAGATCCATCACCGACGTGATCATGGGTGCACTGAGCGTCGCCGGGTCGGTGCGCATCGCTCGTGCCAGGAAGGGCAGAAGGCTACCGATGAGACCACCCAGCACCGTGACGGCTGCCATCGTCAAACCCACGACGATCAGCACCTCGACGCCCACGCCCTTGCTGAAGTACGCCAGCACGATCTCGAGCACCGCGATTGTCGCGCCCAGCGCCAGTGCCACCGGAATCTCCCGGCGAATCACAAAGCCGATGTCTCGCAGTCGCAGCTTCACCTGACCGAGAGCCATGCCGCGAATCACCAGCGTCGCGGCCTGGCTTCCCGTGTTTCCGCCCATGTCGATGATGGGCGCGACGAAAGCCGCGAGCACGATGACCGAGGTCAAGATCTCCTCCTGCGCGGCAACGAACGTGCTCGTCAAGATGCCAAAGACGGTCAGAATCGACAGCCAGAACACCCGCGTCGAGAAGATCTTCCACAGGCTCGAGCGCCGCAGGTCGAGGTCGGGGCCGCCGAGCGATGCGGTCCCTCCGTATCGAGCGAGCTGCGTCGCGTCGTCTTCTCGAGCGGCATCCATCGCGTCGTCGACGCTCACGATGCCGATCATCCGCACGTCTGGGTCGACAACCGGAAGGGCGAGCAAGTCGTAGCGCCGAATCAGTTCGACGGCCTGCTCGCGGTCCCAGTCCGCGAGCGCGAGCACCGGCTCGGCCCGCATGATCTCGGAGACGGGCAGTTCGGGCGCGGCGAGCACCAGGTCCTTGAGAGACACCGTGCCGATGAGGTTGCGCTCGCTTCCGAGTACATACACGACGTACACCGTCTCGCTGTCCGGTGCGCTCTCGCGGACGTGCTCGAGTGCGCTGGAAACAGACGCGTCCGCGTCGACCCACACGTACTCGCTGGTGGTGACGGAGCCGACGGTCCCCTCCGGGTAGGCCGCCAGGCGCAGGATGTCGTCGCGCTCTGCTTGGGCCAGCGCACCCAGGATGCGCGGCCGTGCCTCGGGCGCGAGCCGGTTGTAGATGTCAGCCCGATCGTCCGACGGCAGCTCGGTGAAAAGCTCGGTGACCACCTGTGGAGCAAGTGCGGCGAGCAGCTCGTCTTGGCGGTTGGCCGGCAGCGCCGAGAAGATGTCGGCGCGCTGGCGGGGGCTGGCTGCTGCCAGGAATCGAGCAAGCTCGTCGGTGGAGTACCGGTCGAGGGCGTCTGCGACGTCGGCTCGAGGGGTCGAGCGCAGCACAGCAGTGACGGCCGTCGCGTCGGGGCGGGCAATGAGGTTGCGGATCGAGAAGATCAGCTCTTCGCGGTTCATGGTGAATCCTTTCGGGCGCGCGCGGGCGCGCCGAGACGACGACCGAGGCCGTCAAGGTCGACAGAGTGTCCTGGTCGCCCGTGGTCAACAGGCGATGAACGGACGCGACTCCGCTACGCGTAGCGAGAGGTGAGCCCCCGGGTGCTCGGGGCCGCGTCCGGGCAAGAATGTCCGGATGAGTCGTTCAGGGGTGTCACCTCCTCGCGCTGTGGCGTACGGCACGGGCGCGGCAGCGCACGGCGAACCGGAGTGGTTCGCGACCCCTCACGTAAGAGCTTCGACACTGCACGACGTGTTCCGCCCTGTGGGCGAAAAGCTGCTTTGGGTGAACCCTTAATCCGGGAGCACCTGTCCTAACCTTGGGCGTCTCTCGACGTCGTCAGATCAGCAGCCTGTGTTCGTGCAGACGCCTCGCCTAACAAGGATCTGCCTCGGCGAGTGTAGGCGGGGCGCTCGCGCGGCGCAACCGCGCGTCGAAATCGGAAAAGTGCCCCCGTGCATCCTGAATGATGCTTGACTGTGCCTCATGACGACCGCTCCCGCGATCAGCACCACCGGCGTCGCCCGCTCCTTCGGCGACGTCCAGGCGGTGCGTGACGCGTCCTTCGAGGCACACCACGGGCAGGTGACAGCGCTGATCGGGCCCAACGGCTCGGGCAAGACAACCCTGCTGCTGATGCTCGCCACACTGCTGAAGCCCGACGCGGGTCAGATCCGCGTCGAGGGCCACGACCCTCTCACCGCGCCGCGCGACGTGCGCCGCGCCATCGGGTGGATGCCCGACATCCTCGGCTCGTGGAACTCACTGACCGTGCGCCAGGCCCTCGACACCACGGCGCGGCTGTACGAGTTCACCCCGAAGGACGCCGCGGCCCGCGCCGACGAACTCATCGAGCGCATTGGCCTGCGGGCGCTCGCCGACCAGCCGAGCCGCGTGCTCAGCCGCGGCCAGAAGCAGAAACTCAGCCTCGCGCGTGCCCTCGTCCACCGCCCGCGCGTGCTGCTCCTCGACGAGCCTGCCTCGGGCCTCGACCCGGCGGCCCGCGTCGAGCTGCGCCAACTGGTGCGCGAACTCGCCGCCGACGGCGCCGCCGTTCTGCTCTCGAGCCACGTGCTCGCCGAACTCGACGAGATGAGCGACGCCGCCGTCTACCTCGACCGGGGAGCCACGGCAACCGTCGAAAGCGTTCAGGCGGCCAAGGCCACGGCCCGGCGCTGGCGAATCCGAGCCCTCGACCCCGCGGCACTGGATGCGGCGCTCGCCGCCACCGGACGCCCCGCCGTCGGCGCCGATCACCTCGGCACACTCGTCGAGATCACCGGAGAAGCCGACGCCGCCGAGCTGCTCGGCCGCTTGGTCGCCGCCGGAGTGGGCATAACCGCCTACGGCCCCGCCGTCGGCGAGCTCGAACAGACCTTCCTCGACCTCGCGAAGGGAGGCCAGCAATGAGCCCGCGTCTCGCCGTTCTCGGCACCGTCGTGCAGCTTGAGCTGCGCCAGCGCATCCGTTCCGTGTCGTGGCTCGTCTTGGTGAGCGTCGTCTTCGTGCTCGTCGGCATCGTGACGGCGCTGCTGTGGTTCGCGCTGCCCGCCTTCGGCGACGACGACCTCGCGAGCGCCGGCATCTACTCGACGCTGATCTTCTTCGTGCTGTTGATCGGCTCGCTGGTGACGCCGGCCACGAGCGGCGCCGCCATCAACGGAGACCG
>Ga0213836_101847_pt1 | contig 11324 bp, 9 predicted proteins | sample SWPATP03_FD_160578 | JGI IMG/M metagenome (GOLD analysis project Ga0213836, IMG submission 160578) | Coastal seawater microbial communities from Marineland, Florida, United States - SWPA TP0 #3 | ecosystem: Environmental > Aquatic > Marine > Coastal | place: USA: Florida | collected 2016-08-05
TTATCCACGTCCAGGGCCTGCTGCTTGATGCCGGCGTCACGGTGCCGGCCATCGTCGCGCGCGATGTCGAGCGCGGCTTCCTGCTGCTGTCCGACCTCGGCACCACCACCTATCTGTCGCGGCTCGACGCCGACAACGCCGCCTTCATGTATTCGGATGCGGTCGACGCCCTGATCAAGTTCCAGTTAAGCAGCCAGGCGGGCGTGCTGCCCGCGTTCGACCGCGCTTTTGTCCTGCGCGAGATGAACCTGTTCCCGGAATGGTATATCAACCGCCACCTCGGCGTGACGCTCGATGCGGCCCAGCAGGCCAAGCTCGACAAAGTGTTCGAGGCCATCACCGCCAATGTGCTGGCCCAGCAACAGGTGTTCATGCACCGCGACTTCCATTCGCGCAACCTGATGTTCCTCGACCAGGGCAACCCGGGCGTGCTCGACTTCCAGGACGCCGTGTACGGTCCCGTCACCTACGACCTCGGCTCGCTGCTGCGCGACGCCTATATTCAATGGGACGAAGAGATCGTGCTCGACTGGGTGGTGCGCTACTGGCAAAGCGCCAAGCAGGTCGGCCTGCCGGTCAATCCGGACATCGACGCCTTCTACCGCGACTTCGAATTCATGGCCCTGCAGCGCCACCTGAAAATCCTCGGCATCTTCTGCCGCCTGAACTACCGCGACGGCAAGGCGATCTACATGGGCGACCTGCCGACCGTGATGGATTACGTGCGCAAGACCGCCAACCGCTACACCGAACTCAAGCCCTTGATCCGCCTGCTCGACGCCTTCGAGGACAAGGCGCCGCAGGTCGGCTACACGTTCTGAGTCCATTTCCCGGGAACCCCATGAAAGCCATGATTTTCGCCGCCGGCCGCGGCGAGCGCATGCGTCCCCTGACGGACACCTGCCCCAAACCCCTGCTCAAGGTGCGCGGCCGTCCGCTCATCACCTGGCATGTCGTCAACCTGGTGCGCGCGGGCCTGACGGATATCGTCATCAACCATTCGCACCTCGGCCACATGATCGAGGAAGCGCTGGGCGACGGCAGCCAGTATGGGGCGCGCATCGTCTACTCGCACGAACCGACCCCGCTGGAAACGGCAGGCGGCATTGCCAACGCGCTGCACCTGCTGGGCGACGAACCCTTCCTGGCGGTGTCGGGCGACATCTACGCGCCCTATTTCGACTTCGCCCAGGCGCTTGAAGCGCTGCCGGACAATGACATGCTGGGCCAGCCGATCCCGGCCGACCAGCGCGACATCGCCTGGCTCTACCTGACCCCGAACCCGTGGCACAACCCCAAGGGCGACTTCGGCCTCGACATGTACACGCTGGCCAACGAGGGCGATCCGAAGTGGAACTTCGCCGGCATCGGCGTGTATCGCCCCGAGATGTTCGACGGCGTCACGGCCGGCGACTTCCTCAAGTTTGGCCCCCTGATGCGCAAGTTCATCGAGCAAAAGCGCGTCGGCGGCGAGATCTACCACGGCCCCTGGGTGAATGTCGGCACGGTCGAACAGCTCGAGGAACTCAACGCGCCGCTGGCAAAAAGGGCCGGCGCGTGAACCCCTACGCCGCCCGCCGCGCACGCCTGGCGGCAAGCATGGAAGCCGGCGCGGTGGCGGTGCTGGCGACCGCGCCCGAGGTCGCGCGCAACAGCGACAGCGACTACCCCTACCGCCACGACAGCTATTTTTATTATCTGACCGGTTTCATGGAGCCGGAAAGCGTGCTGGTGCTGGTGGCTGCCCACGGCGACACCCCTGCCCGTTCGATCCTGTTCTGCCGCGAAAAAAACGTCGAACGCGAAATCTGGGACGGCTTCCGTTACGGCCCGGCGGCTGCGCTTGACGCCTTCGGCTTCGATGAGGCCTTTGCGATCGGCGAACTCGATGCGCAGATGGCGCGCCTGCTGGCCGACGTGCCTGCCCTGTACTACGCCATCGCGTCCAACACTGCGCTCGATGCCCAGGTTGCCGGCTGGCTGAAAGCGGTGCGCGCCCAGTCGCGTACCGGTATCGTCGCCCCCGGGCGCAGCCATCACCTGCTCCCCCTGCTCGACGAAATGCGCCTGCTGAAGGACGAGACCGAGCAGGCGCTGATGCTGCGCGCGGCCACGATTTCCGGCGCCGCCCACGTGCGTGCGATGCGCGCCGCGCGCCCCGGCATGTTCGAGTACGAACTCGAAGCCGAGCTCTTGTACGCCTTCCGCAAGAGCGGCGCCCAGTTCCCCGCCTATACGCCGATCGTTGCCAGCGGCGACAAAGCCTGCGTGCTGCATTACAGCGCCAACCATGCGCAAATGCGCGACGGCGACCTGGTGCTGATCGACGCCGGCTGCGAATTCGACAGCTACGCGTCCGACATCACGCGCACCTTCCCCGTCAACGGACGTTTTACGCCAGCGCAGAAAACCCTGTATGACCTGGTGCTGCGCGCCCAGGACGCGGCCTTGCAGGCGATCGTGCCGGGCCGGCCCTACAGCGGCGTGCACGAGGCGGCATTAACAGTGCTGGCCGAGGGCATGCTCGATGTCGGGCTGCTCGACAAGGCGGCCTGGGGCAGCGTCGAGAATGTGCTGGCCGAACGCGCCTATACCCCCTTCTACATGCACGGCACCGGCCACTGGCTGGGACTGGACGTGCACGACGCCGGCAGCTACCGCGATCTTGCGCTGGCAGGAAAGCCGTCGCGCGCCCTCCTTCCGGGCATGGCGCTCACGGTCGAACCGGGCATCTATGTCCGGCCCGGCCCCGGCGTGCCGGAACAGTTCTGGAACATCGGCATCCGCATCGAGGATGACGTGATCGTCGGCGAAGCGGGAGCGCGCGTGCTGTCGGGCGCCGCGCCCAAGACGGTCGATGAAATCGAAACCCTGATGGCGGAGCGCTGATGGAAGAGCACAAAGAAAATGTCGACGTCGCGATCTGCGGCGCCGGCCCGGTCGGCCTGGCGCTGGCCGCCCTGCTGACGCGGCGCGGCATCGAAGGTTCGCGCATCGCCCTGATCGACGCCCGCGCACTGGGCCAGTCGATTTCGGATCCGCGCTCGATCGCGCTGGCCTGGGGCAGCCGCATGCTGCTCGACGAAGTCGGCGCCTGGTCTTTCCCCGCCACGCCGATCCACACCATCCACGTCTCGCGCCGGGGCCAGCTGGGCCGCAGTGTACTGGACCGCGCCGAACACAAGCTCGATGCGCTCGGCTACGTCACGCGCTACGGCGACGTGGTCGATGCACTGGCGCGCGCAGTGGAACGTGCCGGCGTGCAGGTGATCCGTCCGGCACGCGTGGCCAGCGTCGAGGAGACGGCCGACCACGTGTCGCTGACCCTCGACGACGGCCGCACGATCACGGCGCAAGTAGCAGTTGGCGCCGAAGGCGGCGTGTTCGGCCACCAGGACGTCAAGGGACAGACCCGCGATTACGGCCAGAGCGCGGTGATTGCACGGGTGTCCGCCGCCACGCCGATCCCGCACCGCGCTTTCGAGCGCTTTACGGACGAAGGCCCGCTGGCCCTGCTGCCGCAGGAAGGCGCGGACGGCTTTCAGTATGCGCTGGTGTGGTGTGTGCAACCCGAGCGCGCCGCAGCCTTGCAGGCGATGGAGGAGGCGCGCTTCCTGCAGGAGCTGGGCGAGGCCTTCGGCGGCCGCCTGGGGAAATTCATTAAAGTGTCGGCGCGCTTTGCCTATCCGCTCGGGCTGAATGCCGAACCGCACGCCACCACGCGCACGGTCGCCATCGGCAATGCGGCGCAGACGCTGCATCCGGTGGCCGGCCAGGGGCTGAACCTCGGCCTGCGCGACGCCGCCGTGCTGGCGAAACTGCTAGCGCGCTGCGCGGGACCGGAAGGGATCGCGCGCTTCCTCGACGAACGCACGCAGGACCGCAAGCTGACGATTGCGATGACCGATGCGATGGCAAGGGCGTTTGTCGGCAGCGGGCCGCTGCAATCGGTGCTGGGGCTGGGACTGGCGGCGCTGGATGTTGTTCAGCCAGCGCGCACCATGCTGGGGGAGTTGATGATGTACGGCCGGCGCGCTTAATCGACCGCCTTCACCATCGACTCGATCACCTTCTTCGCGTCGCCAAACACCATCATCGTGTTCGGCATGTAGAACAAATCGTTGTCCAGCCCCGCATACCCCGAGGCCATCGAGCGTTTGTTCACGATGATGCTTTTCGCCTTATACGCTTCCAGGATCGGCATTCCCGCGATCGCCGACTTCGGATCCTTCGCCGCAGGATTGACCACGTCATTCGCGCCCAGCACCAGCACGACGTCGGTCTGGCCGAATTCGCCGTTGATGTCTTCCATCTCGGCCACCTGGTCGTAGGGCACTTCGGCTTCGGCCAGCAGCACGTTCATGTGGCCCGGCATGCGCCCCGCCACCGGGTGGATCGCGTAGCGCACGTTGACGCCGTGTTCGGTCAGCTTGTCGACCAGCTCCTTGACGGAGTGCTGGGCGCGCGCCACCGCCAGGCCATAACCCGGAACGATGATCACGGATTCCGCATTCTGCAGGATGAAGGCGGCATCTTCGGCCGAGCCGGATTTGACCGGCCGCTGTTCCTTGGCGCCGCCCGTGTCGGCCACCGCTTCGCCGCCAAAGCCGCCCAGGATCACGTTGAAGAAGGAGCGGTTCATCGCCTTGCACATGATGTAAGAAAGGATCGCGCCGGAAGAACCGACGAGCGAACCGGCGATGATCAGCATCGAGTTGTTCAGCGAGAAGCCGATGCCGGCTGCGGCCCAGCCCGAGTAGGAATTGAGCATCGACACCACCACCGGCATGTCGGCGCCGCCGATCGGGATGATGATCAACACCCCCAGTACGAACGACAGGATCGCCATGATGGCGAACGGCGTCCAGGCCGGCGCCACCGCATCCGAGAAGCAGAACACCAGGCCGAGCCCAATGAGGGCGATGGCGATGACCAGGTTCAGGATGTGCTGGCCGGCGAAGCGCACCGGTGCGCCCTGGAACAGGCGGAATTTGTACTTGCCCGAGAGTTTGCCGAAGGCGATGACGGAACCGGAGAAGGTGACGGCGCCGACGAAGGTGCCGATGAAGAGTTCCAGCCGGTTCCCGAAGGGCAGCGCATTGCCGCGCGTGGCGATATTGAAAGCCCAGGGCTCGGCCACGGCGGCGATCGCGATGCACACGGCCGCCAGGCCGATCAGCGAGTGCATGGCCGCCACCAGTTCCGGCATCTTGGTCATCTCGACTTTTTTCGCCGCATAGGCCCCGACTGCACCGCCGACCACCACGCCCAGCAGCACCAGGGTGAATCCCATGCCCCCACGCGCGCCGTTCGCCGCCGCCGCAAACTCCGCCTGCAGCTTGAAGATCAGCGCCACCGTGGTGACGGCGGCGATCGCCATGCCGGCCATGCCGAAGGTATTGCCCATGCGCGCAGACGACGGCGACGACAGCCCCTTTAACGCCTGGATGAAGCAGACCGAGGCGACTAAATAAAGCAGCGTGACCACATTCATGCTGATGTAGTTCATGCAGCCTCCTTCTGGGCCGCGACGACTTTCGCCTTTGGTTCCTTCTTTTTAAACATCTCGAGCATGCGCTGGGTGACCAGGAAGCCGCCGAACACGTTCACTGCCGCCAGGGCGACCGCGATCGTCCCCATGGTCTGGCCGAGCAGCCCCTCGGTGAGGCCGGCGGCCAGCATGGCGCCGACGATGATGATGGCGGAGATGGCATTCGTGACCGCCATCAGCGGCGTATGCAGCGCCGGGGTGACGGTCCAGACGACGTGGTAGCCGACGTAGATCGCCAGCACGAAGATGATCAGGTTGATGATGGTGTGGCTGATTTCCATGTCCGTCTCCTATTTGCGCAGGGCTTCGCCGCGCAGTGTTTCACCTTCGTGGCAGAGCAGCGTCGCGCGCACGATCTCGTCCTCGCGGTCGATGATGAACTTGTCTTCCTTGTCGATGACGAGCTTGAGGAAGTCGAGCACGTTGCGTGCGTACAGGGCCGAGGCGTCGGCCGCGACCAGGGCGGCAAGGTTTGGCTCGCCGATGATGTACACGCCATGCTTGACGACGGTCTTGTTCAGTTCCGTCAGCGGGCAGTTGCCGCCCTGCTCGATCGCCATGTCGACGATCACCGAGCCGGGCTTCATGGCCATCACCGTTTCTTCCCGAATCAGGATGGGCGCGGCGCGGCCGGGAATCAGGGCGGTGGTGATGATGATGTCGGCCAGCTTGGCGCGTTCGTGCACCAGTTCTCCTTGTCTGCGGATCCAGTCGGCCGGCATCGGGCGCGCATAGCCGCCGACGCCTTGCGCGATCTCGCGCTCTTCGTCGGTAATGAAGGGGACGTCGATGAACTTGGCGCCGAGCGACTCGACCTGCTCCTTCACGGGCGGGCGCACGTCGGACGCTTCGATCACGGCGCCCAGGCGTTTCGCCGTGGCGATCGCCTGCAAACCGGCCACGCCGACGCCCATGATCAGCACACGCGCGGCTTTGACGGTGCCGGCGGCCGTCATCAGCATCGGCATGAAGCGTTGATAGGTGTTCGCAGCGAGCATCACGGCCTTGTAGCCGGCGATGTTCGCCTGCGAGGACAGCACGTCCATCGATTGCGCCCGCGAGATGCGCGGCGCCGCTTCGAGGGCGAAGGCCGTCAGGCGGCTGGCCGCCATGGCGGCGATGTTGTCGTTGTCAAAAGGGTTGAGCATGCCGACCAACACGGTGCCGGGCCGCATGGCGGCGCGCTCGATCTCGTTCGGGGCGCGTACTTTCAGGACCATGTCCGCTTGAAACGCTTCCTCCGCGCTGACGATGGTGGCGCCGGCGGCGGCGTAGGCGTCGTCGGTGACTGCCGCAGACAGGCCGGCGCCCGACTGCACCATGACCTGGTGTCTGGACGCCAGTTTTTTCACTGTTTCCGGAGTTGCCGCTACGCGGGTTTCGCCCGGCCGTGTTTCGGCCGGAATGCCGATTCTCATGCATCCCTCCTTCATGTTGGTGTTCTGTTCACAATCTACCACGTAAACATGGCCAATTTTGCATTCCTTGCGGCTAGCTCGGCCGGGCGCATGCGCCGCGGGTAAATACGATACAGATGAGACACAAAGCGCCCTTTTTTTGTATCAAATCGATGCGATTGACGCTTTTTTGTTGCGCTGCACAGGTACTTGCAAGCAACCATTTGTCGGTCGCTGTAGAATATCGGCTCATTTGTCGAGGACGCGCATGACCCATACCTTCAGACCGTCAGTCACCGTTGCCGCCATCATCGAAAGGGATGGGCGTTTCCTCCTGATCGAGGAAGAGACGAGCGAAGGTATCAAGTTGAACCAGCCGGCCGGCCACCTCGACCCGGGCGAATCGCTCGAGCAGGCAGTCATGCGCGAGTCCATCGAAGAGACCGCGCACGAATTCATCCCAAGCGGGCTGGTGGGCATGTACATGTCGCGCTATTACTCGAAGTCGCGCAATGCCGACATCACCTATTTGCGCTTTACCTTCTGCGGCAGTGTCGGCAAGCAGTACGACCAGCCGCTCGACGACGGCATCATTCGCACGCTGTGGATGACGCGCGACGAGATCGCGGCATCGAGCGAGCGCCATCGCAGCCCGATCGTCCTGCAATGCGTGGACGATTACCTGGCCGGCCGCCGCACCGACCTGGCCCTGCTCTACACCCACCCGTCGGTGTTTGAAGACGGGCTGACCAACTAACGGACGTACCATGAGCAAGAAAAAAGTCGTGATCGGGATGTCGGGCGGAGTCGACTCCTCGGTCGCGGCCTGGATGCTGAAGGAACAAGGCTATGAAGTCATCGGCCTTTTCATGAAGAACTGGGAAGACGACGACGATTCCGAATACTGCTCGACGCGCCAGGACTGGATCGACGCGGCCAGCGTGGCCGACGTGGTCGGGGTCGACATCGAAGCCGTGAATTTCGCCGCCGAGTACAAGGACCGCGTGTTCGCCGAATTCCTGCGCGAATACCAGGCCGGCCGCACGCCGAACCCGGACGTGCTGTGCAATGCCGAAATCAAGTTCAAGGCCTTTCTCGACCATGCGATGAAGCTCGGCGCCGACCTGATCGCCACCGGCCACTACGCACGCGTGCGCGAAAATTCAATGGGCAAGTTCGAGCTGCTGAAAGCCTTCGACCACACCAAGGATCAGAGTTATTTCCTGCACCGCCTGAACCAGGCCCAGCTCTCGAAATCGCTGTTCCCGCTGGGAGAAATCCCGAAGACCGAAGTGCGCCAGATCGCGGAAAAGCTGAAGCTGCCGAACGCGGCGAAGAAGGATTCGACCGGCATCTGCTTCATCGGCGAGCGCCCGTTCCGCGACTTCCTGAACCGCTACCTGTCGCACAAGCCGGGACCGATGAAGCTCGACAACGGGCAAGTCGTCGGCGAACACATCGGCCTGTCGTTCTACACGCTGGGGCAACGCAAGGGCATCGGCATCGGCGGCCTGAAATCGCACCGGAATGCCGACGGCACCAGCGAGCCGTGGTTCGTCGCGCGCAAGGACATCGAGAACAACACGCTGTATATCGTGCAGGGTCATGATCATCCGTGGCTGTTATCAAACCGCCTGGAAGCGGGCCAGGCCAGCTGGGTCGCGGGCGAAGCGCCTGCCAGCGGGCTGCTGTCGGCCAAGACGCGCTACCGCCAGTCGGACATGGCGTGCACGGTCGCAGCCGATGGCTTGTCGCGCTTCGCGCTCGATTTCATGGAGCCGCAATGGGCGGTCACGCCGGGACAGTCGGCCGTGCTGTATGACGGCGACATCTGCCTGGGTGGCGGCATCATCGATGGTGCGAGCGCGACGTAGGGTGGACTCCCGAGTCCACCCTACGCATCCGTCAACGTAACATTCAAGCGTAGGCCACCTGCCGCGCCCCTCTCGGGCGCGCCAGCGTCCACTCGGCGCAAATCCATTCTTCGAAATCCTGCGGCGCCATCGGCCGCGCATACAAATAACCCTGCACCTGGTCGCAGCCGGCGCCGGCGAGAAAGCTGGCCACCGGCGCCGTCTCCACACCCTCGGCCACGACCAGCTGCCCGAGGTCGTGCGAGAGTTTGATCATGGTCGCCACCAGCGCGCGCTTGCGTTCGTCCGTGTCGAGGTCCGTCACGAAGCTCTGGTCAATCTTGATCACCTGCGCCGGCACGCTCTGCAGATAGGCCAGGCTGCTGTAGCCGGTGCCGAAATCGTCGATCGCCAGCTGCACGCCGCCGGCAGTCAAGGCCTCCAGCGTGGCCGCTGCCAGCGCCCGGTTGCTCATCAGCGCGCTTTCCGTGATTTCGATGGCCAGCGCGTCCGGCGCCAGGCCGTGCGCGCGCAGGCGCGCCAGCACATGGGCGCAGAAATCCGGTTCGAGCAGGTTCACGGCCGACACGTTGACCGCCAGCTGGGTCACCAGGCCGGCACGCTGCCATGTCGAAAGCTGGCGCAGCGCGCGTTCCAGCACCCAGCGCGTGGTCGCGCGCGCCAGCGAGGTCTGTTCGATCACGGGGATGAATTCGCCCGGCGAAATCTCGCCCAGCGTCGGATGGCGCCAGCGCAGGAGCGCCTCGGCGCCGACGCAGCGCCCGGTCGTCAACTCGATCTTCGGCTGGAACACGAGGCGCAGCTGGCTGTCGTCCTCGAGCGCGGCGCCGAAGTCGTTGGCGACCCGGAAGCTGCGCAGGAAGGCGGCATTCTGCTCGGCCGAGAAGACGCGCACCCGGTGCGAGCCGTCGATGGCGTCGTGCGCGGCGCTGTACATGTCGCGCAGCAGCTCGGTCGGGTCGACGCCGCCGGTGGCGAAGGGCGCGACGCCGACGGTGGCGGTGGTGACGAAGCGGGCGCCGGTGCGGTCGGCGCGCAGCGCGAGCCAGGCGTCGAGCCAGTCGCAAAAGCGCGCCAGGTCCGCGCCCGGCTCGGCCAGGAAGGCGAACTGGAACGGGGCCACGTGGTACAGCCTGCGCGCCGGGCCGAGCGCCGCGCGCAGCATGCGCGCCGCCTCGCAGACGATGTCGTCCATGACGCCCGTGCCGAGCGCGCGCACCGCGCTGCTCATCTGCCCGGGCGAAGCCAGGTTCACCAGCGCCGCCAGGCGCGCTTCGCCGCCCGGACGGTCGATCGCGAGGTCGGCCAGGTCGTCGACGAACTGGTGGCGGTTCGGGACGCCGCTGACCGGGTCGATGCGGCCAATCGCGTGCTGCAGTTCGATCTGGGCCATCACCATTGCCGCCAGGTCGGCCAGTCCGGTGCGTTCCTGGGCGCTGATCCCGCGCGGCTCGGTACCGACCACGCACATCGATCCCAGGCAGTAGCCGTCGCGCGTCATCAGGGGTGCGCCGGCATAGAAGCGCGCGCCCGTGCCTGCCAGGGTGCTATCGCGGTAGGCGGCGCTGGCGCGCAAGTCGTCGATCACCAGCATCTGGTTGGTAAGGGTGACTTCGGCACAGGGCGCATCATGGCGCGGCATGCGATCCGTATCGACGCCGACGCGCGACTTGAACCATTGGCGGTCGACGTCGGTGAGCGACACCGCCGCAATCGGCAAGCCGAACAGTTGGGCAGCCATCCGCGTGATGCGGTCGAACGCCTCGTTGGAGGGCGTGTCGAGCAGGTCGAGCTTGCGCAGTGCGTCGAGACGGGCTGCTTCCAGCTGGGCCGGCGGATGTTGACTCATGGCGAGGGACTTTCTTGACGCTTTTTGCGGCAGATATGACGAAAATGATGAGGTTATTCATTTTGATCATCAAATTTCCCTGCGTCAACTTAATTATCTCGAATTGACCCGTAAATACGCTTCATGTGTCCAAAAAACCATCCGATCGCCTCAATCATCATCAATTCCGGCATTTAGTCTTGTCGCTCAAGTAAAATGCCACATAAATATTTCTTAAATAGAATAAATGCCATGGTTTTGACTTGCCCGGATCAAGGAGACGATCCGATCCTCACCACGCGCGAAGCGGCCAAACTGCTCGGCATTGCGGTAAGTACGGCGCAGCAATGGATCGAAAACGGGGTACTGCCTGCCTGGAAGACGCCGGGCGGCCACCGCCGCGTGCGTCTTTCCGACGTCAGCACCTTGCTGCGCGAACGCGCGGGCCCGGCCGCGCGTGCCGCCGACGCCCACGATTTCCTGCCCGATGCCGCCTGCGCCCTGCCCGGCCACGAACACGCGCGCCTCATTGCCCTGCGCGCAACGAGCCTGCTGGACAGCGAAGCGGAAGCCGTGTTCGACCGCCTGACCTGGCTTGCTACCCAGGTCACCGATTGCCCGATCGCGCTGCTGTCGCTGGTGACGGCGCGCCGCCAGTGGTTCAAGTCGCGCGT
>Ga0213836_101850_pt1 | contig 11310 bp, 6 predicted proteins | sample SWPATP03_FD_160578 | JGI IMG/M metagenome (GOLD analysis project Ga0213836, IMG submission 160578) | Coastal seawater microbial communities from Marineland, Florida, United States - SWPA TP0 #3 | ecosystem: Environmental > Aquatic > Marine > Coastal | place: USA: Florida | collected 2016-08-05
AATGCGGAAGAGTTGCTACTCAGATCAAGAAATGCATTGAATGCTTACAGTAGTCGTAAAGAAATTCGTGTGGCAATGAAACTGGACAAAGAGAGATTAAGTGAAGTAAGAAGTGATGCTAATAGAGTTGCACAATATATTAGAGAACACATTGATGACACGGATCTGAAAATTGAAAAAATAGCTAAAGCACTAAGAATGAGCAGAAGTACCCTCCTTAGAGCTATCAAAGTAGAATCAGGAATGACGTTGGGGCAATTTACTAAAGAAATCAGGTTACAATATGCCCGACAGCTATTACTCTCGAATCCCAAAATTACCCTCGAAGAGATTACCGAATCCGTAGGACTCCAAAAAGTAAGTTGGTTCGTAAAACTATTCGAAGAACGGTTTGGCGTAAAACCGGGTGCGTTAAAGTAAGCTGGTATAATTCAAAATGAAGATTCGAAGCGAAGCGCAGAACCGCGTAGTGCTTTCAAAATTCAAAAAAGATAAGCAACCGAGTAATCCAGAATGTATTGCTACATGAAACACATCTTCAGACATCAGATGTTATCACCCTCGAACTAAATTTTAATTTCTACATTTTACATTTTGAATTATAGCAGCTTCCTTCAATTTTTCTTCATTTTGAAACTATTGGGGAGAATTTTGAAACTATCGGGGAATATAAAATGAGAATCCGAATGGTAAGTTTGTTTCAGTTTATAACAGGAACAGGAACAAACTCATCATACCATGAAAAAACTAATAATTATCTTCCTATTTATTTTTATTTGCCAAGACTCGATAGCAAATGATGTAACTAACTCAGAACCACCAAAGGTTGAGAGTACACACGAGATTGAACGAGTTGATAGTCAGGAGAAATTGAGGAGTTTATTGGAGCGTAAATATCCTCGTTTAGCACATTCACAGAGACATAGCCCAAACCTCGCACCAAGAAATGACTCTAATCCGGATAATGAATTTTGGGTAATTCCTCAAAATGGAGTAGAAGGTGATATTTTAAAGATGGTAGCACACAATGATGACATTTTTGTCGGTGGATTCGGATTTCGAACCACTGACTTAGAAGAGTTCAATTTTATAATGCGTTATAACACCTTAACGGATAGCTGGCATCCGGTGGGAAATGGGCTGGATCAAATGGTGGTAGATTTAGCGATAGCTGGAGATTATCTATATGTTCTTGGTAATTTTGATTCTGTGGAGGATATTCCCGGGACCAGAAAGCTTGTTCGATATCATATTAATAATGGCACATGGCATTCTGTTGGTGGATCGCTTGATGAAGAAGGTTTTGTCTATCGAATGAAAATTTCAGGTGACAATCTTTTTCTTTCCGGTTGGTTTGAATCTGTAGGAGGGGTTGAGGGTCTAAATAATATTGCACGATACAGTATTTCTGAAGATACCTGGTATCCGCTTGGATTAGGTTTGAATGATGTAAGCAATGATATAGAAGTTATAGGTGACAATGTTTTTGTTGTCGGAGATTTTACATCAGCCGGTGGTGATGGTAAAATCAGTGGTATAGCTCGATATAATTTGGTTAGTGATAGTTGGTCGCCACTTAATATCGGGAATTTCCCTCAAGGAGTGGTTTTACAAGCAGTAGAGACTGACTTATATGTGGGCGGATGGTTCGAATCCGTGAACGGTATGGATGGAACAAAGGGAATCGTCAGATATAATACAATCGACGGATCATGGAACTCAGTAGCTGGCGGACTAGATGAACAAGTATTGGCCATGGCTTTATCTGGAAATAATCTTTATGTTGGCGGCTATTTTTTATCAGCTGGTGATTTAACCGGAGTGAATAGGATTGCCCGTTTTGACATACAAGAACAAACTTGGAATGCAATGGGAGACGGTGTTACTAGTTCAGAAGATTCATATGTAACAACTATTACAGTACTTGGATATACTGTGTATGTTGGTGGTAGATTTGAAGCAGCAGGTGGAAAATCTCTTGATTTAGGCGAATTTAATCAAATCGAACCATTAAACTTTGCAATGTGGTTAGATCCAGAGTTGTTTACACCAGAAACCTTTACCGCAGAAATCTCCGGACCCAATGCAGGTTGGCGCATACTTGGCTCACCGGTTAGGGATGCAACGTATGGTGATCTTTTGAGTGGTATTTGGACACAAGGCTATGATGGAGCTAGTGTTAGCAATGGCGCTCCTAATGTATTTTGGTATGATGAAACAACCCGCTCATTTGTCGCACCTAATAATGCAACCAACAGAGTTGGTACGAGTAGTAATGATCCTTTTGCCAATGAAGGACGCGCAATTCTAGTATATGTTTATGAAGATGATGGCACATCAACAGAATGGCCCAAAAGCTTAAGTATAACGGGAATACAACATTTTGGTATCAGAGAAGTATCGTATTCAAATACTGAAATTTCAGGCGACTCCGGAAATGGTTGGCACTTAGCATCAAATCCTTTCCCTGTTCCTATCAGATGGTCAAATTTGGTAGCAGCCGGTGGTTTGCAGGATATGATTTCCGTTGTATTCTTCTTTGATGCCAATGCAAATGATGGAGCCGGTGGTTATAGGCTTCATTATGGATTTGATATACCGAATCTACCCGGAAGTATTGCCCATGATGGAGTAATTGCACCTTTTCAAGGCTTTTGGGTTCGAACTTCCGGAACATCGGCTCAAGGCAGAATCACATTCAGAGAAAGTTATCAGACTACGGGAGGCACACTATTTACCGCTCCGGAACATCCTTCATTTCTTGCTTTTAGTGTTGATGGGGAGTCGCTAGAAGCCAGTGCTCTATTACTCATTAATGAGGGAGATGCCCTTTCAACCGGAAAACCGATTCCGTTCACTGCTGAAATGATTCGCTTCGGTTTCATGAATGAAGATGGGATACAACCGGATATTTTCAGAAGCACAGAAGCTCAAGCAGGTGATAAACTCATCCTTCCGGTTGATTTCGCATCTGTACATTCAGGAACATATACGCTGAATATCAAAGGTAGCGTACTCTCCGAAATTGAATCAACCATTATTTTGTTTGATCATTTCACCGGAGCTGAGCACCCTCTATCCCCGGATAATCCATATACCTTTACGTATGATGCCCAACAACAGCCCGCATCTATTAAAGATGGATTTAATCCTGTGACATCCCTAAAGGATTCAAAAAGTCTGCTATTAGCATCTGAACAACGTTTTGAGTTGCACATTCATTTTGGAAATACTACTTCAACCGAACCAGTTTTAGAGCTTCCGGCTGCTTTCGGGTTGAGTCAAAACTACCCGAATCCATTTAACCCAACCACAAATATCTCATTCAGTTTGCCAGAGAGTGGCGCTGTAAGGTTGGAAGTCTATAATGTGATGGGTCAGAAAGTTGCAACCCTTCTAAACGGCCACCAAAATGCCGGCACCCACACCGTTTCCTTTGATGCCACAAACCTTGCCAGCGGGGTGTACATCTACAGACTAACAGCCGGAAGCTTTGCGCAAACGAGGAAGATGTTGTTGGTTAAATAGAACTCTCATCAATAAGCTTTAAAAACATGGAAAAATTAATAATTAAAAAACTACTATTTGTTAGTCTAATGGTGGTGCTTAGGTTGCCGGCAGTTCACGCCAACAACATCCAAGTCACCAACGTGACCCTCACCGGTCAAAACGCCGCGCAGGGCTACTGGCTGGTGCAGTTCGACCTAAGTTGGGAAAACTCCTGGCGGACCGACAACCTGTTCCCCGATGACGGCCACAATGTGGGCAACTGGGATGCGGCCTGGGTGTTTGTGAAATATCGCGTGGGCGAGGGAGAATGGCAGCACGCTAAATTGCACAGCGGCGGCCACAGCACGGGCAGCGGCACACCCGCCACCTTGCGTATTGGCGTACCCAACGAGCGCGAAGCGTTCCATAGCACCAACAACCCCGGCGTAGGCGCCTTCATCTACCGCAGTCAAAACGGCAGTGGCACCTTTTCCACAACAGCCAACCAACTGCGCTGGAATTACGGCGTAGATGGGGTACCCAACTCAGCCGAGCTCGATATAAAAGTCTTTGCCATAGAAATGGTGTATGTGGCACCGGGCGCGTTTTGGCTGGGCAGCGGGGGAGATGAGTTGGGCCATTTCCGGACCGGTGGTGGAAGCGGGGCATTCCAAGCTACCGAAAGCTGGAATGGCTGCATAGAAAACACCAGCGGCTGCCTGTGGGGGGCTTCCACCTCAGGCACCAGCACCATTGGCGAAACCGGCAGCCTGCACGAACACTACCCAACGGGCTTGGAAGGCTTTTACAGCATGAAGTACTCGATCAGCCAGCAGCAGTATGTGGATTTTTTGAATAAGCTAACGCCTTCACAAGCGAGTACGCGGGCGTACACAGGAGGAGGAAATAGAAACGGCATTAGTGTCTCTGACGGGGTGTACTCCACCACCAACCCTTTTGTAGCCAATAATTTTATGAGCTGGATGGACGGCGCAGCCTACATGGACTGGGCGGGCTTGCGGCCGATGACCGAGCTGGAGTACGAAAAAGCCGCGCGCGGCCCGGCAAACCCGGTGGCCAATGAGTATGCCTGGGGCAGCACGTCTGTTACGAGGGCGACAGGTTTATCCAATGAGGGTGAGGCGGATGAAGTGCCAACGCCGGCCGGTGCGAATGCGAATTATTGGGCCGGAGCAAACCCGATTAGCGGCCCGGTGCGGGTGGGTTCGTTTGCGCATGGCAGCACGACACGTGAACAGTCGGGTGCGGGGTACTGGGGCATTATGGAGTTGAGCGGCAATCTGTCGGAGCGTCCGGTTACGGTGGGTAACGATACGGGAAGGGGCTTTACAGGCCTGCATGGCAATGGTCAGTTAACGACTGCCGGTCATGGTGCAATAGCAACCTGGCCGGGTGGAGGCGAAAGCGGGATAACGGGGGCAACCGGCTCCGGCTTCCGCGGGCGCTCCTGGAACGACGATGCTTCGATGATCCGGGTCTCCTACCGCATCGGTGCCGCTAGCAACACTACCGGTCGGCTCAACACGTACGGGTTCCGTGGTGTGCGTTCGTTGCCGGTTGCCGTTGGGGTGTCTTGTCCTGAAATAGGTTTACACCTAAACAGAAGGAATGAGATGAAAAAAACACACAAAAGATCAAGGCCAATGCACTTCACTGATGAGCAGAAACATACCATAATTCGTGCGTATCTTAATAGTTCAAAGACCAAGGATGAGATTTGGCGCACCTATACCGGCAGAGCAGATCATGGTGGATTACTGCGATGGATGCGTAAGTTCGGCTATGTGGAGTCAACGCTCACCCACCCAAACAGTGACTTACCCAAGGTATCGGTGATGAGCACACGTAAAACGGAACCACATGCATTGACGTCGGCTGTAGAGGCCGAGCGTCTTAATCAGCGCATCAAAGAGCTTGAGCAGCAACTACAGCAGGCGAATATGCGAGCGATAGCGTTTGAAACGATGGTAGAAGTAGCCGAGAAGGAGCTGGGGATTCCCATAAGAAAAAAGTACGCTACCAAGCCATCGAACTCATGAAAGCCCGATATTCACACATAGGACTCGCCAAGCTATGTGGGTGGTTTGGATTAACACGACAGGCGTATTATCAAAACAGCTGGAATGCCATAGAAACGAGTCTAGAGCATGAGTTGGTTGTCCAGCAGGTATTGCATATCCGTTCACGTCATCCGCGCATGGGCACGCGTAAGCTGTATGAACTACTAGAACCGTTTATGCTCGAACATCAGATAAAAATGGGCAGAGATGCTTTATTTGATCTATTATCGACTCATAATCTACTTGTTCGTAGGCGTAGACGCTATCTAAAGACAACCCATTCGCATCATTGGCTACGCAAGTTTCCAAATCTTATTCGTGATGTTGTTCCAACACGTATCAATCAGCTCTGGGTGAGTGATATAACGTATTGGAAACTTAACAATGACCGGCATGTATATATTAGTTTTATAACTGATGCCTATTCTCATAAAATATTGGGCTACCATGTTGCGCAAACCTTAGAAGCCGTTGAAAGTCTGAAGGCACTCCAACAAGCTTTATCAACGATAGGTTGGGATGATCAACCCATAGACTTGATTCATCATAGTGACCGAGGCGTACAATACTGTAGTCAACCTTATGTATCGCTATTGCAAGACTATGGAGTTCAAATTAGTATGTCAGATAGTGGAGATCCTCAGCAGAATGCTATAGCTGAAAGAGTCAATGGGATTCTTAAACATGAATATCTGTATACCTATGAAGTATGTAGCTTAAATCAGGCATCCAAGCTGCTTACCCAAGCCATTGAACTCTACAATACAGAACGTCCACACATGAGTATAAGTAATAGACCACCAAGTGATGTTCATAGTTCACATTCAACTATACCAGTGCGTAAATTATGGAAGAACTATTACCATCAAAAGCGTATTATAGTAAACCCATTGCAGGACTAAAAACCAGTGGTAAATCAATACCAGGATTAACCCAAAAACTGTAAACTTTTTTTAGGACGAGACAGGGGGTAGGCTATAGGGGGTTTGGGGGCGAAGCCCCCAACGTCTGAAGCAAAAATTTTTAAAATAACAGATAAAAAAACATAGCATTATGAAAACAAAACTAATACTCATCACAACAGCGTTGCTAATCTTTGGCTGGGACTTAGCTCAGGCGCAGTTCACCGGTGGACCCGGCCGGGGGGATAGTATGGGGAATTTAACGGGTATTGATGAGGGTGAAGCTGAAGAGTTTACCACCTCAATCCCCGGGCCCAACGAAGGTTGGCGTATGCTCGGCGCTCCGGTCGCGGGTGCCACATACGCCGATATGTTCGACGGGCTGTGGACACAGGGCTTTCCCGGCGCATCCTTCGAAGGGGGAGCATCGAACGTTTATTACTACGATGAAGCTACACGTGCATTTACAGCGCCCTCTTCCATATCAAACATCGTTGGCAGCGACTCCGACTCCGATTTCGATAACGCCGGCCGTGGTATTCTCGCCTGGATTTACGAGGATGATTTCAACGACGGCACCTCCACCGACTGGCCGAAAACCATCAGCGTAAGCGGTGTTCCTCTTTCCGGTGAAATTGCTGTTCCGTACAGCTATACAGATTCGCCGGATGACGATTTTAATGGCTGGCATTTTGCCTCTAATCCCTATCCGTTCTCAATAAGCTGGGAAAGCCTGTATGCCGATGGCGCCCTCCAAAACATGATTCCAGTTATTTTTATTTATGATTCTGCTGTTAATGACTATCGTGTTCACTATGGAGTAACAGTTCCCGGTTTACCCGGCAATATAACTCACAACGGCATCCTGCCGGCATTCCAGGGGTTTTGGACAAGGGCAAACGGAACGGAATCAACTGGAACGATTACCTTCAGGGAATCCTACCAAACCACCGGCGGCACGCTTTACGATGTTCCCGAACTACCGCAGCTGCTGGCCTTTAGCCTAACCGGCGAGGGCGGTGAAAGCGTGGCTATGCTTCAGCTCAACAACGGGCCGGACGTTTCCTCGACAAAGCCTATGCCTATATCACCGGAACCAATCCGTTTCGGATTCCTGAATGCAAACAACCCGCGCCCCGATGTCTTTCGGAACACTGAAGCCGCCTCCGGCGATCAACTGGTTATTCCGCTGGACTTTGCGGCCGTTGAAAGCGGTGAGTTCAGCATCAAACTGCATCAAAACGGATTCAGCGCCGGTGATGTCACCATTATGCTGCGCGACAGCTATACGGGAGCAGAGCATCAGCTTACTGAAGCATCCTCCTACAGCTTCTTCTACGAAGCAGAGCAGGAACTGGCCGCACTGAACGAGCCACTCACGCCACAGGCGATGCTGAAAAACCCGCAGCAGCTCCTGCTTGAATCCGAGCAGCGCTTTGCCCTGCACATCACCTTCGGCACGGCCACCAACCTGAATCCAGCGGGAGATGTACCACGTGAATTCGCCCTCCACCAAAACTACCCGAATCCGTTTAATCCAACTACCCAAATCCAGTACGCCTTACCTGAAGCGGCACAGGTGCGACTGGAAGTGTTTAACATGGCAGGTCAGCGGGTAGCAACCCTGGTAAACGGCCACCAAAATGCCGGCACCCACACCGTTTCCTTTGATGCCACAAACCTTGCCAGCGGGGTGTACATCTACCGCCTAACAGCCGGAAGCTTTGTGCAAACGAGGAAGATGTTGTTGGTGAAGTAAATGCAGAATTAGTGAATTCTGCATTCTGAATTGTAGAAACCGGTTGCCCTGTTTGTACCTCCTTTTCTTAAAAACTCAAACTACTCCAATTTTTTCTTCATTTTGAAACTAATGAGGAGAATTTTGAAACTATCGGGGAATAGAAAATGAAAGTCTGATTGCTAAATTTATTTCAGTTTAAAAACAGGAACAGGGAAAAATTACATACACGTTTTGATTTAATCTCTCCATAGAAACAATCAGATGCCAGTAGCATTCAGATTTACGAGCGATTCACTTCAAAATAGATTTTTAAAAAAACATCACTTCAAAAGATTTTGCTCATGAAAACAAAACTAATCATCCTAACAGTCGTCTCATTTTTTGTTTGGAATCTTTCTCTCGCACAAATCTTAGACAGTATTGAACTGAGCGATGTAAGGCACGAATCTGAGAATACCAATTCGGGTAGCTTTTATCTTGCCTCCAATGGGGTAACCATTCTATGTTCAGGGGCGTCGTTAGGCGAATCAGGCGTCGTAAATGGGATCACCTATACTAAAAGAAGCGTCTTAGAAATTATTAACGACCCATCTATTGCATCAACCTCATGTACCAGTGGTATTAGAGATATGACGTACCTTTTTTCGGGACAAGAAAGTTTTAATGAAGATATCAGCCATTGGGATGTAAGCTTTGTTGGGCGTATGGATGGTATGTTCTTTAATGCGTCTGCATTTAACCAGGATATAGGAAACTGGGATGTGTCGGGTGTTGGTGGTATGTATCGAATGTTTCAAGGAGCATCTGCATTCAATCAGGAGATTGGAAGCTGGGATGTGTCGAGAGTTGGTTATATGCATCGAATGTTTCAAGGAGCATCTGCATTCAACCAAGACATAGGAAATTGGGATGTGAGTAGAGTCAGCAATATGGATTACTTGTTTGCTGGTGCTACTAATTTTAATCAGGATATAGGAAATTGGGATGTGAGCAGTGTCACCAATATGGGTTACATGTTTGCTGGTGCTACTAATTTTAATCAGGATATAGGAAATTGGGATGTGAGTAGTGTCACCACTATGGAAAACATGTTTGCTGAAGCATCATCGTTTGATAAAGATATTGGAAGCTGGGATGTGAGTAGTGTCACCAATATGGAATATATGTTTCATATAGCAAGAAGATTTAACCATGATATTGGAAACTGGGATGTAAGCAATGTCACTAATATGGAATCCATGTTTAATCAGGCATTATTATTCAACCAGGATATTGGGATTTGGGATGTCAGCCGAGTCACTAATATGGATTTCATGTTCTCAGGAGCAAGAAGATTCAATCAGAATCTGAGTAATTGGTGCGTATATCAAATTTTGAGCATACCATCAGGTTTCGATCATGCGACATTATCATGGGTGGATAACAACCTCAAGCCTGTTTGGGGTACGTGTCGTCAAACAGCCTCCCTCCCCGGTCCGAATGAAGGTTGGCGTATGATTGGCTCTCCGGTTGGTACAGCCACGTATAGTGAACTATTTAACAACATTTGGACACAGGGTTACCCCGGGTCTAATCGCGCAGATGGAGACCCAACGGTGTACTTTCATACAGAAACGAATGGCTGGCAGGTACCCAATCACGCAGACAATATTGTGGGAACCGGAGTAAATAGTGGAATCAACGCCGCCGGCAGAGGTGTAATGGTGTATGTGTTCGCCGATGATGATTTTGATGGAACACCAAACCCATGGCCAAAGCAGCTCCAAGTTGATGGTTTACCAACGGCTGAGGAGGTGTCAAAAACACTCTCTCGCACAGGTGATAATGGCTGGCATTTACTCAGTAACCCGTTTCGGTATCCGGTTTCATGGGCCAGCATAGCCGGTGATTTAAACCCTGCGCAAGTTCATAGTAATATGTATATATGGGATGCCAATCGTGTGGGTGGTGCCGATTATATTGACTCAGCATCAGAAGCTTTTTCTGGTAATTTGGCGCCGTTTCAGGCTTTTTGGGTGAGATCTCTGCAGGATGGAGCGTCCTTCGGGATGAGTGCTGCGCATCGTTCGGATGTAGAAGGAGGATCAGGAATTCTAAGCACGGAGGAAATTCCGGCACTTCGTTTATCACTTTCGGGTTCAGGCAAACAAGCCCAAAGCGAACTGTTTTTTGATGATGACAGAGCGCTGTACCCCGAGTCGTTTAATGTATATCGGATGAGTAGCCTCAGTCAGGATTTCCTGCATTTGTTCACATCTTCTCCGAATAACGACATAGCTTGGCGGGCTCAGTATCTGCCGCGCACCGAATCTTTTCAGAAAGAGTTACCCCTTCATATTCAAACAACGGGCAATGGAGAGTTTACGCTTGATGTCGCTGAGTTTCCGTTATTGGAGGATGCCCAAATCGTTCTAACAGATCATCATACAGGTCAGCAGATGCTAATCAATGAAGGATTCTCATACACGTTTTGGATGGAAGAATCGCATAGTCTGAACTCCGGAAATCATGGTGTTGAAGAAATATTCTCAAGGTCAGAACCTACAGTCAGACTTAATCAGGATGATCCTCAACACCGCTTCACATTAACGATTAACCTAAACTACACACATGTTGAGGCAGAAAATGAATTGCCATCAAGCATCACCTTAGATCAAAACTACCCCAACCCGTTCAACCCAACGACAAACATAACCTACCAATTACCCGAAACCCAGCATGTACGCTTGAATGTGTATGATATTACCGGTCGCCAAGTAGCAACATTGGTAAACGAACAAAGAACCGCCGGCTTCCACTCTATCACCTTCGATGCAAGCAACCTTGCAACAGGCGTGTACATCTACCGCCTAATCACAGGAAACGTTGTGCTAACAAGGAAGATGTTGTTGGTGAAGTAATTCAAAATTTAAAATGTAAAATTCAAAATGGGGCAATCGGGTTATTCAAACCGGTTGCCCTATTTGTATTTGAGGAGTCCGCCTGAGAAATTAATATTTGCGCTATCGCTTAATACATTTGAGGGATATGACAGAGAGTTGCTACCTTGGGAGGTATAAAAAGCAGCTTGCCCAAGCATGTAGTAGTATTCCGCTTA
>Ga0213836_101856_pt1 | contig 11267 bp, 7 predicted proteins | sample SWPATP03_FD_160578 | JGI IMG/M metagenome (GOLD analysis project Ga0213836, IMG submission 160578) | Coastal seawater microbial communities from Marineland, Florida, United States - SWPA TP0 #3 | ecosystem: Environmental > Aquatic > Marine > Coastal | place: USA: Florida | collected 2016-08-05
ACGAAAAGTCGTTCCGCTTCATGCTCAATGAAGATGCGATGGGCACCGAAAAGCTGGCCGAGGGGATTCGCGCCTTCGTCGCCGATTCGAAGAAGCTCAAGAAGATGATCGAAGAAATGCGTTGATGGTGCCGGCGGCAGCGCAGCAGCCCTGAATCTGCTTCGTGGACACCGCGAATCGCAATGTGGACGCCGGCATCATGCCGGCGTTTTGCATTTCGTCAGGTTGCGGGCGCCTTGCGGATCGCATCGATGGCCCGGCCGAGGAAGCCTTCGCGGCCGACCAGGTGCACCGGGGCGCCGGGCTCGATGCCCTCTTCGACATCGATCCGCGAACGGCACAGGATCCGCCAGTCGCCCGAAGCACGGCGAATATTGACCTGCCGTTTGCAGTTGCCCTTGCTGGCGCCGTTCTGGTAGGCGACCAGCACGGCCGGCTCAAAAAAGGGCGCGTCATTGATCCTGTCGGCCAAGGCACCGGCAATGACGACAGGCAGGTAGGCCAGCAGTGCCGCGCCGAACAGCGCCGCCGGGTACACCTTCCATCCCTGCTGGACATTCCGCTTCGCCGCGGGCCCGAAGCTCATCAGCGCCAGGAACCAGATGAGCAGGGCCGGGAACAGACCCGCCCAGGTCACGCCAATGAGCCAGGACGGGGCGATGAAATTATCGCGACCGAACAGGAAGGCGACAAAGCCAGCCCCCATCAGGACAAGCATGAGCACCCCGCCTGTCCGCATCTGCCGGCTCATGGCGCTGCTGGCGCCGCACGCAAGCCGCGCAGCACCGTATCGACGAGATCGATGCCGACTTCCTCCAGCCCGAACGAATCGGGTTCGAACATCCAGTTGCGGATCAGGCCATCCATGAGCGACCACAGGCCCAGTGCCACCACCTGCGGCTGCGCGTCCGGGCGGATCTTTCCGCTGGCCTGCGCCAGCACGATGCGCTCCTGTACCTGCGCCATCCAGTCCTGCTGGTTCTGGCGACGGCGCACGCGCACGGCATCCATCTCGCTGACGAACTCCACCTTCAGCGAGGCGATCTCGAACACCCGCCGCGCCTGGGGATTGGTTTCCGTCACGCGGAAAATTTCGACGACCAACTGACGCAAGTCGTCCAGCACATTCGCTTCGTCTGCCTTGCCCAGCCTGCTCAAGGCGCACTCGAAGGGCAAGGTCGCCCGCTCCATCATCGCGTTGAACAAGGCGCCCTTGTCGTCGAAATGCCAATAAATCGCCCCGCGCGTCACACCGGCCTCGGTTGCGATATGCTGCAACGTTGTTCGTGATACGCCCTGTTCTACAAACAATTTCTCCGCAGCATCCAAGATGCTGTCGCGCGTGGCCGCTGCTTCTTCTTTTGTCCTGCGGGCCATCTTCTCTCCGTTTTATGGTGGTCCTGCACATTAAACATACACTCGTGATAGTATATATAAAAATGCGATATAGCCAGTGATGTAACCGTGCACAGGACCGAAAGGATACCTGAGCGCGGCTGCGTCTTTCCCAAAAAACCAGAAGGAAGCACGTAATGCGCTCTGCACACTCCTCTCACCTGTCCCCGTCGCTGAAACTGAGCCGGATCGCCGCCTGCACGCTGATGGCCGTGGCCCTGCTGTCGGCCTGCGGCAAAAAAGACGCCGCCCCTGCCGGCGCCGCCGCCGGCGCCAAGATGCCGCCGCCTGAAGTCGGCGTCATCACCACCACCACCCAGCAGGTTGCGCTGCAGACCGAACTCCCGGCACGCGCCGAGCCGGTGCGGGTGGCGCAAGTGCGCGCCCGCGTGAATGGCGTCGTCCTCAAGCGCAATTTCACCGAGGGCAGCCTGGTCAAGCAGGGCCAGTCGCTGTACCAGATCGATCCGGAACCCTACCAGGCCCAGGCCAGCAGCGCCCAGGCCGCACTCGGCCGCGCCCAGGCCAACCTGACCCAGGCCTCCGCCACCGCCTCGCGCTACAAGCCGCTGGTGGAAGCGAACGCGATCAGCAAGCAGGAGTACACCAGCGCCGTGGCCGCCCAGAAGCAGGCCGAAGCGGACGTGGCCTCGGCGCGCGCGCAAGTGAAGATTGCCCAGATCAGCGTCGGCTACGCCAACGTGAATGCGCCGATTTCGGGCCGCATCGGGCGCGCACTGGTGACCGAAGGCGCCCTCGTCTCGGCGGCCGAAGCGACCCAGCTGGCCGTCATCCAGCAGACCGACAAGATGTTCCTGAACATTACCCAGTCGGCCACCGAACTGCAGCGCCTGCGCAAGCAAGCCGGCGGCAACGGCGGCGGCGGCGTGCCGGTCAGCGTCCTGCTCGACGACGGCAGCGAATTGCCGGCGAAAGGCCGCCTGCTGTTCTCGGACGTGACGGTCGACCCGACCACCGGCCAGGTGAACCTGCGCGCGGAAGTGCCGAATACGGACAACGCCCTGCTGCCGGGCCAGTACGTGCGCGTGCGCCTGTCGCAAGCCTCGGTACCGAACGGCATCCTGGTGCCGCAGCAGGCCGTGACCCGCGGCGGCGCCCAGGGCGATACCCTGATGGTCGTCGGCGCCGACAACAAGCCGATGCCGCGCACCGTCAAGATCGGTTCGCAGCAAGGCTCGAACTGGGTGGTGCTCGATGGCCTGAAGGCCGGCGAGCGCGTCATCGTCGACGGCTTCCAGAAGCTGCAGATGATGCCGCCAGGGACGCCGGTCAAGGCCGTCCCATGGACCGCGCCGAACGCCGCGGGCGCAGCCCCGGCCGGCGCAGCGCCAGCCGCCGCGACCACTGCCGCCCGCTAAGCCGCAACGACTAAAAACAGGACTTACCAATGGCACGCTTTTTTATTGACCGCCCTATTTTCGCCTGGGTGATCGCACTGTTCATCATGGTGATGGGCGGGGTTGCGATCACCCAGCTGCCGATCGCGCAGTACCCGAACGTGGCACCGCCCTCGATCGTGATCAACGCCGCCTACCCGGGCGCGTCGGCGCAGACGCTGGAAGACTCGGTCATTTCCGTCATCGAACGCGAAATGAACGGCTCGCCCGGCCTGATCTACATGGAGTCGACCAGCCAGGCCAACGGCACCGGCTCGATCACGCTGACCTTCGAGACCGGCACCAATCCGGAACTCGCCCAGGTCGACGTCCAGAACCGCCTGTCGCGCGCCTCCCCGCGCCTGCCGGCGGCCGTGAACCAGCAGGGTGTGCGCGTGGACAAGGTCCGCGCCAACTTCCTGATGTTCACCATCCTCTCGTCGGATGACCCGAAATGGGACCCGATCGCGCTGGGCGACTACGCCTCGCGCACGGTGCTGCCCGAGATCCAGCGTATCAAAGGCGTCGGTACCGCCCAGCTGTTCGGCACCGAACGCGCGATGCGCATCTGGATCGATCCGGCCAAGCTGGTGGGCCTGAACCTGTCGCCGTCGGACGTCAACGCCGCCATCGCTTCCCAGAACGCGCAAGTGGCCTCGGGCACGATCGGCGACCTGCCGCTCGCGGCCGGCCAGGAAATCACGGCCACCGTCGTCGTCACCGGCCAGCTTTCCACCCCCGAGCAGTTCGGCAACATCGTCCTGCGCGCCAATCCTGACGGTTCGACCGTGCGCCTGAAAGACGTCGCCCGCATCGAACTCGGCGCCCAGTCGTACTCGCCGTCGGCGCGCCTGAACGGCAAGCCGGCCACCGGTATCGGCGTCCAGCTCTCGCCAACCGGTAACGCGCTGGAAACGGCCAAGCTGGTGCGCCAGCGTATGGAACAACTGTCCAAGTTCTTCCCGGCCGGCGTGAAAGCGACCGTCCCGTTCGACAGCTCGAAGTTCATCGACATCTCGATCGAGCAGGTGCTGCATACCCTGGTCGAGGCGATCCTGCTGGTGTTCGTCGTGATGTACGTCTTCCTGCAGAACTTCCGCTACACGATCATCCCGACCATCGTGGTGCCGGTCGCGCTGCTCGGCTCCCTGGCGACGCTGCTCGCCCTGGGCTTCTCGATCAACGTGCTGACCATGTTCGGCATGGTGCTCGTCATCGGTATCGTCGTCGACGATGCGATCGTGGTCGTCGAGAACGTCGAACGCATCATGAGCGAAGAAGGCCTGTCGCCGCTGCTGGCCACGCGTAAAGCAATGGGCCAGATTTCGGGCGCCATCATCGGCGTGACCGTGGTCCTGATGTCGGTGTTCGTGCCGCTGGCCTTCTTCGCCGGCGCCGTCGGCAACATCTACCGCCAGTTCTCGGCGGTGATGGTGTCCTCGATCGCCTTCTCGGCCTTCATGGCGCTGTCGCTCACCCCTGCCCTGTGCGCCCACTTGCTCAAACCTGTGGAAGCCGGCCACCACCATGAGAAGAAGGGTTTCTTCGGCTGGTTCAACCGCCGCTTCACCCGCACCGCCAAGCGCTATGAAGGTTTTGTCGGCGGCCTGCTGCGCCGCAGCGGCCGCGCGCTGGTCGTTTTCGTGCTGCTGATCGGCGTAGTCGCCCTGCTGTTCACGCGCATGCCGAACTCCTTCCTGCCGAACGAAGACCAGGGTTACATCGTCGCCAACATCCAGCTGCCGCCTGGCGCCAGCCTGGAACGCACCAAGCAGGTCATGCAAAACGCCGAAGGCTTCATCATGAAGCAGCCGGAAGTGGCGAACATGGTCAGCGTGCTGGGCTTCTCGTTCTCGGGCCAGGGCCAGAACATGGCGCTCGCCTTCATTCCGCTGAAGGACTGGGGCGACCGCAAGGGCACAGGTTCCGATGCGCAGTCGGTTGCCAACCGGGTCACCGGCGCCATGATGGGCACCCAGCGCGACGCCTTTATCTTCGCCCTCTCGCCGCCGCCGATTCCCGAACTGGGCCGCGGCACCGGCTTCTCGTTCCGCCTGCAAGACCGTGGCGGCAATGGCCACGCCGCCCTGCTGGCGGCGCGTAACCAGCTGCTCGGCATGGCCATGCAGAGCAAGATCCTGACCGGCATCCGTCCTGAAGGCCTGGAAGACGCGCCGCAAGTCATGCTCGACATCGACCGCGACAAGGCGCAGGCGCTGGGCGTCAGCTTCGGTGCGATCAACACGGCGATTTCGACCTCGCTTGGCTCGGCCTATGTGAACGACTTCCCGAACGCCGGCCGCCTGCAGCGCGTGGTGGTCCAGGCCGATGCGAAGGACCGCATGCAGCCGGACGACCTGCTGCGCCTGAACGCGATGAACGCGCAAGGCAAGCCTGTGCCGCTGTCGGCCTTCGCCACCACCAAGTGGGTCACCGGCCCGATGCAGACGATCCGCTACAACGGCTATCCGAGCATGAGCATTTCGGGCGACGCCGCACCGGGTCAGTCGACCGGCGCCGCGCTCGACGAGATGGAAGCCCTGGTCGCCAAGCTGCCGCCCGGCTTCGCCTTCGAATGGACCGGCCAGTCGCGCGAAGAGCGCCTCTCGGGTTCGACGATCGGCATCCTGATCGGCTTCTCGCTGCTGGCGGTGTTCCTGGCCCTGGCCGCGCTGTATGAAAGCTGGTCGATCCCGGTGTCGGTGCTGATGGTCGTGCCGCTCGGCGTGCTCGGCGCACTGGCCGCGGCGATGCTGCGCGGTTATCCGAACGACGTGTACTTCAAGATCGGCCTGATCACCATCATCGGCCTCGGCGCGAAAAACGCGGTCCTGATCATCGAGTTCGCGAAAGACCTGCAGGCGCAAGGCAGGACGGCCGTGGAAGCGGCGATCGAAGCGGCCCACCTGCGCTTCCGTCCGATTATCATGACCTCGCTGGCCTTCATCCTCGGCGTGCTGCCGCTGGTGATCGCCGGTGGTGCCGGCTCGGCATCGCAAAGAGCGATCGGTACCGGCGTGATGGGCGGTATGATTACGGCAACCGTGCTCGGCGTGGTATTCGTGCCGGTGTTCTTCGTCGTGGTGCGCAAGCTGTTCAAGGGCAGCGATCGCCAGCGCAAGAAGTACGCGCATGAGGAAGACACCCAGGTAATCGAGGAAAAAATATGATCAAAAAAATGAAACTCATCGTCACCCCGCTCGCACTGGCGATGGCCCTGAGCGGTTGCATGTCGCTGGCGCCGAAGTACGAGCGTCCGGCAGCGCCGGTCGCCCCCGCCTTCCCTGAACTGCCGAAGGCGGGCGGCACCACGCTGCCGACGGCCACCACCGAAGCGCCAGGCAACCTGTCCTGGCAGCGCTTCTTCGCCGACGCGCGCCTGCGCCAGCTGATCGAGCTGTCGCTGACGAACAACCGCGACCTGCGTGTAGCTATCCTGAATATCGAGCAGGCGCGCGCCCAGTACCGCATCACGCGCGCCGACCGCGCGCCGACGGTGTCGGCCATCGTCAACGGTAGCCGCCAGTCGACCGGCGACGACCAGCCGACGCAGAATATCTACCAGGCCGGCTTCGGCGTCTCGGCCTTCGAGCTGGACCTGTTCGGCCGCGTGCGCAACCTGTCGGAAGCGGCGCTGTCGCAATTCCTCGCCACCGAGGAAGCGCGCAAGACGGCGCAAATCAGCCTGATCGCCTCGGTCGCCAACACCTACCTGACGATGCTGGCCGACGACGAACTGCTGGCCCTTACCCAGCAAACGCTGAAAACCCGCGAAGAATCCGACCGCCTGACCCGCCTGCGTTTCGAAAACGGCGTCGTGTCGAAACTCGAATTGCAGCAATCGGTTTCGCTGGTGGAGGGGGCGCGCGCCGAACTGGCGCGCTTCCAGCGCCAGCGCGCCCAGGACGCCAACCTGCTGACCCTGCTGGTAGGCCAGCCGTTGCCAAGCAACCTGGCGCCGGGCGCCACCCTGGCCAGCACCGAACTGCCCGATCTGCCGGCCGGCATGCCGTCCGACCTGCTCACAGCCCGTCCCGACATCCGCGCGGCCGAGCAGCAGCTCATCGCAGCCAACGCCAACATCGGCGCGGCGCGCGCGAACTACTTCCCGCGCATCTCGCTGACCGGGTCGGTGGGCAGCGCCAGCACGGAACTGTCCGGCCTGTTCAAGAGCGGCTCCTTCGGCTGGACCTTCGCGCCGCAGGCGGTGCTGCCGCTGTTCGACCTCGGACGCATCCGCGCCGGCGTCGATGCAGCCAAAGCTGGCCAGGGCATCGCGGTGGCCCAGTACGAGAAATCGATCCAGACCGCGTTCCGCGAAGTGGCGGACGCGCTGGCCGGCCAGGCCACCTTCAGCGAACAGCTGCGCGCCCAGCGTGCGGTGGCGGTCGCCGAGCAGGACCGCTTCAACCTGTCCGACCTGCGCTACAAGAGCGGCGCGGCCAGCTACCTCGACCTGCTCGACGCCCAGCGTTCGCTGTTCCTGGCGCAGCAGCTGGCGGTGCAGGCCAACCTGCAGCGCTTGCAGAACCAGGTCACGCTGTACCGCGTGCTCGGTGGCGGCTGGAGCGAACCCGTGTCGCCGGCGCAGGCGGCGCGCTGACGCGCTCGATGCTGGAAACAAAAACCGGGACATCAAGTCCCGGTTTTTTTATGCGTTTTTACCTGCCGACCGTGTTCAGCGCGTTTCCTTGCTGATCGCTTGCAGCAGCTTGAACGCTTCGCTCTGGACAGCCGGTTCCGCATCCGCCAGTTCCTTGCTCGCCGCAACATACGCGGCGCGCTTGCGCTCTTTCTTCTCTTCCGGCGGCACACCCGAGCGCGCGCCCGGCAACATCGCCTGCGGCCCGCTGTTGAACTTATTGTGGATGACCTGCTTGCCGTAAGGCGTGTTGTAGAAGCGGGTCATCTCGACTGCGGTATCCATGGAAATGACGCGTGCCAGCGCTGGCGCCATGCGCTGAGACACCTCCGCGGGCGGCATTTTGTCGAGCCTGGCGAATACCGCCTTGCGCTGCGCCTCGCTCGGGAAGCGGGTACGCCCGGCAACGCCGCGCAAGACGTATTCGGTGTGCATCACGCCAAGCAGGTCCTGCACGGCTTTGACGTGTGCCGCAGCCGGGACGGCGCCCTGCGCTGCGGGGGCCGGGGTGGCGGCAAATGCGGGGGCTGCGAAAGCCAGCGATATACCGAATGCGGCGTGGGCAAAAAACTTCATATGTTTACCTGTAAATGAGTAGTAAGTGAAAGTGTACTGGATCCGCCAACCTTGAGGATTTCCCGTCAGGTGCTGAGAAACGGTCCGTTGCGCCCATCGCCGTGTTTTACGCGACGTCCTTCTGCATGAATACCGAATACGGATCATCGGGATAATCCCCGAACGGGCCGCAACGCTGGTAGCCCATGCGTCCGTACAACATGAGCGCTTCGGATAGCGTAGGCCCCGTCTCCAGCACAAACGTCCGGCAGCCATGTTGTACCGCCTTCGCTTCGAGGGTTTCCATCAGTCGACGTGCGACGCCCTGTCCACGTGCCGATGGACGAACGTACATGCGTTTGATTTCCCCGTATTCCGGCGTCATGACGATGGCCCCGCAGCCAATGGGGGCGCCGCCAGGATCACGCACGACGGCGAACAGGACGTCCGGCTGGCATAGCGACTGGATGTCGAGCGCATACACATTCTCGGCTGGATAAAGCGAATACAGGTGCGTATCAAGTTCAGCGATCAATGCGTGTACGGCGGGTTGGTCCGGGTTTTCAAATGCGATCCGCATGCGTGCTTTTCTTGTTTGTTCCGAACCAGTGAGTCTACCATCGCGATGCCGGGCTTCGCACTCGCAAGTGCGCTCGCCCTCAGCGTTGAACGACTACTTCCGGCCGTGGATTCGACTGGCGAAGCAGCATGCGAAAGCTGCTTTCAGATAGGACGACATTGTTAGATCTCGGGAACAATACTGGTGCTTTCGTTACGCCTAAAAGACGCTTTGACTCGCCCAAACTCGCGCAGCTTCTGCGACCCCGGGTCGAGTAAAGAAAAAGTAATAAGTGTCGTCCCAGCTTTCATAAAACGCACACCCTTTGGATGCTTGCAGAGTCGGCCTGCTTGGGTCAACGTATCCATATGTGATTAACAAAGAACGTGCGGAATCCGCCAGCGGTGTCCGGTACCCGATAGCTGGCGGTGCCGCCACGGTCTTTTCTGGACGAAATCGAGACAATGAAAGAAGGGATGAACTCACGCGTTTGCGCATCAAAAATGCTTGCTTGGCCACTGTTCAACAACCTGCCGATGAGGTATCGACTATCGGCGTTGAGGCTCGTCTTGTTGCAACCCTGTACGCTGCGAACACTGGTAACCGACTCCAGAAGGGCCTTGGCCCGCATTGCGTAGATCTTGTTGATGCGCCCACCCTCTTCTTTATCGTTGTGCAAGCTTGCTTGCGCCGCCAAATTTTCAACGAGTTCGCTTGAAACAAGGATAGCGATATCATCGTCGAGCGACATCACTGCAATGCATCGCTGCGGTCCTGAAAAGGAGGCCCGCACGACGAATTCCGTTTCTTCGTCCTGGTTTCTTGCAGCAACTGGAACCTGCTCATCAAGGAGGCGCACTGCGCCAGCTTGACTGGGTGCGGCACTCGGCGACTGCATGGAAAGCAGGAAGGACATCAAGGCAATCGTAGCGTTCATATGGGTCTATCCAGCGTGGATTGGAATAAAAGAGGCTACTTCTCCGGATTCATCACCACCTGCACATAATTCTGGGTGTTGAAGTACTGCTGCGCCGCCGCCTTGATGTCATCCACGGTCAGCTCGCTGATCCTCTTGTCGTCGGCGAGCCGCTCGGCCGGATCGGTGCCGGTCAGCACGGCGCCCTCCAGCGTGGCGGCCCAGGCGGCATTGTCCTTGAGCGAACGCCCGATCGATTGCAGCGCAGCCTGCTGTACCTTGCTCAGGTCGGACGGATCCGGTCCCTTCGTCTTGAGCGCCTCGATGTCGGCAAACACCGCCGCCAGCAGCGGATCGACCTTGTTCGGCGAGGTCGGCAGCGTTGCAGTCACCTGGTAATGGCCATACGGAACATGCGACAGGTTGCCGGTCAGGCCGACCGTGTAGACCAGCGACTTTTCCCGTAACAGCGCGGTGAGCCGCAGCTTGGCGATATCGACCAGGGCACGCAAGCGCATCCGCTCCGCATTCGAATACGTGGCCGGCCCGGTAAAGTTGAGCGAAATGACGCTCTGGTCGTGGGTTCCGCGCCGCACTTCCTTCTTGACGATCCCCGTCACCGGACGAATGCCCAGGTCCTTGAAGCCGACCGGAATCTCGTCGGTCGGCAGGCTGCCGAGGTAGGTGGCCAGCAGCGGCTTGAGGGTCACGGGGTCGAAATTGCCGACGAAGATAAAGGTCATGTCCCTGGCGCTGGCAAAGCGTTCCTTGTACAGCTCGATCGAATGATCGAGCGTGACCTTCCTGAGCGCTTCCTGGCTCGGCATGCCGGCGACGCGCGGGTGGTTGGCGTACAGCGTCGTCCGGATGGTGTCGGCCATGACCATCTCCGGGCGCGCCATGGCGTCGCGGGTGCCCTCCAACTGCTTGTTGATGAAGGACTTGAACAGGTCCTCGTCGCGCCGCACGCTGGTAAAGCGCAGGTAGACGCCTTGCAGCAGCGTTTCGAGGTCGGCCGGGGCGGCGCCGCCGGTCACGTGTTCGGTGTAGTCGGTCATGCTCACGCCCAGTCCCACGGACTTCCCCGCCAACATCTGCTGCAGGGCGGCGGGCGAGTGGGCGCCCCAGCCCATGGTCGACACGATTGAACTCGACAGGCGCCCGTTGATATCGTCCTCCGGCTTATAGAGGGTGGCGCCGCCGAAGCGGGCTGCGCGCATGATCACCTGTTCATTGCGGAAGTCGGTCTTCTTGAGGATCACCTTGATGCCGTTGGACAGGGTCAGGCGCGTGATGCCCACGGCCGCGTCCTCGGTTTCGGCAACGATCGTGCCTCCCTGCGGCGCGGACGCGAGCAGGCTGCCGGCAAACACCTTCTCTTCGCGTGCCGTGACAGCCGCACCGTCGGCCGCCGCCAGGGCGGACAGCAGTTCGCGCTTGCCGGGCGCCGGCGCGTCCGGCTTGTCCTTGCCCTTGAAGGTCAGCATCCGCGGGGCATTGGCCGGCAGCGTGGTGCGTGCATATTGCTGGACGTCGGCCAGGCCGATTTCCGGCAGCAGCTCGCGGGCGAAGCGGTATTCGTCTTCCAGGCCAGGCTGCACCTCGCCATTGAGGAAGCCGGCGGCGTAGGCGTTGACGAAGGCGGCCGAGTTGATCTTGTCGCGCTCGGCATATTCGAGTTCGACGCTGCGCAGCATGCTCTTCCTGGCAGCGTCGAGTTCGCCCTGGCTGAAGCCGAACTCGCGTGCCCGCGCGCTTTCCTGGGTCAGTGCAGCGATGGCCGGGGCGGCGCCGCCCTTGCCC
>Ga0213836_101858_pt1 | contig 11253 bp, 8 predicted proteins | sample SWPATP03_FD_160578 | JGI IMG/M metagenome (GOLD analysis project Ga0213836, IMG submission 160578) | Coastal seawater microbial communities from Marineland, Florida, United States - SWPA TP0 #3 | ecosystem: Environmental > Aquatic > Marine > Coastal | place: USA: Florida | collected 2016-08-05
GCCTGGCGATGAGCCTGCGCTACGAAAACGGCGTCTTCGTGCAGGCCGCCACCCGCGGCGACGGCTATACCGGCGAAGACGTGACGGCGAATATCCGCACCGTGCGCGTCATTCCCCTGCGTTTGCATGGAAGCGACATCCCCGCGGTGCTGGAAGTGCGCGGCGAAGTCCTGATGTTCAAGGAAGACTTCGCGAAACTGAACCAGCGCCAGCGCGACGCCGGCCAGAAGGAATTCGCCAACCCGAGGAACGCCGCCGCCGGCAGCCTGCGCCAGCTCGATGCCCGCATCACGGCACAGCGCAAGCTGCGCTTCTTCGCCTATGGCATCGGCTTCCTCGAAGGCGCCGAGATGCCGGAGTCGCATTCGAAGGTGCTGGCCTGGTTCGAGCGTCTCGGCTTGCCGGTGTCGAAGGAGCGTGACGTGGTGAAGGGCCGTGACGGCCTGCTCGGCTACTACCGCGGTATTGGCGAAAAGCGCGGCGCGCTCCCGTATGAAATCGATGGCGTGGTGTACAAGGTCGACCGCCTGGCCGACCAGCGCGCGCTCGGTTTCGTCTCGCGCGCGCCGCGCTTCGCGCTCGCGCATAAGTTCCCGGCCGAGGAGGCGCTGACGGTGGTCTCCGCGATCGACGTGCAGGTGGGCCGTACCGGGGCGATCACGCCGGTGGCGCGCCTGGTGCCGGTGTCGGTGGGCGGCGTGACCGTCACGAATGCGACCCTGCACAACGAGGACGAAGTGCGCCGCAAGGACGTGCGCGTGGGCGACACGGTGATCGTGCGCCGCGCCGGCGACGTGATCCCGGAAGTGCTGGCCGTGGTGCTCGAGCGCCGCCCGAGCCCCGAGCCGGCGATGTACGCGCTGCCGGCCGTGTGCCCGGTCTGCGGCTCGCACGTGGTGCGCGAAGAGGGCGAATCGGTGGCGCGCTGCTCCGGCGGCCTGTCGTGCGCGGCCCAGCGCAAGGAAGCGATCCGCCACTTCGCAGGACGGCGCATGATGGACATCGAGGGCCTGGGCGACAGCTACATCGACAGCCTGGTCGAGTGCAACCTGATCCATGGCGTGGCCGACCTGTATACGCTGAACCTCGACGACCTGCTGAAGATGAAGCGGCTGGCCGACGAGCGCGAGGTCGGTGAACCGAGGAGTACGCCCGACACCGTCAAGCAGGGCAAGGTGCCCACCAAATGGGCCGACAACCTGCTCGGCGCCATCGCCGCCAGCAAGCAGCCGCCCTTGGCCCGCCTGCTGTTCGCGCTCGGCATCCGCCACGTCGGCGAATCGACCGCCAGGACCCTGGCCGACTGGCTGGGAAGCCTGGCGCTGGTACGCCGTGCGCCCGCCGCCTTGCTGCGCGTCCTGCCCGACATCGGCGGCACCGTGGCCGAATCGATCGCCGACTTCTTCGCCGAGGAAAAGAACCAGGTCGCCCTCGACGCGCTGCTCGCCACCGGCGTCGCGCCCCAGGGCGAGCACGCCCCGAAAGCGGCGCTGCGCGAATGCCTGGACGAGGTGGCGCTGCTGGCCGCGGCCGGCATTCCGAAACTGACCGAACCGCGCGCGCGCCAGTTGCTGGCCGGGCGCACGCTGGAAGACCTGGCGCACCTGAAGGTCTTCAGCGTGTTCGGGCTGCCCGAGTCGCTGGTCGCCTCGGTGGAGGCGTGGATGGGCGAACCGGCGCACCGCGCGGCCTTGCTGGCGCTGGCCGGCCTGCGCCGCGAGCTGCTGGAACAGCTGCCGCAGGAAGCGCAGAGCGAGGAGGGCGCGCTCAGCGGGCAGACCTTCGTCCTGACCGGCACGCTGCCGACCATGTCGCGCGACGACGCCGGCGCGCTGATCGAGGCGGCGGGCGGCAAGGTATCCGGCTCGGTCTCGAAGAAGACGTCGTATGTCGTGGCCGGCGCCGACGCCGGCAGCAAACTGGCCAAGGCCGAGTCGCTCGGGGTGACCGTGCTCGACGAGGCGGGCCTGCTCGCCCTGCTGGCGGCGCAGACCAAATAATCAATAATCGCAGAGAAATAAGCACATGAACAAGATTCGCAAGGCCGTCTTTCCCGTCGCAGGCCTCGGCAGCCGCTTCCTTCCCGCCACCAAGGCCCAGCCGAAGGAGATGCTGCCGATCGTCGACAAGCCGCTGATCCAGTACGCGGTGGAAGAAGCGGTCGCCGCCGGCATCACCGAGATGATCTTCATCACCGGCCGCAACAAGCGCGCGATCGAGGACCATTTCGACAAGGCCTACGAGCTCGAGGCGGAGCTGGAAGCGGCCAACAAGCAGGCCCTGCTCGAACTGGTGCGCAACGTGATTCCGAAGAACGTCACCTGCATCTACATCCGCCAGTCGGCGCCGCTGGGCCTGGGCCACGCGGTGCTGTGCGCGCGTCCGGTGGTCGGCAACGAGCCGTTCGCGGTGCTGCTGGCCGACGACTTCATGGACACCGATCCCGGCAGCGCGCCGGTGCTGGCCCAGATGAGCGAAGTCTTCGGCTACGAGAAGTGCAGCGTCCTGGCGGTGCAGGAAGTGCCGCGCGAGAATACGCGCCAGTACGGCGTCGTCAAGGCCGAGGCCTACCGCGAGAAGCTCGAGCTGGTGTCGAACATCGTCGAAAAGCCCCTGCCCGCCGAGGCGCCGTCGACCTCGGCCGTGGTCGGGCGCTATATCCTGACCGGCGCGATTTTCGACCACCTGGAAAACCTGGGCACCGGCACCGGCGGCGAGATCCAGCTGACCGACGGTATCGCGGCCCTGATGAAAGCCGAACGCGTGCTCGCCTACCGCTACGACGGACAGCGTTATGATTGCGGTTCGAAACTGGGCTACCTGCAGGCGACCGCCGCGATGGGGTTGAAACATCCGGAAACGGCGGCCGGTTTCAGTACTTTCCTGGCAGGCCTGGTCAACGAGCAGGCGAAGGAGAATGGACATGGCGGTACGTGAAATTTTGAGGATGGGCGACCCGCGCCTGTTGCGGGTCGCCGAGCCGGTGCGCGAATTCGGTACGCGTGAACTCGATGCGCTGGTGGCCGACATGTTCGAGACCATGCATGCCGCCAATGGCGCGGGCCTGGCCGCACCGCAGATCGGCGTCAACCTGCAACTGGTGATCTTCGGCTTCCAGAATAATGCGCGCTACCCCGACGCGCCGCAGGTGCCCGAAACGGTGCTGCTCAATCCGGTCCTGACGCCCTTGTCGGATGCGATGGAAGAGGGCTTCGAAGGCTGCCTGTCGGTGCCCGGCCTGCGCGGCAGCGTGCCGCGCTTTACGCGCCTGCGCTACGAAGGCGTGGACCAGTTCGGCACGCCGATCCGGCGCGAAGTCGACGGCTTCCACGCACGCGTGGTGCAACATGAAGTCGATCATTTGCTCGGCATCCTGTACCCGATGCGGATCACCGATTTTTCGCGCTTCGGGTTCACCGAGGTCATGTTCCCGGGGCTCGATCCGGCCGCCGACGACTGAATCTTTACACGGATTTAACACGTCCGTTAGATCACACCGAACAGGCGCGCCGCCGCTGAGCACTACCATGGGCTAAAACCGGGGAGGGTGTCCCATGCGCATGCCACGGTCTGCTTATTATAAAAACGTCGTCACCGTCCTCGCCGGAGCGACGGGGGCGCAAGCATTGCCGATGCTCGTGGCGCCCCTCCTGACCCGCCTGTGCACGCCGGCCGAAATGGGCACCTTCAGCGTCTGGTTGGGCGTGATCGCCGTCACCTCGATCGTCGCCACCTTGCGTTTCGAAGCGGCCATGGTGCTCGACCATGGGGAGCGCCAGCAAGGCCTCTGTTTCAGGGTGGTGGCCTGGTCCGCGACCTGGCTGGCCCTGGCCTTGACGGCAGGAACGATCGCCGCGCGCCTGCTGGGCCTGCAGGCGCTGGCCGACATGTCCTGGCTCGAAATGCTCACCATCGGCGCCGGAACCTGGCTGACGGCCACCGGGCAGCTCGTGCTGTCGTATGCGGCTTCGCATAACCTGTTCGGCGCGGCGGCCAAGACCAAGATCGTGCAGGCCGGAACGATCGCGCTGTGCCAGCTCGCGCTCCTCTACGCCGGGCTCGACAGCGCAGGTCTGTTACTAGGGCAATTGATCGGTCTCTGCGCCGGGCTGGCGGCGGCGCGCTGGCTGCTGACACCGCCCATGGCGCGCTTCGCCTTCATGCTCGACAGGGAACAGCGCGCCTACCTGGTCAGGCACCGGGACTTCTGGCGCTACTCCCTGCCGTCGAGCCTGCTCAACGCCGTGGTCAGCCAGCTGCCCTTGTTCATGATCGGCATGCACCACGGCGTCTGGGCGGCGGGCCTGTTCGCCCTGACCCAGCGTGTGCTGAGTGCACCGATCTCCCTGATCGCCAGTTCGGTGCTCGAAGTGTTCAAACGCCAGTCGGTGGTCGAGTTCCAGTCCGCCGGCAACTGCCGCGCTTCCTACCGCGCCACCTTCAGGACGCTGCTGCTGCTCGCCCTGGGGCCGTCGCTGATCCTGTTCCTGTTCTCGCCCCAGCTCTTCAGCTGGATCTTCGGCGCCGAGTGGCGGCCGGCGGGGGAGCTGGCGCGCATCCTGGCCCCGCTGTACTTCCTCAACTTTCTGGCAAGCCCGCTGAGTTATGTGTTTTCCGTCGTCGGCAGGCAGAAGATGGAACTGCGCTGGCAGGTGGCGCTGTTCGCGATGACGCTCACCGTCTTCCTGGCCCCCTTGTCGCTGCAGGAGAGCCTGCTGGCCTATGCGGTCGGCCGTTCCGGGCTGTACGTGCTCTACCTCTGCATGTCGTACTGGTGCGCCGCCAACGCCCGCGCCCCACGGGCCCCGCCTGCCCGCTATGCCATCCGGCAGGATCGACCCTAGCCGGCCTTCCTTGGCGCTGTTACGGATAAGGACTCTTGCCGCCCTCGGCAATGAAGCGGTCGATCCGCGCGCCGAGCACGGGCAGCGGCACCGAGCCCAGCTGCAGCACGGTGTCGTGGAAGGCGCGGATGTCGAAGCGCTCGCCGAGCGCCTTTTCCGCCTTCGCGCGCGCTTCCATGATCGCCATCTGGCCCAGGTAATACGACAGCGCCTGGCCCGGCCAGGAGATGTAGCGGTCCACTTCGGTCGTCACTTCGTGTTCGGCCAGCGCCGTGTTCTCGCGCAGGTAGGCTTGCGCCTGTTCGCGGGTCCAGCCCAGCGCATGGATGCCGGTGTCGACCACCAGGCGCGAGGCGCGCCAGGCCTGGTAGCTGAGCATGCCGAAGACTTCGTAGGGCGTCTCGTAGATGCCCATCTCCGCGCCCAGGCGCTCCGTGTACAGCGCCCAGCCTTCGCCGAAGGCCGAAATGTAGGCCCTGCGGAACGGCGGCACGCCTTTTTGTTCCAGCGCGATCGGCATCTGGAAGGCGTGGCCCGGCGCCGATTCGTGCAGGGTGAGGGCGGGCAGGCTGTAGAGCGCACGCGCCGGCAGGTTATAGGTGTTGACCAGGTAGACGCCGGGGCCGCCGCGGCCGGCCGTGTAGTAGGGCGCCTGGTCGGGCGGGACGGGACGGATGGCGAAGCGCTGGCGCGGCAGGTAGCCGAAGTACTGGCCGGCCCTGGCATCGAACTTCTTGGCGATCCAGGCAGCGCGCATCAAGAGTTCTTCGGGCGTCTTCGCGTAGAACTGCGGGTCGGACCGCAGGAAACGCAGGAAAGCCGGCAAGTCGCCGCTGAAGCCGGCCTGCAGCATCGTCGCCTGCATCTCGGCGCGGATCTTCGCCATTTCGGCCAGGCCGATGCGGTGGATCTCGGCGGCGCTCATGTTCGTTGTCGTGAACTCGAGGATCTTCGACTGGTAATAGGCTTTGCCGTCGGGGAGGCTTTCGGCGGCCAGCGCCGTGCGTGCGCCCGGCATGTAGTGCCCGCGCACGAAAGCCAGGGTGGCCGCATAGGCCGGCTGGACCTGCTCGCGGATGGCCGCGATCGCCTGCGCGCGCAGGGCGGCCTGCTCCGCGGCGGGAATGGCGGCCGGCATGGTCTTGAATGGCGTGAAGAAGACGGTGTCTTCCGGCCTGGCCTCGACCACCGAGGCCAGCGCCGCGTCGCGTCCTTGCAGCGTGATGCGCGGCGGCGTGAAGCCGCGCGCCAAACCCGCCCGCATGTTCTCGACCTGTTCGCCGAAATAGCGCGGCATGGCGGCCAGCTGGGCAAGATAGTTGCGGTAATCCCCGGCCTTGGTAAAGGGCTGGCGCGCGGCATAGGTCACGTCGGTCCAGAAGGCGCTGTCGGCATTCACCGGCTGCTCGTACTCGCGAAAACGCAGCTCCTCGACAAAGGCGGCGATCTGGGCGCGGTAGACCTGGTAATCGATGCGTGCCGGCGCCGACAGGCGCGCCGCATCGATGGCGTCGAGCCGGCGCAGCACGCCTTGCCAGTACGCCAGGCGCGCAGCCTGGGAGGCGGCGTCGACCCGCGCGAAGCCGGGCTCCACCTGGCCGCGTTCGGATTCGTCCCGGGCCAGCTGCTCCTTGATGCGCCACTGCCACTCGGCGCGGTGGATCGCGGCGAAGCGCGCATCCATCGGGGCCGCAGCGGGCGCCGCCGCCGGACGCAGTGAGGCAGCCTGGGCTTGCCCGAAGATCAGTATTCCAGCCGCGCACAGCGCGCCGGCGATCGTCTGTCTCATGATTCCCCGCTTCTCGAATAGTTGCTTGGCATTATGTCGCAGCCGACATTTCGCGAGTAAGAAGTTTATTTGCGGAAGCAGGGCCCCAAGGTGGAATTTACCCCTTCCACATATGCGATGATCAAAATTGTCGTTCTTACCCCTATAATTGTGCTTCAGCCAGCTAAATGGCGAGCGCAACACATAAAAAATTACAGCAGAAATAGTGAGCATGGACCACAATGACGGCCGGCGGCCCGGGTCGCCCACGAATGCCGAACCTGCCGACACCACCGGCACCGCAGGGCTCCTGCAGCCATGGCTGCACCTGGGCGAGCAGCTGACGCCCCTGATCGGCGAAAGCGGGTTCTGCGCGCTGTTCGGCAGGGCATTGCGCGTGTCCGGCGTGGCCGTCGACGGCCTGGGCGCCGGCGATGGCAGACGGCCCATGTCCGAACTGCTGATGTCCCTGACTGGCACCCTGAATGCGATCGGACCCGGGCAAGCAGCGGCAGCGAACGACGCCTTGCTCGACACCTTCATTACGCTGCTGGGTAGCCTGATTGGCGAAGCGCTGACGAAACAGCTGATACACGTTGCCATGGACGGCAGGGGCGGGCAGAAGCATGAACAGGAGCAGAAGTAAATGAACGAAAAAGTAGCCCTGGGGCTTTTGCAAACCGGAGTGCCGGGACTCGACCTGCTGCTGGGCGGCGGCTTGCCCGAGTTCTCCTTCAATCTCGTCGCGGGCCCGCCCGGCAGCGGCAAGACGACGCTGGCCCACCAGATCATGTTCGCCCTCGCCACCCCGGCGCGGCGCGCGCTGTTCTTCACGGTGCTGGGCGAGCCGCCCTTGAAAATGCTGCGCTACCAGCAGCAGTTCTCGTATTTCGACATGAGCAAGGTAGGCCCGGCGATTCGCTACGTGAACCTGAGCGACAGCCTGCGCTCCGGCGACTTCAGTGGCGTACTCGAACGCATCATGCTGGAAGTCGAGACGTTTTCTCCCTCGCTTATCTTCGTCGACTCCTTCCGCTCGGTGGTGCAGACGGCCAAGCCGGGCAACGAGGGCGTGGCCGACCTTCAGTACTTCATCCAGGAACTCGGCACGCGCATGACCAGCTGGCAGGCCACGACCTTCCTCATCGGCGAGTATTTGAGTTCCGACCCGGAAGCCAACCCGATCATGACGGTCGCCGACGGCGTGCTGTCGCTGACCCAGGAGCACGAGCACAGCACCGTGGTGCGCAAAATGCGGATCGTCAAGATGCGCGGGCGAGCCCACCTGGCCGGCTCGCATAACTTCCGCATCACCGACGATGGCTTGCGCACCTATCCGCGCATCCTGCCGCAGCTGGCCGAGGACCGCTTCCCAGGATTTCCCGTCGACCGCAATCCATGCCGCATCTCGACCGGCGTGCCGGGCCTCGACGAACTGCTGTATGGCGGCATGCCGCAAGGCCATACGATGCTGGTGTCCGGTCCGACTGGCTCGGGCAAGACCATCATCGCCAGCCGCTTCCTGCAGGAAGGCGTACGCCAGGGCGAGAAGGGCGTGGCCGTGTATTTCGAGAAGGGCACGCCGCGCCTGCGCAACGCCGAACTGGCCGAACTGGTCCAGAATGGCGACGTCGCCGTGGTCGAAAGCCGCCTGCTCGACCTGACCGTTGACGAACTCATCGACGAACTGGTGCAGACCCTGCACCGCACCGGCGCCAAGCGCCTGGTGATCGATTCGCTGTCCGAATTCGACCTCTACATGGCGCCCGAATACCATGCCGACCTGCGCCTGGCCGTGTTCCGCCTGTTGTCGGAAGTCGCCAAGCAGGGTGTGAGCGCGCTGGTCACGATCGGATTGAACGACGTGTTCGGCGAGCTCAAGTTCGGCGAAGCGAATATCCCCTTCCTGACCGACGCCATCGTGGCCCTGCGCTATGCCGAGATGGACGGCAAACTGCAGAAATTCATGTCGGTGGTGAAGGTGCGCGGCTGTGGACACAGCAACGACCTGCGCGGCTACCGGATCACCGACGACGGCCTGGAGGTCGACGAACTCCCGACCGAAGTGAGCGGCGTCTTCGGTGGCGGAACTGCGCGCGGCCCTGTAGCGACTTAGGAGGACCGGGGAATGGCGCCGGAAGACGAAACCAGCTCCAGACAGCGTTCCCTTGATGCCAACAGCGGGCATTCCCAGCCCGATGCCTATACCAGCGCGCTGCTGCGCCATATCGGCAGCCTGGAAGAAGAAGTCGCGCGGCTGCGCGCCGCCTTGAGCGGCAAGGAAGAGTTCGAGAAGCAGCTGGCGCGGCTGCGCGACGCCAACGAGCACCTGGTGCTGGCCGCGATCAGCGCCCAGGGCCTGCGCGACGATGCCGAGGCGGCCAACCGGCGCCAGAACGAGTTCCTCGCCATGCTGGCGCACGAATTGCGCAATCCCCTGGTGCCGATCAGCATGTCCTCGATGCTGCTGGAGCGCAGCGCCAACAGCACCCCGCAGCTGCTCAACTACACCCGGGTGATCCGGCGCCAGGTCGACCACATGGCCTGCCTGCTCGACGACCTGCTGGACGCGGCCCGTATCAGCAGCGGCAAGATTACCCTGCAGCTGGAAGCGCTGGCCGTCTGCGCCATGATCGACCAGGCCCTGGAAACCGTGCTGCCGCGTATCAGCGAGCGTCGCCAGCAATTCGCCCTGTCCTTGCCGGCCGGGCAGCTCGGCGCGCGCGGCGACCGCGTGCGCCTGGTCCAGATCCTGTCCAACCTGATCGGCAATGCGTCGAAATACACGGGCGACGGCGGACGCATCGCACTCGATGTCGTGCGGGATGGTGACGAGATCGTCGCCACCGTGAGCGACGACGGCACCGGCATCGCGCCCGAGGTGCTGCCGCATATCTTCGATCTGTTCATCCAGGGACCGCGCTCGCTGGCGCGCTCCGAGGGCGGGTTGGGCGTGGGGCTGAACGTGGTGCGCAACCTGGTCGCCATGCACGACGGCAGCATCACGGCGGAAAGTCCCGGAGTTGGCCAGGGCAGCCGTTTCATCCTGCGCCTGCCGGCCTGTGACCTGCCCGCTGCGGGGCCTGCGGCGCCGGCGCTTGCGGGCGTCGCCAGCGGCCCCCGCCGCATCCTGATCGTCGAGGACAACGTCGATGCCGGCGAAACGCTCCAGGCCTTCCTCGCGCTCGAAGGCCACGAGGTCCGCGTCGCGCACGATGGCCCGACAGGCCTGGACATGCTGTTGGAAGGACGTGTCGACGTCGTCATCTGCGACATCGGCTTGCCCGGCATGGACGGCCTCGAAGTAATGACGCGCCTGCGCGCATCGGGAACAACGCCGCAGCCGGTGGCGATCGGGCTGTCCGGCTATGGCCAGGCCGAGGACCGCGCCCGCGCCGCGCAGGCGGGCTTCGATCACTACCTGGTCAAACCCGTCAATCCGGAGGCCTTGCTGGCGCTGGTGGCGGCGCGGGCCTGAAGCTTTTCGAGGATCGCGTCGCAAGCGCCCTGGATGCCATCGGCATTCGCCTCAAGCTCTGGTGCATGCTGGCCTGGCACGACGTGGATGCACTGGCGCGCGCCGTGACGTCGGGCGGCTGATGTTGCATCGTCAGGGCCGCGCGTTCCAGGCGGCGCGCGTCATCTCCCAGGCCGTGTGCGGCCGCCCGTACCAGTCTTCCAGGCCGCGATAGCGCAGGCCCAGGCCTTTCATCACCCGCTCGGAACCGGCGTTCTCCGGCAGGCAGACCGCGACCAGCGTCGGCGCAGCGAGCGTCTCGAAGGCAAAGGCGGCCATCGCACGCGCCGCTTCCGAGGCCAGTCCCTTGCCCCAGCAATCCGGCGCCAGGCGCCAGCCGATCTCGTGCGGGTTGGCCGGATCGCGCCCCAGGTACTGGATACAGCCCGCGCCGACCAGCCGGCCGCTGGCGCGCTCGATGAAGGCCCACCACGAGAAGCCGTACTCGGCCCAGCGGCCCTTGACGAGCGCGATCATGTTGCGCGTCTGCTCCGGCGTCTCGGGCTGGCCGCTGATGAAGCGCATCACCTCGGGCAAGCGGTTCATGGCCTGCAGGCCGTCGAAGTGGTGCTCGTCGATCGGCTCCAGGCGCAGGCGTTCGGTCGTTAAAATCGTCATCGTTTTCCTTCAAACGAAAAAAAGGCCGGCGAACCGGCCTTTCATATACACGGCGCGCTTACTGGTTTACTGGTGCGCGTGGTGGGTGGCCGTCAGCTTGCGCATCAGCGGCAGCACGGACAGTGCGATCAAGGTGCAGACCACCGCGGCGATACCGAGCTTGTTGAACAGGCTCGTATAAATCGGCAGGGTCTGCAGCGGATCGGTCATGCCTTGCGGGACGCTGGCGTAGTTCGCCACCACGCCGCCCAGGTATTGCGAGATACCGACCGCGACGAAATAGGCGCCCATCATGAAGCCACCCATGCGCGCCGGCACGTAACGCGCGACCATCGCCAGGCCAAGTCCCGAAACCAGCAGCTCGCCCAGCGAATACAGGCCGTAGCCGGCGATCATGATCCACGAGGAGGTCAGGCCGTTGACGGCGAAGGCGCCGGCAAAGCCATAGGTAAAGAAGCCGGCGGCGACGACCGTGAAGCCGAGCGCGAACTTGCCTGCGATCGACA
>Ga0213836_101862_pt1 | contig 11233 bp, 10 predicted proteins | sample SWPATP03_FD_160578 | JGI IMG/M metagenome (GOLD analysis project Ga0213836, IMG submission 160578) | Coastal seawater microbial communities from Marineland, Florida, United States - SWPA TP0 #3 | ecosystem: Environmental > Aquatic > Marine > Coastal | place: USA: Florida | collected 2016-08-05
GGAACCGGTGCTGGCGCTAGCACCGCTACCAAGCCAGTGATCCAGGGCGGCGCGGGCGCCCGCTTCGGTGAGTTCGCCGTCGTCGAGCGTGAGCTGGGTCAGCCAGGCCTGGCCGTCGCGGAGACCCACGACGATTTCGGGGACCAGCAGGCGGGACTCGTGGGCGGAAACTTTGGAAAAGGCGAAGGAGCCGAAAGCGACCGGGCCGGTGCCGGGACAGTCCACCGCGTCCTCGATGTCCGCCTCCAGGACCAGATGGCGCCACCAGATGTCGGCTTCCAGGAACCGCTCGGGGCCGGTGGCGGTGAACCGGGCGATCTCGCCGAAGCCCACGAGCCCGGCCTCGCGGCGCGTCCAGCAGAGGACATCGTCCCGCACCAGAAACGACGGCAGGCCCCCGGGGAAAGTTTCGGCATCGAGGGGGACTGTCAAGGTGCGGAACGTGCTCGTCATGATGGCATAACACTACTACTGCGTTTCACTGCCCAGATTCAGTGGGGGACAGTGACTTTCGGTGCGAGGACTCCCTGTTCAGGGCCCGTTCGTGGGGGAGCCGATCATTTGAGACAATGTCATGGTGAACCGAGCATCCTTGGATAAGCGTCCGGACGAAGTAGCCACGATGTTTGACGACGTCGCCCCCAAATACGACGTCGTCAACGATGTCCTGTCGATGGGGCAGACGCGCCGCTGGCGCAAGGTCGTGGTGGAGGCCGTGGGCGTATCGGCGGGCCAGCGCGTGCTGGACCTCGCCGCCGGCACGGGCACCTCCAGCGAGCCGTACGCCGACGCCGGCATCAACGTCATCGCCTGCGATTTCTCCCTTGGCATGCTCAAGGTCGGCAAGCGCCGCCGTCCGGACATCGACTTCATCGCCGGGGATGCCACCCGCCTGCCGTTCGCGGACAACACCTTTGACGCCAGCACCATCTCCTTCGGCCTGCGCAACGTCAACGAGCCCAAGAAGGCCCTGGCCGAGATGCTCCGGGTCACCAAGCCCGGCGGCCGCCTGGTCATCGCGGAGTTCTCCCAGCCGGTCGTGCCGCTCTGGCGCACCATGTACACCGAATACCTCATGCGCGCCCTGCCGGCCATCGCCGTCAAGGTCTCATCCAACCCGGACGCCTACGTCTACCTCGCCGAGTCAATCCGCGCCTGGCCGGACCAGGACCACCTGGCCGCGTGGCTGCAGGAGGCGGGCTGGGAATCGGTGACCTACCGCAACCTCAGCGGCGGCATCGTCGCCGTGCACCGTGCCCAGAAGCCGGCCGGGCCCGCGACGGACCCGGCTGCGGGCGCGGCCGCACTGGCAAACCACACCGGACCCGTGGCGAAGCTGCGCCGCAACATCACCCGGCCCGGGCGTTAGCCGATCCGCGTCGTGAATGTACTGATCGTCGGAGCGGGCCCGGCCGGATCCACCGCCGCCTACTACCTCGCCAAAGCCGGCATTGACGTCACGGTCCTGGAGAAAACCAGCTTTCCCCGCGAGAAGGTCTGCGGCGACGGACTCACTCCGCGTGCGGTCCGGGAGATCCAGAAGCTGGGACTCCCGCATCCCGAAACCGAGGGCTGGCGGCGGAACAAGGGCCTGCGCCTGATCGCCGGCGGCCGCACGATCGAACTGCCGTGGCCGGAGGTCGCCGACTTCCCGCAGTACGGACTGATCCGGACCCGCCTCGGCTTCGATGAGCAGCTGGCCCGCCACGCCCAGGCCGCGGGCGCCGTCGTGCTGGAGCGCCACAGCGTCACCGAAGCCCTGCGCGCCGAAAACGGCCGCGTCACGGGCGTCCGCGCCGCACTGCTGGATGACGCCGGGCGGAAGACGGGCGAAACACGCGACTTCACCGCCGACGTCGTGCTCGCCGCGGACGGCAACTCGACGCGCACCGCCGTCTCGGTGGGCATCAGCAAACGCGACGACCGGCCGCTCGGCGTGGCCGTGCGGACCTACTTCACCTCGCCGCGGCACAACGACGACTGGATGGAAGGCTGGCTCGAGCTTCCCGGCCGCGACGGCAAGCTCCTGCCCGGCTACGGCTGGGTGTTCGGTGTCGGCGACGGCACCTCCAACGTGGGCCTGGGCATCCTGAACTCCTCGAAGGACTTCGGCAAGCTGGACTACAAACAGGTGCTGCGCGAATGGACCGCCGGCATGCCGGCCGAGTGGGGCTTCACCCCGGACAACCAGGTGGGCGAGATCCGCGGCGCCGCGCTGCCCATGGGCTTCAACCGCACACCGCACTACTCCCCGGGCCTGCTCCTGCTCGGCGACGCCGGGGGCATGGTGTCCCCGTTCAACGGCGAAGGCATCTCCTACGCCATGGAGTCCGCCCGCTTCGCGGCCGAGTTCATTGCCGACGCCGCCGCCCGGTCCGCCTCCGCGGGCTGGAGCGAGGCCGACGCCGATGCGCACCTTGGGCGGTACGCCGGCTACGTGCAGGAGCAGTGGGGTTCACACTTCACGCTGGGCCGGGCCTTCGCCGCGCTGATCGGCAAGCCGGCCGTGATGAAACTGGCCCTCCGGACGGGCATGCCCATCCCGGTGCTCATGCGTTTTGTGGTGCGGATGCTGGCCAATCTGACCGATCCTGCCGCCAAGGGCTTCGAGGACCGGGTCATCCGGGTCCTGGAAGCCCTCGTTCCCGCCACATCCAACCAGGCCACGCCCACCACGGACAGCGTTCCGCACTCCGGCGCCAACTCCGCGGTTTCCGCAACAAAAGTTAGGGTTAACCCGTGACCAACTCTGCAGACCAAAGCTGGACGCACGCCGGACACGGCCTGCCGAGCTCTGAACCCAGCCTCAACACCACGGCCATCGCCACCGGCCTCCAACTGCCGGCAGGTTTCGCGGCCATTGCGGGCGACCCCGAACTGGGCCCCGCAATCACCACGAACCTGGCACGGGTCGAGAAGAAGCTGCGCGAAGCCATTGCCAACTCCGATCCGCTGGCTGACGCAACGTCGCGTCACCTCGTGGAAGCCGGCGGCAAGCGCATCCGCCCGCTCCTGACCCTGCTGTGCGCCCACCTCGGCGACGCCTCCCTGCCCGCGGTGGTGCAGGCCGCCGTCGTCGTCGAGCTGACGCACCTCGCTACCCTGTACCACGACGACGTCATGGACTCCGCGCCGTTCCGCCGCGGCGCGCCCACGGCGCACGAGGTCTGGGGCAACTCCGTCGCCGTGCTGACCGGCGACCTCATCTTTGCCCGCGCCTCCATCCTCGTCTCCGAACTCGGGTCCCGTGCGCTGGGCATCCAGGCGCGGACCTTCGAGCGGCTCTGCCTGGGCCAGTTGCACGAGACGGTCGGTCCCCGGCCGGACGAGGACCCCCTGGCGCACTACCTCTCCGTCATCGCGGACAAGACGGGCTCGCTCGTGGCGGCCTCCGGCCAGCTCGGCGCCATCTTCTCCGGCGCCGACGAGGCCTACGAGACCCTCCTGGTCGAATACGGCGAGAAGGTGGGCGTGGCCTTCCAGCTCGCCGACGACGTCATTGACGTCACGGGGATCAAGGTCAAGTCCGGCAAGTCTCCGGGAACCGACCTGCGCGAAGGCGTGCCTACCCTGCCCGTCCTGCTGCTGCGCAGCGCCGCCCGCGACGGCGACCAGTCTGCCGTCGAACTGTTGAAGCTGATCGACGGCGACCTCAGCTCGGACGAGGCCCTGGCCGCCGCCGTGGCCGGTCTCCGGGAACACCCTGTCACCGCGGAGTCCTGGGTGGTCGCGCGCGCGTGGGCCGATGAGGCCATTGCCGCCCTTGCTCCGCTGCCCGAGGGCGTCGTCAAGGCCTCGCTGACCAGCTTCGCCCACGCGGTAGTGGACCGCAGCAGCTAAGGCGAATCTCCGCCGCCGACGCCGGTCCGCGCTGCCGGTCGACGCCGCCGGTCCTGCCGGCTTGCCGATTCTTAAACGGAATGGCCCCGGTTCCTCACAACGTTCGAGTCTTCCGTTGTGCCGAACCGGGGCCATTTCTCCGTTCGCATCAGATCCACCGGAGGCATTTGGTGAACCCAAGAAAGAGACTATGACAGATTTGTAATACTGTCTAGGGTTTTTGTAAATCTTTTGTCACAGGTTTTCGCGGCTTGGGTTGAAGCCCTCCGGGGGCACCTTGAGACGCTGCGGGCCCCTATCCGGCTTGTCCCAAGGCGGATCTGGCTGCGATGGGCGTGGACACGGCCGTGCGGGGCCACTTTGCCGCGCTGCAGGCCGCTATCAAGCTGTTTCCCCGGCGAGTCGGCGTCAAAGTGCCCCGGCACTGGTTGTCCGGCCCGAGGTTTTCCACATGGCGCAACCGGTGCGGGCTCAACGGATCCCCGGCAGGGCACATTGGCGGAATGAATGTTGCCATTTATCTTGCTTCTCGGGGCGGAACGGCCACCGCGGCCGACCTCGGCCGGGCTGGATTCAGCCGCCACCGAATAGCCACGGCCTTGGCCGACGGCACTATGGTGAGGATCCGCCGAGGCCACTATGGACTGCCGCGGGATTCCGGCGCCTACCGGGCGGCGCGCGAACTGAAGGGGTTGCTGACCTGCCTGTCGGCCGCTCCGGCCTACGGCTTGTGGACCTTGGTGCCGGCCCAGTCTATGCATCTGTGTCTTGGGCACCGGGCGGCGCCGCCCGGCGCTGTGGCACATGGCCGTTGCCGGCATCCCCGGCACCCGTGGCTGCCCGTGGCCGGACTCGCCGACGTCCTGATCCATGCACTCCATTGTCTGCCGGAATTGGAAGCGCTTGTCATGGTCCAGTGTGCGGTGGGCCGCGGGGACATCAGCCTTGCCTTCCTCCGCAGCAAACTTGCGGGCAACCGCAACGGCCGCGCCAGGTCGGTGCTGGACCTGGTCATTCCCCGGGCCGATTCGCTCCTGGAAGTCCTGACCAACACCGCCTTCTACCGCGCCGGGCTGCATGTCCGACGGCATCTGGAGATTCCCGGGGTGGGCGAGGTGGACTTCCTCGTTGAGGACATTCTCGTGGTGGAAACGGATGGCGAATCGCATTTGGAGCCCCTGCAGGTGAAGAAGGACCGGGGGCGGAACAACGCAAGCCTCGTCGGAGGCTACCTGGTTCTCAGGTTCGGCTACGACCTCGTCGTCCACCACCCCGAGCGGATGCTTGCCCAGGTCCTCGCGGTGCTGGAGATGTGGCGTCGGGGCGGGTATCAGCCGTGACGGCCAGGTCGCGGCTGCGGTCGGGGGCACATGGGCTGCTTCCATTCCTGACGAGCGGTCGCGGGCCGCCGTCCGGGGCTACTTTGAGGCCCCAGCTGAGGATTCCCAGGCCGGGCGGCGGCGTGTCCGTGCCAATGGGCCCCCGGACGGCAGGAACACCGGCCTACGCCTATGTAGCGGACCTGCCTAGTCCTCGTCGTCGTCGTTGAAGGCCCACTCGAACATGTCGAAGACGAATTCCGAGAAGGTCCCTTCCTCGCTCTTCCACTGGCCGCGGGCGTTGTTGCGGCGGTACACAATCGGATCCGGAACGCTGAGGTCCCCCACGCGGAAGCCCCAGGTGAACTGCTCTTCCTCGTCCTCGAGGAACATGAGGAAGCCCTCATCATCAACTTCGAGCTCTTCGGGGTCCCAGAAGTAGTGGTAGGCCTCCATGAGGTCCTCGCAGCCGCCGACGGCCAGGTAGAACTCCCGCAGCACCAAGGGGATCTCGAACTGGTGTTCGGCGAGGGCGGCGTCGAGTTCGTCGGCCTGGAGGCCATCTTCTTCCTGCCATTCGTCTTCGAGATACTTCGGGACAAGCGCGCGGAATTTCTCGAGGAACATGTCAGTCATGGTCTTATCCTAGCCAATCCCTAGCCGTCGTTTTCCGCCGTGCCTACGCCAAGCCGGTGCCAGCCGCGGACCGCCAGCGGAACGTACCAGTGACGCCGCCAGGCCGTGACCCGGAATGCGAAGACGCCCGCGGCGACGGCGGAGGCTGTCACCGCCGTGAAGGTCCCCGTGAGGGACAGGATCACGGTCGACGCAGCCCCCGCGAACGCCGGCAGCGCGTAGAGATCCCTGGGGTCGAAGAGCTGCGGCACCTCGTTGGCCGTGATGTCACGCAGCAGGCCGCCGCCCACCGCCGTCGTGACACCGAGCAGGACAGCGGCCACGGGGTTCATCCCGGCGGCCAGGGCCTTCAGTGTGCCGGTGATGCAGAACAGGGCCAGCCCGCCGGCGTCGAACAGGACCAGCAGCGAAGTGAAGCGCTGGACACTGGAAAACAGGAAGTACACCAGCACCGTGGCAAGCAGGGGAGGCCCCAGATATGCGGGGTTGACGAAGGCCGCGGGCGGGCCGGCGTTGATGATGATGTCGCGGATGACGCCCCCGCCAAGGCTCACCATCGAGGCCAGGAGCAACGAGCCGATGATGTCGAACTGCTTCCGCGCCGCGAGCAGCGAGCCGGAGACCGCAAAGAAGAAGACACCGGCGAGGTCAAGCCAGACCAGGACAATGCTGAAGGAGAAGGTCACGAAGCGTCCCGGTCGATAACAAGGGGGCGGATAGGGCGGCTCCAAGGTTACGCTAACGGCTATGAATAGCCCCATCCTGATCGCCTGCGCCCACGGCACGTCCAGCCCGCTCGGAGCCTCCGAGGTCAACGCGCTCCGGGACGGCATCGCCGGGCTCCGTCCCGGACTGGATGTCCGCGAGGCCTACGTCGACGTGCAGGATCCGGACCTGCCGGCCGTCGTGGCGGGGCTCCCGGCGGGGGAGACCGCCGTCGTGGTTCCGCTGCTGCTCAGCGTCGGTTACCACGTCAAGGTGGACATCGCCCGGGCCGTCAAGAGCCGGCCGGACACTCTTGCCGCCGCGCCGCTGGGGCCGGATCCGCGGCTCGCGGCGCTGCTCGACCAGCGCCTGCGCGAGGCCGGCGTAACGGACAACGACGCCGTGATCCTCGCCGCCGCCGGTTCCTCGGACCCCAACGCCGCACGGAATGTCGAAGAACTGGCAGACCAGCTCCGTGCCTTGCGGTCAAACCGGATCGTGGCCGCCTACGGCGCCTCCGCCAAGCCATCGGTTCCCGACGCCGTCGCCATGCTCCGCGAGGAGGCCTCCGGAGGCGCCGGCGCGGGGGAGTCGGCCGGAGCGGTGGACCTCGGCGGACGCGTGGTCATCGCCTCCTATCTCCTGGCGCCCGGCTTCTTCCATGACCAGCTGGCCAAGGCCGGAGCGGACCTCGTGACGGCGCCGCTCCTGCCCTCGCCGGTCCTTGCCGAACTTGCCCTGGAACGCTACGATTCCGCTCTCGCCGCAGCCTCTCAAGCCCGGGCCTGACCGTCCCGGCCGATGCACAGGCGCCCGGCTTGTTCAAGGGCTTGCGGCGGTTCGTGACGAAATGTTTCCCTAGGTGACTCTTCGTTTCTGACCCTTTGTGACGGCATTACGGCCACCCCTACAGTCGATGCATGACTGATACAGCTCTAGCCGGAGCGTCTACGGACGAGGCTGCCGCCGGCCGCGCCAAGCGCCCTTCCCGTCCCGCCGCGAAGCCGCACGGGCAGTGGAAGGTGGACGGCACCGCGCCACTGAACGCCAACGAAACGTGGAAGCAGGAAGACAACGGCCTCAACGTTCGCGAGCGCATCGAGTCCGTCTACGCCAAGCACGGCTTCGATTCGATCGACGGCACGGACCTGCACGGCCGCTTCCGCTGGTGGGGCCTCTACACCCAGCGCAAACCCGGGATCGACGGCGGCAAGACGGCCACGCTTGAGCCGCACGAACTCGAAGACAAATACTTCATGCTCCGTGTCCGGATCGACGGCGGCGCGCTCACCACCGAGCAGCTGCGCGTCATCGGCCAGATCTCCGTGGACTTCGCCCGCGACTCGGCCGACCTCACGGACCGCCAGAACATCCAGCTGCACTGGATCCGGGTGGAAGACATGCCCGAAATCTGGCGCCGGCTCGAAGGCGTGGGGCTGTCAACCACGGAGGCCTGCGGCGACGTGCCCCGCGTGATCCTCGGCTCCCCGGTGGCGGGCATCGCCAAGGACGAGATCATTGATCCCACGCCCCTGATCCAGGAACTCGCCGAACGCTTCATCGGCGACCCCGAGCTCGCGAACCTGCCACGCAAATTCAAGACCGCCATCACCGGCCACCCCAGCCAGGACGTGGTGCACGAGATCAACGACGTCGCCCTGGTGGGTCTGGTCCACCCCGAACTCGGCATCGGCTACGACCTCTGGGTGGGCGGCGCGCTCTCCACCAACCCGATGCTGGGCAAGCGGCTTGGCGCCTTTGTCCGGCCGGACCAGGCCGCCGACGTCTGGCTCGGCGTAACCAGCATCTTCCGCGACTACGGCTACCGGCGCATGCGCACCAAGGCCCGCCTGAAGTTCCTGCTGGCCGACTGGGGCCCGGAGAAGTTCCGCCAGGTCCTCGAGGACGAATACCTCGGGTACAAACTCAGCGACGGCCCCGCCGCGCCCAAGCCGTCCACGCCCGGCGACCACATCGGCGTGCACGAGCAGAAGGACGGCAAGTTCTTCATCGGCGCCACCCCGCTGGCCGGCCGGCTCTCCGGCAGCCAGCTCGTCAAGCTCGCGTCCACCCTGGAAGCCCGCGGCTCACAGCGCCTGCGCACCACCCCGCACCAGAAGCTCGTGGTCCTCGACGTGCCCAAGGACGAGGTCGAACCGCTCGTGGCCGAGCTCGACGCCCTGGGCCTGTCCGCCCGGCCGTCCGTGTTCCGCCGCGGCACCATCGCCTGCACCGGCATCGAGTTCTGCAAGCTCGCCATCGTGGAAACGAAGGTCACGGCCGCTACCGCTGTCGCCGAACTGGAGCGCCGCCTCGCCGACCTCGCCGAGAGCAAGCAGCTGCCCCAGGCGCTGTCCCTGCACATCAACGGCTGCCCCAACTCCTGCGCCCGGATCCAGACCGCGGACATCGGCCTCAAGGGCATGATGCTGCCCACGCCCGACGGCGACCCCACCCCGGGCTTCCAGGTCCACCTCGGCGGCGGGCTGGCGTCCAACAACCGCGAGGAGGCAGGCCTCGGCCGCACCGTCCGCGGCCTCAAGGTCACGGCCGGCGAGCTGCCCGACTACGTCGAGCGCGTGGTCCGGAAGTTCGTCGCGGACCGCTCCGAAGGCCAGAGCTTCGCCGAGTGGGCGTTCGCCGCGGAAGAGGGTGATCTGCAGTGACCGAAGCACTGCGCACCCATGAGGAGCTCAAGGCCCTCGCCGAGGCCGGCGCCGCCGAACTCGGCTGGGACGCCCCGGCCCGGGACGTCATCGCCTGGGTGGTCCGCAATTTCGAGCTTCCCGCGGTTGCCGTCGCCTGCTCCATGGCGGACGCCGTCCTGCCGGCGCTCGTCGCGGACCAGCTCCCCGGCGTCGACGTTCTCTTCCTCGAAACCGGCTACCACTTCCCGGAGACCTACGCGACGCGCGACGAGGTCGCAGCCAACCTGCGCGTCAACGTCGTCGACGTCCTGCCGGAGAACACCGTGGAGCAGCAGGACCGGCTCCTGGGCAAGGACCTCTTCGCCCGCGACCCCGCCCAGTGCTGCGCCCTGCGCAAGGTGGCGCCGCTGCGCCGCACCCTTGCCGGCTACGAGCTCTGGTTCACCGGAGTCCGCCGCGACGAGGCCCCCACCCGCACCAACACGCCGCTGATCGCCTGGGACGAGGCCAACGGCCTGGTCAAGGTCAACCCGGTGGCCGCCTGGACGTTCGACCAGCTGGTGCAGTACTCCGACGACAACCTCCTTCCCGTCAACCCGCTGCTTTCACAGGGCTACCCGTCCATTGGCTGCCAGCCCTGCACCCGCAAGGTAGCGCCCGGCGATGATCCCCGCGCCGGCCGCTGGGCAGGAACCGACAAGACAGAATGCGGACTACACGTATGAGCACTTTCCTGACTGAGGAGCCCACACAAGTGACCGACGCTCCCGTTTCCACACGCCTTTCCAGCCTGGACACCCTCGAGTCCGAGGCTATCCACATCATCCGCGAGGTCGTTGCCGAGTTTGAGAAGCCGGCGCTGCTGTTCTCCGGCGGCAAGGACTCCGTGGTGATGCTGCACCTGGCCACCAAGGCGTTCTGGCCCGGCAAGGTGCCCTTCCCGGTGCTGCACGTCGATACCGGCCACAACTTCCCGGAGGTCATCGAGTTCCGCGACCGCACGGTGGAGCGGCTGGGCCTCAAGCTCGTCGTCGGCTCCGTCCAGGACTTCATCGATTCCGGTGAACTGGCCGAGCGAGCGGACGGCACCCGCAACCCGCTGCAGACCGTCCCGCTGCTGGATGCGATCCAGCGCAACAAGTTCGACGCCGTGTTCGGCGGCGGCCGCCGGGACGAGGACAAGGCCCGGGCCAAGGAGCGGATCCTGAGCCTGCGCGACGAGTTCGGCCAGTGGGACCCCCGCAACCAGCGCCCCGAGCTGTGGAACCTGTACAACGGCCGGCACACCGTGGGCCAGCACGTCCGGGCCTTCCCGATCAGCAACTGGACCGAACTGGACGTGTGGCGCTACATCGAGCGCGAGAACATCGAGCTGCCGGGCCTGTACTACGCCCACGAGCGCGAGGTCTTCGCCCGCGACGGCATGTGGCGCGCCGTGGGCGAGGTCTCCCAGCCGCGCGACCACGAGGAAGTCATCACCAAGACGGTCCGGTACAGGACTGTCGGTGACATGTCCTGCACCGGCGCCGTGGAATCGGCGGCCGCCACCGTGCGCGACGTCGTCATTGAGGTTGCCGCGTCCACCATCACCGAACGTGGCGCCACCCGGGCCGATGACCGCATCTCCGAGGCCGCCATGGAAGACCGCAAGAAGGACGGCTATTTCTAATGAGCACTGACATCGACACCGCCCGCGCGGCTGCCCTTCTTGACGAGGCACCCCTGGCCCACGCCTCACTGTTCCGCTTCGCCACCGCCGGCTCCGTCGATGACGGCAAGTCCACCCTGGTGGGCCGGCTCCTGCACGACTCGAAGGCGATCCTCGCCGACCAGCTCGACGCCGTCGCCCGCACCTCCGCGGACCGCGGCTTCGGGGGTTCGGCTGGTGGGATCGACCTCGCCCTGCTGACCGACGGCCTGCGTGCCGAGCGCGAGCAGGGCATCACCATCGACGTCGCCTACCGCTACTTCGCCACGGACCGCCGCAGCTTCATCCTCGCGGACTGCCCGGGGCACGTGCAGTACACCAAGAACACGGTGACCGGCGCGTCCACCGCGGACGCCGTCGTCGTGCTCATCGACGCC
>Ga0213836_101863_pt1 | contig 11231 bp, 11 predicted proteins | sample SWPATP03_FD_160578 | JGI IMG/M metagenome (GOLD analysis project Ga0213836, IMG submission 160578) | Coastal seawater microbial communities from Marineland, Florida, United States - SWPA TP0 #3 | ecosystem: Environmental > Aquatic > Marine > Coastal | place: USA: Florida | collected 2016-08-05
CGCGGTTGGGGCTCCCTTTGGCCGGCCGGCCGAAGCGGCTGCGGTGCAGCAAGCTGGTGGCGACGAGGCCGACCGCGGCCGCCGTCAGCGTCTGCACCGGGCCGCTGGCGCCCAGCAGCGCGGCCAGGCCGCCGAAGCCGAGCCCGATCGCGATCATCAACAGATAGAAGGTGCCGGTAAACATTTCCGCGACCACGAGAATGCCCGCGCCGATACCCCAATTCACCCAGTTGTCCATATGCCCTCCTCCAGTCAGCTCCAGAATAAAAAACCCCCGCAGCCCGCAAGGGACGACGAGGGTTCTTGAATACGATACGATGCGTTGGTAATGGTGTTGTTCTTGAACATTTGATACCACCAGTCTAACGAGTTTTGGCCTGGAGTCAATTCATTTGTCCTGCGCCCATTTCTCGGCAAAGGGCGCGCCCGCACTTGCCGACGCAATGGCGGGCGCACACAATACAGATCAAGCCCGCGCATTCATCCGCTGCGCATAATCGCCAGGGTTTCAACTTCATTCACGTTCCGGACAATGACAATGCGCAGTCAGATCAGCGAAGAGATCACCTTCCGCAAGCTCGAAATACTGATCGCGTTCATGGAGGGCGGCAGCCTGAACAGCGCGGCGGAAACGCTGGGCATCAGCGTGGTCAGCGTCCACCGCGCGCTGCATTCGCTCGAGGAAGGCATGGCCTGCCAGCTGTTCGGCCACAAGGGCCGCAATCTCATGCCGACCGAGGCCGCGCGGGTGCTGGCCGAGGCCAGCCGCGAGGTCGTCAAGCTGATGGGCGACGGCCTTGCCGCCACGCGCAAAACGGCCGGCTACTCGTCCGGCCACCTGAAGATCGGCTCGCTCTATTCGCTCACCAACAGCACCGCGCCCGACGTCATCTTCGACCTCAAGCTGCGCCGCCCCGAACTGCAGGCCGAACTGGTGCTCGGCTCGAACGCCGACCTGCTCCACAAGCTGAAACACAACCTGATCGACGCCGCCCTGATGGCCGTGCCCGCCACCGACCCCGACGTCGAATCGATCGCGCTGTTCGACGACGAGATCTTTTTCGCCGCGCCCGCCGGCTCGCCCTACGCCCACGAAGCGGCGATCGACCTGCGCCAGTGCGCGGCCGAAAAATACGTCAGCCTGTCCGAAGGCTTCGTCACCTACCACGGCTTCGTCGAAGCCTTCCGCGTGGCCGGCTTCGCCCCCAGCGTGGTGATGCAGGTGAGCGACATCTTCTCGCTGATGAACCTGGTCAGCGCGGGGCTGGGCTATACCTTGCTGCCGGGCCGCGTGCGCGACGTGTTCGGCGACAAGCTGCAACTGATTCCCCTGAAGCCCGAATACCGCATGCGCCAGACCATCGGCGTGAATTTCCTGCGCGTGCGCGAACGCGACCCCAACCTGCTGGCCCTCGCCGCGGCCTGCCGCATGCTGCGTCACGGCAAAGAAGGCGCGCGGGCGGCCTGACGTTTTCATCCAGCGTAAACGTTCCGCCGCCGGCGCTAATTGTCGGGGAGACGATTCGGCGCTACCTTAGCCTTGTATTGTCGGGACCACAAAACCAGGCGGGGCGAATCCTTTACGCACCCGTCACCGAGACCCTCGTTCAAGGCGAAGCACATGTCCGCTCATATGATGTCGATTTACGTCCTGGTGGCGATGTTCGTCCTCGCCACCGTCCTGCCGATCAACATGGGGGTGATCGCCTTCGTCGGCGCCTTCCTGGTCGGCACCCTCGTCGCGGGCATGAAGACCAAGGCGATCATGGGCGGCTTCCCCGCCGAGCTCTTCCTCACCCTGGTCGGCATCACCTATTTGTTTGCCCAGGCCCAGAACAACGGCACCATCGACTGGCTGGTGCGCGGGGCGCTGAAGGCGGTGCGCGGGCGCGTCGCCGCCATTCCCTGGATTATGTTCTTCATCACCGCCCTGCTGACGGCGGTCGGCGCCGTCAGCCCGGCCGCCGTCGCCATCATCGCCCCGATCGCGCTCGGCTTCGCCGCCAGGTACGGCATCAACCCGCTGATGATGGGCCTGATGGTGGTGCACGGCGCCCAGGGCGGCGGCTTCTCGCCGATCAGCATCTACGGCGGCATCACCAACAAGATCGTCCAGAAGGCGGGCTTGCCGCTGTCGGAACTGACCACCGCCTTCGTCAGCCTGGGCGTGAACTTCGCCGTCGCGCTGCTGCTGTTCATGCTCTTCGGCGGCATGGCGCTGCTGCGCCAGCGCGAGGGAGCACCGTCGCTGGCCGGCGTCGCCGGCACGCCCTTCAATACGCAGGTGGCCATGCCGGCCTCGGGCCCGCAGCTCTTCGCCGACGCCGAAGGCGAAGCCATGAGCGAGGAAAAGCTGACCAGGCAGCGCTCGCCCGATGCGCTCGACGCCACCCCGGGCGCCGGCGGCGCCGCCCCTGCTGCGCTCCAGGCGTCGAGCGAGCATGCCGGCGCCACGCTGCAGCAGATCGTCACCGTCGTCGGCCTGATCGCGCTGGCCGTGCTGACCCTCGTCTACAAGCTCGACATCGGCTTTGTCGCCATCACCATCGGCCTGGTGCTGTCGGTCATCGCGCCGAACGTGCAAAAACGCGCCATCAGCCAGGTATCGTGGCCGGAAATCATGCTCATCGTGGGCGTCAGCACCTATGTCGGCGTGATGGAAAAGATGGGCACGATCACCTTTGTCGGCGAAAGCGTCGCCCACCTGACCTCGCCACTGATCGCCGCCTTGCTGCTATGCTTTGTCGGCGCCGTCGTGTCCGCCTTCGCGTCCTCGACCGCCGTGCTGGGCTCGCTGATCCCGCTGGCCGTGCCCTTCCTGCAGTCCGGCACCGGGGTCGACCCGATCGGCTTCATCGCGGCCATGGCGGTGGCCTCGACCATCGTCGACGTCAGCCCGTTCTCGACGAATGGCGCGCTGGTGCTGGCCAACGCCCAGGGCGTGGACCGCGACGTCTTCCTGCGCCAGCTGATGATCTACGGCGGGATCGTCACCCTGGTGGCGCCGGTCGTGGTGTGGTTCCTGTTTATCGTCCTGTAAATGCAGCGCATCGTGGAGAACACATCAATGGGTCACGCAGACCGTCCGCAAACCGGGCGCAACTGGAACAGCCAGGGCGACAACCGCGCCGCGCGCCTGCTGCGCGCACAGCAAGCGCTCGGCAACAGGCTGGCGGGCAAGATCGTCGGCGCCGGCGACATCGGCGAACTGCTGCACCAGGTCATCGAACCGGGCGACCGCGTCTGCCTCGAGGGCAATAACCAGAAGCAGGCCGACTTCCTGGCCAAAGCCCTGGCCACACTCGACCCAGGCCGCGTGCACGACCTGCATTTGCTGCTGTCGGTGCTGTCGCTGCCCGAACACCTCGACGTGTTCGAGAACGGCATCGGTTCCCGCCTCGACTTTTCGTTTTCCGGTCCGCAGGCGGCGCGCCTGGCCCGCCTCGCCGGTTCCGGCAAGCTCAACATCGGCGCGATCCATACCTACCTCGAACTCTTCGGCCGTTATTTCGTCGACCTGACCCCGCGCATCGCGCTTGTCGCGGCCGAGGCGGCGGACCGCCACGGCAACCTCTACACCGGCCCGAACACCGAGGACACGCCGGCGATCGCCGAAGCCACCGCCTTCAAGGGCGGCATCGTGATCGCCCAGGTCAACCAGATCGTCGACACCCTGCCGCGGGTCGACATCCCGGCCGATTGGGTCGGCTTCGTGGTGCAGTCGCCCAAGCCCTACTACATCGAACCCCTGTTCACGCGCGACCCGGCGCAAATCTCCGAAATCCAGGTGCTGATGGCGATGATGGCCATCAAGGGCATCTATGCCGAGTACGAAGTGCAGCGCCTGAACCACGGCATCGGCTTCGACACCGCCGCCATCGAACTGCTGCTGCCGACCTACGGCGCCCAGCTCGGCCTGAAAGGCAAGATCGCCACCCACTGGGCCCTGAATCCCCACCCCGCCCTGATCCCCGCGATCGAGGCCGGCTTCGTCGAATCGGTACACTCCTTCGGTTCCGAACTGGGCATGGAGAACTATATCCGCGCGCGGCCCGACATCTTCTTCGTCGGCCCGGACGGTTCGATGCGCAGCAACCGCGCCTTCTGCCAGGCCGCCGGGCACTACGCCTGCGACATGTTCATCGGCTCCACCCTGCAGATCGATTTGCAGGGCAATTCCTCGACCGCAACCCTGGGACGGATTTCCGGTTTCGGCGGCGCGCCCAACATGGGCAGCGACGCGCGCGGCCGCCGTCATGCCAGCCCGGCCTGGCTGAAGGCCGGGCGCCAGGCGCGCGCGGGCCGCAGCACGATCCCGCGCGGCCAGAAGCTGGTCGTGCAAATGGTGGAAACCTTCCGCGAACACATGGCGCCGGCCTTTGTCGAGGAACTCGACGCCTGGAAATTGGGCGAACAGGCCGGCATGGCCATTCCCCCGGTGATGATCTACGGCGACGACGTGACCCATATCCTGACCGAGGAAGGGATCGCCAACCTGCTGCTGTGCCGCAGCGATGAAGAACGCGAACAGGCGATCCGCGGCGTGGCCGGCTACACCCCGGTCGGCATGGGGCGCGACAAGCGCATGGTGGAAAACCTGCGCGACCGCGGCATCGTCCAGCGGCCCGAAGACCTCGGCATCGACAAGCGCCTCGCCACGCGCGACCTGCTGGCGGCAAAGAACATGAAAGACCTGGTGCGGGCCTCGGGCGGACTGTACGATCCACCGAAACGCTTCCGCAACTGGTAAGGCGCATTGGACATCCTATGGAAACCTTGAACTACCGTTTCGAACATGGACGACGCCAGCTGGCGGCAATGCCGCAGCTGGTCGGCGTGGTCAGCTCGGGCAACCTCGAAGTGCTGATCGAAGCGGCGCCCTTGAACGGCGCCTGCGAAATCGAGATCCGCACCGCCGCCAACGGCTTCGGCGCCACCTGGCAGGCGGTGATGAGCGACTTCCACGAACGCTGGCAACTGATTGACGCGCGCATCTGCATCAACGACATGGGCGCCACCCCGGCGGTGGTCAGCCTGCGCCTGGACCAGGCGGCCGAGACCATGACCGGAGGCCTGCCATGAGCAGCTATCTCGAATGCAATGCCAGGGAGCGCATCGCGCGCGTGTTCGACACCGGGAGCTTCGAAGAATTCCTGCCGCCCGCCGCCCGCGTGGTCAGCCCGCACCTGGCCCAGCTCGATGCGCCGGTGTCCTTCGACGACGGCGTCATCGTCGGGCGCGGCCTCCTGAACGGCCAGGTTGTCTTCGGCGCGGCGCAGGAAGGCGGCTTCATGGGCGGCGCCGTCGGCGAGGTGCATGGCGCGAAACTGGCCGGCATGCTGCAGCGCGCGGTGGCCGAGCGGGCGCACGCCGTGCTGCTCCTGCTCGAGTCCGGCGGCGTGCGCCTGCACGAAGCCAATGCCGGCCTGATCGCCGTGTCGGAAGTGATGCGCGCCATCCTCGAGGTGCGCGCGGCCGGGATCCCGGTAGTGGTGCTGATCGGCGGCTCGAACGGCTGCTTCGGCGGCATGGGCATCGCCGCGCGCTGCGCCAACACCATCGTCATGTCGGAGGAAGGCCGGCTGGCGATGTCGGGGCCGGAAGTGATCGAGACCGCCCACGGCGTCGAGGAATTCGATTCGCGCGACCGCGCCCTGGTCTGGCGCACCACCGGCGGCAAGCACCGTTACCTGCTGGGCGACTGCCAGATGCTGGTGGCCGACAACACCGACGCCTTCCGCCTCGCGGCGCTCGATGCGATCGCCGCCACCCAGGGCCACGCGGCGCTGACGCTGGCCGATCTCGAGGCCGAGCACCTGATGCTGGCGACGCGCCTGCGCGACTTCGGCGCCGCCGCCGAGCCCATGGACATCTGGAAAACGATGGGCATTCCCGACCCGGCCGCGATCCCGATGCTCGAGGCCCACGACTTCACCGAACGCGTGCAGCCCTTCCGCAAAGGAGCCCATTGATGGACTGGCAAACATTGGCATCCCAGCTCTTTCCGCAAGGGCACACCGTTCACGAGCACGAACAATTTCTCTCCGGTACAGGCACGGTGGACGGCGAGACGGTGGCCGTCATCGGCACCACCGGGCACGCGCCGATCGGCATCGAAATCGCCCTGACCCAGGCGACCGCCGTGCTGGCCACCGTGCGCACGCATCCCGGGCGGCCGATCCTGATCCTGGTCGACACCCAGGGCCAGCGCCTGCGCCACCGCGACGAAATGCTGGGCATTAACAGCTACATGGCCCATCTCGGCAAATGCATCGACTTTGCACGGCGCCAGGGACACAAGGTGATCGGCCTGGTGTACGACCAGGCCCTGTCCGGCGGTTTCATTACGAGCGGCCTGATGGCCGACGCCTGCTTCGCCCTGCCGGACGCGACGATCCGGGTGATGGGCTTGCCGGCGATGGCGCGCATCACCAAGGTGCCGGAAGAGCGGCTGACCGAACTGGCCAAGGTCGATCCGGTGTTCGCGCCGGGCGCCGGCAACTACCTGCGCATGGGCGGCTTGCAGGCGATCTGGGAAGACGATCTCGCGGCGCGCCTCGGCCAGGCGCTGCGCGAGGCCGATCCGGTCGACCGCCGCCGCGCACTGGGTTTCGAGCGCGGCGGACGCAAGCTGGCGCAGCCGGTGGCGGAGGCGGTCAGTTCGGGGGCACATGTTCTCCCGTCATGACCTGGCATGGCTGACGCCACGCGGCTGGGAGCACGCCCTGGCCGGCGCGCCCCTTGGTGCGCGTGACGCCATTGCCGCCTGGGGCCGCGCCGGCTGGCCAGCGGTCGTCACGCGTGCGCACGCCGGGCTCGGCCCGGCACAGGTGGCGCTCGGGATTGCCCTGCCGCCGCAGCCGGCCGACGGCAGCAAGCCCCGCATCGCGCTCACTTGCGGGTTCAAGGAGATCGACCGCACCGGCCCGGCGCTGGCACTGGCCGATGCGATCGGGGCGGCGCCGTCCGGATGGCGAACCGCCCTGAAGGCGCTGGACGAGCAAGCCGCCGACGCAGGGTGTGCGCTGCGCGTCTACGGTTCGCTCGCATTCCAGGCATCGACCGGACAGGCCTATGTCAGCGCCACGTCCGATATCGACCTGCTGCTGCATCCAGCCAGCGCCCACAACTACCGCCTCGCGCTCGCCCTGCTGGCACGGCATGCGCGCGTACTGCCGCTGGACGGCGAGATCGTCTTCGGCGCCGGCCAGGCGGTGGCCTGGAAGGAGCTGGCCGCCGCGCCCCACGGCCAGGCGCGCGTGCTGGCGAAATCGCTGCGGGGCATCGCCCTGGTGACGGTCGACAGCCTGCTGGCCAGCCTGGGCGAGGATATGCCATGCTCGGCCTGATGGCTGGCGCCGGCATTGCGCCGACGCCCCTTGCGGCGCTGCGGCCGGCGCGGGCGCCCGAGGGCGGCCATGGCCAGGAAAGCGAGCGCCAGTTCTGCGCCCGCATCGGACGGCTGGCGGTGCGCAGCCTGTATGCCGAATTGAGCCTGTATCCCAAGCCCGGCCTGGTGTCCCTGCTGGACAACGGCAGCCACGACGACATGACGGCCAGCACCTTCATGCGCAGCATGTTCGCGCTGCGCCATTATTTCGTGCGCGTCACGCTGGCCGGCATGCACGGCGCGCCGTTTTCCAGGCTCGCCGCGCTCGGGGTCGAGGCGGAGCAGCGCATGCTGCGCGCCACCGGCGGCATCAACACCCACCGCGGCGCGATCTTCGGCCTCGGCCTGCTGTGCGCGGCGCTCGGGGCCTGCCATGCCGGCGCGGCGGCGCGCAAGGGCGCGATGACGCCGCTCGACATCCGCACCGCCCTGATCGCGCGCTGGGGCGCCGCCCTCGCCGCCCACGCCCGCCCAGACGCCGCCGACACCCACGGCACCCAGGTGACCGAGCGCTACCGCGTCGGCGGCGCGCGCCAGGAAGCGGCGCTCGGCATGCCCGCCGTGTTCGAGCTGGCGCTGGCCGCCTTGCGTGGCGCGCTCGACGCCGGACGCGGCCTGCGCCGGGCCCGCATCGACACCCTGTTCGCCCTGATGGCCCACATCAGCGACACCAACGTCTACCACCGTGGCGGCGAGGAAGGCGCACTGATCCTGCGACGGCACGCGCTGGCCTTCGTCGACGCCGGCGGCACCGCCGCGCCCGGCTGGGAAGCGCGCGCCGAGCGCTGCCACCGCATCTTCGTCGCCCACCGCCTGTCGCCGGGCGGCGCGGCCGACCTGCTGGCCGCCGCCTGCCTGGTCGACGCGGCGACCGGCGGCACGCTATGACGATGGCGAGCCGCCTTGCCCTCCTCTGCCCCGGCCAGGGTGCGCAGCACCACGCCATGTTCGACCTGGCGCGCAGCGATCAGGCGGCCAAGGCCCTGCTCGACACGCTCATCGGCCAGGCCGGCCTGGACCAGGCGCTGGACACCGTGCTCGCCAACGACGCCCTGCTGTTTTCGAACCGCTACGCCCAGCCGCTGCTGGTCGCCGCCACGCTGGCGAACTGGAAAGCGCTCGCACGCGACCTGCCCGAGCCGGCGCTGGTGGCCGGCTACAGCATCGGCGAAGTCTCCGCCTACGCCGTCGCCGGGGCCCTGAGCCCGGTCGATACGGTGGCGCTGGCGCGCTCGCGTGCCCTCCTCATGGACGCCTGCAGGCCTGAATCGCAACAGCACGCGCTCATCGCCGTCTCCGGCCTGCCGGTCGGCGCCATCGAGGCGCTGTTGCGCCGGCACGATTTTCACATCGCCATCGTCAACGGCGAGGACAGCGTCGTCGTCGGCGGCCGTGCCGAACTGGCGCCAGCTCTCGGCCAGGCGCTCGCGGCGCTGGGCGCGCGCACCGCCATGCTGCCGGTCGAACTCGCATCCCACACCCCCCTGATCGCCGCCGCAGTCGCCCCGCTCGCCGCCGAACTGCAGCGCCGCCTCTTGCGTGATCCACACGTACCGGTGCTGTCCGGGATCTCGGCCGAACGCATCCAGCAACGCGGCATGGCGATCGAACACCTGTCGCGCCAGGTCGCGGAACCGGTGCTGTGGAAACACTGCATGGATGCCTTGCCCGAAGCCGGCATCACGGTGGCGCTCGAACTCGGCCCGGGTTCCAGCCTGTCGCGCATGCTGCAGGCGCGGCACCCGCAGATCGCCGCGCGGTCGGTCGCCGACTTTCGCTCGCTCGACGGCGTCGCGGCCTGGCTGGCGCGGCATGTCGAATAACCTATTCACCCATCCCATACCTGATATTGCCAATGGGAATTGGCGGAAACGCCGGATCGCCACTATAACTGGAGGATTGGCGCCGACCGCTTTCTCAGGAGATGGACATGAAACACGTACTTGCCGCAGTCGCGGAACGATTGACCCTGGCCGCGCACGCGCGCGCCGAAGAAGTGATGCAGGCACAGGCGAACGCCGGTGCGCCGGTGGATTACCGCGCGAACGAAGGCGGCTGGAACTAACGACCCATCTGATACGCGAACAACAGCGCCAACCCATCGGTTGGCGTTTTTTATACGCGCGATGAATCGCAAGGAGCCCGTACGTCCCCTGGCTACCCGTTCCTGGCCCGCGCACCCAGCCCCGGCGACGCCACTTCGGGCGTCTTGCAGCCGCGCGTACACCGCAGATACGTATCCTCGCACGCCCCGATACGCTGAATCCGGCGCGATTGCGTGCTCGATCGCTCGCCGGCCAGCGTGGCCGAGGACGGCGACTGCAGCTTCGCCGCCGTCCGCGCCAGCTGGTTGCGCTCGGTCATGTTCAGCAAGCCCTCGCCATCTTCCGCCGCCAGTTGCTGCACGTCCGCCCGGCAGGCGCGCCGCTCGCTGTCGCAGACCGAGCTGCAGAACGAAGGCTCGGCCGCCAGGCTGGCGCTCGACAACAGCAACCCGGCCAAGGCCAGCATGAATGATCCACGACGCATGAATGTCTCCTTTGAATGGAAAAAACCCCCGCCACCACAGGTGACGAGGGTTTCCAAAAGTTTAACGTGTTTTATCAGCACGTCAAGCTATTTATTGCCTATAAGCTATTACATCGCCGCCAGCTTCTGCCAGGTCTCGATCACCGAATCCGGGTTCAGCGACATCGATTCGATGCCCTGCTCCACCAGCCACTGCGCGAATTCCGGGTTGTCCGACGGCCCCTGGCCGCAGATGCCGATGTACTTGCCCTTTGCCAGGCAAGCCTTGATCGCCAGCGTCAGCATGGCTTTCACAGCCGGGTCGCTCTCGTCGAAGTCAGCAGCCAGCAGCGGCATGCCCGAATCGCGGTCCAGGCCCAGCGTAAGCTGGGTCAGGTCGTTCGAACCGATCGAGAAGCCGTCGAAATGCTCGAGGAAGCGCTCGGCCAGGATGGCGTTCGACGGCACTTCGCACATCATGATCACGCGCAGGCCGTTTTCGCCGCGCTTCAGGCCATATGTACCCAGCAGGCCGATGACTTTCTCGGCCTGGCCCAGGGTGCGGACAAACGGGATCATCAGCTCGACGTTGGTCAGGCCCATCTCTTCGCGCACCCGTTTCATGGCGATGCATTCCATCTCGAAGGCTTCGGCGAAGTCGTCGGCCAGGTAGCGTGCGGCGCCGCGGAAGCCCAGCATCGGGTTTTCCTCGTCCGGCTCGTAGCGCGAGCCGCCGATCAGCTTCTTGTACTCGTTCGACTTGAAGTCCGACAGGCGCACGATGACCGGCTTCGGCCAGAACGCGGCGGCAATCGTCGCCACGCCTTCGGCCAGCTTGTCGACATAGAAGGCCTTCGGCGAGGCGTGGCCGCGCGCGACCGACTCCACCGCTTTTTTCAGGTCGGCGTCGATGTTCGGGTACTCGAGGATGGCCTTCGGGTGCACGCCGATGTTGTTGTTGATGATGAACTCGAGACGGGCCAGGCCGACGCCGTTGTTCGGCACCGACTGGAAGTCGAAGGCCAGCTGCGGATTGCCGACGTTGAGCATGATCTTGGTCTTGATCGGCGGCAGTTCGCCGCGCGAGACTTCGGTCACCTCGGTTTCCAGCAGGCCGTCGTAGATCATGCCTTCATCGCCTTCGGCGCAGGAGACCGTGACGAAGGTGCCGTCCTTCAGCACCTCGGTCGCGTCGCCGCAGCCGACAACCGCCGGCACGCCCAGTTCACGGGCGATGATCGCCGCGTGGCAGGTACGGCCGCCGCGGTTGGTGACGATGGCCGAGGCGCGCTTCATGACCGGCTCCCAGTTCGGGTCGGTCATGTCGGCGACC
>Ga0213836_101869_pt1 | contig 11183 bp, 10 predicted proteins | sample SWPATP03_FD_160578 | JGI IMG/M metagenome (GOLD analysis project Ga0213836, IMG submission 160578) | Coastal seawater microbial communities from Marineland, Florida, United States - SWPA TP0 #3 | ecosystem: Environmental > Aquatic > Marine > Coastal | place: USA: Florida | collected 2016-08-05
ATCGGACCCGGCACGATCCTGACGGAACTGGCGAAGCAGGCGGTGCTGGCCAGCCCGGAAGCACGCCACACCATCCTGTCGCGCACGCCCCTGGGCCGTTGCGGCGAGCCGGAAGAAGTGGCGTCGATTGCCGCTTTCCTGGCCAGCGACGATGCCTCCTACATCACCGGCCAGACCCTGTATGCCGATGGCGGGCGCATGCCCTTGAACTACACGGTGCCGGTGCGCGAGTAGGCGCGCCGCCACCGGCAAGCTGAGCAATATTCACGGTTCATATGTCTGGTATCTGATTTAACAATTAGACAAATATATCGCGCCGCAACATAATGAACCTGTCTCCACTATTCTCCTCCAAGAAAATAGTTTTAAGCCCGCTCACGAAGCGGGCATTTTTTTGTCCGCACGCAGCAGGCTTTTCCCCACACTGATAGATCGCGCGCCGTCGACATCGTTCGCCGCTGAGCTTGATTACTTGCGCTGCGTCATACCCGCGTCACAATCGCTGCCTATACTGGGTTCATCTGCAGTACACGCAACCGATATGCCTGACTGCAGACAGGTGTGCGGCGCCCACGCGTTGCACACCCACCGAACAACGTCTCTTGGCCCGATCTTGGGTTGTGCCCACCACTCTCCGGTGGGCATTTTTTTATCCCAGCAATTATCCGTATTGTATAAATGTGAAGACGCGCCTTGCGGCTTGGGCGCTTTTGACTATGATGGAAGTTCGTGCCCCGCAAGCAGGGTTGCCGGCAGACCCCAAGGCGGACGCTGTTACCTACCAGACAAAAGGGAGTCGGACCGATGAATCTTCAAACGCCTGAAAAACACCCCGAGCATTCTTCCGCCAGCCGCCGCCAGCATGAAGAAGTCGATTGCCTGGTGCTCCGCGAGCTCAACCCACTGGTCGTGGTCGACCACATCGAGGGCGAGCAGAACACGCTGACCTTGCTCACTTTCGGCAATGTGCGCGAAGCCTGCCCGAAATGCCGGCGCAGCTCCCTCAAGCTCGTGCTGCGCCAGACCTCGGTGCGCATGGCCCACCTGTTTTGCGCCGAATGCGAAAGCTGCTACGACGCACGGTATGCCGACGGCGCCCCCGCACTCACGATTTAACGTCACCGATGCACCCCTGACCGTGCGAGCGCACGGTCGCATGCCGTGGTATGGTTGCCGTTTTGCCAGCTTGTCAGCCATGCCGCAATCCCTCTACCTGCTCCTGCTCGACCCACGCCTCAACCGGCTGCGCCATGGCGCGGCGATCCTCCTGTTCCTCGCCATCGTGATCGCCGGGTCGATCCCGGGCGCGCGCGCCGACATCGGCCAGTACGCGCCTGGCGTCGTGCTGCACTCCTGCGCCTATTCGGTACTGGCGCTGCTCTGGTTCACCGCCAGCTGCGGCAGCGCCGCCAGCCGCTCCGCCGCAACCGTGCTGGCGATCGCCCTGATGGGCGCGATCGACGAATCGGTGCAGAGTTTCTTCCCCTACCGCGGCGCCGCCGTGGGCGACTGGCTGGTCGACTGCAGCGCTGCGCTCTTCACCTGTGCCTTGTTGTGGATGGTCTTGCCGAAGGCGGCATTGCAACGCAGCTGAGTCCGGCGCCACCGCAATTTCCCCGGATACACCCCGCTTGATCTGGCTCATGTTCCGCACGAGTCGGCTGGAACGTCGCGCCCGTTTGCCCCTCTTACCGAAGTGGCAGACGTCATCGTCACGCATACCCACTGACAAAATCAACGGAGGATCCATCATGAAACAACAACACCAGAGCATGGTGCTGGCGGGCTTGCTGGCCATGGCGCTCGGCCTGTCGGGCTGCTCATCCATGCGCGGCAGCAGCGACACGGGCAGCAGCAGCGCCAAAGGCAGCAGTGCGTCCGGCGCCACCAGCAGCAGCGAGGCCGGCGCTGCAATGGGCGCCGGTAGCGGGGCGGCGTCGGGCGCCGGCACCAGCTCGGGGTCGTCCGGCGCCTCGGGCACGACCGGCACCTCGAGCGGCTACGACCAGTCCGCCACCTCCGGCACGGGCAGCATGAGCGGCACTGCCAGCAGCGGCGCGCAAGGCGCCTCCAGCGGCGGCAGCGCCACCGCATCGAGCGCCAGCCCGAACAGCACGGTGGTGTCGATCGAAATGGTGCCGCGTCCGGCCAGCGGCATCGGCGGCGCCGGTTCGGCGGCCGGGGCGGCGGTGGGCAGCAGCGGCAGCGGCGCCACCGGCGCCAGCGCTGACCGCGTCTACCGCGTCACCCTGCGCATGGACGACGGCAGCACCCAGGTCATCACGCAGGAAACCACGCCCGACTTTCGCAGCGGCGACCGCGTGAGCCTCAGCGGCGGTGCGATCCAGCGTTAATTTCGCGCGCAGCCGTGGCGGCCGGCCCCGATTCCGCAGCGAGGCGGATGGGGCCGCATATTTACGCAAGATTTACTACACCCGTTCGACCAGATAGCCGCGCTGCGCCAACAACTGCGGCAGGCCGTTCTCGCCGAGCAGGTGCAGCAAGCCAACGCCAACGAACAGCAACTCGGCGCTTTCCAGCTGGGCCACGCGCGTATGGCGCCGCTGCGCCTGGGCCAGCAAGGCGTTTTCCACGCCGTCACGGCGGCGAAAACCCTGCCGTTCCAGCGTCATGCTCAGCAACAGGTTGGCCAGCAGCCATGGTTTGCAACGCACCATGCCCGCCATGCACACGCCCTCGGCAGGCAGGGCGGCGCGCATGCGCCGCCGCCGGCCCCGCCGGCGCCAGCATGCACGCCGCCAGCGCGACAGGCAGCCATCGTGACGTGCAGCTGCGCATGATGCACACGCTTCCGGGCACCCGCCCCGCACACCAGAGCGGCACGGCCGAGCGGCCGCGCCGGCAAGGCCTGCCGGTCAGGCGGGATCGATCTTCTCGTCGGCCTCGAGCTTCATCGGCCGGTGCGGCGCATTGCGCGTCAGGGCCGAGATCACCTCGAATGGCAGCTTCGGCGTACGGTCCGCGTTCAGCAGGCCGTTCGCTTCCTGGAAGGTATCGGCGAACTGCGTGTAGCAGAAGCCGCTGAACATGAAGGTTTCGTTGACCGCCTTCAGCAGCCCGCCGTACAGGTTGTAGAAGCCTTCGGCCGTGGTCGAGCGCGAATAACCCCAGGTGCCCTCTTCCGGCGTGCCCTTGGTGTCGTAGGCGATGCCGCCGAATTCGGTCAGCACGATCGGCTGGCCGCGGTGCGGGAAGCCGTCCAGGGTCAGGATGCGCCCGCCCGGACGCCGCTGGTCGAACAGGGTACGCACCGGGTCGGTGACCGCATAGCGCGCGCCGAGCTTTTCCGGGTCGCAGTCGTAGTCGTGGATGCCGAGGATGTCGGTGGCCGAGGCTTCCCAGCCATCGTTGCCGATCACCGGCCGCGTTGCGTCCAGCGTGCGCGTCAGGTGGTACAGCGCCTCGACGGCATTGCGATGTGCCTGCGTCAGCGTCAGGTTCGGCACGCCCCAGGATTCGTTGAAGGCCACCCAGACGATGATGCAGGGATGGCTGTAGTCGCGTTCGATCGCCTCGGTCCACTCGCGCACCATGCGCGTGATCGCCTTGGCGCTGAAGCGGTAGGCCGAAGGCATCTCTTCCCATACCAGCAGGCCCAGCTTGTCGGCCCAGTACAGGTAGCGCGGATCCTCGATCTTCTGGTGCTTGCGCACACCGTTGAAGCCCATCAGCTTGGCCAGTTCGACGTCGCGCTTCAGGTGCTCGTCCGACGGACCGGTGAGGAAGGATTCCGGCCAGTAGCCCTGGTCGAGCACCAGGCGCAGCTGGTATGGCCTTCCATTCAACATCAGTCGGTCGCGGTTGATGGCGAACGAGCGCAGCGCCGTATACGAGCGGATGCGGTCGACGACCTTGTCGCCGCAGCGCAGCGTCACCTCGGCGTCGAGCAGGGTCGGACGCTCCGGGCTCCACAGCAATTCGTTGCGCGAGTCGTCGATGCCCGGGTCGGACAGCGCGATCTTGCGGTTCGCTTCGCCGGCCAGCAACTTGTAATGGTCGTCCGCCAGCAGGTGTTCGCCATGCCAGATCTTGACCTCGACAAACATCTCGTCGCGGATCTCGCCGCCGGCAAACACCTCGCAGCCGATCTCGAAGGTCTCGAAGATCGGGGTCCACTTCAGGCGCGCGATAAAGGTCTCTTCGACCTGCTCGGCCCAGACGGTCTGCCAGATGCCGGTGGTGCGCGGATACCAGATCGAGTGCGGTTCCAGCAGCCAGTCCTGCTTGCCGCGCGGCTTGGCCAGGTCGGCCGGGTCATCCTCGACGAACACGGTGACGGTCTGCTTGCCGTCGGCTTTCATGGCCGCTGTGATGTCGGCCGAGAACGGCGTATGGCCGCCCTCATGCTCGGCCACCAGCTGGCCGTTGACCCAGACGCGCGAAAAATAATCGACCGCGCCGAAGTGCAGGATGGTGCGCCCGTCGGTCGGCATCATGGTGAACTCGCGCTCGTACCAGCAGAAGCGGTGGAAACCGGTGTCGCCGATGCCGGACAGCCTGGTTTCGGGTGCGAACGGAACCTCGATTTCGTGGGTCCACTGCGTGATCTCGCCCGGCCGCTTGAAGCGCATGTCGTCGTCGAAACAGAAGCGCCATTTGCCGTTCAGGCAAAGCCAGTTGTCGCGGACCAGTTGGGGACGTGGGTATTCAAATTGACTCATTGTTTTCCTTTCCTTGCGTCGGAGCCGGACTTAAAAGCGGGATCAGGATGCGTCCCTCCCGTCCGTTCCTGTTGTATTCGTTAACAGCGGCTTCGGCCGCCGCTTGCGCGAGACCCGACTTGCACAGCGCTACGCAGGCGCCGCCAAAACCGGCGCCGGTCAGGCGCGCGCCGACCACGCCTTCCTGCGCGCGCAGCAGCGCGCACAGCACGTCGAGTTCGGGGATCGATACTTCGTAATCGTCGCGCAGGCTGAAGTGCGACGCGTTCATCAGTTCGCCGAAGCGCTCGGCGGACACGCCGCCGGCCGCTTCCAGCACGCGCAGGTTTTCCTGCACCACGTGGCGTGCGCGGCGCCGCAAAGGCTCCGGCAGGCTTTCCACCGCCGCCGGGTCCTGCACGTCGCGCAGCGCCGTCACACCCAGCTTGCGCGAGGCTTCCTCGCACTCGGCGCGCCGTTCGTTGTACTTGCTGGCGGCGAGTTTGCGCGCGATGCCCGAGTCGATCACGATGATCTCGACGCCCTCGGGCAGCGGCGCCAGGCGGTGCTCGAGCGTGCGCGCGTCGATGAACAGCATGTGCGATTCGTCGGCCAGGCTCGAGGCCATCTGGTCCATGATGCCGCAATTGACATGGGCGTATTCGATCTCGGCGCGCTGGGCGATGCGCGCCAGCTTGACGTCGTCGAGCTCGAAGCCCAGCATCTGGCGCAGCGCGCGCAGCATCGCCACTTCCAGCGCGGCGCTCGAGGACAGTCCCGACCCCACCGGCACGTCGGTCGCGACCCAGACCCGCAGCGGCGGCACGGTCACGCCTTCGGCTTCGACCAGGCGGATGCAGCCTTCGATATAGCTGCCGAAGCCGCTCGGCGCGCTGCCGCCCGGTTCGAACGTCACGCTCGCATCGAGCGTGCTCGAATAAAAATGGAAATGGCCGTCGCCGCTGGCGCCGAGCGCCACCGTCGTACGCTGGGGCGTGGCCACCGGCAGCATGTAGCCATCGTTGTAATCCGTGTGCTCGCCCAGCAGGTTCACGCGTCCGGGTGCGGATGCGTTGACCTCGGGCGCGCCGCCGAAGAAGGAATCGGTTGTCACCATCAGTTTGTCTCCAGCCAAAGCGGCCGCTGGCGGCCATGTACGGTGACGGCTGGCCATTGCGGGTCCAGCGTCAGGTTGTCCAGTCCCTGCGGGCCGAGGAGGAAGGTGTCCTCGATTTTCAGGCCTGCAAAGCTGGGGTTGAATGCGAAGGCCATGCCTTCTTCCAGTTCGATCGCCGTGCTCGGGGTGGCGACGATTTCGCGCGCCAGGTAGCCGGTGATGCCGCCCTGGTGGTGTTCGTCGATCGCATCGCGGCGGTCGGCGTGGTTATAGGCGGCGGCCAGGGCGTGGTACACCGCCGACAGCGATTTGCCGGGCGTGACGGTCGCCAGTCCGGTGGCCTCGACTTCCATCAGCGCGCCCTGTTCCTGCGGCGCCGGGCCAAACGAAACAAAGCGCGTCAGGTTCGCATACAGGCCATGGCGGCGGGCGCAGAACACCAGCATCGCGCGCGCGCCGATCCGTTCGTTCGACGGTGTGGCATGGCGGTAGACAGGCAAACGCCGTTCGCCGGCCGCCAGCACCAGCGCCGGATGGATGCCGCGCCGCCAGAGTGCCGCCGCACCCGCGCCGGCCAGCTCGTATTCGGTCCATTCGGGACGCGCCGCGCGCATCACCTCGGTCATCGCCTCGGCCGCTTCGCGTCCCAGCAGGCGGTAACGCGCCTGTTCGGATTCGAGCAGCACCAGGCGGCGCTGGCGCAAGGCGTTCGGCAGCGCTTGCTCGTTGCCGTGCGGCCGGTCCGACAGCACCCGGCCGTCGCCGGCCACGCCCAGCACATAGCGTGCACGCAGTTCGACCTGGGCCCAGGGCGTGACGTGGAAGGTGAATCCCGCCGGGACCTCTTCTTCGCGCAGGCGCGCCGCTTCGATCTCGTCGGTCAGGATGACGGCGTCCTCGCGCGTCACCAGCACTTCGGCCACGCCCAGTTCGGCCGTATGCAGCACGGCGCTCGAGCCGCCCGCCGTGGCCCAGGCGAACCAGTCGATGCCGCGCAGGCAGATCGCGGCGGCGCCGCTGCGTTCCAGGCAGTCGCGCAGGGAGGCCAGCTTGGCCGCCACTTCGGCGGCGCGTTCCAGGGAACTCATGCGGCCTCCTGCAGCGGCCGCTTGCAATCGAGGGTCGCGTGTCGTGCGTCGGGTTTTGTCGGTCTTGTACTGTGCATGGCATCGCTTCATGTCGGCAGATCACAAACGCACGCAGGCAATACGAATCCCCTGCGTTCGCGGCGAGCGATGATCGTAACATGGCGTTTACGCCACAGTTTCAGCTCAGAACGTATGTATTTTCCAACAGTTAACGACTCAGCTCAGCGGCTGGCGTGTGCAGTTGCAGCAGGGATGCATCGCTCCTATGAAAACGCGGAGCGCCGCGCATCCCGGGCGAGCTCCCCGACTGGTTTTGTAGGCCCAAACCTACAAAACCAGTAGAAGTATTTACGGGGTTTGGCAAGACAAACACTGACAAGCCCAACCGGAGCCGCGCCAGCTGGCATCGCCCGTTGCAGGCGCTTGTGGTAGAAAGGGAAACACCGGCACACCCGCGCCGGCGTCCTGCCAGGCTTATTTCGCCAGCTCGGCCAGCACCGCGGTGTACATCTGCAGATTAAGCAGCAATTGTTTCAGCGTGATGAATTCATGCTCGGAGTGTCCGGTATAGACCTTGCCCGGCATGCCGGGACCGAAGCTCACCGCATTCGGGAACAGCCGCGAATTGGTGCCGCCGCCGATCGCCACCGGCTTCGGATCCTTCATGCCAGTGAAGTAGGAAAACACATTCAACAGCACCGGCAGCTGCGGCACATCCTTGCGCAGCCAGGGCTCGCTGGTGCGCACCGTGATGTTGGCCAGCGCCAGGTTGCGCGCCTGCCAGCCGGCCAGGGCCGCATTCACCTCGCCCGTCAGCTGGTCGATGCTCTTGCCCTGCGGACGGCGCAGGTTGATCGAGACCTCGATGCCCTCTTCCTTCTGGCGGATCACGGTCGGCGACACCGTCATGCGTCCCATGAAGCTGTCGCGGTAGGCGATGTTGCCGAATTTTTCGCCGTACAGGCCCGTGCCCACCATCTGGTTCAGGTAATTCACGGCCGCGCCCGCGGTCGTGTTCGGCCAGGGCTGGACGGCCAGCGCGTCGGCCAGCATCGCCACGGCGTTCACGCCATCCTCGGGTTTCGAGGAGTGCGCCGAGACGCCGCGCGCGCTCACCGCGAGGTCGGCGCCCTTGCGCGTGAACGTGTAGCGCATGCCTTCCTGCTGGGCGCCGCGTGCGCGCACCTGGGCCTCGATGGCGGGGCTGGCGTTGGCGACCGTCGCGCTGGCGTCTTCCGGAATCTGGCTGCCGAAGAAGCCGCCGGCAAAGGCGGCGATATGCGGCTCGCCCGCCGCCGGCATCGCCGCGCCCGCCTTCGGGAAAGTCACGGCGATCGTGCCCGACGCTTTTTCCGCCACCACGGCCGGATACTCGGCGTCGAGCGTGATGTTCATCTGCGGCGGTTCGTTTGTTTTGAGGAAATCGACCAGCGGCTGCCAGTTCGATTCCTCGCCCATGTACACATACAGTTCGATCCGTTTCGACAGCGGCAGCTGCTGGTCCTTCAATGCCTTCATCGCGTACAGGGCGGTGGCGATCGGGCCCTTGTCGTCCTCGGCGCCGCGCGCCAGCAGTTTGCCCGGTTCGCTGGTCTGGTCGAGCACGAAGGGCGACTTCTTCCACTTCGACGGGTCGACCGGCTGCACGTCGCCATGGGTGACGACGCCGACCCGTTCTTCGCCCTTGCCCAAGCCGATGACCACCACCCAGCCATGGTCGGCGAAATCGAAACCGAGACGGTTTGCCTCGGTTTTCAGGTAGTCCTTGAAGGCGATGTGCTGCGGGTCGCGGTCGGACGGGAGATCCGGAGTGGCCACGGTGTTGAAGCTGACCAGGCCGGCGAGCGTCTTGACGACGTCGGTACGGTAGGTCGTGACCGCGTAGCTCGCGGCCTTGACGGCGGCCGGGCTGGGCGCCTTGCTGGACGGGGCAGGCGCGGCGTGGGCCTGCACCGCGGCTGCCAGCAGCAGGCTGGCGAGGATGGTTCGTTTCATGGTGTCGACTGTCTCCATTGCATAAGCGCAACGAGTCTAGCATAGCCCTCGCCGGCCGGCCGGGGGCGCGACGGAATGCGCCACATTCCGGTATCGTTGCGATAACGACAAACACGAGAAACGAACGAGGACAAGCATGACTGACAAACTGGTGCGCCGGATTCATCCGGCCATGCGCGACGATATCGGCGACCTGATCACCCAGCGCCCCGTGCCCAGCCGCCACCTGGAGCAGGTCGATCCCTTCCTGTTCCTGAACCACCACGGCCCGCAAACCTACCCGCCGCACAACGGCGGCCTGCCCTTCGGCCCGCATCCGCACCGCGGCTTCGAGACCGTCACCTTCATCCTCGACGGCATGCTGACGCACAAGGACAGCGCCGGCCACGAGAGCATCATCCGCGCCGGCGGCGTGCAGTGGATGACGGCCGGCAGCGGCCTGATTCACGCCGAGATCTCGCCGCGCGAATTCCTCGACACTGGCGGGCCGCTGGAGATCCTGCAGCTGTGGGTCAACCTGCCGCCGCACCTGAAAATGACGCAGCCGGCCTACACCGGCCTGCAGAAGGAAGACATCCCCGCCCTGAGCCTCGACGGCGGCCGCGTGACCATGCACCTGACGTCAGGCGAATGGGAAGGAACCCGGGGACCGGTGCAGTCGCTGACCGGCGTCTTCATGAGCACCGTCGAGTTCAAGGCCGGCGGACGCCTGCGCGTGCGCGACCTCGCCGACCGCAACGTCTTCCTCTATGTGGTGCGCGGCGCCCTGCAGGCCGGGGTGGCGGACGACCGCATCAGCGCCTTCCACCTGGTCGAACTGGGCCACGAAGGCGACGAGGTCGAGATGACGGCGCTCGAAGACAGCGTGGTGCTGTTCGGCCACGCCGAGCCGATTGGCGCGCCGGTGGTGTCGCATGGCCCCTTCGTGATGAATTCGCGCGCCGAGATCGAACAGGCGATCCGCGATTACCAGGCCGGGAAATTCGGCGCGCCGATGTAATGGCGGGCTGCAGGCGTGGCGACGCGTTCGGCACGCCTGCATTACCCTCATGCGATCGACCACTCCACGAGATCCCAGCATGCAAGCTGTTCCCCTTGTCGGCACCACGCGCGGCTACCCTGACACCGGCTACACCATCGAAAACATCCACGCCGGTTCGATCGCCGTCGTCGATCTCGATGGCCGCCTGCTGGCCTGGGCCGGCGACCCGCACTACCAAACCTTCACCCGCTCGGCCCTGAAACCCTTCCAGGCCCTGCCCTTCCTGCTGTCCGACGGCCCCGCCGCATTCGGCCTGCTTGAGGAAGAAATCGCGCTGCTCTGCGCCAGCCATTCGGGCGAAGAAAAACACCTGGCCGGCGTGCGCGCCATCCTCGCCAAGATCGGCCTCGACGCCGGCCGGCTCGAATGCGGCTGCGGCGCGCCGCTGTACTACGAAACGAACAACCTGCCGGTGCCGCAAGACCAGGCCTGGACGCCGCTGCACCACAACTGCTCGGGCAAGCACAGTGGCTTTCTGGCCTGGTGCCGCCAGCATGGCGCCCCGACCGGCGGCTATGTCGAGCGCGATCACCCGCTGCAGCGCGCGATCCGCGCTGCGTTGGCCGATGCCGTGAACCTGCCGGAGGCGCAACTACCTTCCGGGATCGACGGCTGCTCGGCGCCCAACTATGCGCTGCCGCTGGCCAGCCTGGCCCATTTGTATGCGCGCCTGGCGCAAGGCGCGCGCGATGCCCGCCTCGGCAGCGCGCTCGGGCCGCTGTTCGACGCCATGACGCACCGGCCGGACATGGTCTCCGGGACCGAACGCAGCGACCTGGTGCTCATGACGGCGGGCGGAGGCGACTGGGTCGCCAAGATCGGCGCGGACGCGGTGCAGGCGATCGGCATCCGTTCGCGCGGGATCGGCATCGCGATCAAGATCGCGGACGGGAATAACCGCGGGCTGCACACGGTGACGTATAACGTGCTCGATCAACTGGGCCTGCTCGACGACGGCAGGCGCGCGGTATTGGAGCGCTTCCGCCGGCCGCTGATCAAGAATGCGCGCGGGACGGTGGCGGGGGACATGAGGCCGATGTTTACGTTACAGCGGGCATAACCTATACGTAGGGTGGACACCCTACGCGACCAATCGCCGCAGCATCGTCGCCAGCGGTTCGAGCACCTCGTCATCCTGCCAATAGCTGTTGTGTGACAGCGGATTCCAGCTCTTGAGCAGCCAGTTCACCGCGCCGCGCCCGGCATTCAGGGTGCGGTCCTCGACCAGCGTGCGGTAGCCCTCCGACAGCGGCTGCAGCGGCCAGCCGAGCACGTCGTCC
>Ga0213836_101870_pt1 | contig 11180 bp, 10 predicted proteins | sample SWPATP03_FD_160578 | JGI IMG/M metagenome (GOLD analysis project Ga0213836, IMG submission 160578) | Coastal seawater microbial communities from Marineland, Florida, United States - SWPA TP0 #3 | ecosystem: Environmental > Aquatic > Marine > Coastal | place: USA: Florida | collected 2016-08-05
GGTCGAATGCAGACCCTTCGAGATGTTCTCGGCGCCCAGCTGCGGGCCGACGACGCGTTCTTCGACGAATTCCATCGGGGCCGACAGCGCGCCCGAGCGCAGCAGCAGCGCCAGTTCGTTCGCGTCTTCGATGGTGCCGATGCCGGTGATCTGGAAGGTCGAGCCGAGTTCGCCCTGGATGGTCGGCGCCGACGGCACGGTGTATTTGCCCTTTTCCTTCAGCAGGATCGCCATGCGCTTGCCGATGTTTTCGCGGGTTGCCAGGCGGATCTTGCGGCCACCGTCGCCGTTCAGGTCGAGCGAGACGGCAGGCTGGTGGTTCTGGTCGAAGGTGGCGACGGCGCTGGAGATATAGTCGCCGGTCAGGATGATGTCTTTCGACACCACGACCGGGGCGCCGCGGCCTTCGGTGAACAGTTCCGAGTTCAGCGGAATGGCGGCCGACAGTTCGGTGCCCGGGGTCACGGTCGAATCGACCATGCGCATTTCGAGGGTCGCGGTGCGGCCGATGATGTCTTTGGCGCGGGCGACGTCTTGCACGCCCGGCAATTGCACGATGATGCGGTCGGCGCCCTGGCGCTGGATGACCGGCTCAGTCACGCCGAGTTCGTTGATACGCTTGGACAGGGTCGTGATGTTCTGGTTCACGCCTTCTTCGACGGTGCGCTGGAGCGCGGCCGGCTTCAGGGTGACCATCAATTTCAGGTCGGTGCCGTCGGCGGCGTCGGCCAGTTGCAGATCCTGCATCTGGCTCGACAGCACATTGCGGGCGGCGGTGCGGGTCTCGGCGTCGCGGAAGGTGACTTCCACGGTATTGCCGTTACGCTCGATGCCGGCATGGCGCACGTTCTTGTCGCGCAGCAGGCTGCGCACGCTCGCTTGCGTGCCCTTCATCTTGGTCTCGAGCACGGCTTTCGCATCGACCTGCAGCAGGAAGTGGACGCCGCCGCGCAGGTCGAGGCCGAGGTTCATCGGCAGCGCGTGCAGCTTCTGCATCCAGGCAGGGGTATTCTTGACCAGGTTGACGGTGACGATGTAATCGGGGTCGGCCGCATCACGGTTCAGCTGGCGCTCGAGCGCGAGCTTGGCCTTGAACTGGGTATCGGTGGTGTCGAAGCGTGCGCGCACGGCTGTCGAGTTGCCCGAACCTTCCAGCGACACCAGGTTCGCCGGAACACCTTCGCGTTTGAGCACGTCCGCCACCCGGGTAGTGGTCTCGCTCGTGATCTTGACTGTCGTCTTGCCGGTCGTGACCTGCAAGGCCGGCGATTCACCAAAGTAATTGGGCGCCGTGTACAGCGCGCCCAGCAACAGCGCGACAGCGATCAGTATGTATTTCCAGACGGGATAGCGATTCATAGTGTTCCAGCGTTGGGTGTTGAGCGGCGGCGGCCCGAGGGATGATCGAGCCGCGATGCCGGCTTACAGGGACTTGAGCGTACCCTTCGGCAGCAGCGTGGTGACTGCGTTCTTCTGCACGACGATTTCGGTGCCGGTCGCCACTTCGACGGTGACATACGTGTCTTTCACCTGCACGACGCGGCCCAGGATACCGCCGGCGGTGACGACTTCGTCGCCCTTGGCCAGTGCTTCCATCATCGACTTCATTTCCTTCTGGCGCTTTTGCTGCGGGCGGATCATCAGGAAATACATGACCACGAACATGATCAGGATCGGGGCGAAGGTCGTCAGGTTGCCCATCAGGCCAGGATCGGCAGCAGTGGTGGTTTGCGCGTACGCGTTGGAAATGAACACAAGAACTCCGATTGTGAGATAAAAAAAACAGCGCTGTATTCTAGCACCGGCAAACTGCCAGCGGCCATTTGCGGTAGATGGGATTGACTTTCTTATATTGCAAGAAGGAAATCTCAAAAAATACGGTTGCGAGCCCCGTCAAACGCCGCGGGCGCGGTCGGTAGCGAACTTCAGGCGGAACGCATGGAACCCATCCGCATCGATCGCATCGCGGATCTCCTGCATCAAATTCAAATAATAGTGCAGGTTGTGGATCGTATTCAGACGCGCGCCCAGGATTTCGTTCGAGCGGTGCAGGTGGTGCAGATAGGCGCGCGAGAAATTCTTGCAGCAGTAGCAGTCGCAGGACTCGTCCAGCGGCCCGGTGTCCTCTTTATAGCGCGCGTTCTTGATCTTGACGTCGCCAAAGCGGGTGAACAGCCAGCCATTGCGGGCATTCCGGGTCGGCATCACGCAGTCGAACATGTCGACGCCGTTGGCGACGCCCTCGACCAGGTCTTCCGGCGTGCCGACGCCCATCAGGTAATGCGGCTTGTTTTCCGGCAGGCGCGGGCCGACGTGGGCCAGGATGCGCTTCATGTCTTCCTTCGGCTCGCCGACCGACAGGCCGCCGATGGCCAGGCCCGGGAAGTTGATATCTTCCAGCCCGGCCAGCGATTCGTCGCGCAGGTGCTCGTACATGCCGCCCTGGACGATGCCGAACAGCGCGTTCGGATTCTCGCCGCCTTTAAATTCGTTCATCGAGCGCTGGGCCCAGCGCAGCGACATGCGCATCGACTTCGCCGCTTCTTCAGCGGTGGCGGCGCGGCCGTCGATCTCGTAGGGCGTGCATTCGTCGAACTGCATCACGATGTCGGAGTTCAGCGCGCGCTGGATCTGCATCGACACTTCCGGCGACAGGAATTTACGCGAGCCGTCGATCGGCGAGGCAAAGGTGACGCCCTCTTCCGTGATCTTGCGCATCGCGCCCAGCGAAAACACCTGGAAGCCGCCCGAGTCGGTGAGGATCGGTTTATTCCAGCCCATGAAGCCGTGCAGGCCGCCGAACTTGTTGAACACCTCGACGCCCGGGCGCAGCCACAAGTGGAAGGTGTTACCGAGGATGATCTGCGAGCCGACGGTGGTCAGTTCGATCGGATCCATCGCCTTCACGGAACCGTAGGTCCCGACCGGCATGAAGATCGGCGTTTCGATGGTGCCGTGGTTGACGGTCAAACGGCCGCGGCGCGCATGCGACAGGCCGCTGGTATCTTTTTTAAGGAGGGTAAATTCGAGCATCGGGATTATTGGCGTGAATGAGTCGTGAGCAGCATGGCGTCGCCGTAGCTGAAGAAGCGGTATTCGTTGGCGATCGCATGGGCATAGGCCTTGCGGATGGCGGCGTAGCCGGCAAAGGCCGACACCAGCATCAAGAGGGTCGACTTCGGCAGGTGGAAATTGGTGATCAGGCGCGTCACCGTCTTGAATGTGTAGCCGGGCGTGATGAACAGCGCGGTGTCGGCGCTGCCGGCCACGAGCATCCCCGTTTGCGACGCCGATTCCAGCGCGCGCAAGGAGGTGGTGCCGACCGCGACGACGTCGCGCCCGGCCGCCTTGGCGGCGCGCACGGCGTCGACCGTCTCTTGCCCGATGGTGTACCACTCGGTGTGCATGTTGTGCTGCGTGAGATCCTCGACGCGCACTGGTTGAAACGTGCCGGCGCCCACGTGCAGGGTCACGTAGGCGAAGTTGACGCCTTTGGCGGCCAGTTTATCGAGCAGCGGCTGGTCGAAATGCAGGCCGGCGGTCGGCGCGGCGACGGCGCCCGGCTCTTTCGAGTACACCGTCTGGTAGCGCTGCTCGTCGAATTCGTCGGCGCTGTGCTCGATGTAGGGCGGCAGCGGCAGCCGGCCGTGCGCTTCGATCAGGTCGAACACGTCGCCCTCGAAATGCAGCGTGAAAAATTCGCCGGCGCGCTCGCCGGCGGTGACGTCGAAGGCGTCGGCCAGGCGGATGCGGTTGCCCGGTTTCGGCGACTTCGAGGCGCGCACCTGGGCCAGCACGGTGCGGCTGTCGAGCACGCGCTCGACCAGCACCTCCACCTGGCCGCCGCTTTCCTTGACGCCGAAGAAGCGCGCTTTCAATACGCGCGTGTTGTTCATCACGAGCAGGTCGCCCGCTTGCAGCTGGTCGAGGATGTCGGCGAAATGGCGGTCGGTGATCTGCTCGCCATCGAGCTGGAGCAGGCGCGAGGCGCTGCGGTCCGGCAGCGGCAATTGCGCGATGCGCTCGGGCGGCAAATCGAAATCGAAGTCGGAAAGCGAATACATGTTGGTCAATTCTGGGAAAATGAGGGCTGGCAGCCTTACAATATGGCCCCAAGTAGGTACGGCGAACCCTCTATTTTACGCCAGCCTGCATCAAACTGCTGCATCTATGCCCGCTCCCAAGACTCCTCCCGCCCCGAAAACGACACAAACCAAGCTCGCCAAGCTCGGCCTGCGCAGCGACATGGACCTGATCCTGCACCTGCCGCTGCGCTACGAGGACGAGACCAAGATCGTGCCGATCCGCGAGGCCTGCCTGCGCGGCGGCCACGTGTCGCAGGTCGAGGGGGTCGTGATCAAGAACGAGATCGCCCTGAAACCGCGGCGCCAGCTGCTCGTCACGATTGCCGACGACAGCGGCGAGCTGCTGCTGCGCTTCATGAACTTCTACGGCAGCCAGATCAAGCAGCTCTCCGAAGGCGTGCGCGTGCGGGCGCGCACCGAGATCAAGCATGGCTTCTTCGGCGCCGAGATGGTGCACCCGACCTATAAAGTCGTGAACGAGAACGCACCGCTGCCGACCTCGCTCACGCCCGTGTATCCGTCGGGAGAGGGCTTGTCGCAGCCGATCCTGCGCCGCGCGATCGCGGAAGCGATGCGGCGCGTGAACTGGGACGACACCGTGCCGCCCCTGATCCGGCGCCAGATGGACCTGATCGACTTCGAGCCGGCCGTCAAAATGCTGCACTACCCGCCGGTCGGCGCCGACGAATACGCGCTGATGGAAAAATCGCATCCGGCCTGGACGCGCATGAAGTTCGACGAACTGCTGGCCCAGCAGCTCTCGCTGAAACGCGCCCAGCGCGCCCGCCGCGACAAGGGCGCGCCCCACTTGCGCGCCATGGGCCACATGACCGAAGGCCTGCTCGGCGCCCTGCCCTTCAGCCTGACCAACGCCCAGCAGCGCGTGCTGCACGAGATCCGCGCCGACCTGCGCGAGGGCTATCCGATGCAGCGCCTGCTGCAAGGCGACGTCGGCAGCGGCAAGACGGTGGTGGCCGCGCTGGCGGCCGCGCAGGCCATCGACAGCGGCTACCAGGCGGCATTGATGGCGCCGACCGAGATCCTGGCCGAGCAGCACTTCAGGAAGATCGCGGCCTGGATGGAACCGCTCGGCGTAAAAGTCGCCTGGCTGACGGGCAGCCTGAAAAAGAAGGACAAGACGGCTGCCAACGAGATGGTCGAATCGGGCGAAGCGAGACTGGTGATCGGCACCCACGCGCTGATCCAGGACACGGTGCAGTTCGCCAAGCTGGGCCTGGTGATCGTCGACGAGCAGCACCGCTTCGGCGTCGGCCAGCGCCTCACCTTGCGCAACAAGGGCAGCGACGGCCTGGTGCCCCATCAACTCATGATGTCGGCCACGCCGATCCCGCGCACGCTGGCGATGACCTATTACGCCGATCTCGAGGTCTCGGTGATCGACGAGCTGCCCCCGGGGCGCAGCCCGATCGTCACGCGTGCCATCGACCAGAACCGGAGAGATGAAGTCATCGAGCGCGTGCACGCGGCGGCCCTGGAAGGCCGGCAAGTGTACTGGGTCTGTCCGCTGATCGAGGAGTCGGAAGCGCTGCAGCTGCAGACCGCCACCGAAACCTACGAGACCCTGGCCGAGGCCCTGCCGGATTTGCAGGTGGGGCTGGTGCACGGGCGCATGAAGCCCGCCGAGAAGCAGGCGGTGATGGATGCGTTCACGGCGGCCGAGGTGCACGTGCTGGTGGCGACCACCGTGATCGAGGTGGGCGTGGACGTGCCGAATGCGTCATTGATGGTGATCGAGCATGCCGAGCGCTTTGGCTTGTCGCAGCTGCACCAGCTGCGTGGGCGCGTCGGGCGCGGCTCGGCGGCCAGCGTGTGTTTGCTGCTGTATCAGAGCCCGCTCGGGCAGGTGGCCAAGCAGCGGCTGCTGACGATGCGCGAGACGACCGACGGTTTCGAGATCGCGCGCAAGGACCTGGAGATTCGCGGGCCGGGCGAGTTTTTGGGCGCGCGCCAGTCGGGGCAGGCGATGCTGCGCTTCGCGGATCTGGAAACGGACCAGTGGCTGGTCGAGCATGCGCGCGATATCGCGGCCAGTTTGCTCGAAGGCGAGGTGCCGGCGAATATCGCGATTGTCGATGCCCACCTGGCGCGCTGGCTGGGCGGCAAGGAAGAGTTCTTGAAGGTGTAGGGGTCGTTATGTCGCGTTCGGGCTGGTGAACGTCAACCGGTTCCCGAACGGGTCCTTGATCGACATCTCGCGTGCGCCCCACGGCGTGTCGTCGATACCGGGCCGCGCATAGCCATATTGTTTGGCGATCAGCTCGGCCTGGTAGGCGTCGACGTCATCGATCGCGATGCGCACGGCCGCGCCCGGGCAGCAGTCGCCATGATGTTCACTCAGGTGCAGCACGCAGCCGTCGCGCGCGACCTGCAAGTAGAGCGGCAGGCCCGGCTCGAAGCGGTGCTCCCACTCCACCGCGAAACCGAGGAAATCGACATAGAATTCACGCGCCTTGGCTTCGTCGAAGCTACGCAGGATCGGGGTAATGGCGCCGAGTCGCATGATTCAGTTCACCTTGGTCAGTTCGACGCCATCGACCGTCATCTTCCACTTGTCGCCCTCGCGGTGCGGCGGCTTGGTGACGACGAAGGTAGAACGCACCAGCATGACGCCGACGTCGAAGTTGTCGCCATTGAAGCCTTGCAGGTCGACGCTCAGGTCCATCTTCTTGTTCGGCTGGTCGCGCTTGTACTTGACCTTACCGTCCTTGGCCAGCTGCAGGCGCATGTCCTTGCCCTGCCAGTCGCCGACATAGGCCATTTTGTCGGCAGGGACCGGAACCGGCGCGGCGTGCGCGACGAAGGGCAGGAAGCAGGCGGCGAGGATGGCAGTGCGCAGGATAGGCATGGAGGGTTCTCACAGAACGTGGAGTCGGAACGGCCTGCCGAGTATTCGCCCATCGCGATGTGTTGTCAACATGCATACACAACAGCTGTTGATCAGTCCGCGTGGTCGGCTGCGTAGACCAGCCCGATCTGGCGCCGCACCTCGTCCATCACTTCCATCAGCGCCAGCGTTTCAGCGTGCGTCATGCCGGGGCTTTCGATCAGCCCTTCCCGGAAACAGCGCTGCGCCTCGATCACTTCGTGCACATAGCCGTTGCCAAGATACGGGGTGTCGATCGTGCGCGTGCTGCCGTCGTCGAGCGACACGGTAATGGAACGGGCGCGGTGGAACATGGTATTCATGCGGATGTGGCCGCGCGAACCCGACACCGTCAGCTCGCCCGGCGTGCGCGCCTGGAACGAACAGCTGCAGACCGACATGCCGCCGCCTTCGTGTTTCAGGGTAAAACCCGTCTGGACATCGACGCCGGTCGGCCCCATGTCGGCCTGCGCTTTCACATCGACCACCGGGCCGAGCAGGCTGGCGGCGATCGAGAGCGGATAGATGCCGAGGTCGAGCAGCGCGCCGCCGCCGAGTTCCGGATTGAACACGCGGTGTTCGGGGCCGAAACTGGCGGTGAAGCCGAAGTCGGCCACGACCTGGTGCACGCTGCCGATTTCTCCAGCGGCGATGAGGCGCTTGACTTCCGCCAGCGCCGGCATGAAGCGGGTCCACATCGCCTCCATCAGGAACAGCTTTCTTGAACGCGCCAGGTCGACGACGTGCGCGGCCTCGCGCCGGTTCATGGTGAACGGCTTTTCGCAGAGCACGCCCTTGCCGGCGTTCAGCGCCAGCAGCGCATTGGCCGCGTGTTGCGGATGGGGCGTGGCGATATACACCAGGTCGATGTCGCCGGCCGCCGCCAGTTCCTCGTAGGAGCCATAGGCGGTAGAGGCGTGGAAGTCGGCGGCGAAGGCTTCGGCCTTCTCCAGGCTGCGCGAGGCCACGCCGGCCAGCACGGCATCCGGCACGTCCTGCAGCGCGGTGGCGAGGGCGCGCGCGATCTTGCCGGTGCCGAGAATACCCCAGCGGATTGGTTCTGCCATGGTCATTCCTTTCAAACCATCCGTTTTGGGCGGAATACGGTCGTATCCAGATAAAAGTCCAGGTCCTGCTGCGGCCACCAGCCCGGCACGCCGAGTACCGGCAGCGGCGTGAAGCCGGCCGTGCTCAGGCCTTCGTCGCGCAAGACCTGCGCCACCGTGCCGTCGATCCAGGCGCGCTGGGCGGCGGTGTCGAAGCCGAAATAGGCGTCGGGGGCAAAGACGATACGGGTGTGGGCCGTGATCGCCTTGCGCGGCGCGACCAGCTTTTCCATCAGCGCGTGGCCGAACAGCCAGACTTGCGCATCCGCGCCGAACAGGCCGCGCTTTTCGAACAGCGCCGCTTCCCAACAGTGGGCACGCAATTCGTCGACCAGGGCACGCCCCGCGCTCGACGCGCGCACCACCAGCAGGGCCGCGTTCTCGTCGAAAATGGTGGCGGCGTCGCGCGCCGGGCCACGCGCCTTGTTCGCGCTGCCCGACGCCGCGATCTGCGCCGCCTGCAGCGCGTTCAGCTCGCGTTTGATCAGCGGGAAGGTTTGCCAGACGAGGCCATTGAAGAAATCGTGCAGGTTGTCGCGGGTCGGCACATTGCCGGTGGCGCTGATGAATTCCTCGTAGGCCGTCCCCTCGGGCAGCGATTCCTGCGGCACGAAGCTGATCGGCAGGCCGCGGTGGTTGCGCAGCGCCAGCGCCGCCGCGTGGCGGTTGAAGGCGCCGGCGAACTCCGCGCCGTCCAGGCCGAGGGCGTCGTAGGCCGGGCGCACGCTGTCGTACCAGCGGCGCGACCAGTCGATCTGCAACAGCTCAGCGGCCACTTACAACATCTTCCAGTCGATGCGTTCGCCGGCGTTCAGCGGCACCAGGTCGTGTTCGCCCATGGCCACGGTGGCCGGCAGTTCCCACGATTCGCGGGTCAGGGTGATCGTACCTTCGTTCCTCGGCAGGTTGTAGAAGGCCGGGCCATTGAAGCTGGCGAAGGCTTCGAGTTTATCGAGCGCGCCGGCTTGCGCAAACGCTTCCGTGTACAGCTCCATCGCGTGCAGGGCCGTGTAGCAGCCGGCGCAGCCGCAGCTCGACTCCTTTGCGCCGATCGCGTGTGGAGCCGAATCGGTGCCGAGGAAGAAGCGCTCGTCGCCGCTGGTGGCGGCGGTCACCAGCGCCAGGCGGTGCTCTTCGCGCTTCAGCACAGGCAGGCAGTAATAGTGCGGGCGGATCCCGCCGCGGAAGATCTCGTTGCGGTTGTAGAGCAGGTGGTGCGCGGTGATGGTGGCGGCGATCGGGCCTTCGGCTTCGGCGACGTACTGGGCCGCATCCTTGGTGGTGATGTGCTCGAAAACGATGGACAAGGCCGGCATGTCCTTGCGCAGCGGGCGCATCACGCGCTCGATGAAGACGGCCTCCCGGTCGAACAGATCGATGTCGTTGTCGGTGACTTCGCCGTGCACCAGCAGCGGCATGCCGACTTCCTGCATCACTTCGAGCACCTTGTAGCAGTGGCGCAGGTCGGTCACGCCGGCATCCGAATTGGTGGTGGCGCCGGCCGGGTACAGCTTCACCGCATGGATGAAACCGCTGTCCAGCGCACGCCGGATCTCGTCCGGATCGGTGTTGTTGGTCAGGTAGAGCGTCATCAGCGGCTCGAACTGTACCCCTTCCGGCAGCGCGGCCAGGATGCGGTCGCGGTAGGCCGCGGCGGCGGCGGTGGTGGTGACGGGCGGCTTCAGGTTCGGCATCACGATCGCACGCGCGAACTGGCGCGCGGTATGCGGCAGCACGCTGGCCAGCGCCGCGCCGTCGCGCAGGTGCAGGTGCCAGTCGTCTGGACGGGTGATGGTGATGGATTGCGGGATCTCGATGGTGGACATGGCGGCTCTCGGATTGCGGGACGGCGTCATTTTACCTGTATAGGGAATGGCGCGCCGCGCCGGTATCCGGGTTATGGCAATGTGAACAGGATGCCAACACGCGAGGTGTTCGGACAAGCTCAGTGGATGATCCTGGCTAAAAACTCGCGGGCGCGCTCGGAGCGGGGCGCGCTGAAGAAGGCCTCCGTCGGCGTATCTTCGACGATGCGGCCGTGGTCCATGAAGACGATCCGGTCGGCGACCTTGCGCGCAAAGCCCATTTCGTGGGTCACGACCATCATCGTCATACCGTCCTGCGCCAGGCCCACCATCACATCCAGCACTTCGCCGATCATTTCCGGGTCGAGCGCGGAGGTCGGTTCGTCGAACAGCATCGCCACCGGATCCATCGCCAGCGCGCGCGCGATCGCCACGCGCTGCTGCTGGCCGCCCGAGAGCTGGGCCGGGAACTTGTCCTGGTGCGCCAGCAGGCCGACGCGGTCGAGGTAGCGCAGGCCGCGCTCGATCGCTTCACCCTTGTCTCGCCCGAGCACCTTGATTTGCGCCAGCGTCAGGTTCTCGCGCACCGACAGGTGCGGGAACAACTCGAAATTCTGGAACACCATGCCGATCTTCGCGCGCAGCTTCGGCAGGTCGGTCTTGCGGTCGGTGACCGCCACCCCGTCGACGCGGATGATTCCCTGCTGTACGGGCTCGAGGCCATTCACCGTCTTGATCAGGGTCGACTTGCCCGAACCCGAGGGGCCGCAGACCACGACCACGTCGCCCCGGGCCACGTGGGTGCTGCAATCGGCGAGCACCTGGAAGGCGCCGTACCATTTACTGACCTTGTCGATTTCAATCATTTTTTATCATTCCTGCCACACCTCTGAGCGTGCTTGACAGCACTAACAGCCCCTAGGATACTGCGGAACTTGCCAAGATACTCAGAACAAATCCATTCGCGCAGGCCGACCACAGGAAGCAGTCCATGAACAATCGCAACCGCCTTACTACTTATATCCTGATCGGCCTGGTGCTGGGGATCGTCGTCGGCTACGTCGCCAACACCAACCTGACCGACCCGAAGAGCTTCGCCGATACGATGTCGCTGGTGACGACGCTGTTCCTGCGCCTGATTAAAATGATCATCGCGCCGCTCGTCTTCGCCACCCTGGTGGTCGGCATCGCCAAGATGGGCGACGCCAAGGAAGTCGGCCGCATCGGCGTCAAGGCGCTCGGCTGGTTCGTGATCGCCTCGATCCTGTCGCTGTCGCTGGGCCTGATCCTGGTGAACCTG
>Ga0213836_101872_pt1 | contig 11177 bp, 10 predicted proteins | sample SWPATP03_FD_160578 | JGI IMG/M metagenome (GOLD analysis project Ga0213836, IMG submission 160578) | Coastal seawater microbial communities from Marineland, Florida, United States - SWPA TP0 #3 | ecosystem: Environmental > Aquatic > Marine > Coastal | place: USA: Florida | collected 2016-08-05
ACGACTGTCCCGCACAATGCGTGTCCCAAAGCACTAAATAGATTGGAAACATTTTCCTTCACGGATATCATGCGCGATTAGCTTAGAGAAATCCCGCATGAAGAATCCGGCCCGCGCCACGACGCGCCGTCCCCTGCGTCTCGCCACCCTGACCATGCTCACCGTCAGCATCGCCGTCACCCTGACGGTCTTGCTGCACCTGGCCCTGGTCAGCCATTTCGCGCACCAGCAGGCGCGCAAGGAAGCGCAGTTGCGGCTGCAGCAGTTGTCCTGGCAGATGCGCGATTCCCTCAACCGGGTCACCGGCACCGCCATGGTGACGGTCAGACTGCTGTCCGAGCTGCCCCAAGTGCGCTCCTACGAAAAACCGGAGGCGACGCGCCAGGTGCTGGAATCGATCCAGCGCGCCGTCGCCGATTACGCCTGGATCGGCGTGGCCGATGCAGGCGGCACGGTGCGCGTGGCCACCGGCGGCATGCTCGAAGGCGCGAAGGTCGATGCCCGGCCCTGGTTCCAGGCCGGCCTGCAAGGCGCGCACGCGACCGATTACCATCCGGCGCTGCTGCTGAATAAACTGTTGCCGAAGGCGAGCGAACCGTGGCGCTTCATCGACATGTCGGCGCCGCTGGCGGGCGACGATGGCCGGGTGCATGGCGTCGTCGGAGTCCACATGAGCTGGCAATGGGTGCGCAACCGCGCACGCCAGCTGCTCACGCCCGCCTTGCGCGAATACGGCGCCGAGGTGATGGTGGTGCGCGCCGACGGCACGGTCTTGCTCGGGCCGGAGAACCTGGTCGAGAAGAAGTTCGACAGCCCCAGCCTGCGCCTGGCGCAGCAGGGCGCCACCGGCTCCGTGCGCGAGGAGGGCGCAGACGGCAAGGCCTACCTGACCGGTTACAGCCGCACCGGCACCGCCGGCGATCCGGCCACGCTGCAATGGTCGGTGTTGGTGCGCCACACGGAAGACGCGGCGCTGGCCGAGGCCCGCGACCTGGAACGCCGCATGATCGCCCTGAGCGTGCTGATGGCGGCGCTGCTCGCGCTGTGCGCGGCGCTGCTGGCGCGCCGCCTGACGCGGCCGATGGATGCGCTGAGCGGTGCGATCGAGCAGGCCATCGATGCGACGCGCTCCGGCGGCCGCGCGGCCGATATCCCGGTGGTGAGCGGCTTTCACGAGGCGCAGGTGCTGTCGCAGGCGATGCGCGAACTGGTGCGCAACGAAGAGGCGCACCGCAGCGCACTGGAAACGATGAACCAGCAGCTGGAGAGCACGGTCGCCGCGCGCACCGCCGAGCTGCAGGCCTTGCTGCTGCACGATGGCCTGACCGGTTTGCCGAACCGGCGCGCCCTGATGCAGACCTTGCCGGAAGCCATGCACCGGGCGGCGCGCGCCGCCAAACCCTGCGCCTTGCTGTTCATCGACATGGACGGGTTCAAGAACGTCAACGATACCCATGGCCACGAAGAGGGCGACGCGCTGCTGCGCCAGTTCGGCGCCCGCTTGCTGGAGGCGGTGCGCAAGACCGACTCGGTCGCGCGCCTGGCCGGCGACGAGTTCGTCGTGGTGCTGGAAGGGCTGAGCGACGCCCAGGACGCCCACGAAAAGGCGGGCACGCTGCTGCAGGTGCTGGGACAACCCTACAGGCTGAAATACGCCGCCGTCAGGGTCGGCGCCAGCATCGGCGTGGCCCTGCACCTGCCGGGCGATGCGCAAGATCTGGACGCCTGGCTAGCCCGTGCCGATGGCGCCATGTATGCGGCGAAACGTGGCGGCAAGAACACGGTTGCGTTGGCGGCGTAAGGTAATGCTGGCGAATCGTCGGAGTTTGCCTACATCACGACGCGCCAATCTGGTCAGCCGTATGTGCGACATTCGACAGATGAAGCTGCCCGGGAGGGGTATTGTAGAGGCGTAGAGAGGATACGCCGATGCTTAAGTCATTAGTCACATTTGCCGTGCTGGGAGGAAGTGCCGCGTTTGCCTGCGCGCAGAGCGGGGGCGCGCAGGGGATCACCACGTATGGCATGCTCGACGCTGGTGTCGTCGGCCAGAGCGGCTGCGCCGGCACCTGCGCGACCCAGGTCGGCAGCGGCCTGGCGTCGGAGTCGTATATCGGCATCCAGGGCCGTGAACCGATCGGCAACGTCAACGCCATCTTTTCGCTGGAAAGCGGCGTGCGCGTCGATACCGGCCAGAACAGCCCGCAAGAGCGCGTGTTCGGGCGCCAGGCCTTCGTCGGCCTGGCCGGCGAGTTCGGCGCGATCACGATCGGCCGCCAATACAACCTGCAATACCTGGCGCTGACCGACGTCGGTGACCCCTTCAAGGGCGGCATGGCCGGCAGTGCGAGCAACCTGATCGGCGGCGGGCGGCGCACCGACAACAGCGTCCAGTACTACGGCGCGCTGGCGCGCGGCATCTCGGCCGGCGCGTCCTACGCATTCAAGGAAAGCGTCGACACCTCGCCGGCGGGACGGGCCTGGGGCATGACGGTCGGCGTCGAAGCCGGCCCCTTGACGGTGAGGGCCGCCCACCAGAACCAGAACGCGGTGCGCGTCCAGCTCAACAGCAAGACGAGCAACGACACCATCGCCCGCAACTCGATCCTGGCCGCCAACTGGCGCCTGGGCTGGGGCACGGCCTACGCCGCCTACAGCATGAGCCGCGGCTGGGCCGCTTCACCGCTGTTCAATCCGGACAATCCCTATGGCGCGGGCCTGGCGCGTACGCCGTCCAGCAGCAGCCGCGACGTGCTGGTCGGCATGGCGGTGCCGGTCGGCCAGGGCACGACCCTGCTGGCTTCGTATATCCGCAAGGACGACCGCGACCTGGCCAACCAGGACGCGAACCAGATGGCCTTCGGCGCCAGCCACGCGGTGTCGCGCCGCACCGATTTCTATGCCGCGTATTCGCATATCCAGAACCGCAACGGCGCCGGCTATACGGTCGGCAATGCCAGCGCGCGCGGCAACGGCAATTCGGCCATCAATGTCGGGATGCGCCACGCTTTCTAAGCGCCAGGCAAGCGTGCGCTGCGACGTGTGCGCTTGATTCCCTGTAGCCTGACACCATCTGTAATCTATCCGACAACCATCTTCACGGAGGCATCATGACTGGCAGCAGCACACTTGATCCGGACAACTTCCCGGAATCCCCAGACCGCAGCCTCGGCAAGGGCCATGGCATCGACGCACTCGGGCCGAGCGATATTTCCGACACCGGCAGCGACGTGGTCGGCGGCCCGGGCTTTTCGACCAACCTCGATGACGACCAGGTGCTGCACCTGGACGAAGGCACGACCTCGGACATGGAAGCGAGCCACGCCGGCGACACGGCCGGCCCCGACGTCGGCGACGCCAATTTTTCCGGCGACAGCGACATGGGCGGCACCGGCGAGCGCGCCTCGGCCGGACGCGATACGGTGGTCAAGGATGGCGCCGACATCGATACCGACCGCATCGAGTCGATTCCCGACTTGCCGCTGACCGAAGAAGACACCGACTTCCTGGCCAGCCGTCCGCCGATCGGCAAGGACGGCAAGTAAGCCTTGCGCCGCGGCCGGCGGTCGCGGCAACGCAAAAAGAAAGGCGCGCAAGTTTGCGCGCCTTTTTCACGCCCGGCTTACGCCAGGCTGCGTGTTTCACCTCATTTTTTGCCTGGCTGATACACCTGGTCGAACACCCCGCCGTCGGCGAAGTGGGTTTTCTGCGCAGTGGTCCAGTTGCCGGCGACCTGGTCGAGCGTGAACAGCTTGATGTTCGGGAACTGCGAGGCATACTTTTTCGAGAACTTGTCGACCGCTGGGCGGTAGTAGTTCTTGGCGATGATGTCCTGGCCTTCGTCGCTGTACAGGTATTCCAGGTAAGCCTGGGCCACCTTGGCGGTGCCGCGTTTTTCGGCGTTCTTGTCGACCACGGCCACCGGCGGCTCGGCCAGGATGCTCACCGAAGGCGCGACGATCTCGAACTTGCCCGGGCCCAGTTCGCGCAGGGCCAGCAGCGCCTCGTTTTCCCAGGCCAGCAGCACGTCGCCGATGCCGCGCTCGACGAAGGTGGTGGTGGCGCCGCGCGCGCCCGAATCGAGCACCGGCACGTTCTTGTACAGCTTGTTGATGAACTCGCGTGCGCTCGCTTCGTTGCCGCCCGGCTGGCGCAGGGCATAGCCCCAGGCCGCGAGGTGGTTCCAGCGTGCGCCGCCCGAGGTCTTCGGATTCGGGGTGATCACGGAAACGCCCGGCTTGACGATGTCGGCCCAGTCCTTGATGCCTTTCGGATTGCCTTTGCGCACCAGGAACACGATGGTCGAGGTGTAAGGCGCGCTGCGGTACTTCAGGCGTTCCTGCCAGTTGTGCGCGATAAGGCCGCGTTCACTGATAGCATCGATGTCGTAGGCAAGTGCCAGTGTGACAACGTCGGCCGAGAGGCCATCGATCACGGCGCGCGCCTGCTTGCCCGAGCCGCCGTGCGACTGCTTCACGGTGACGTTGTCGCCGGTCTTGGTCTTCCAGTACTTGGCGAAGGCCGCATCGTAATCCTGGTACAGCTCGCGCGTCGGGTCGTAGGAGACGTTCAGCAGCGAGACGTCGGCCGCGAATGCGGAGGACTGGGCCAGCAGTGCAAGCACGACGAGCGATTGGGCAAATTTCTTGAACATACGTTTCTTTCGGATGAGTTGGAACAGGGTTACCGCTAGGGTAGGGTTCCGCTCATACGAAGAAAACGAATGATTTCAGCTATCGATATACGAATTTCAATCCACACGCCAGGCGCGTACGCGTTGGCAATAATGCATTGGGCGGGCGATACTGGCGTCGTGCCGGCGTCTGCCCTGCCCAGGTAACGAAACGCTCAGTGGGCCTTGGACAAGATCAGCAACCAGCGGCCGAAGAGCAGCACTTCGACGTGGCCAGCCTCGACGCCGGTATCGCATTCCATGATCGGATTGATCGGGTAGAAGCGCTTGCGGAAGTCACGGGTGATCAGGATTTCGCGGCGTCCGATGCGCATAAGAAAAGGTGTAGGAGCGTATTCCAGGCCGAAAGAGTTGTTCAGAGTGGTCATTGACGTTTCCCTTGTTTGAATTATGTTGGTCAGTGAAAACAGGATAGCACAACCACTGTATAAATCTACAGGTACTGTACATAACCCCAGTAATAATTTTTAACTGTAGTTTTTTTGCCATCGCACATCGATTGATGAATGAGTCCTTGACCACACGCCTGCACCGGTTTACGGCCGCACGCTTTTCGCCCGAGGAAGCACTCGGCCTGCACCTGACGCTCGGCGTGCTGGCCCTGCTGCTGGCGATGGCCGGGTTCGCCGAGATCGCCGAGGCCGTCGTCGATGGCGCCCCGATCACCGCGCTCGACCTGCGCCTGGCGAACTGGCTGCACCTGCATGCCAACCACAGCGCGCTGCTGCGCAACTTCCTGCTGGGCGTGACCCAGCTGCACAGTACGCCCGGCGCCTTGCTCCTCACCGCCCTGGCGGGCTGGTGGCTGGTGCGGCGCGAGGCGCGCCACTGGATGCTGACGCTGGTGGCCGCAGTGCCGGGCGGGATGCTGCTGAACGTGGCGATGAAACACGTGTTCGCACGCGCGCGCCCGCACTTCGACGAGCCGATCCTGACCTTGACCACCTACAGTTTTCCGAGCGGGCACACGGTGGCCGCCACCTTGCTGTATGGCGTGCTGGCCTGCTATTTCACGCGCCATGCGCGCAGCTGGGGCGCGCGCGCCGCGATCGTCGGCGCCGCCTGTGCGATGGTGCTGCTGGTGGCCGGCTCGCGCCTCTACCTGGGCGCGCATTACCTGTCGGACGTGATGGCAGGAATGCTCGAAGGCTGCGCCTGGCTGGCGATTTGCGTCACCAGCGTGGCGACCTTGCGCCGGCGCCAGGCAGGGCGCGCCCGACGAACCGACCACCGCGACACCTGATCATTAAGGAATTCTCATGAGAACAATCGTCCACCTGTCCGACCTGCATTTCGGACGCGTCGACCAGGCCCTGCTGGCACCGCTGCGCGACCTGATCCATTCGATCGCGCCCAACGTCGTCGTCATTTCCGGCGACCTGACCCAGCGCGCGAAGAGCGAACAGTTCGAAGAGGCGCGCGCCTTCCTCGATACCTTGCCGGGGCCGCAGATCGTGGTGCCGGGCAATCACGACATTTCCCTGTACAACGTGTTCCGCCGCTTCGTGAAGCCGCTCGACCGCTACAAGCGCTACATCACCGACGACCTCGATCCGATCTTCGTCGACGAGGAAATCGCGGTGGTCGGCGTCAACACGGCGCGCTCGCTGACGATCAAGGACGGGCGCCTGAACAAGGAGCAGGTGTCGGGCATCCACAGCCAGCTCGCCGGCCTCGACCCGAACATCACCCGCATCGTGGTCACCCACCACCCGTTCGACTTGCCGACGAGCTTCGAGGAGAAAGACCTGGTCGACCGGGCCGAGATGGCGATGGAGGCGTTCGCCGAATGCGGCGTCGACGTGCTGCTGGCCGGCCACATGCACGTCAGCCATGCGGCCAGCACGGCCTCGCGCTACCGGATCGACGCCTATGCCGCGCTGGTGGTGCAGGCGGGCACGGCGACCTCGACGCGGGGCAGGGGAGAGGTCAATTCCTTCAACCTGCTGCGCGTCGAGCACGAGCGGGTCGAGATCGACCGTTATGGCTGGGATGCGCTGACGAGTCACTTCCGCGTCGTCGCCACGGAAAAATTCGTGCGTAGTGGGAACGTGTGGGCGCCGGCCTCGGAAGGTATGCTTGCCGCTGGCCTGTAGAAAATAAAGGCCGGCAATGCCGGCCTTCGAATCAAATCCAGTATTCCGTCAGGCGCGAAGCCCATTCCTTGATCCGGTCCGCCCAGGGCCGGTCGCGCCATTTCTCGAGCGTCACCTCTTTCGAGTCGCGCAAGTCTTCGTTGAAGGCGCTTTCCATGTCGCGCCCAAAGGCCGGGTCGATGACGACGACGTTCAACTCGTAGTTGTGGATGAAGCTGCGGCGGTCGATGTTGGCCGAGCCGATGGTCGACCAGGCTTCGTCGATCACCGCGGTCTTGGCGTGCAGCACGGCCACCTGCAGCTGGAAGATCTTCACGCCGCCGGCCAGCAGGGGTTCGAAGAAGGCCTGGCCGGCGTACATCACCAGGCCATGGTCGGACACGCCGGGCAGCACCAGTTTCACGTCGACCCCGCGCTTGGCCGCTGCGATGAGGGCGTCGACCACCTGCTGGTCGGGCACGAAATAGGCCGAGGTGATGTGCACCGATTTCTTCGCTTCGCTGATCGCCACCATCAGCGATTTATAGATCTCCGAATTGCTGCCCGGGTCGGTCGCCAGCACGCGCACGAACTTGTCGCCGACGGGCGCCAGGCGCGGGAAGTAGTCGCGCTGCGGCAGGTCGCCGCCCTCCTGGCGCACCCAGTTGTTCACGAACGACCACTGCAGCGTGGCCACTGCCGGGCCCTCGATCTTGACGTGGGTGTCGCGCCAGCCGACCTTGTTCTTGTCGACGTTGCTCGGTTTGCGGCGCGAGCGGAACAGCGAGCTGTTGGCGTAGTCGCTGCTGATGTTGATGCCGCCGGTGAAGGCGACGGTGCCGTCGACCACCATCAGCTTGCGGTGGTCGCGGTTGTTGATCGACCAGTCGCCCCGGGCCTTGGCCGGATTCACGGGGTTGAATGCGATCATGTGGATGCCGGCCGCTTTCATGCGGTCGAAGAATTCCTGCGGCGTGCCGATGGTGCCGACGCTGTCGTAGATGATGTTGACGGTCACGCCCTGGCGCTGCTTTTCCATCAGCAGGTTGGCGAACTCGAGGCCGATCGGGTCCTGGTCGAAGATATACGTCTCCAGGTTGATCGAGGTGGTCGCCCCTTTCACGGCCGCCATCATTTCGCGCATCGTCGCCGGGCCGTCGAACAGCAATTGCACGCGGTTGCCGGCGATCAGCGGCACGCCCGTGGCCTGCTCCTCGAGCACGGCAAGGCCCTTCAGGTCGGCCGTCGCGTTGGCCCAGCGCCGCTGCAGCAGTTGCGACGCCTGCCCCTTCTGCATCGTGCCTTTGGCGTTCTCGACCGTCGGATTCGCCTTCTGCGGCGTATCGGGCAGCTTCTCCATATCGGGCAGCGTGCGGCAGGACGCCAGCGCGCCAACGAGCAGCAGGGCGGCGAACCACCTGAGGGTGCGTTGTGTTTTCATTTGTTTTCTCTTGTAAAAACAGGGATGTCGATCACGTCGACGTCCCGGGGCCCGATGAAGAAGTCGAGCGGCGCGTACATGAAACGCCGTCCGAGTGCGCGCAGCAGCAGGACGCTGCGTTTGAACTGGATCTTGCGGGCGCGTAGCGCCACCCACAGCGCCAGGCTGAAGCTGACCAAGAGGTTGACGGCGCCGATCAGGGCCACGCCGACGGCGGCATTGGCCACCATCTCGAGGCTCATGCGGTAATCGAGGCCGACCAGGGCGGTGGCGAAATTCGCGGTCGAGAAGGTGACGTGGCGAATGTCGAGCGGCAGGCCGAGCAGGTAGCCGACGGTGCCGGTGGTGCCGAGCAGGATGCCGAAGAAGAAATTACCCATCAGGCCGCCCAGGTTGTCTTCGACATAGCGCGACAGCCGGTCGCGGCGCGCGATCCCGAGCAGGCGCCCCAGCCAGCGCAACTGGCGCACGCGCTGGCCCATGCGCGTGTAGAGCGCCTTGTTGTCGTAGTAGCCCGAGATCAGTCCGGCGACGAACAGCCAGACCCCGGCAATGGCCGCATAGAACAGGGCCGGCGTGTGGAAGGCGTCGATGTCGTGCAGCAGGTGCATGGCCTTTTCGGGCGTGACCAGGTGCTTGCCCATCATTTGCTGGTAGGCGATCGCGATCAGCAGCGCGGTCGGGAAGGCGACCAGCACGTTGCCGATCACGGCCACGATCTGGGTGCGGAAGACCTTGTTCACGAGTTCGGCCATGCTGTCGAAATCGATGCTGCGCCCGTCCGGGCTGTGCAGGCCGGCGGCGATGCGCTGGGCCGTCATGGCGGGCTGCTTGGTGGCGATGGTCCAGTGCAGCATGTGCACCAGCATGAAGCCGAGCGAGTAGTTCATGCTGAACAGGAAGGCCTCGACCAGGGGCGCGGCGCGCAGGTAGGACAGCAAAATCTTGAACATCGCCATGAAGCCGACGATGAAGCCGGCGCCGGCCGCCGCGTTGAACATGCTGCGCAACTGGGCGCGCGACTCGGCGATGTAGTGCTCGCCGGTGCGGCTGGCGTTTTCGGTGACGTTGCGCGCCAGCAGGTGGATATTGTCGCGGAACAGGCCGCGTACCTGGTACTTGGTGTTGTGGGCTTCGACCAGTTCCTGGGCCAGTTCCAGGGCCGCCGCGCGGCGCGCACTGACCGGACGCGGCGGCCCCTCGGCGGCCGGCAGCGCGACCAGGGCGCGGCTGTCCGATGGCGGCAGTTCGCTTGCGAACCCGGGCGTGGCCAGCAGCACCGGGGGCAGCTCTTCGGCCGCCTCGCTGCTGTCGACCAGGAACAGGAGTTTGCGCAGGCGCTCGATGCTTTGCGCGATCGCCACCAGCACGTAAGTCAACGCCACGCTGGTGCCGAAGGAGAGCGAATTGCGGCGGATCTTGGCGACCACGTCGTCGCACTGGTCGAGCATCACCAGGAGGTGGCGCGGATCGTCGGGATGGCTGCGCGCGCCCGCGAGGAAGCGGCCGTACTCGTCGAGATAGTGATTCACCTCGATGTTCTGCATCAGGAAGGGCGAATCGAAGTTCTCGATGTCGCTATAGCTGTGCACCAGGCGCGGCTCCAGGCCCAGCGCGCAGATGCGGCAGGACAGGGTGCGGATGGCGTCCAGCATGCCCATCGTCGTGATCTGGCGCGCACGGTCGGGCGCCGCATCGCCGGGCGCCGGGGCTTCGGCGACGACATCGAACAGGGCCAGCCAGTCGGCGTTCGGCACCGAGCGGATCCAGTAATGGTCTTCTTCGGCATACAGCACCTGGTCGAGCGCATCGGACAGGTACAAGTCGTCGAGCGCGGGCGGCAGCAGGCGCCAGGCGATGCGGCGCTTCAGTTCAGTGAAGAAACCGTCGTTCGAGAGTACGCCGATGTCGCTGTACAAGCTGGTGTGGCGGCGTTTTTCGAGCAGGGTGACGATATAGCTGCGCAGCGCCCAGGCTTGCGCCGGGTTGCCCCGCAATAGCTGGGTGAGCGTACGCACCGCCGCGCGCGCATGGCCGCGCGTGCGCCGCCGCGGGCGCAGGCAATCGACCAGCTCGACCAGCAGGTCGATGCGGTCGCTGTGCGGGTCGATGCGTTCAAGAATGTCAAGCATACAATTTCCGTTTCCCTGTAGCTGACAGTGTACGCTTGGGGTCGCCGGGAATTAGTACGGCAGCGTACACAGCAGGAAGATGAAACCAGGAAAGCGTACCGGGTGGACGGCGCAGCGTTCACCCGACAAGTATGCCAAAGACGATGGGGAATTTCAGGTGAAGGCCAGCAGCAAGCTCGTCAGCATGAACCCCGCTGTCCAGCACCCGAGCCCGCATGCGACCGCCAGCCCCAGCGCCCCGTTCCAGCCGCGCCGCGCATAGCGCCGGCCGAAGCGCCGGCGCACCAGTTGCCACTGCGGCGCCGCGGCCGCCAGCAGCCACAGGCCGAGCCAGGCCAGGCCGATCAGTTGCGCCAGCGGCGCATTGCCGTTCACGCGCTCGGTGATTGCGGCGGTCAGCAGTTCGAGCGCCAATACCAGCATGCTGGCGAACAGCCAGCGGCGCGCCGAGCGGGCCGCCTGCACCTGGCCCAGCACGCGCCAGTTGTGCATCAGCAGCCAGGATCCGAACACGGGCGTGAAGAACAGGCTCCAGGCCGCAACGCAGGACGGCCGCCACAGTGTCGGTGCTTGCGGCGCGTGCTCGGACAGGGGAGAGGGCTCGGACATGATGGCGGAAGGAAATGTTGCCTCGGCGAAGCAACACTATCCCGCCAGATCGGGAGGCCGGTCTTGCGCGGCATCGAACCGGAGATGCAGGCCGGCGTAAAAAATCTATGGTCACCCTCCTTTTTGCAACCCCGATTTTGTATGATGGTGTGGCTTGCTCAAATCTATCCGGCGTCTGGTTGGAGACTTGCTCCGCGCCACGATGAGAGTCGCGCCTGACGGTCCTT
>Ga0213836_101875_pt1 | contig 11166 bp, 8 predicted proteins | sample SWPATP03_FD_160578 | JGI IMG/M metagenome (GOLD analysis project Ga0213836, IMG submission 160578) | Coastal seawater microbial communities from Marineland, Florida, United States - SWPA TP0 #3 | ecosystem: Environmental > Aquatic > Marine > Coastal | place: USA: Florida | collected 2016-08-05
TGGGCCGGCGCCGGATCGTGCGGATTGTGCTGCCACTGGCGCAGGCCGTTGCCGATCTGCGGCAGCAGGTCGGCCGCCTCTTCCAGGAACACGGGCAGCAGGTCGGGATCGAGCTCGTCGTGCAGGACCGGCTCGGCCGCCAGCGCGCCCTCCGCCACCGGCAGGGCGACGGAACGTTCGGTGGCTTCGGGCTGGGTTGCCAGCGTTTCAGGTTCCGGCTCAGGTTCCGGTTCGGGTTCCGGCGGCGCTTCGGCAAGCGCAGGTTCGTCGATCGGCGCCGGCACATGCGCTTGCGGCGCATCGAACAGGGCATCGAAATCGAGGCCGAACAAGTCGTCGTCCACGGTGTCGGCGGCGGCCGTCTCGACGACCGGCGCGTCGGCCTGCTCGGCCAGCGGCGGTTCCGCGAGCAGGCTCTCGTAGGCCTGCGCAAACAGCTCGTCGAGCTGGACCGCCAGGTCCGGGGTGGCGTCGCCATACGCGGCGGCGGCCTGCTGCTGCGCCAGCGCGTCGCGCAGGGCGTCGAGCTGGGCCAGCATGCCCGGCTGCTCGCCGGCCAGTTCGTCGCGCCCGAAGGCTTGCAGCATCTGGCGCACGCGCGCCAGTACGGCGTCGAGCACGTCGTACTGGGCGCCGCTCAAGGCGGGGGCCGGTGCGGCCAGCATCTCGAGCGTGTTTTCCAGCGCCTGCGCCAGGTCGCGCAGCGCCAGGAAGCCGACCGTGCCGGAGGTGCCGGATAAGGTGTGTACGGCTTTCAGGGCGTCCGCGCTGACCGGGCGGCCCGCTTCGTGGCGCCACTCGCCGATATCGCGCTCGAGCAGGCGTAGCAGTTCGTCGGTCTCGGCGACATAGATGTTGTACAGCGCCAGCGGGATCTCGAGCGTGCCGACGCGGTGCATGTTCTCGTCGGCCGGGGGCGCCGGGCGGGTCGCGGTCGGCAGCGCGATCACGTTGCTCGCCACTTCAGGTACTGCCTCAGCTGCCGACTCGGGCCCGGCCGGCGCTTCGACGGACAGGGCGCCGCCCGCCTGCACCCGCTCGGCGGCGGCGGCCAGCGCCGCACTGTCGCGTGCCGATGCGCCATGCGCGGCCAGTTCCGCCACCCACGGCGTCAATTCGGCATGCGCGTGCTCGGCCAGGTCGAGCAGCGCGGGCGTGGCGGCGCGGCCGTCGGCCAGCCAGACATTCATGACGCGCTCGAGCGCCGCCGCGCCGGCCGCGAACTCGTCGAGGCTGACCATGCGCGCGCTGCCCTTGAGCGTATGGAAGGCGCGCCGCACGACGACCAGGGCATCCTGCGACGCCGGATCCGCCCGCAAGCCGGGCAGCGTGGCGGCGATCGTCTCCAGCACTTCGCCGGCTTCGGCGACAAAAATGTCGAGCAGTTCGGCGTCGATGCCCGCGGCTTCAGGTTCGGTCACCGGCGCTTCGGAGACTACAGGCGGCGCCGGCGCCGCAACACTGCCCGCCTGCTCGAAACTGAGCTCGCGCAGCAGGCCCGCTTCCTCGTCGAAGATGAAACGGCTCTTCGCGCTGTCGCTGTTTTGCGCCAGCATGTCGGTGAAAAAGCCGAGCGCGCCGATGTTGCGCGCGATGTTGTGCAGCGCGCCGGCTTGCGCCTGGACGTCGCCGTCGCCGTCGGCCATCTCGGCCACCGCGGCGCGCACGTGGTGCGCGGTGCGCGCCGCCGCGTCCTGGTCGAGGATCGAGAGCGCGCCCTGGACCTGGTGCAGCACCGGGCCGGCCGCGACCAGCGCACTGCGCTTGTGCTGCGGCTCGTCGTAATACTCGTCGAGCAGCTTTTCGACCTGGCGCAGGCCGGATTTGATTTCGCCCGCCAGCACGGCCACCGTTTGGCCCTGCTGGATCTGCTGCGCCAGTTCGTTTTGCCAGCCTGGCGCGGCCGGCGGCGTTTCGCCCGCGGCCAGGGCCAGCAAACGCTGGCCCACGGCTTCGGCGTGCTGGCCGAAATCGTCGGGGAGCTGGCGCACCTGGTCCAGGCCGTGTTCGACGAACAGCATGGCGGTCGCCATTTCGAGGGCGAACTGGTCGTTTCGGTTCGACGCGATTGAATCGTTCGCCGCCTGTCCGAGTTCGCGCAGCAGCTGGGCCAGCGCCGGGGCGCCGAGCTTGTCGCTGGCGCCGGCAAGACTTGCCAGCGCATTCTTGAAGTCGGCTTCGCGGCTGTCGTCGGCGCCCAGCGCCAATTGATCCCAGTCTGATTTCGAGCGCGCCAGCGCTTCCTTGGCCTGTTTCAGCGCGCCCGGATCGACCTTGCCGTAGCGGCGCGCGGTGTAGTCGGACGGCACCAGGCCGTCGAGGCGCCAGGCACGGCGCAGGAGTGCGGCTTCGCCCTCTGCGGTCTGCGGCGCGGCCGCGATGAAGAACAGCGCGTCGCGCAGCATCGATTCGGGCAGACCGGCCTGGCCCTGCGCCAGGCGGCGCAGCTGCAAATTGATCTGGCCGAACAGCTGTTTCACATATAAGTCGCCTGCCAGCACGCCATCGGCGACAAGCAGGGCCACGGCGTGCAGCGCGCGCCAGGTGGCGTCAACTGGCGCCAGCGGCGCGATCGCGGCGGCCAGCGCGCCCGCGTGCGTGCGCTGGGCCGCCGCATCCGGGCTTTTCAGGTAAGGCAGCAGGGATTTTTCGAACTGGGCGCGGCAGGCCGCATAGTCCGGGGCGGCCGCGCCGGCGTCCAGTGCCGGCTCCGGCGCGTGCGCCGTATCGACGTTCAATAAATCCGACGGATGGATGCGCTCGGCGCCGAGCAGTTCCTGCAGCGCGCGGTAATAGGGGAACAGGCGTACCGGCTGCGGGCGCAGCGCTTGCGGCGCGGCGCCGGCGACCAGTTCCTCGAGGTATTCGCCGATGGCGCCAAACGCCTCGCGCACCACCTGGGCGTGTTCCGGCGTGCAGTCGAGCGTGCGTTCCTTGAAGCGGTCGATCGCGCGCTCGGCGGCGGCGGTGAGCTGGCCGACGCCGTCGACGTCGACCATCTGCAGCGCGCCGTGCGCCTGGTGCAGATGGCTTTTCGCATGCAGCAGCAAGGTCGGCTGGGCTTCGACCGCGCGCGTGGCGGCATCGTTCAGGGCGGTGCCGGCGCGCTCGAGCGCGCCGCGGATTTCGCCGATCACCCACGACAGGGGACCGGTATCGAAGGCGCTCGCGTGCAGGGATGGGGTCATGTTCAAAGGTCAGCTCTTAGTCAGCTCTAAATGCGGCGGCTCAGGTGGCGACGCGGAAGCGCGACACCGAGTTTTTCAGTTCCTGCGCCAGCACGGCCAGCTGGCGGATCGATTGCGCCGTCTGTTCGGTGCCGTCCTGGGTGTGCTGCGTCACCGACAGGATGTGCTGCATATTGTGCGCCACCCCGTTGGCCGACGTCGCCTGCAGGCCGGTCGCGAACGAGATCCCCTGGATCAGTTCCGCGAGGCGGTTCGAGACGCGCGAAATGTCGGCCAGCGCCGCACCGGCCGCATCCGACAGGCGCGCGCCCTCGACCACGCCCTGGGTCGATTTTTCCATCGCCGCCGCGGCGTCGTGGGTGTCCGTCTGAATCGTGCGCACCAGGGCGCCGATCTGTTTGGCCGCTTCGCCCGAGCGTTCGGCCAGGCGCTGCACTTCTTCGGCCACGACCGAAAAGCCGCGCCCCGCTTCACCGGCCGATGCGGCCTGGATCGCCGCGTTCAGCGCCAGCACGTTGGTTTGCTCGGTAATGTCGGAAATGAGTTCGGTGATCTCGCCGATCTCCTGCGAGGATTCGCCCAGGCGCTTGATGCGTTTCGAGGTTTCCTGGATCTGCTCGCGGATCTCGTGCATGCCGGAGATGGCGTTCTGCACGGCGGTGGCGCCCTGCTCGGCGGCCAGCACCGACTGGCGCGCCACGTCGGCCGATTCGTTGGCCGAGTTCGACACGTCGGTGATCTGGCCCGCCATGCGCAGCACGGTGCTCGATGCTTCCTCGATCTCGCGCGACTGCTGCGCGGTGGCGCCCAACAGGCCCGTCGAAATCTGCTGGGCGTCGTTCGAGGCCAGCGTCACCTGCTCGGCGGTAGTCGTCACGCGCTGCACCAGGGTGCGCAGTTCCTCGACCGTGTAGTTGACCGAGTCGGCGATCGCGCCGGTGATGTCTTCCGAGACGGTGGCGTGCACGGTCAGGTCGCCGTCGGCGACTTCCTGCAGCTCGTTCATCAGGCGCAAAATCGCGGCCTGGTTCTGGTTGTTGGTTGCCTTGGCTTCTTCTTCCTGGGCTTGCGCCAGCTGGCGCAGCGCTTCGGCTTCGCGCCGGCGCGCGTCGGCGCCGCGGGTGCGGTTGCGCGAGTCCTGCAGCATGACGCGGCTGATCGAGCCGGCGGTGGCCAGCGTGAAGATCGAGGCCACCACCAGCAGCCAGAACCAGCCGTTCTGCGAGGATTGCTGCTCGCGGTAGCCGCCTTGCAGTGCGCTCACTTCCTTTTTGACTTCTTCGTTGTCGCGGTGGATGGTGCGCGCCGCGGCGCGCGCGGTCGAGTAAGCGGCCGGGTTGTCGAGGAAGGGGGCGAAATCCTTGCGGAAGGCGTTGAAGCGCACCTGGATCTGGCCGAGTTTGTCGCGCAGGTCGGGGCTGCGCTGGGTGACGCCGCCGGCCAGCAGGGTGTCGAGTGCGTGCTCGAAGGCGGCGCTGTCGGCGCCGATGCGCACGGCGGCGTCGTCGCCCGGCACGCCGATGGCGAAGAACTGGTTGGCGCCGCGCGCCAGGCGCTGGGTCAGCATCATCATGCGGCCGATCGCAGCCAGCTCGCGCGCGCTGGCGCCGCGCTCGACGTTCTGCGCCATCAGGTCTTCGGTCAGGGTCAGCATTTCCGAGGCCAGGGCGTCGAGCTGGCGCACGCTTTTGTCAAAAGCGACCAGCGCCGGCTGCATTTTCAGGATGTTGGCCGCGCCCAGCTCGGACGCGTTCCAGGTCTTGCGCACGCGCGCCAGCTGGGCGCCCTGGCGGCCGCTGGCGCCGTCGATGCTGACGCCGCCGAGATCGCCGCCCTTGGCCAGCAAACGCATGTTGCGCTCGACTTCGGTGCGGCTTTCGTCGAGCTGGGCGAACGAATCCGGGCGGCCGGCGAGCGCGTTGGGCGCGGCCTTGCCGGCGCGCTGGGTGTGCATCAGGATGTCGCCGGCGACCTGGATCCTGGCCGCCACTTTGGCGTTGACCTCGGCGTTCTGCCACATCCCGAGAATCGTCAGCAGGATGCCGGCGCCGAAGGCGGCCAGCAGGATGCGCAGCTGGCGCGGCAGCGACAGGTGGCCGATCAGCGGCAGGCTGAGGTTTTCCTCGTCCTCGGACTCGTCGGCGGCGGCGGGCGCGCGGCGGCGCATCACGTTCCCGAGGCGCAGCATGGCTTCCTCGGCCGATCCGCCCGCAGGCGCCGCGGCGGCGCCTGCGGAAGCGAAAGCGTGCCCCTCGGGCAGCAGGTCGCCGCCGAAGCATGTGTCCGGCGAGGCCAGCACGGTGTCGTTGTCGCCCTTCCCTTTGGGGAGGAAATTCAGACTCATCTTTGACGCGATTCCCATTGCGGCTCCTGGTGCTGCGGTTCTTATTGATTAGCGAGTGACGCGAGTGCGACGTGCAGGAAGCGTTCTTCCCGCACCAGCGCCGCCAGCGACAGCGGCGTCCAACTGTGACCTTCGGCGTCGCGCAGCGTGGCGCCGTCCTGCTGCATGGCGCCGGCGCGGCGCAGGCCATACACGCGCGACACCAGCAGCGCGCAGTTGAATCCGAGGCGCGGGGCCAGCGACACCAGCCGCGCATCCGGCCCGGCCGCGCTGGCCTCGGGGTCGAGATAGCGCGCCAGGTCGATCACGCCGAGCAGGCTGCCGCGCACGTTGGCCAGGCCCAGATACCAGGGCTGGGTCAGCGGCACGCGCGCCAGCAGCGCCGGCGTCACGATCTCGCCCGCTTCGGTCAGTTCGAGCAGGAAGCGCTGCGCGCCGATCGCCACGCCAAGCTGGTGGTGTGCTTGCGCCGTGCCGCTTTGCGCGGCCTGCATGCGCGCCAGGAGCTGCGCCTGGTAGTCGCGCAGGCGCGTGCGCCGGTTCGCTTGCGGCGCCAGGGCGCCGCTCTCGGCCAGCGCCAGCGCGCTGCTGTCGACAGGCGCGTTCATCAGGCGTCGACTGCGTCGAGGGCGTCCAGGGCGGCGATCCTGGCCAGCAGCTGGCCCGGGTCGACCGGCTTGACGAAGTAATCCCTGGCGCCCTGGCGCATGCCCCAGATGCGGTCGGTTTCCTGGTTCTTGCTGCTGCAGATGATGACCGGGACGGCGGCCAGCTCGGGGTCGCGCGCGATCGAGCGCGTCACCTGGAAGCCGTTCGCGCCGGGCATGACGACGTCCATCAGGATCAGTTCGGGACGGTCGGCGCGCATTTTGACCAGCGCGTCTTCGCCGTTGTCGGCGGTGGAGACGGAAAAGCCGTGCTTGACCAGGATGTCGGTCAGGTAGTAACGCTCGGTCGGGGAATCGTCGACGATCAGGATTTTATGAATGGCCACGGGGGCTCCGCAATACGGTAGGGTCAGGCCTGGGGGGCCGTGTGCTCGCGGACGGCCGCGAGCAGGGTGTCTTTGGAAAACGGCTTGGTGAGATAGGCGCTCGAACCGACCATAGCGCCGCGCGCGCGGTCGAACAGGCCGTCTTTCGAGGACAGCATCACCACCGGCGTCGCGTGAAAACGCGCGCTCTTCTTGATCAGCGCGCAGGTCTGGTAACCGTCCAGGCGCGGCATCAGGATGTCGCAGAACACGAGCGCCGGATGATGGTCGTTGATCTTGGCCAGCGCGTCGAAACCATCCTCGGCCAGCACCACGTGGTAGCCCGCCTGGGTCAGGAAAATCTCGGCCGAACGGCGGATCGTGTTGCTGTCGTCGACCACCATGACGGTAAGGCCGGTTGCTTGCTGTGATGTCGTCATTTTCGTTTCACTTCAGCATGGAGTGTCACGATAGCATAGGGAGATCGGCTTATGGTCGAAGTGTTGCGCGAAGGCAACCAGGGGCAAACGGAAGGGGGAAAAGTTTGTCGGACGAGCTAGAAATTACGATAAGGGGTGGGGCGGGATTGACAACAGAATTAATTGAACGACATCGAAAAGACCGCGTGGATCGCGGCGCGTCCTGCACCGCGATTCCTGCGACTCAGATAGCCGTCATCTCGAAATCGTCTTTCCTGGCGCCGCACTCCGGGCAGGTCCAGTTCATCGGCACATCGGCCCAACGGGTTCCGGGAGCGATATTGTCTTCCGGTGCGCCCGCCTCTTCGTCGTAAACCCACCCGCAGATCAGGCACATCCAGGTCTGGTAGGCGGTGGCGGTCGTATCGTTACTCACGTTGTTCTTCCTTCGATCTAGTAAAATGGGGAATCAGGTATCTTAATCTACCCGTCGTGCAAAACCAACCGTCTCCACTGATTCTCACATTCGGGGTGTCCGACCCTGTCGGGGCACTCGGCATCCAGGCCGATATCGCCACCTTCGCCGCCCACGGCTGCCATGCGCTCTCGGTCACGACGGCGCTGCTGGTCGCGGACAGCGCCCGCGTGGAAGAATGGCATGAAGTCGATACCGGCATCATGGCAGAACAGGCGCGCCTGGTGCTCGAAGACATGCCGATCGCAGCTGTCAAGATCGGCGCGATCGCCAGCATCGAGCAGGCGGCGGCCATTGCCGAAATCGTCTCGGACTATGCCGAGGTGCCGCTGATCGTCGACCCCTTCCTCTCCGCGTTACCCGATTCCGGCATGTCGGATGAAGACATCGTCGCCTCGATCCGCCAGATCCTGGCGCCGCAGGCGACCGTGCTGCAACTGTCGCAATCGGAACTGGGACGCATGGCCGAACTCTGGCGCGAAGCAGGCGCCGAAGGTTCGCTCGCGTCCGACGTGGCCGAACTGACCGCGCGCGGCTGCCAGTACGTGCTCGTCACGGGCACCGCCGGCAGCGATCACAAGCGCGCCAATTCCCTGTTCGACCGCGAAGAGCATGTGACCACGCTCGACTGGCAGCACCTGCCCGGCCATTTCGTCGGGGCCGGCTGCACGCTCTCGGGCGCGCTGGCCGCCCTGATGGCGCGCGGCCTGGACGCCACCGAGGCCCTGCGCCTGGCTCAGGAATACACCTACGGCGCCCTGCTGAACGCCCAGCGCTTCGGCATGGGCAAACTCGTTCCCAACCGTTTCTACCGCTTCCTGCCGCAGGCCGGCAAAGAGAAAGTTTGATCAATGAGCACTGAACAATCCGTATCCCGTAACGACACCCTGTTCGCCCGCGCCCAGGAAACCACCCCCGGCGGCGTGAACTCGCCGGTGCGCGCCTTCCGCTCGGTCGGCGGCACGCCGCGCTTCATCACCCGCGCCGAGGGACCGTATTTCTGGGACGCCGACGGCAAGCGCTACATCGACTACATCGGTTCCTGGGGCCCGGCCATCGTCGGCCACGCGCATCCGAAAGTGATCAAGGCGGTGCAGGACGCGGCGGCCAATGGCCTGTCCTTCGGCGCGCCGACCGAAGGCGAAATCGAGATCGCCGAAGAACTGTGCAAGCTGGTGCCCTCGATCGAACAGGTGCGCCTGGTGTCGTCGGGCACCGAAGCGACCATGAGCGCACTGCGCCTGGCCCGCGGCGCCACCGGGCGCGACAAGATCGTCAAGTTCGAGGGCTGCTACCACGGCCACGCCGATTCGCTGCTGGTGAAAGCCGGCTCCGGCCTGCTCACCTTCGGCAACCCGACCTCGGCAGGCGTGCCGGAAGACTTCGTCAAGCACACCCTGGTGCTCGACTACAACAACGTGCCCCAACTGGAAGACGCCTTCGCCTCGATGGGCGACACCATCGCCTGCGTGATCGTGGAACCGGTGGCCGGCAACATGAACCTGATCCGCGCCACGCCTGAATTCCTGCAGAGCATGCGCGACCTGTGCACCAAGCACGGCGCCGTGCTGATTTTCGACGAAGTCATGTGCGGTTTCCGCGTCGGCCTGGGCGGCGCCCAGGAGCTGTACGGCATCACGCCCGACCTCACCGCCCTCGGCAAGGTCATCGGCGGCGGCTTGCCGGTGGCGGCCTTCGGCGGCAAGCGCGAATTGATGCAGAAGATGGCGCCGATCGGCCCGGTCTACCAGGCCGGCACCCTGTCGGGCAATCCGGTGGCGGTGGCCGCCGGCATGACGACCCTGAAGATCGTGCAGGAACCGGGCTTCTACGCGAAACTGGCCGCGACCGGCGAAAAACTGGTGCAAGGCCTGACCGAAGCGGCAAAGGAAGCCGGGATCGCCTTCTGCGGCGATGCGGTGGGCGGCATGTTCGGTATGTACTTCAGCGAACAGATTCCCGCTTCCTACAGTGAGATGATGGCGGGAGACAAGACGCGCTTCAACGCCTTCTTCCACGGCATGCTGGACGAAGGCGTGTACTTTGCGCCGGCGATGTTCGAAGCGGGGTTCGTCTCCGCTGCGCACGACGATGCCGTCATTGCGGAAACGGTGGCTGCGGCACGCAAGGTGTTCGCGCGCCTCGCTTGAGCAGGACCGCTCCTTGTCGGGACCCGCGTGGGTCATGCCCCAACCCGACAGGAGCAGCATGAAACTGTTTCAACGCCTCACCGACAACGCCACCCTGAAATCGCTCGGCCCCGGCCTGATCACCGGCGCGGCCGACGACGATCCTTCCGGCATCGCCACCTATTCCCAGGCCGGCGCCCAATTCGGCTTCAATACCCTGTGGACGCTGGTGCTGACCTATCCCTTCATGGTCGGGATCCAGCTGGTGTCGGCGCGCATCGGCCGCGTCACCGGACTCGGACTGGCCGGGAACATCCGGCGCGCCTATCCGGTCTGGCTGCTGTACACGCTGGTGTTCCTGCTGCTGGTGGCGAATATCGTGAATATCTCGGCCGACATCGCCGCGATGGGCGAAGCGGCGCGCCTGGTGGCCGGCGCCGGCTCGGCCCACCTGTATTCGTTCGGCTTCGGCCTGCTGTGCATGGCGCTGCAGCTGCTCCTCCCCTACAGCCAGTACGTGCGCTACCTGAAATGGCTGACGCTCGGCCTGCTGGCCTATGTCGCCACCGGTTTTGCCGTCCACATCTCCTGGGGCGAGGTGCTGGCGCGCACGGTCAAGCCGCATTTCGCCTTCACCAAAGAAAGCGTGGCGATCATCGTCGCCATCTTCGGCACCACCATCAGTCCCTACCTGTTCTTCTGGCAAGCCTCGCAGGAAGTCGAGGAAATCCGCGCCGACGACGACGCCCACGCCTTGCGCATCACGGCCGCGGATGCGCCCGAACAGCTGACGCGCATGAAACGCGACACCGTCATCGGCATGGGCTTTTCGAATGCCGTCGCCTTCTTCATCATGCTCACCGCCGCCGTCACGCTGGGCGCCTCCGGAATCACGAACATCCAGACGTCGGCCCAGGCGGCCGAAGCCTTGCGCCCCATCGCCGGCGACTTCGCGTTCTGGCTGTTCGCACTGGGCATCGCCGGCACCGGCCTGCTGGCCGTGCCCGTGCTGGCGGGCTCGGCGGCGTATGCGGTGACCGAGAGCTTCGGCTGGCGCAACGGACTCGACCTGAAGGTGCAGCAGGCGCGCAAGTTCTACGGGATCATCGTGCTGGCCACGCTGGGCGGCATGCTGCTCGACTACGCGCCGATCGACCCGATCGAGGCGCTGGTGCTGTCGGCCCAGATCAATGGCGTGATCGCGGTGCCGGTCATGGCGATCATGATGCTGCTCGCCCAGAATCGCAAGATCATGGGCACCTACACGCTCTCGACGCGCCACCGGGTGCTGGGCTGGGGCGGCGTGGGCATCATGGCGGCGGCGGTGGCGGCGATGTTCGCCACCCTGTGACCCCTGGAAACCCATCTTCCGCATCGCTTAAGGAAGAGCAAACGCACCGCATGAGGACGGGCGCTGCGCAGGGATCGCTGTGCCATCATGGATGCCACTCCGGTCAAATCGATCATGGCACGACTCCGACGTTCTCCTCCCGGCGCGCCCCGTTCGCGGACGCCGCGCGCGCAGCAGCCGCTGCCCCAGAGCGGGCAGACGGCAGTCACGGTCGCGCTGCTGCGCGCAGCCGACCCGTCGAATCCCGACCCGTATTACGCCGGCATCGTCGATGCCCTGAACGACTA
>Ga0213836_101878_pt1 | contig 11150 bp, 14 predicted proteins | sample SWPATP03_FD_160578 | JGI IMG/M metagenome (GOLD analysis project Ga0213836, IMG submission 160578) | Coastal seawater microbial communities from Marineland, Florida, United States - SWPA TP0 #3 | ecosystem: Environmental > Aquatic > Marine > Coastal | place: USA: Florida | collected 2016-08-05
GCCAGCTGCTCCTGCTGTGATTGAATACCGGGACTGCTGAACCCAGCAATCAACTCACTCAGCATAGCCTTTGCACGGAACAAAGGCCAGCTACGACGAGGAATATGATCGCACGAGACTAAACACCTAGGGTGCATGTGTTGCTATCAGATTGCTAACCGCCAGCTTACGAGCACGCCACACCTGCTGGCATTTGCGTACTCGCGTCGATGTGAACTGCCCCATTTTTACAAACTCTTCAGCGAAGCTAGGATTAGCGCCAGCAACAAGGCACGCAAAGTTGAAGTAGCGGCGCCTTGATGGGTCATGCTCGTCTGTCAGCGCTTCAATCGAGTTTGGGTCTTGCGAGAACGTTTCAACCGCATTGTTGACACCGAACAGCATGCTATGAATATCGCTATTGTCCTTAGCAACTGTAATGAGGTTAACGCCGGCGAAATTATCCGCTTCATTCTCTTGACTACCCATGGTCGGACGCTCACGCCTGTTATGCAGCGCTGCATGTCCAAGTTCGTGCTGGATAGTGAAATGAACAGAATAGTTCAAGCGAGACAGACGCTGCGCTTCAGTTGACTGCGGGTCCGCGGCCGTCGCCTGGTACTGCTCAATGAACCGCTGTATTAACTCATAACAAATCGCTACTGTCTCAGATTCCGACACGTAGAAAGCATTTACGCGTCCACAGTTGCCAGCGACTACCTTCAAATTGGACGGGTAACGATATTTACTCTGCGCAACAGCAAGACTCACTTCTAAAACTCGCATGCTGCGCATCCATTTAGCTGTATTTTGGTGAGCAGCGTTGGCCGGCTGGTAGGTAATACCTGAATCAGCGCCAACCGCGGCGGCCATCTCAGGCATGTTCAACATACTCCAGTTTCTGAAGGTCTGGTTTTTGAACTGTGCAATTCTAGACTCGTAGGCAACGAGCAAACACGTTTTATCCGAACATCGATTTCGGCCAAACTTTAGCCAATCACGCTGCGACAGAACAGCCTCAGGATATGTGCGCTTTATCTTGTCGTACAGACTTTTCATTGTCTCATCAAGAGACGACAATCGCGGGTCTGTACAAATAGCCGACTCGACCGAGGTTAGTTTACCAACGCATGAGAACGATGCTGCGTTCGCTGAACAATGGAACAGTGCCACGGCTAAGAATCCTACGGCCACGCGCAGGCACTGAAAAATATGGGGGTGCATTTAAATCTTTCTGCCTACACAGCTTTTCGAAAACAACTTGGATTCAACGATGCTAAAAAATCTACAAAAAATATGGATGCCGTTCGTTTGGGGTGTACTTAGCTGGGTAACCACCATCGCATCGGCCGCACAAGAGCCAGTACCAGACTTCGGCGAACTATCGATACCACCTCCGCTTGTAGTGCCTACGATAACTGCCTACTTCGGTATCTCAACAGCAGCCATACGCGATACGACGTTAATACTGCTGGCCAATAAAATCCAATGTCAGACCTTCTTAACCAAATCTGGACGGCGATTGTATTTACTCAACGGTCACCTACGTAGCAAACGCTGCGAAGAAAACAACGTTATGGGAATCCCGAATTTCGTCGTACCGATGCCTGCTACGCCGCCAAAAGGATGAGCTAGGTCAGTTTCCAGGGGGCAATTTTAGCATTTGTCAGTTGGTCAGAGAAGTGGATGTATCAAAAACGCAACATTTACCGGTGAAGCTAAGAAAGAGCACCCAGCCCGAGTCGAACATACAACTGCCGGCGATTGATACAGGTGGCCACTGGGTGGACCACTGAGAGTTGCAACTTTGCCCCCGGTGTCAGTGCTTTAGCGCTGACGATTTTTTGGAGTTTGGCGACTAACCAAAAGTTTATGCTGAGTATCTTGTATTTCGAAAAATCGTACAAAGATAGCAACGGCGCGATGCGCAGCCATTACAAGAAAATTTCGTCCACCTTTTGGAGATGTCATGCCCGGCTACTACCTGCTTCAGAAAAATCCACTGGCAACCCAGTATTACCACTTCGTACTTCGTGCAGACAACCACGAAACCATCTTGACCAGCGAGAATTACGCCACTAAGCAAGGTGCCCAGAGTGGCATTGCTTCTTGCCAGGCAAACAGTCCTTACGACTCGCGCTACGAGCGGCGTATCTCGGTTGCCAGTCAGCCATACTTTGTCCTCAAAGCTCTGAACAGCCAGATTATCGGGACGAGCCAAATGTACTCATCCACTACTGCTCGGGACAACGGCATAGCATCTTGCAAAGCTAATGGACCAACCGCCAAAATTATCGACATGACGGCCTAGAGAAATTTCGGGCGAAGAGCAGCTCGTCCGTGACTCCTGTATCTAAGCGAGGAGCTACTGACTCAAGGAGTCAGTAGCTTATACAAAATCCGACAAGGAAGACACGACGATGGCAGCAAAACTGTGGGTTCGGAACATGTACACCGGACCAGGTGGCGGAGCATACACAGGGCCTAGGGGTGGAATGTATTGTGGGCCAGGTGGAGGAGCCTACACGGGACCGGGAGGAGGCATGTACTCCGGCCCTGGGGGCGGAGCATACACTGGTCCTGGTGGAGGACTCTACACCGGGCCGGGTGGAGGTGCCTACACAGGCCCCGGCGGTGGCCTATACACAGGTCCTGGCGGCGGCCTTTATTCGGGCACACGTGGCGGACTGTACACCGGACCAGGTGGAGGAATGTACACCGGGCCCGACTCGAGGCCTTATATGAGTGTGCTGCCGCCCTGGCCGCACTTGGTCAGCATCCTCCGGCAGATGGGGATGTCTAACGAAGCAGCGATGATTGCTGCAGCGCTGAAGTCAATCGGCTGGCGCGGCTAGGGGCCCGCGGACGCCGGGCCACATTCGTCGGACATTCTACAGCTTACCGCCGAGATGAGCTGCCTAAAATGCACCTCGGCTGTTCCCTACGCTGCTTACGCTTGCTCGTCGGATGGCGTCGGCCAAGTTCGGCAAACGGCACTGTTCGACATCTTGCGCAAGGTCGCGGGTGCTCGACGGTGCTCCTCGCGACTTCACCGCCGCTTAATTCCTCATCTCTCGCGTTTCCGCCGGTGGAGGCCATCTACTGTCGGCCCTAGATGCAACCGCCAGTCATTCTAATGGCGTCTTTATGCGTCTGCTCCGCGGCCCTTTCGGCAGGACTTCAGGTATCTCATCGTCGTCGGCTACGGGTACGAAAAGCACAGACACATCCAATTTCAATGCATGTGCGAGGCGTTCGACGTTGTCGATTGTGCAATTCCTGATTTCCCTCTCGACATCGCTAACAAAAGTCCGGCTAAACCCGGCAATCGATGCTAATTCTTCCTGCGAGAGGTTTTGGCGGACGCGACAGGCTCGAAGATTCCTCGCAAACCGGGTACGCAATGACATTGTGCTATTAGTTTTTGACATCTACTCAGCATCCGGTACTGTACGGCGCGCGTCTACAACGCCGGGCATGACACTCTTTGCAATTCCACTGTTTGGTATTACACTGTTTACGTTACGTATCAAATTGCGCTTGTGAAGGCTCATCTCGTAACCCATTCCATTTTTAGGCTTAGTTTCTATAGCAATCGCATCCATCATGCCACTTCAAAACTCCACGTCCGATACGTTGGCAACAACGCAACACTGGATGCGCCTCATCAGACAGCTCGATAACAGAGAGTTGTTGCCGCATCGGCTTTCTGTCGACACGTTAATTTTTCTTGCGCGAGCATTAGCCATGTACAAGGCAGACGCGCTCTACGCCGGCGAGATGAGAGCCGTGCGTGAGCTGATGTTCTGGTGGATTCAGCGCCTGCTAGTCGCACAAGGTTTGGCGCGGCTACGAACTTTCCGGAGGCACGCGAAGGTTTTGCTTCCACAGCTCACAGATGAACTGGAACACTGGATACGCCAGGCGCTACTGGCTCGACAAATCGGCTATCCCCTCACCCATGCGCATATAAGCGTCCTCTTCCAGGATGCGTTTGCCGAAGTCGAGCACGTCGCATGAACACTGACGACGAATCTCGGTCGACCTGTGCCACACAATCGTGCTCGCTAAGTGTCCTGCTGGGCTGAACATGTCTGATACACCTGACTACGCGGACGTACCCGATGAATACCCATACCATCTGACGCATGGAGCGGTCTCCGGGTATCAGCCGAAGCTGCTCTTGACGTCTTCGGATGGCAGGTTCTACAGCCCAGGCAACGCACCGCACGAGCGCTGGCACGACTGGAATTACAGCAATACCCTCGCCTCTGCAATGGTGCAGAAGTGTCTTGAATCGAAAACAGGAAAGCGGGCGCACATGACCGAGGCAGAAATCATCCTGCAGTACTACCTACGGGCGGTCAAATCGAACGGTCGGTATGGCACCGAAGAGCAGCTCAAGTGGACGTTTACGCAGGTTGCTAGAGACTTAGGCTGGCCGCTTCCAGAGGCCTGCCGGTTGGCGGTTGGCCAGAGCGCCGGCTGAAGAGTGCCCACTTGGGCCATCCAGCGTTATATGTATAGACGAACATGAAACCAGTCGTTTTCCTGGACTTCGACAACGTGCTGGCAGTGCACAAGTTCAGTGACAGCTTCCGAGTGCTGGATGCTACCGCCATGGCTATTATCGATGCTTTCCCCGACCTTTGGCTCAATCTATTTGACGCTGAAGCACGTCAAAAATTTGCAGACGTTGCACAAGGAATTTGAGCCGAGCTATGTAGTTAGCTCAACGTGGGCATCTCATCTAAGCCTGGAACAAACGAAAAAAATGCTGAAGCGTTGTGGCCTGAAGTTTGTAGCGCTCAACCTTTGCGAGCACTGGTGCACCCCCCGCAATAAGACGTCAGGCAGGTTAAGCGAAATCGAACCTTGGCTAGAACTCCAAGCATGGAAGGACGGGCGTGCTTACATCATCATTGACGACAACGTATTGGGAGGAGAGTTGTCCGGCTCATGGCTAGAAGATAGGACTGTGTTCTGCGATGCATGGGTTGGTTTTAGTGCTGCAAAGCTAATGGCAGCTCGCGAAATACTGCACGGCCAGTGCAGATGAGCCTAGTGGTCCTTCGCTCGTGTCTGCGGCGCTCGAAGTATGGCCGATGCAGCTAATCGAAGAAGATGCAGGAACTGCGCCATATGCTCGAGCGTGAGAACGCTTGACCTATCGCTAGTCCTTAAGAGCGCTGTCCATCGCAGAGTGCGCGGTGCCCAGCATTGCTGGGCACTGGTTACTGTCCACTTAACGAATCATGGCTTGCGCGGGCAAGATGAACCCAACCGGCAGCGTTTCGGTCATAGGGAAACTAGCTGGTACGCTCCTGTTCCTGCTCCGCGCTACCACGACTTAAACAGTAGCGGCGGTCAGCAAACTATCGCTCATCCGTACACCAGTAAACCTGGAAGTGGTGCTCTCGCGTGCGCAGTATCGATAGAGCACCTGCCCAACATCATCGAAGTAACCGCTTTCGTATGCAGCCCGTACGACAGCGACATTAAATTCGTCACGCGTCCAACCAGCAGCAGCCGCGGCTACACGGAAGGATTCGATGTCTGCAACCCCATCGAAAAAACTGAACTGGCACGATACTAGCGGGAGGTCGGCTAAGGTTCGCATTTCTATACTCCTAGATTGGCTGAAAACGAGTCTAGCGAACAGATTTAAACGTTTTGAGAATTTTTTTGAGCCTGGGCATGATGAGATTAGACACCCTAAATTGGCAACAGACGGTGCAATGTCTCCCTCCTCAGCGACCGCAACAAGCTCGAACCAGACCGTGCGGGAGCCGTGACAAGGAGCTCTTTCCGCCCAGTTGACAATCAACACAGTGACATCGACTGCGCTAGGCCAACCCTCAACAGATGTAAGCTGTTAGCAACTAGTTGTTAGCGTTTCACTATTTTCTCTTAACCAGCATAGGCAAATTTTGATGGGTTCGCCCGCCGAGCAGGCTGCCGGCTAGATTACCATTTCACCAAGTTATATCGGCGTCGCCGGAAATCCTTCGACTTCATCTCTTCGGCCACCAGCCTGTGCAAATTTAGTTCTGTGCTCAGTGCGGTTGAGTCACAGCGGCCGTAAACGCCTCACGCTCCGCTTACCGGACCGCTGCTCCGCCCTGTGGCAGCGACAGTCCGCGCATATAAATCGGGTGCTTACATTGGACACCTGCGAACCATTGTCCATCGGGGCGCTCGGCAACGACTAGGTCGTTACCAAGATATCACTGACCAACTAAGGAAATTCGAATGCAAAGACCTACAGAGTACGACACCCTCATCAGCAAGCAATTTTTCAGGGACGAGCGAGCGCTACCAGGTGCGACGGAAACATTATTGCAGAACGCTCAAGACCATTTGGCGGCTTTCAAGATGCTAAGCGCTTCAAGACTAACAAAGCCGGCGCTTACGGCCGCATACGAAGGTCTTACCCAGCTTTTTCGAGCAATGTTCGAATACCGCGAAGTACGCCCGGTAGAAGGCTGCTGGAGTACTGCCACATTGGTTGTATGCACAGATTTGGGAATGAATGTGGCAGAACAGTGCTTTGTTAGCGTTTTACATGCCTCAAGAATTCCCACGTCCCGCAACTCTTCCTTTCCGTCGGCATCCCCGGCCGAAGCTCGCAAAGTGGCCGACCTACTGGAAAAATATATACCGCTCGCCTATAGGCTCATACACCTGAGCTGGCTTCCGACTCCGCATAAGGAATGAAAGTCGAGTTGAATATTTCGTACTCAATCCGATTCAAAGGATTGGGAAGGTCCAAGTATTCTATATTCGGTAAGGCAACCTAGGCAAAAGTCGACAGACGAATGACCTAATTTTGACTTCAAATTCCAACGGAGCGGGCGATGACAGTACCATCGTCGCCCGCCATATCCCATCTAGGTAAAGTGCGTAATCAAACCTGCGTATAAATCTAAGCCTTACACATTGAAATGAAGCGGACAACTCGTCCAATTCGCGATTCAGTGGGGACAACAGATGACAACGTACTTAGATATTGACGAGCTTGCAACAATTTTAGGGCGAAGCGCACGCACTATTAGATGGAATTTAGCGCGGAACCCTAGAGCAGTACCGCCCAAAATGCACATCCCCGGCGCGTTGATGTTGCGTTGGCGCCTATCAGACGTAGAGAATTGGATGGCTGAGACAGGCTGGTCGCGGCCGCCCGGATGTGGATAACTCGGAAATTATGAAAATCCAAAAGAAATTTCGCAGAGTGTGGCGTAATGCTCATGCATAAGCCGCAAACTATGAATTCCATGAATTCTGTTCATGGTTTGCAAAATCGCTTTAAGCCAGTAATACGACCGCTTCGCGCCCGAGTAAGTATGTAACCTCAAAAGCTGTGACCTCATAGGGAGTGGACATCTGCGTACTGTTGAGAGAACCTCTCGCCATATGGTCACGCATAAAACCGAAGCGGAACTTCGCGCAACAATTTCGGACGCCATCAAGTACAAGGCTTTGAGAGACCTGTCTCAGGAAGATTTGGCAACGCTCGCCGGCGTGAATCGCACGTTCGTTAGCCAAATCGAGCGACAACAGAAGAACGTCTCCATCGATAGCTTGAGGCGTCTAGCGAACGCTCTTCAGTGCGACGTATACCAGCTGCTCGGTGGACAAGCGCAAGACGGCGGAGGCTGACCCGCAGCGCCTAAATTCCAATTGGCCTTCCTAGAGCCCAGCCTGCGGTAACGGCCGTCCGACACGCAAGTCGAAATTTCCGGTCGATAAGCTTGAGGCCGTCACAGCTCTGGTGCCGAAGCTCTGGTGTCGAATGTGCAACTTATGGTATAATGGGCACATACTAGTTGAGAGCCGTCGGGCTCGTACCACTTCTAGCAGAAACAAAAATCGGGATGAGCCGTCGGGCTCCTTCAATCCTAGATAAATTTAAATTTGCTTAGACGCTAAATGCGTCTCCCCACGTGGCCGCTTGGTTGAGGTTGAAAAGACCTTCCTCGGCCGGCGACATCCTGTGTCCGTGGGTTGCAGATTTTGGAATCTAGGATTTGATGATGCCTCCACCGGCCGCTCGAAAGGCTTTACTTCCCCGCTTTATCAGAACACACGTTTGCTCGGAGGATGCTCCGCACGCGACATCTGTACCGCTCCCGCCGGGACGCGGACTTACTTCTTACAGCACCCGCCCCCTTCTCGATGAGGTTTCAAGCCAACGAAACGACGGTAAACCGAAGTGGAAAGGCACTCAATTTAACCTCTACCCCGTTGTACTGGATGCCACTGGCTCCCCTTGGGCAGAGGCGGCGATTTATCTGCAAGCCAGGTTAGAAGACGTTGTCGCGCCTGCTATGGCAACCTATGCAGGGTTGGCGGATGACCTAGCGGCTTTCCTGCGATTTATCTATGAATCTGGCCTGGACTGGACATACTTTCCAGCGCAGAAACAGAGCCGGCCGACCTATCGCTACAACGGACATCTTCGCCTAGCGGTAGACGCCGGAGAAATCGCTGCGACCACCGCCAAACGTCGTATGAGCTCGGTCATTTCGTTCTACCGCTGGCTAAAAGAGGAAGGAGTCCTCTCGATGGCACATGCGCCGTGGAAAGAGTCGGACCGGTTCGTAGAGATAAAGGATACGCGTGGTCTGACGTTCTCCAAGAAAGTTAAGTCTACTGACGTTTCAATTAGGATTCCCAGCCAAAAGGACCCCTACGAGGGAACAATCGACGACGGAGGAAAGCTGCGTCCGCTAACGCCTCAAGAACAGAACTGGCTAATCGACGCGCTCGAAGTGCACGGAAATACTGAAATGACCCTAATTCACCTTTTTGGTCTTTTAACTGGTGCACGAATCCAGACAATACTTACCTTCCGAGTACGTCACACGATGCTTGAATTGGACCAGATGCCGGGGGACACGGTACGGTTTGCCGTGGGTCCCAGGACAGGCGTGGACACAAAGTTGAACAAACAATTGGTTCTCCACATTCCAATCCGCTTTTATCGTGCCTTGGCTATTTATGCGAAGAGCAAACGCGCCCAGGCTCGGCGGCTGCGCGCTAAGGGAGGAGACAATATTGACCAGTACCTTTTCTTGAGTGTTCGGGGTGCGCCCCTTTACCGAAGTAAGGCTGACGCCAGTCAGTTCGACGTTGAAGCGGACCTACGACATCAAAAGAATGGCCAAGGAGTCCGCCAGTTCATTACGGACCGAATCATTCCCTACGTGCGTTCCCATCATGACTCCAAATTCAAGTACATCTTTCACGACACTCGCGCGTCATACGGAATGAATCTAACCGACGAGCAACTTGAGCGCGTTGCTCGTGGCGAAATCACATTGCACGAAGCGCGTGAATTTGTCAAAACCCGCATGGGTCACGATTCGGCCGCCGTTACCGATAGATACTTACAGTTTAGGGGGCAACTTAAGTTTGTGCGTCAGGTCGCCAACTCGTATGACGAACATATTTGGTCGTTAGCCGAGCGAGCATTACGGGGATTGATATGAACTCAAAAATGGAATGGCGTCACGTTCGCGTTTACACCCTGCCCCTTGAGCTTGAGCTGCCGCTTCTTCGCCCCGAACAGGCCATACTTCGTTTTCCCAACAACACTACCTTAGACGTTGGCGCGTTGTGCTACCTCCAGCGTATTACCCCTACTACTTCAGAAAACGCTACCAAGTCGCACAAAGGTCGAAAAGTTGCTATTGACTCACTGTGTCGAAAGCGCGTGTCTGAAGTCAGAGCTTTTATTCAATATATCTCTGACGAAGTTCGTAGCGGGTATCGCCGCGTCGAAACGATTCGAAACGGTCTCAGCCGTTTCATGAGCTTCATGGCCTGGGCTGATGAGAACGGCAGGCATAATGTGCTGTCCGGCGGACCTGGTCTGTTCACAGACCTGCGAGCCTATTTACATTTCGTACGGGACCGGGTAGCACGAAACGAAATCTCCTTAAATAGCGGGGCTATTCTGCAGAGGGGTGTTGTCTCCGTGCTGGAGAATTTCCTGCAAATCGATGACCTTGGCCGGGGCATGTATCTGCTGACTGCAGACAAGAATTCGAAGCAAAGCACTACGCCCCCTACTGACGAGGCGCAGGGGAAAGTCCTAAGTCTCTGTGGTTGCATATTTCAGGCGCTGTCTTCGATTGCAATGGACAATCTCCCGTATCCGCATGCTATGCCGATGCCAGAGTACCTGCGGTTCCCTCAAAACAGACTGTGGATATTCCCTGGGACATGTTGGTTCAAAACGCCGGATATGCTTGCGGCGGCACGGCAGTGGGGGGCATGTTACAACTATTTCGAGGGCCGCATCGCCACTATTTCTGAAGTTAGCGCGATAGGAGGCATCAAACACCCACGTCAACAAGTCCAAGGTGCTCGCCGACGCTTGGCGGCTGCTAACTCAGACGCCCAGCATCCAGGGCGTCGGCAAGCCGCGATAACAGCGATGGCAGCCTATCTGATTATGTTCGTTGCAGAGACCGGGATGAATTGGGCCCAAGTGATAGACCTGACTTGGGCTGACGACTATATAGTCGAAGCCACGCATCAATCATTCAGAACCGTCAAATGGCGTGCAGGCGGAAAGGCCCTAACTTTCGAGCTACCAGTTGGAGCATTGCCAGCCTTCCGCCGCTTCCTTGACTTGCGTAAATACATTATCCAAGGGCAACAACTGGAGTATCTGTTCTTTTCAATGGCTGCAGCTAAAGTAGGGAGCGCAAAGCGACTGAGTTTCGCTTTGAGCAACACCTACCACATGTTAAGACGGATAGACCCAGGCCTGCCGAAGGTCATGCCACGCGAGTGGCGAGCCGCAAAGAGCAACTGGTTAATCCGCAACACAGACGTCGCTACTGCAGCCCTGGTGCTGCAGAACACAGAACGCACGGTATTGCGGTCGTACGCCGAAGGGTCAGAGACCGACCACGTCGAGGAGATGGGGTCATTTCTTAGCCAACTGTCTGGCGCAGTGTTATCACCCGGCCACCCATTGGAAGCCAAAACTAACAGAGCAGTAGGCAAGTGCACGTCGTTTGGCGAACCGCGATTAGGGAAGTGCTGAACTAATCAGTTTGCGACGGCTCTCGGCGCTGCTTTCGTAATTGCGGCGCGCAACAGCGAAATGTTGGCCCAGTGATGCGTCAGAAGGCAGAATTAGCCCAGTTTTTGTGCAC
>Ga0213836_101880_pt1 | contig 11128 bp, 12 predicted proteins | sample SWPATP03_FD_160578 | JGI IMG/M metagenome (GOLD analysis project Ga0213836, IMG submission 160578) | Coastal seawater microbial communities from Marineland, Florida, United States - SWPA TP0 #3 | ecosystem: Environmental > Aquatic > Marine > Coastal | place: USA: Florida | collected 2016-08-05
TTCCTTCAGATATAGTTAATTACTTGTCGTTTAGACCGCTGCCGCACCGGCGACGATCTCGGAGAGTTCTTTGGTAATCGCTGCCTGGCGGGTCTTGTTATAGATCAGCTTCAGCTCGCCGATGACGCTGCCTGCGTTGTCGCTTGCCGCTTTCATCGCCACCATGCGCGCCGACTGCTCGGACGCCAGGTTTTCCGCGACGGCCTGGTACACCAGGGCCTCGACATAACGCACCAGCAGTTCGTCGATCACGACTTGCGGTTCCGGTTCGTAGATGTAATCCCACGAGATCGCACCCTTTTCCGCTTCCAGATGCTTGGATGGCAACGGGAGCAGCTGTTCGATCACCGGTTCCTGCTTCATCGTGTTGATGAACTTGGTGTAGCACAGGTAGACGGCGTCCAACTGGCCATCCTGGTATGCGTCGAGCATGACCTTGATCGGGCCGATCAGCTTTTCCAGGTGCGGGGTGTCGCCGATTTGCGTCGCATGCGACACCAGCTTGACGCCGACGCGGTTCAGGAAACTGAGGCCCTTGTTGCCGATGGCAACTGCCTCGATGCGGTTGCCCGCCGCTTCCAGTTCGCGCGATTTCATCGTCATCTGGCGCAGGATGTTGGTGTTCATGCCGCCGCACAGACCCTTATCGGTCGTGACGACGATGAAGCCGACAGCTTTTGCCTGCACGTGCTTGGCTTGCGCCATGAAGACGTGCGTGTACTCCGGATTTGCGCCGGCCAGATTGGCGGTGATGTTCCGAACTTTTTCACTGTAGGGACGGGCGGCGCGCATCCGGTCCTGCGCTTTGCGCATTTTCGATGCGGCGACCATTTCCATCGCCTTGGTGATCTTCTTCGTATTCTCTACGCTCTTGATCTTGCCACGAATCTCTTTGCCTACTGCCATGAGTCCTTACTCCTTCCGGTCAGCGGCGCGCTTGCGTCAAGCGCGCCGCCATCTCGATTAAAATGCGCCGGATTTTTTGAAATCAGCAATGGCGGCCGCGAGTGCTGCTTCGGCGTCCTTGTCCAGTTGCTTGGTTTCTTCGATCTTCGACAGGAGCGCAGCCTGCTTGGTCTTCAGGTAGCCGTGCAGGCCAGCCTCGAACGGCAGCACTTGCTTGACTTCGATATCGTCGAAGTAGCCCTTGTTGACGGCGAACAGCGATGCGGCCATCAGCGAGATCGGCAGCGGCGAGTACTGTTGCTGCTTGAGCAGCTCGGTCACGCGCGCACCACGGTCCAGCTGCTTGCGGGTCGATTCGTCCAGGTCCGATGCGAACTGCGCGAACGCGGCCAGCTCACGGTACTGCGCCAGGTCGGTACGGATACCGCCCGACAGGTTTTTGATGACCTTGGTCTGGGCGGCGCCACCGACGCGCGACACCGAAATACCGGCGTTAATCGCAGGACGGATACCGGCGTTGAAGAGCGAGGTCTCCAGGAAGATCTGGCCGTCGGTAATCGAAATCACGTTGGTCGGCACGAAGGCCGAGACGTCGCCCGCCTGGGTTTCGATGATCGGCAGTGCGGTCAGCGAACCGGTCTTGCCGGTGACGGCGCCGTCGGTGAACTTCGACACGTAGTCGGCGTTCACGCGTGCTGCGCGTTCCAGCAGGCGGCTGTGCAGGTAGAACACGTCGCCTGGATACGCTTCGCGGCCTGGTGGACGGCGCAGCAGCAGCGAGATCTGGCGGTAAGCGACGGCTTGCTTCGACAGGTCGTCGTACACGATCAGGGCGTCTTCGCCGCGGTCGCGGAAGTATTCGCCCATCGCGCAACCCGAGTAGGCCGAGATGTATTGCATGGCGGCCGATTCCGAAGCGGAAGCGGCCACGACAATGGTGTACTCCATCGCGCCGTGCTGCTCGAGCGAGCGCACGATGTTCTTGATGGTCGATGCTTTCTGGCCGATCGCAACGTACACGCAGGTCATGTTCTGACCCTTCTGGTTGATGATCGCGTCCACCGCCACGGCCGACTTGCCGGTCTGGCGGTCGCCGATGATCAGCTCGCGCTGGCCACGGCCGATCGGCACCATCGCGTCGATCGACTTCAGGCCGGTCTGCATAGGCTGCGAGACCGATTCGCGGGCGATGACGCCTGGCGCGATCTTTTCGATCGGGGCGGTCATCGTGGTGGCGATCGGGCCCTTGCCGTCGATCGGCTGGCCCAGCGCGTTGACCACGCGGCCACGCAGTTCAGGACCGATCGGCACTTCCAGGATGCGGCCGGTGGTCTTGACGATGTCGCCTTCCGAGATGTGCTCGTACGCGCCCAGGATGACCGAACCGACCGAGTCGCGCTCGAGGTTCATTGCCAGACCGAAGGTGTTGCCGGGGAATTCCAGCATCTCGCCCTGCATCACGTCCGACAGACCGTGGATACGGCAGATACCGTCGGCGACGGAGATCACCGTGCCTTGATTGCGAACGTCAGCGGACGCTTCGAGGCCCTGGATCCGGCTCTTGATCAGTTCGCTGATTTCAGATGAATTAAGTTGCATGAGTGCTAACTCCTAATAGTTTCTTGATGCCTAGGGCAAGACGTGAGATGCCGGCGGGGCTTGCAAAGTTCGGCGACGTTCCGTTTACGCGACCAGGGCAGCGTGCATCTGCTGCAGCTTGGCGCGTACCGAAGTATCGAGCACTTCATCGCCAACGAGCACGCGCACGCCACCGATCAGGGACGGATCGACGGTGACGGTCGGGTTCAGCTTGCGGCCAAATTTCTTTTCCAGCGTCGCGACCAGCTCCGCCACCTGGGCGTCGCTCAGGGCAAACGCGCTGGCGATCTCCGCATCGGCGGCGCCCAGCTGCGTGTTCTTGAGCATCTGGAACTGCGCGCCGATCTGCGGCAGCAGGACGATGCGGCCGTTTTCAGCCAGCATCGTCAGGAAGTTGGTCGCTTCCGGCGTGACCGGCGCCTTGACCAGCGAGCTCAATGCTGCGACCAGCTCGGTGGCGGACACCTTCGGGTTGGCGGCAAACGCCTGGACATCGGCATTCGCGCCGACTTGCGCCAGTTCGGCGACCAGATCGGACCAGGCTGCCATGTTGCCGGTTTGGGCGACGCGGAACAGCGCTTCGGCGTAGGGACGGGCGACGGTTGCGAGTTCGGCCATGATTACAGCTCGGTCGACAGTTGCGTCAGCAGGGCGGCATGCGCGTCTGCGTTCACTTCGCGCTTGAGGATCTGCTCGGCGCCTTGCACTGCCAGGGCAGCGACCTGGCCGCGCAGTTCTTCGCGCACGCGCGTCACTTGCTGCTCGGCGTCGGCCTTGGCGCCGGCGACGATGCGGGCGGCTTCTTCGCTCGCGGTCTTCTTGGCGTCGTCGATGATCATCTGCGCGCGCTTTTCGGCGTCGGCGATGCGCTTCTGGCCTTCGTCACGGGCGCCGGCCAGTTCGGCCTGCACACGCTTTTCGGCGGCAGCCAGGTCGGCCTTGCCACGGTCGGCGGCGGCCAGCCCATTGGCGATCTTCTCGGCGCGCTCGTCCAGCGCTTTCATCAGCGGCGGCCACACGAATTTCATCGTGAACATCGCCAGGATGAAGAAGACCACGACCTGGGCAAACAGGGTTGCGTTAAGGTTCACGGTATTTTCCTTCTCACAAAAACGGATGCCGAACCGCGGTGGTTCGGCCCTTCAGAACGAAAGATGCTCGGTCGATTAGCTGAATGGACGTGCGAAGACGAACAGCATGGCGATACCGACGCCGATCAGGAATGCCGCGTCGATCAGACCAGCCAGCAGGAACATCTTGGTCTGCAGGGTGTTCATCAGTTCTGGCTGACGTGCAGAAGCTTCGAGGTATTTACCGCCCATGATCGCGATACCGAGGCATGCACCGATAGCGCCCAGACCGATGATCAAACCGCAAGCCAGTGCAACAAAAGAAAGGTCAGTCATGATTACTCCAAAAAGTGAATTTAAAAAACTAGATTAAAAACTACTACTTCGTTACTACTACTATTCTGTTCGATGCTTAGCTGCGCCGATCAGTGGCCTTCGTGGGCCTGACCGAGGTACACCAGCGTCAGCATCATGAAGATGAATGCCTGCAGGAAGACGATCAGGATGTGGAAGATCGCCCAAATCGAACCTGCAATCACGTGGCCGACAAAGCCGAACGCGGTCGCCATGGAGCCGAGCAAAGCAATCAAGAGGAACAACAGCTCGCCGGCGTACATATTGCCGAACAGTCGCATGCCCAGCGACACGGTTTTTGCTGCGTATTCGATCAAATTCAGAAGCAAGTTAAATGGCGCCATCCAGATGCCGAACGGTGCGGCAAACAATTCGTGGATCCAGCCGCCAAGGCCCTTGATCTTCAGGTTGTAGTAAATCATCAGAATCAGCACGCCGAGCGCAATACCCAGGCTGCCGTTCAGGTCGGCCGTCGGCACGACGCGGTGGTGCGGGAACAGGTGCTCGACGCCGAAGAAGGCGAAGGCGCTCGAGAACATGTCGACCGGCAGGAAGTCGAGCGAGTTCATCAGGGCAACCCAGACGAAGACGGTCAGTGCCAGCGGCGCGATGAAGCTGCGGTCGCCGTGGATGATGGACTTGGCCTGGTTATCGACCATTTCGAACAGGATCTCGACGGCAGCCTGGAAACGGCCCGGCACGCCCGAGGTCGCGCGGTGGGCCGCCTTCCACAGGAACAGCGAACCGACCACGCCCATCAGGATCGACCAGAAGACGGTATCCAGATTGATCACCGAGAAATCGACGACGAAGCTTTGATGCTTGTTCGACAGGTGACCCAGGTGGTGGGTGATGTACTCTGATGCGGTGGGCGCGTGCTGAGCTGCGCCTTCTACGGTTGTCGTCATATCAGTGCCTAAATAATAAAATAATGTAACTTTTCAGCGCTACGACGAACCCGGCGATCAGCGCCAGCCAGTTCAGGTCGTGGTACAGCGTGGCGGTCATCCATAACAGGGCAACCGTCAATCCGATTTTTATAAATTCCCAGATGAAAAACGTTGCGGGATTCGCCCCGCCCGCTTTTTGCGCGCTGGCGAAGAGCCGCACCGCCATAATGCCGTTGGGCACGACACAGCAGATTCCGCCGAGTACCGCCGAAAACATCGCAGACCATCCCCCCAACAGTGCGGCGAGGACGCCAACGACTGCTGTCGCGATCAATTGCAGGGAGACCAGGCGCAACATTTTTATTCTTCTGCCTTGGTCATTGGAACCGAGTTACGGTGTGGTAATTACATGAATCAGCGGGATTATAAGTTCGTTCGTCTCTCTGAGTCAAACGATTCCAGCTGTGTCCGGCATTTTGGCGGAGCTGCGAAATGCCCTATAAATCTTGTGCGAAACGCCGGTTTTCGCCGTAGTTCGCAGCAGGAAATACAGACGCGGGAGGAGGCAGGCGATTGTGAATTTTGACGATGTAAAGTGTTGTAATGTTGCATCGTCGGAAACGCCCCGGATGGCGCGGCGTCGTGTCCAAGGCAGCAAGGGCGCACTCTTTTAGTGCGTTCTCGCCTGCCCGAGCGTGAGCCTGCGTTATTCACCTCTTATTCACAATCCATGCGCCTGCTGCGCACAGGCTTGTGTACAGGCTTATCCACAGAGAGGGCGGTGCGGCGTCCCTTATGGTGGGCTATGCCCACGCGCTGCGCCCCCACACGGCAAAACCGCGCTCATGGGTAGTGGCGCCAAGCCGGGGATCGGTTATCCCACTTTCTCCACCGCTTATCCGGCGCTTGCCCCACCCTTATCGACAGCCTTATCCACAGGCACTAGGCACGCAGTCGCGCCAACAGCCCTTCGAGGATATCGAGGTCGGCAAAATCGATGACCATCTGTCCCCTGCCCTTCGGCCCCATTTTGAACACGACTGGCGTCGCCAGCTTGTCCGACAGCTCTTCCTCCAGGCGCACGATGTCGCCCGACTTTTCCTTCAAACGCGGCTGTGTGGCCGAGCTCGCCTGCTCGTCCAGCGCGCGCGCCACCAGCTTCTCGGTCTCGCGCACCGACAACCGCTTCGACACCACGTGGCTGGCCAGGGCAATCTGACTCGCGTTGTCAACGGACAACAGCGCACGGGCATGGCCCATGTCGATGTCGCCGGCCATCAGCATGGTCTGCACCGGTTGCGCCAGGTTCACCAGGCGCAGCAGGTTCGACACCGCGCTGCGCGAGCGGCCGACGGCCGTGGCCGCCTGTTCGTGCGTAAAATCGAAATCCGAGATCAGGCGCGCGATGCCTTGCGCTTCTTCCAGCGGATTCAAGTCTTCGCGCTGGATGTTCTCGATCAGGGCCATGGCGGCGGCGGCCTGGTCGTCGACGTCGCGCACCAGCACCGGGATATCTTCCAGGCCCGCCAGCTGGGCGGCGCGGAAGCGGCGCTCGCCGGCGATGATTTCGTAGCGCCCGCCCTCGACCGGGCGCACCAGCACCGGCTGCATGATGCCCTGGGTTTTGATGGAGGCCGCCAGTTCGTTCAGCGCGCCCTCGTCCATGCGGGTGCGCGGCTGGTATTTACCGGCCTGCAGCTGGGACAGCGCCAGCGAGGACGGCGCGCCCGCGCTCGCCGGCGCATCCAGCATGTCCCCGCCCAGTAATGCATCCAGGCCGCGGCCGAGGCCCTTGAGTTTTTTCGTCGCCATGTGTGGATAACTCTCTCTGATCACATTGTCTTGATGCGTTCGACCATTTCGGCCCCGAACGCGATATACGCCTGGGCGCCCTTCGAGGACGGGTCGAAGGTCACCCCCGGCACGCCATACGACGGCGCCTCCGCCAGCCGGACGTTGCGCGGGATGATCGTTTTAAATACCTTGCCGCCGAAATGCTGCTCGAGCTGGGCCGACACCTGCTGCGACAAGGTCATGCGCGGATCGAACATCACGCGCAGCAGGCCGATGATCTTCAAATCCGTGTTCAGGTTGGCGTGCACCTTCTTGATCGTATTCACCAGGTCGGACAAGCCCTCGAGCGCGTAGTACTCGCACTGCATCGGGATGATGACGCCGTGCGCGGCGCACAGGCCGTTCAGGGTCAGCATCGACAGGGCCGGCGGACAGTCGACCAGGATAAAGTCGTAGTCGGCGTCGACCTTGGCCAGCGCGTGCTTCAGCCTGCGCTCGCGGTTGTCGAGTTCCACCATCTCGACTTCGGCGCCGGCCAGCTCGCGGTTCGCGGGCAGCACGTCGAAGCGCCCCGCTTCCGAACGCTGGCGCGCTTCGCTCACGTCCGCCTCGCCCAGCAGCACCTGGTAGGTCGACGCCTTCAGGGACGCCTTGTTGATGCCGGCGCCCATGGTCGCATTGCCCTGCGGGTCGAGGTCGACCAGCAGCACGCGCTGGTCCAGCTTGGCCAGTCCGGCAGCCAGGTTGACGCTGGTGGTCGTCTTGCCGACGCCGCCCTTTTGGTTTGCAACACAAAATATCTTTGCCATCTATTCTTTCCGGACGCGCCAATTCAGAGCATACCGTTTAGCCTCAATAAACCGTTATGTTGATTTATATTAACCAAACGGTATAAACGATTTATATTGTTAGCTAATTTGTTCTGCTTTTTCGATGAAAACCAGGTGGCGCTCCGCTTCCAGTTTCGCCACTTTTATAGGCCGCAATTCCTTCACTTTCCACTCGCCTGGCAGCCGTTCCTGCTCCTCCGGCGGCGCCGTCCCTTTTAACGCAATGAATTGCCCGCCCTCGGCCAGCAGGTGGCCGGACCAGTTGACGAAATCGGAGAGGTCGGCAAACGCGCGCGAGGTGATGACGTCGAAGGGGCCCGCTTTCAGGTCTTGCACCTTCATCGTGTACACCGTGACGTTTTTTAATCCGAGCTCCGCCTTCACCTGGGTGAGGAAGGCGGTTTTCTTGTGCACCGTGTCGATCAGGGACACTTGCATATCCGGCCGGGCAATGGCCAGCACGATGCCCGGCAAACCGCCCCCCGCCCCCACATCAAGCACGTTTTTCGCGTCCTTGAACGCCGGCACGGCCGCCAGCGAGTCCAGCACATGGTGCGTGACCATCTGCAGCGGGTCGCGCAGCGAGGTCAGGTTATAAACGCCGTTCCACTTGTTCATCAAGGCCAGGTAGTCCATCAGCTGCTCGCGCTGGGCCGCCCACAGGGGCAGGTCCATCTCGTCGATGCCGTCGCTGAGGATCCCCATCAGTTTTTCGCGGTCGAAAAATCCCTTCACTGTGCTGCCTCCTCGTTGATGCTGCCCGCCGCAGCCGTAAATCCCTTGGCGCCGCGCTTTTTCAGGTGCACCAGCAGCAGGGAAATGGCCGCCGGGGTCACGCCCGAGATGCGCGAAGCCTGGCCCAGGGTCTCCGGACGCTGTTTATCGAGCTTCTGACGCACTTCGAAGGACAGCGCCGTGATGTCCAGATAGTCCAGGTTGTCGGGCAATTTCAGGTTTTCGTAATGGTCGTGACGCTCGACTTCCTTCGCCTGGCGGTCGATGTAGCCCGCGTATTTCAGCTGGATTTCGACCTGCTCTTTCACGGCCGGATCGTCCACGCCAGGGCCTGCCAGCGCCTGGCCTTCGATGCCCGTCAGCGTCATCAATGTCTGGTACTCGACACCCGGACGGCGCAGCAAATCGGCCAGGTTGTACTCGCGTTCGAGGGCCTGGCCGACCACGCGTTCGGACTCGGCAGCGGCGAGGATGCGCGGATTGACCCAGGTCGAACGCAGCCGTTCCAGCTCGCGCGCAACCGCTTCGCGCTTGGTTTCGAACGCCGCCCACTGGGCATCGCCGACGACGCCGAGCTTGCGGCCCATTTCCGTCAGGCGCATATCGGCGTTGTCTTCACGCAGCGACAGGCGGTATTCGGCGCGGCTGGTGAACATGCGGTAGGGTTCGGCCACGCCCTGGGTGGTCAAATCGTCGACCAGCACGCCCAGATAGGCGTCCGAACGGCCCGGGGTCCAGGCCTCTTGTCCCTTGGTTTGCAGGGCCGCATTCATGCCTGCGAGCAGGCCCTGGGCCGCCGCTTCCTCGTAACCGGTGGTGCCATTGATCTGGCCGGCGAAGAACAAGCCTTTGATGGCCTTCGTTTCCAGCGATGCTTTGAGGCCGCGCGGGTCGTAATAATCGTATTCGATGGCGTAGCCGGGACGCAAAATGAAGGCATTCTCCATGCCTTTCATCGAGCGTACCAGGGCGATCTGCACGTCGAACGGCAGGCTCGTCGAGATCCCGTTCGGGTAGATTTCGTGCGTGGTCAGCCCTTCCGGCTCGAGGAAGATCTGGTGCGAGTCCTTCGAGGCGAAGCGGTGGATCTTGTCTTCGATCGACGGGCAATAGCGCGGCCCGACGCCTTCGATGACGCCGGTGTACATCGGGCTGCGGTCGAGGCCGCTGCGGATGATGTCATGGGTCTGGGCATTCGTGTGGGTGACCCAGCACGGCACCTGGCGCGGGTGCATGGCGGTCGTGCCCATATACGAGAACACCGGCACCGGATCGAGGTCGCCCGGCTGTTCCGCGAGCACGGAAAAGTCGATGCTGCGGCCGTCGATGCGCGGCGGCGTCCCCGTTTTCAGGCGCCCCTGCGGCAGTTTCAGCTCCTTCAACCGGGCCGACAGCGACACCGCCGCCGGATCGCCGGCGCGGCCGGCCGTGTAGTTCTGCAGGCCGACGTGGATTTTCCCGTCCAGGAAAGTACCGGCGGTCAGCACCACGGCGCGCGCGCGGAATTGCAGGCCGATCTGGGTGACGGCGCCGACCACGCGGTCGCCCTCGACCATCAGGTCGTCGACGGCCTGCTGGAACAGCCACAAATTCGGCTGGTTTTCGATGCGCGAACGGATCGCCGCCTTGTACAGGATGCGGTCGGCCTGGGCGCGGGTGGCGCGCACGGCCGGACCCTTGGACGAGTTCAGGATCCGGAACTGGATGCCGGACTCGTCCGTGGCGATCGCCATCGCGCCGCCGAGGGCGTCGACTTCTTTGACCAGGTGGCCCTTGCCGATGCCGCCGATCGACGGATTGCAGGACATCTGGCCCAGGGTTTCGATGTTGTGGGTGAGGAGCAGCGTCTTCTGCCCCATGCGTGCGGACGCGAGTGCGGCCTCGGTACCGGCATGGCCGCCACCGACGACGATCACGTCAAATTCAGTTGGAAATAGCATGATGGAGGTGTGAGGCGAGGAGTCTAATTCGCGATTATAGGATCTTTTATCGTCTCCAACTCAGCGACGCTGAAAAACGCGGCGTTTTTGTTTCACGTGGAACACAGCGTCAAGGGCCGCGCTGCTGTGTTTCACGTGGAACAATCCGAAAAAAAAGCCGGAGGGCGTCAACCCGTCCGGCTTGGTTCCACGTGAAACAATTTACGATGCCAGGCGTAGCACGGCATCGAAGGCCGTCTTGACGATCAGGGTCGACACCACGACCAGGAACAGTTTGCGCACAAAGGCACTGCCGTGCTTGATCGCGAGGCGGGTGCCAGCCAGCGAGCCGCCGACCTGGCACACGGCCATCAGCAAGCCGAGCTGCCACAGCAGATGACCACTGTAGCCGAACCACATCAGCGCCGACAGGTTGCAGGCGACATTCACGATTTTCGCCGCTGCCGAGGCGCTGAGGAAATCGAAGCCGAAAAAGCGCACGAACAGGAAGATCAAAAAGCTGCCGGTGCCTGGGCCAAAGAAGCCATCATAAAAGCCGATGGCGGCGCCTATGCCGACCGCCCACCAGCGTTCGGCCATCCCGCTATGCACAGGCGCATGGATCGCCCCCAGGTCTTTCTTGCGGAAGGTATAGATGGCGACCGCCAATAAAATAAACGGCAGCAGCGTGCGCACGAAATCGCCGGACACCCGCGTCACGGTCCAGGCGCCGACGAAGGACAGGACAAAGGCGGCGACCGCCGCCGGCGCCGCCGCGCTCCAGGCGACGCGCACCCGGCGCGCGTAGTTCACGGCCGCCGCACCGGTGCCGCAAATACTGGCCAGCTTGTTCGTGCCGAGCAGGGTCGCCGCCGCTTCTTTCGGGAGGAAGGAAAAAATTGCCGGCACCTGGATCAGGCCGCCACCGCCGACCACGGCATCCACCAGGCCGGCGAGAAAGGCCGCGCCACCCAACCATACAAGATCCATCATCGACTGCTTTCGCGTTTACATTGAAGAGGCAAAATTGT
>Ga0213836_101881_pt1 | contig 11120 bp, 9 predicted proteins | sample SWPATP03_FD_160578 | JGI IMG/M metagenome (GOLD analysis project Ga0213836, IMG submission 160578) | Coastal seawater microbial communities from Marineland, Florida, United States - SWPA TP0 #3 | ecosystem: Environmental > Aquatic > Marine > Coastal | place: USA: Florida | collected 2016-08-05
ATCTCCACCCGGCTGTCGGGATCATGGGTGCCATTTCGGCGATCGTGTTCCTCGTGGAAGGCCCGCTCAATCACCATTGCGGCATCGCCGTTGGCATCAGGAGCCCCATCCAGGTGCACACGCAGGTCCCAGGCCTGGCCCGGGTAGCGGGCGTCAACAAAGTAGGTGACGTTCGCGGCAACACCAGCACCGTCGAAACGCTCAACGAACTTGCTGGCTTTGGCCGTCAAATCCTCCACTGCGCGCGCAGCCGAACCGGCGTCGAAGCTTCGGGTGTCGTTGTGCAGCGGCGAGAGGAACTCGGTAGCGATCGGCGCGCGGTGGGCGCCGTAGGCTGCCAGGACGCCGGCTGTGGCCGGGATCAGGACGGTGTCGGCTTCGAGGAGCACCCCGATAATCGCTGCCACCATGGCACCGGCGCCACCACCGGCAACGATCAGTGCGCCACGCGGGTCAACACCCTGTTCAAGGGCAGCCTGGCGAATCGCGGTGGCCATGTGGTGGGCCGAGACATCCAGGATGGCTTGGGCGGCCTGCAGGGTGTCCATGTTAAGGGGCCCGGCGATCCTTGTATCAATTGCCCTAACAGCGGCTTCGCGGTCGAGGGTGAACCCGCCCTCGAAGCCATCCGCGTCAAGGTAGCCCAGCGCCACGCAGGCGTCGGTCACCGTGGGTTCCTCGCCGCCGCGTCCGTACGCGGCCGGTCCGGGTGTGCTCCGGGCGCTCTGCGGACCCACACGAAGCAAGCCGCCGCCGTCAATCCATGCGATGCTGCCGCCGCCTGCGCCGATGCTGGAGACGGCAACCGACGAGAGGCCGGTCAGGTGGCCAACGAACTGTTCGCCGAGCCATGCCTCCCGAGTGTGGCGGACCACGCCCGACTCAACCAGTGATACGTCAAAGGTGGTCCCGCCCATGTCGCACACAACCACCGTGTCCCGATCCGGTGCGGCCGCGGCGCCGACCAGCGGCGCCATTGACGGGCCGGAGTTCAGCAGAAGGACCGGACGGTCCAGGACGTCCGCGACGTCGAGGACGGCACCTTCGGAAGTAACCACCAGCAGGTCTCCGGCGAAGCCGTACTCCTGCAGATCCGAGCGCAGCTTGCCCAAGTGGTCGGCCATCAAGGGCTTCAGGGACGCATCGATCGAAGCGGCCGAAGAACGTCGGTATTCACGGATGGTCGGGTTGGCTTCATTGGAGAGCGTGTACGGAACGCCAGGCAGGATTTCCTTGATAAGTTCCGCGATCCGGCGCTCATGCACATCGTTGATGATTGACCACAGGCATGAGACTGCAACAGCCTCGATTCCCTGATCTTTGAAGGAACGGAGAATGTCGCGCACCTGGTCTTCATCCAACGGGACCAGCACGTCTCCTTCTGCCGAGACGCGCTCCCGGATCTCGAAGGTCAGGTGCCGTGGAATGTACGGCGGCGGATAGGCTGCCTTGGAGTCGAAGGCGTCGCGGCGTCCGCCTTCACGAAGCAGCAAGGTGTCGGCGAAGCCTTCTGTGGTCAGCAGCGCTGTTTTGGCGACCTTGCCGGTCAGCACTGCATTGGTGGCGTGGGTGGTGCCGTAGACGATCACGTCTGCGTGGCGCAGCACGTCGTCGCCGCTCCAGCCTACGGATTCGGCAGCACGCCGGACCGAGGCCTCAAAACCTGTAAAGACGCGGTCGTAGGTCGTCAGTGCCTTACCGACTGCCATGTCGCCGGAATTGGATCCGACAACGACGTCCGTGAACGTACCGCCGGTGTCGACGGCGATACGGTACCTCGCCGGGCCGCCCGGATGTGTCTTGATTTCAGTCATAGGTCTTCATGTACTTTCGTAGAACTTGTAGGGTGATGCCTCCGCGATGCGGGGGTTAGAGCTGGGGTTTGCCTACCCGGTTGCAAAGGAGGCCGACTTTTTCGATGTCAATCTCCACGGTGTCTCCGGGTTCCAGCCAGACCGGCGGGTTCCGCTTCGCACCGATGCCCTGGGGAGTTCCGGTGGCGATGATGTCTCCCGGTTCGAGCGTGAGGAAGCTCGACAGGTAGGAGACGACCCGGGCGATCGGGAAAATCTGGTGCCGCGTGTTGGACCGCTGCACCTCAATGCCGTTAACCCGCGTCACCAGTTCGAGCGTTTGCGGGTTTCCCACTTCGTCCAGAGTGACCAGCGCCGGGCCCCAGGGGGTAGAGCCGTCAACGGCCTTGCCGGCAAGCCACTGGGTTCCGCGATACTGCAGGTCGCGGGCCGTGACGTCGTTCAACGGTGCCAGGGCCGCGACGTACTCGAGTGCCTCGTCCTCCGGGACCTGGCTTGCCCTGCGGCCGATGACCACTGCCAGTTCACCCTCGAAGTCGAGGTTTTCGCTGACCCGGGCACCACCGATTTCGTCCTCGGGACCGACCATGGTGGAAGCGAACTTCGCGAAGACATCCGGGTATTCGGGGAAAGCCCGGCCGGTCTCGGCCACGTGGTCCTTGTAGTTGAGGCCCACGCAGAGCACCTTCGCAGGGTCGGTGACAGGTGTGGTCAGTTTTACTTCCGTCCGGGCGCCCACGCGGGCCTCCGGATCCTGAAGCGCCAATGTGGCTGCCTCTGCCGAGATCGCTGCGAGCCGGTTGCCGTAGAGCTCCAGGAATTCCCGCACGGAAGAAACGGCGCCATGTGCTGCCTCGTTCGAGCCTTGCAGGAGAAGCTCCAGGTCGTACACGTCGTCCTCAATCAGGACACCGCCCCGGGTACCGGAATCGTGTTCGTAGGAGATGAGTTTCAAGGACCTAGTTCCCCTCTTGCGTTGCAGCTACGGCGAGCACAGCGTCAGCGAGTCGATCCGCGATGTCCGCTGCGACCTTCTCGTCCATCGGCGTTGACAAAGAAAGCAGATTGGCCGGGGAGCCGAGCAAGCCCCGCTCGTAGGATGCCCACCACAAGCGGTGCTGGGTCTCCTCCCCCACTTTTTCCGCTCCGGCGGGAACGGCCCGCAGCAAGGAGCCCCGGCCACGGATCTCCCAGCCGGCGTCCGCAACCCTGGAGTTCACAGCCTGTCGGGTAGCTTCTCCCAGCTGGTTCAGTCGCTGGACCTCCTCGGCGGGATACAAACGCAATGCCGCCGCGCCGGCTGCCATGCTGACTGGATTGCCGGAAAAGGTGCCACCGTGAGGCAGGCTGCCGGGGCGGGTCGGGTCCACCTCCGCCATGAGTTCGGCCTTGCCTACCACTGCGCCGACCGGAAATCCACCGCCAATCAGCTTGCCCGTCGTCAGCAGGTCGGGCGAGACGCCGTATTCTCCGCTCATGCCGCTGTACCCAAGCCGCAGGCTGATGACTTCGTCGATGATCAGGACGATGCCATAGCGCGTCGCGAGTTCACGGGCCGCCCGCACGAAGTCCTCGGAGATGCTCAGCAAGCCGGCACGGTTCGGCAGCAGGTCGAGAATGATTGCCGCGTACCCGTCGGGAGCGGCTTCAACCGCCTGGCGCAGGAACTCGACGTCGTTCAGCGGCACCGCTGTGACGTCGTCGATCACGCCCCGAGGCACTCCTCGGGTATACGCCGGGCCGCCCGGAACCAGGGCTACTTCCGACGTTCCGTGGTAGCCGCCCTTGGTGACGATGACCCGCTCGCGACCCGTGCTTGCCCGGGCAATACGGATCGCCGCCATAACCGCTTCGGTGCCGGAGTTCGCGAATCGCACCTGGTCCAGGTCCGGCAGGCGGGACAGCAGCAGTTCAGCCAGTTCCCACTCGTAAAGGTTGGGAATGCCCCAACTGGCCCCCGCGCTAAGGGCCTTTGTAGCTGCCGCGGTGATCTCGGGGTGCGCGTTCCCGTGGATCAGTGATGTGAAGTTGTTGTTCGCATCGATGAGTTCGTGGCCGCGGTCATCCCATACGTGGTAGCCCTCACCGCGGATCGCGTAGGGACTCGGCGCGCCCGTGTAATAGGTTGACCGCCCGTAGCCTCCCGGCAATAAAGGAAAGCCGCGTGGCCCCCTGCGCAGGTGGGGATCTTCTGCCAGTTCGCGCTCAGCGACCTGCTCCATTTGATTACTCGTTCCCACTAGGTGCTTCTCCACTCTTTGTCAGTTCACAAGATCGATCAGCGGCTGTCCGGTAAGTGCCAGCCGTACGCGCTCCACCGCGCCGTCCTGCAGCGCACCAGTCGACCGATTCGAACGCCAGGCGATGTGCGGGGTGAGGATGGCGTTAGGCGCCGATCGAAGCGGGTGCTCCGCAGCGAGCGGCTCCTGAGCGAAAGTGTCGATGCCGGCGCCCGCGATATGCCCGGACGTCAGGGCCTCCGCGAGGGCCGCTTCATCGACCAGCCCACCGCGCGAGACGTTGACTACCACGGCTCCCTTGCGCATCTTTGCCAGCACCTCTCCGGAGATTAGGTTGGCTGTTTCGGCACTCAGCGGAAGGTGCAGCGAAACGACGTCGGAGTTCTCAAGAATGTCGGCAAGGTCGGTAAGCTCCACAAAGCTTTCCGTGACAAACGGATCGTAGGCCCGTACGCGGGCCCCGACAGCCTGGTACATCCGAGCAACATGCTGCCCGATGCGTCCCATTCCGAGGACGCCCACCTCAAGCTGGGAGAGCACAGGGGTGTCGTAGCCGATTGTCCCGGCCCAGCCGAGGCCCCGAATTGCGGCGTCTCCCGAGGGCAGTCGCCTGGCCAGCGCAAGGCCCATGGCGAACGCGTGCGAGGCCACCTCCTCCGACGCCGTTCCCGGGACGATGGACACGGGAATTCCTGCGTCCGTGGCGGCGGCAACATCGATGTTGTCGTAGCCGATGCCGTACCGGATCACGGCCCGGCACTTGCCCATCCTCGGGAAGTCCGCGGCGGTCAGGCGCGCATAGGGAGTGATCATGACAATATCGGCGTCCTGAAGCCCTTCGCGGAACGCCTCGGTGTCTGCCGCCGGGTTGAGTGTGTAACCGAATTCCTCTGCAAGCGCGTGCTCGCGGTCCAAGTTCGGGAAGTGGTGAGGGGCCACAAGAATGGTTCCCTGGGCATCGCGGGTCATAGTCTCTCGTCCTGTTCGTGTCATACCCTTGGTCGCTGCCGAACACTCCTTTGTGACGGGTGCCGGTGTCGGGTGATTTCAAGTACAACGCGATATCAGGAGGCCTATCCGTACCAGATCGAGACACACGGTGGGACTGCTGTGCCACCGCTTCTCAGAAGTCCAAAGACAGCACAAAGTGCCGGCCCCTTGGGGACCGACACTGTGCAATGGGGCTCAGGGTTAGAGGTCGAACCCCCGGCTGCGGAAGTAGTCCATCCGCCGGTAGAGCGTCGAGCGGCCAATTTGGAGCGTCTCAGCGGCCAGGCTGCGGTTGCCATTGGCTTCCTGGAGCGCGGTTCGAAGTTCGCTGAGCTCAGCATCCTCAAGCCGTGAGAGCCGGCCCTTGGTCAAAACCCTGTGGAAGCCTTGGGGAAGGTCATCGACCGTCACCTCGGCACCTTCGGCCCGCTCCACCGCGTTGGACACTACTGCCCGCAGCTGGTCGATGTTCCTCGGCCAATCCGTATTCGTCAGCGTCGTGATGAGCCGGCGTGACAGCTTCCGATCGCCCAGTTCCGCCGCTATGGCATTCGCGATCTGTGGGATGTCTTCCCGCCTGTTTCGCAAGGGAGCGACCGAGATCTCCAGGACATCGAATACCTCTGAGAGGAGCAACGTCGCATCTGTGGGTCGCGTAATGGTGAAGGTAAGGCTGGTGGTCGAGTTGCCCCTCAGGTTCCGCGCAATCTCACTTGCCTCGTTCTGTGAAAGCTCATCAGCGTGTTCGATGATCAATGTGGACGGCAGTTCGGTAGCAACGCGGTGAAGAACGTCCCTGAGCTGCGGATTTCGCAGCGCGCCCGTCCGGGCATCCACCACCATGTGCTCCCCACGCAAGGAGGCGATCGCGCTGGCGAGGCGCCGTTTCCCGCTGCCGAGCTCTCCAATCAACACCACCGAGCGTCGTTGCTCGACAGCCTTTCGGGCAAGGTTGAGGCCGCGCTTGAATTCAGTGCTTGTTCCATCGAGGTGCGTCATCAAGCGGTCAGCGGTCTCTTGGACGGGGGTTTCCGGTTGGTGCTGTGCGCTCCGTATGTCAACCACATTGCCCTTGGACGGCGCATGCGGACGGACCACAACAATCGCACCTACGTTCGAGGCGGAAAGGATCACTGGCGAGACCTCCAGGGTTGCCTGCCCCGGCCCTTGAAGCGTCACCTCACAGTTCATGTCACGGCCGGACGACATTACGGCTTTTGCGTATCCGGAGATAATGGAGAAGTCACTGTCCTCAAGCGAGGCGGTGGCGGAGGCGTTCAGCAGGGAGTTCTTACCGTCCAGCGCAATCACAGCGCGGTTGCCTCTACGCCGGGAGATCCTCAAGTACTCGCTGAGCAGCGCCCGCTCCTTAGAGGAAGTTCGTACCTCGATGTCCCGCTCGATCCGCGAGGCAACGCCCTCAAGCATCAGCAGCGTTGAGGACGGTTCAACGGTGGACACGCGATTGGCCGGCAGCGTCATGCCAATGACAGCACGAATGCGATTATGGAACGGGTCCCGGACCAGCGAAGCAAAACACCAATTCCCACGCATGTCCTCGCGGAAGTGCTCCTCAGGGGCAAGCCAGACGCCGCGCCCTTCTTCAAGTGCCAGTCCTTCCCCGTTGCTGCCACAGCTCTCTTCCAGCAGCGAATACCCGGCAGGAAAACCGTCATCACGGAGGAAGTCCGCCTTCACGAGGACTCCGTTCGGAGCCGTCAGGCTTACGTATCCACCCATATCAGCTGCCACCTCGTCCAGCTTCTGCAGGTGCGGCGCGGCGGCGAGGATCGTGTATTCGTCCACGCGCCCCTCGTCGAATATTCCGCGATCGGCTACGGCGTCGACTCCGGCAGCCCGGCTCCGATACCAAGAGCGGGCGACAATCGGCCGAATTCCCGTGAGATCAGCATGTGGTTGCATCAGAAACAACTCACGAACGCGATCAGTCTGACGGAATGACCCTTGCGGCCAAGGGGAAAGTACTTCAGCTGAGGCCATGACGGGCACGTCCTTGTTCTTCTTGAGATGGAGAGAGTGCTGTTTGCTTGGAGGGGTACTACGAGGCCGCGGCGGCCCCACCGCCTTTGGGGCGGACCTTATTCGCCCGCCATGCTCTGGCCTTGGGCCGGAAGGCCATTTGCGCGCTCCACGTTTCGTCCTGCGACGCGTTAGCCTCCTGCGCCCTGGCACGGATATACGCAGCGACCATGCCCGAAAGGCCACTGCCTAGAATGATGTCGCTCCGGCTGGCCCCCACGCCTGAAATTTCGGTGACCATGCTCTGCTCTTCTCGTTCAGACTTGTCTGGTAAGGCGCTGGCAGGTGTGCCGTGTGCCACTTCCAGCTTAGCTAACTAATGGTCGTTAGGGAAGCGTTTTCAGCTCACAACCGAGCCAAGCTCCTCACCGGCTCACCGTTTCTTGTAGCCTGACAAGCGATAGGGAGAGCGTCCCGTGTTCGCGATCCACCCATTTCACATCATCGGAGTTTCATGAGCGATACGTCATATGCGGACGCACTCGAAGCCTTTATCCACCGCATGGGCGAGTGGAACTGGTCCGGGCAGAGTGCCTCCCGTCGGCGTATTCTCGAGGCCTTTCTCGAACTGGCAATTGCCAATGGCTTCAACTCCGTCTCAATGCGCACCATCGCGAACGCGGTCAACATCAAGCCCCCTAGCCTCTACTCCCATTTCCCGGCAGGTCGGGACGAGATCGTCGCGGAATCGCTGCGCTGGCACTTTCACCGCTTCGCGATGGATTTGATCGATGCCGTGACCCCGGCAACGTCCGCGGATGAGTTCTGGAACGCCCTGGTCAAACTTCACTTCACTCGGCAAGTCCGACTCCCGCAGAGCAACCTTTGGGATCTTCTGGTGGCAACCGACAAGATGGTGGGTTTCCTTCCGGGCGAGTTGCGTGCGCAGGTCGATGACTGGGTCAGCCTCTATGAGCACATGTACGTCGCGGCCGCACTTGATATGGGCTATCCGAACGCTGAGGAGCGCGTCAAAGTTGTCATGACGCTCCTCGAAGGCGCGACACGCTGGGCGTCGACAGAATGTGACGACCAAGAGCTGGAGGCACTGGCAGATCGCGCGGTCATGATTTCGCGGACCGTGCTCAATATGGACTTCTGACGTCCGGCTCGTCGATTCCAAGAACATGTTGAGTCCGCTGCCAACCGGAACCGGTGCCCCAAGCGCCCGGTGTTCATCTCAGCATCTTGAGATGGAGGCGCGACTGCGACTGATCAATATCAATGCCTTCGAACAAGGACGCCGTCCGATTTGAGAAATGTCTGGGTTTGGGACTGCTCGTCCACGATCCACAGGACTCCCCCACTCCCCGACACTTCTTCCACCCGACCTTGGGCAATGATTCTTGCCTGCCTCACAATGTTCACCGGTTCGCCTTCCTGCAACTCGCGCCAATCGGATAGGGCGGCATGCTTTCTGCGTTCCTGGATAGTTTCTCGAGCCTTCATTGCTTCACCTTTACTTGTGTGGACGAGCCGATAGGGTACAAGCTGATGGATCCTTGACGGGGAGGCCATCCGGAGTCGAGCCGTCAACGCCCTGGGCTTCCGATTCGACAGTTGAGCACTGCAATGAGCTCAAATTCCCGGTGGAACATACCCGCCTCTCGCCAGCCGGCGTGGAAGAAACACGGTTTGGTGTGCAGAACGAGTTCGTTCTGCCCCGTGTTCCAAGCATGTATCTCCTGTCGCCCGGCAAACCGTCTCATGTTGACACACCCTCCGCTTCCGGCCGCGGGCGGGAAATCACACGGAGCCAACGCCGCCAGAGGCGCGGCGCTCCCGGCTGGCCATCGAGGAGTAGGCAGTGTCCTCTAGGAACGCCTCGGACCAAGTGCTCCACCTGTTGACCATCCGGCGTACTGCTTCCGTCACTCCGTCAGCCTTACTCGAGCTGAGACTTTGCATCGGGTCGCTCAGGATTCTGGCGGCCCAGCAGCCCGTATACATCGGGCCGCTTGGAGCGCAGGATGAGGGCGTACGCGATGCCGCCGAAGAACAAGGCGAAGGTAAAGGTCATAAAAATGGCCGTCAGCAATGCGGATCCAGCGATGAGGTCGGAATAGTTAGTAATCGCCAGATACGTGATGCCGCCAAGGCACATTGAGCTAATGAGCGGTGCGACGAGGGTCTGCCAGATCGGTTCCGGCTCCGAACGACGGCGTCTCAGGAAGTAGATGAACACCGCGAGGCTCGCTATGAACATCAGTAGCAAGACCGCGAAGCTGCCGCTGCCGCTCGCGATCGGGTAGAGGTTGTCTGGCGAGACCCCAAGGATCGAGAAAGTCACCGTCGCAACACCCCAGATCACACCGATCAACAGCGCCGACACATACGGGGACTGATGGCGAAGATGCACACGTCCGAGGACGGACGGCAATACACGGTCGGTCGCCAGCGAGAAGCTGTACCGGGCAGCGATATTTTGGACTGACAGCATCGACGCCAGAATCGACGTGATCAAAAGGATTGTGGCCACATCCCCGAAGATCCTGCCGATCAACGCGGTAGCTGCGTCATTGAACAAATTGACGGTGTTCTGCTCCGCGGCCGCCTGGGCGTTGTCCGCTCCCAGAAAAGCGATGTAGGCCCAGGCCGCAACGGCGTAGAACAGGCCGATACCGATCACGGCAAGATAGGTAGCCCGCGGGATCGTCTTCTCGGGATCCTTGACCTCCTCACGGTAAATCACAGTGGCTTCGAACCCAAAGAAGTTCCCAACGGCGAACAGCAGCGCCAGCCCCAGCCCGGCATCGGTAAGCCAGGGCATCGAGAAGCCGATGCCGTGCTGAACATTGCCTCCGATGGAAGCAAATGAAACGATGTCGAAAACGACAACCATGCTGACTTCAAGAAGCATCACGGTCGTAAGCACTTTGGCCGAGAGATCGATCCGGTTGTAGGCCAGCGTTGTCGTCACGGCAATGATGCCAAGGGCATACCAGTACCAAGGGATGTCCGGCCCGTTCACAGTCTTAACAACAAGGCCCTGCAGCGTCACCGCGAACAACGGAGGCGCGAAGAACCCGATGAACGTATAGCCGAAGAGTGCGAGGAAGGCTCCGCCCAGACCGGCCGGCTTGCCGAGGCCAGCTGTCACGAAGGAGTAAAAACCGCCAGGGTTCTCGACAGTGCGGCTCATCTTCACGAATCCCACGCAGAAAATGAGCAGCATCAGAGTGAGCAAAATGTAAATACCGGGAGCGGTGCGACCGCTGAACATCAGCAGCACCGGGACGAAACCAGCAACGGTCGTCAGAGGCGAGGAGAACGCGAGCACGCTCATCACAAGCTCACCCACCCCCATATTGCCGCTGAGGCGGTTTTGCGGGGCAGGATGCGGCATCCTAGTCGCGCCATCTGTTGTTCTAGCCATATGATCCAGGTCCCGAGAATCATGCGTCGCAAATGACGTCGCCGGGGTCGGCTTTAGCACGATTCATCTTTTGAGAACAGTCTCGCCCCGGATCCACCGACCTGTCGATGGCTACGACGGCGACATCCCACCGCGGGACGATGCCGTTGATCTCATGGACAAAATTGACCGATCATCGGACACCGCCGTTTCGTCGAACCCGCCGAATATGCGCCACAAGGGCGTTTCAGCACCCAACAACCACAGCGACCAGAAGCTATGACGTCATGCCTTGGCTTCCAGAGCCGTCTATGAACCATCAGACGCATCTTCGCCGCATGCTCTGGCACTAAAGAAACGGACTTAAAGAACGCCTCATCGTTCACGAATCAGAAGACTTCAAGGCCTTCATCGAACGCCCAGACACTGAGTACCCTGCACGCCGCAAATAATCTGTTGTTCCCGAGTCCGCGCGTCAGTTGCCCGCTGCCTTCCGGTTACAGAAGTTGGTGCGCCGCCGAGGTACCCGTCAATCCAGAGCTGCAGCACCATGAGCGTCCACGCTGTGCGCCTGTTGCCCTCAACGAGGAGATAAAAGCGGGCCGCCGTTTCCAGCAACGTGGCGGCTTTCAACGCCAACTGCCAACCCGGTACTAGTCGGGGGGGCGGCCCGGCGCAAAC
>Ga0213836_101890_pt1 | contig 11080 bp, 4 predicted proteins | sample SWPATP03_FD_160578 | JGI IMG/M metagenome (GOLD analysis project Ga0213836, IMG submission 160578) | Coastal seawater microbial communities from Marineland, Florida, United States - SWPA TP0 #3 | ecosystem: Environmental > Aquatic > Marine > Coastal | place: USA: Florida | collected 2016-08-05
AACTGGGCATCGGCCTGAAGGCCATCGGTGGCCAGTTCGACCTGCATGCCGTGGCCCTGCAGGGTACGGATCAGGCCATCAGCGAGGACGGCATCGTCTTCGACGAGCAGGACATGCATGGTGAATAGAGGAATAAATGGTTACGGACGCGGCCATTATGGGGCAATTCCTTGCGCGGCCACAGCAAAAGCTGGCGGTGCGCGCACTAGTCCCCCGGCATGTGCTGCTCGATCCAACGCAGCAGCGCCCTGCCCGCATCGCCAAACTGAAGTCGGCGTGTGGACTCGACCACGGCCGCCAGCGCCGGATCGTCCGCCGCCCCGACTGCCATCTCCTCGGCCAGGTCGAGCGCCCGCAAATTCGACTGCTGCAACAGAGGCAGCATCGCGCGCGCATTCGCCATGCGCGTGGCGGGCTGGTCCGTGGTAGCGCGTGGCGCCGGGTCCCGCGCCGGATACCGTACGTCGAGCGCCGCGCGCAAGGCAGCCACTGCCGCCGCCGTCATGTGCCCGAGCTCGCCCGACGTGCTGTCCTCCTGGCGCAGGCGCGCGGCCAGCCCCGGCGCGCCAATGGTCAGCGCCACGCCCTTGAAAGCGTGCAGCAGCGCCGCCACACCATGTGCATCACCGCGTTCCAGGTGTCCTGCCAGCTCCGCCAGCATTGCCGCGGCATCGCGCTCGAATTCGCCAAGCGCGCGCCGATAAGTGTCCGGCTTGTCCATGAATCGGCGTAGCGCTCCCTCGAAGTCGATTTCCGCAGCGATGGGCGGTGCCGGGGCCGGCGCGGCGACGGTCGCCGGCACGCTACGCCAGCGCGACAGCACCGCAACGACCTGGTCGATGTCGAACGGCTTGCCGATATGGGCGTCCATCCCCGCGGCAAGGCAAGCTGCGCCATCGGCCAGCGAGGCGTTGGCCGTCATCGCCACGATCGGCAGGCGTTGCGCCGGCACGACGCGGCGAATCCGCCGGGTCGCTTCGAGGCCGTCGATATCGGGCATCTGGACGTCCATGATCACGGTATCGAACGCCGCGTCCGGTGCTGTGGCCAACGCGACGCCGCGGATGCCGCCTTCAGCCAGCGCCACCGTGGCCCCTTCCGCGGCCAGCAGTTCACAGGCGACCTGGCGGTTCAACGCGTTGTCTTCCACCACCAGCAGTCGCATCCCGGCCAGTCGCGCCGGCGCCGGCCCGGGGGCAAGCGCCGCCGTAGCAGGGACCGGCAGGAGTGCGCGTTCCAGCGCAGCCGCCAGCGAACCCGGTGTCACCGGCTTGGTCAGCAGGGCGCTGTAGGCAGGGGCCCTGGCGCTGTGCTCGTCGAGTTCATCCTGGGCGAAGGCCGTGACGATCAGCACCGGCGGCGCGCCGGCAGGATCGCCGGCCATCAGCCGCGCACATTGCGCGCCGCTCATGCCCGGCATGCGCAGGTCCATCAGCACCGCATCGAACGGTGTGCCGGCGCCGCGCGCCGCTGCCAGGGCGTCGAGCGCGGCGCCGCCGCTGGGCACGTAAAGGGGTGCGCAGCCAAGTCGCGCGGCAAGGTCCGCCATGATCGCGCCGGCCAAGCGGCTGTCGTCGACGACCAGCACCCGCATGCCGTCGAAGTGGCGGCCTGCATCCTGGCGCTCGCCAGCCGCCAGGTTCAGGTCGAACCAGAAGCAGCTGCCCTTGCCTGGCTCGCTGTCGAGCGCGAGGCTGCCGCCCATCAGGCGCACCAGGTTTGCGCTGATCGCCAGGCCCAGACCGGTGCCGCCGAAGCGGCGCGCGGTCGATGCCTCGGCCTGGGTGAAGCCGTCGAAGATGCGCTCGCGCTGATCGGCGGCGATGCCGATGCCGCTATCGCGCACCGAAAGGCGCAGGCTAACCTGCCCCGGAGCGCGTGCAAGTACCTTAAGCACCACCACGACGTGCCCTTCCGGCGTAAACTTGATGGCATTCCCAGCCAGATTGATCAACACCTGCAGCAGGCGCTGGCGGTCACCGGTCAGCCAGGCCGGCGTCGCGGGGTCGACGTCGAACAGCACCTCGACCGTCTTGTGCGCATTGGTTCCCGCTAACACGCTGGCCAGCTCGCCGAGCAGGGCCTCGACCTCGAACTCGTTGCTGTCAAGTTCAAGCTTACCGGCCTCGATCTTCGAAAAATCCAGGATGTCGTTCAGGAGCGACATCAGGGACCGGCCGGCGCTGCCCGCCTTGTCCAGGTAATCACGCTGGCGCTCGCTCAGTTCGGTACGTTGGGCCAGCGCCAGCATCCCCAGCACGGCATTCATCGGGGTGCGGATTTCATGGCTCATGTTGGCCACAAAATCGCTCTTGGCCTGGCTGGCCTGCTGCGCCAGGCGCATCGAGTCGCGCAAGGCCGCCTCGTCGCGCTTGCGCCGGCTGATGTCGGTCGCCATACCGAGATAACCGAGGACCGCGCCCTGTTCGTCGCGCATCGCCGTCACCGTCAGCGACACCGGGACGCGGGCGCCATCCTTGCGGACATAGGTCCATTCCCGCGTCTCCATTCCCTCAGCGAGCGGCAGCTCGACGAAGACGCGAAAACCGGCGACCGGACGGCCAATCTGCGCGCTCAGGGCCGCGCTGCGATCCTCGACCTCGGCGACGTCGTGCAGCAACGCCGGCGAGGTGCACCCAATTAACTCGTCGGCGGCGTAGCCCAGCATGCGCTCGGCGCCGCTGTTGAAGACCGTGATCACGCCGTCCGGGTCGGTTGCGATAATCGCGGTTTCGGAGGCGGCGCGCAGCACATTGCCCAGCAGCGCGCTCAGGCGCTGCAGCGCAGCGTCGGCGACGTGCCGGTCAGTGACGTCGGTGCGCAGCGCCACGTAACGCTCGACGCCGCGCTGCTCGTTGAAATAAGGGGCAATGACCGTATCGAACCAGCGCAGGCTGCCGTCGGCGCCGCGGTTGCAGATGGTGCCGTGCCACGTGTCGCCGGCCGCGATGGTCTGCCACATGCCGGCCCAGAAGGCAGCGTCATGCTCGCCGCTGCGCATCAGGCGATGGTTGGCGCCCAGCAGTTCGGCGCGGCTGTAGCCGGAGGCGGTGCAGAAGTTATCGTTGACCTCCAGGATGCGGCCGGCGGTGTCGGTGACCGAGTACAGCAGCTGGTCATTGATGGTGCGCACAAGCACGTCGTTCTGGCGAAGCGCCGTCGCCAGCGCCTGGCGGTTGGCAACCAGGTCCGACACATCGTGCACGATGACATAGAAACCGGCCAGCTGGCCATCGATGACGTCAGGGACGTAGTGCGCCAGCGTGTCGCGGGTAACGCCGTCGGCGCCGCAGAGCGCACCCTCGAAGTGCTGGACTTCGCCGCGCAGCGCGGCAGCGACGCGCGGCGCGACGCGAGCGTACAGCTCCGGCCCCAGCAACGCTGGCAGCGTGCGCCCGGGAATCGCATCGGCATCGAGTCCAAAAAACTGGCCGTAGGCGCGGTTCGCGACGCGATTGACCAGCTCCTTGTCCCAGTAGCCGATCATCGCCGGCACCGCGTCGAGCACTGTGCGCAATGCCCGGCGCGCCGTTTCCAGCTCGGCAGTACGTCGAGCGACGTCGCCTTCGAGCGACGCGTTGAGGATGCTGACTTCGCGCTGAGCCGCCAGCAGCGTGCTGATGTCGCGCAGCGTCTTCGAGCTGCCCGTCAGCCGTCCGCGGCTGTCGCGGATCGGCGCCACCGCGATCGAGACCTCGCACAGCGAACCGTCCTTGCGCTGGCGCCGGGTTTGCTCAAGGCGGGTATGTTCGCCGCGCGCGGCGCGTGCTTGAATGACCTTTTCCTCGTCCTGCAACGCCTCGGGCACGATCAGTTCGCCGACCGGACGCCCGATCGCCTCGCGCGCGCTGAACCCGAACATCCGTTCGGCGCCGCTGTTCCAGCTGGCTACGATCCCATCCGGCCAGCTGCCGATGATCGCATCGACCGAGCCCTCGACGATGGCTGCCAGGCGTGCCTGGGCGTTGTACAGTCGGCGCTTGCGCAAGTGCTGGGCCTGCAGCGTGCCGCTGAGCACACTCAGCAAGACGGCGAGCAGTGCGCCGCCCGCGCCCACATACCCAGGCGACAACTGCTTTTCGCCGGCCACGAAAGCCGCCGACGGCGTGAAGCGCAGGCGCCAAGTGCGGCCAAGCACGGACGACAGGCGCTCTGCCTGCGGCGCAGCGACCGCACCGGCGCCTGCGGCGTGGAAGCGGACCGGCCGCGCGCCATCGGTGACGTCGTCCAGCTCCAGGCGTCCGTCGGGCATGTCTTTACCGAGGCGGCCCAGCACCTCATCCATCACCAGCGGCGCATAGGTCCAGCCAACCACCGAGGCGGGCGTTTGCGCTACACCAGGCCCGTAAACGGGTAACAGCAGCAGGAAAGCCTGTCCCGACTTGCCGCTGGCCTGCACCAGTGTGATTGGCGCGGTGAGCGTGGCCGCGCCGCTGTCGCGGGCGCTATCGGCGGCCTGGCGGCGCCCGGCTTCGGACGCGACGTCGAGTCCAATCGCGGCGCGGTTCCGCGCAATCGGTTCGATCAGTTCGATGACGTAGCGTTCACCCGCGTGCGGTTGCAGCTGGCGAATTGCGAAACCGGGCCAGCGCTCGCGCGCCATCCGTTCAACGTACTGTTTTTCTCCTGCTGTCGGCACGCGCCTGATTACGCCAAAGCCGCGCGCCCCGGGAAACTCATCCTCGTACCTGCGCGTGGCGCTATAGCGCTCGAAGCCGGCGCGGTCCATGCGATCGAAGCCGATGACAGCGAGCGCGCCGCGCGCGCCCAGCAAGCCATAGCGATATTGCGCGAGACGCGACGCGATGCGGGTGGCGGCGTCATCGGCCGCCAACTGGCCTGCATGCGCCAATGCGGCGTGGTTGTAGGCGCGTTGCTGGAACATCCCAAGGAGCGACAGCAGCAGGCCGCAGCAGAGAACGAATACCGGCACACCAAAACGGTTCCTGCTGATGATCCTCATGCGTACGAAGCGGCCAGCATGCGCTCGAACTCCTGGCGCGGCGCCGGCCTGCCGTATAAGAACCCCTGCATGACGTCGCAGCCGAGCGCACTCAGGACCTCGGCCTGCCGTGCCGATTCGACGCCCTCGGCCACCAGCTGCAGACCGAGCCCCTTGGCCATATGCACGATGGCGGTAACGATCGCCATGTCGCTCGCGTCGTCGAGCATGTCGCTGACAAAACTGCGGTCGATCTTGAGCGCGTCGATCGGGAACCGCTTCAAGTAGGTCAGGCTGCAGAACCCGGTGCCGAAATCGTCGATCGCGATCTTCACCCCGAACGACTTGAGCCGCTCCATGGCGAGTCGGGCCTCGCCGTGGTCGCCTAACATGACGCCCTCGGTAATTTCGAGTTCGAGTAGCGCGGGCGCCAGCCCGGTACGCGCCAGGATCGTGGCGACCATGGCAGGAAACTCAGGATCGGCGAATTGCGCCGCCGCGACGTTCACTGCCACCGTTACCTGCCGGCCGGGCGATTGCCATCCCAGCGCATCCTGGCAGGCCCGTTCCATGACCTGCTGCCCCAGCGCCAGGATCTGACCGGTTTCCTCCATCAGCCCGATGAACTCGCCGGGCGAGACAATAGCGCCGTCGGACTGGTTCCAGCGTACCAGCGCTTCCGCGCCGACCACTTGCCTGCCCGAGCTGTCCATCTTGGCCTGGTAGTAGACGCCGAACTGGTGTTGCGCCAGCGCTGTCGCTAGCGCGCGCTGCAAGGCCACGCGGGAACGCATGCTGTCGTCCACGTCGCGCGCGAAGAATCGGCTGCGCGCCCTGCCGTCCTGTTTGGCTCGGCTCATGGCGCTGTCGGCATGGCTGTAGAGCTGTTCGACATCGCTGCTATCGTCCGGGTAAAGCGCGATACCGACGCTGGCGGAGAGGTCGTAGCCATGTTCTCCGATCATGAAGGGCCTGCCGAAGACAGCATGCAGGCGCATGCAGTACTCGCTGACCTGGTCGGCAGAGGACAGTTCGGTGAGCAGCAGCAGAAATTCGTCCCCGCCTTCCCGGCTCAGGGTGTCGCAGCCGCGCAGCGTCGCTTCCAGGCGAGTGGCGACCTGGCACAGCAGCGCATCGCCGGCGCCATAGCCGGCGGTCGCGTTGATCGACTTGAAGTTATCGAGGTCGATGCTCAGCAGCGCGACCCGGCCACCCGCACGCCTTACCTTTGCTACCGCCTGCTCGCAGCGGTCGCGCATCAGCATCCGGTTCGGCAAGTTGGTGAGGGAGTCATGGTTGGCAAGATGGGTCATCTTGACCGCCATCGCGCGCGCCTCGCTGACATCGTGGAATACGATGATGGCGCCGCACATCCGGCCCAGATGATCGAGGATCGGCGCCGCCGAATCCTCGACACTGAACGAACGCCCGTCACGCCGGCGCACGTTGCAGTCGAGCGCCATGCCGACCGTGCGACACTCGGCCAGGGCCAGACGCAGCGGGTTGCGCGCATCGACCGCGCTCGCTCCAATCGTCAGCGGCATGACCTGCTCGATCGGCAAACCGAGCGCTTCGTGCGCCATCCAGCCAGTCATGGTCTCGGCCACCGGATTACAAAAAGTGACGTTACCGAGCAGGTCGGTGGCGATCACGGCGTCCCCGATCGAGCTGAGCGTAACACGTAGCCGCTCGCGCTCGTCCGCCAGCGCCAGTTCCGCGTTGCGCCTCTCGCTGATATCAGTCACGAGCATCAGGATGCCCGCCGTCGCCTCGCGCTCGCGACGGCATGCCAACGCCACGTGAACAAACAGGCCGGGGGCATCGTCGGCGTCGAGCGCCAGGTCAAAACTCGCCTCTTCGCCACGGAGTACTGCGGCCCAGTGGGAAACGATGACTGCGGCGGCAGGCGGCCCGAATACCTCCTCGATCGACAGGCCGTGCATGTCGGCGGCGGAGGTTCCGAACCAGGCGCCAGCCCAGTCGTTCGAGTACGTATTACGCTGTTCCGCATCCCAGTAAGCGACAAAGGCCGGCAGGTGCGCCATGAGCTCGGCCATATCGCGCCGCGATTCAGCGAGCAGGCGCGCATTCACGCTCAGCTGGTACAGATTTGCGATACGGGCGCGCGCAACCGGCAAGTCAAGCGGCTTTTGCAGGTAATCGACGCCGCCGGCGCTGAGCGCCTGCAATTCATGCTGGCTGCGTTCATGGCCGGTAATGAAGACGACCAGGCATTCGGCCAGCGCGGGATCGGCCCGCAGCGCCGCAAGCACCTGATAGCCACTCATGCCGGGCATCTCGATATCGAGGATAATGAGCGCGGGACGCAGGCGCCGCGCCAGCTCCAGCGCGCGCGCGCCATCGACTGCATAGAACACATCGGCCAGGGATGCCACCGCCTGCCGTAGCACAGCAATATTCGTCGGCTGATCGTCCACGATCAGGATCGCATTGCCGACGGGAGCGGTTTCGAACGTGCCCAGCAGATGATCCGCCATTGATGATTTGCGCATGCGCTGAGTCTTTCCGGGACGGTGATACTTTAGCTATGAAATAAAGTGGCGGGTCATGTCCGAGATGCATCGGCTTCAATGTTAGGATACTGCCACGAATTGTTGCAGGCAAGCTAAATGAACTTCACGAACTCGGCATGGCCCCCCGGCGTGCGACCGACTATCCTGGTTGTCGACGACCAGGCCGCCAATGTGCTGTTGGTACATCAAATTTTGGGCAGCGACGCGGCTACATATTTTGCTTCCGACGGAGAGCAGGCATTGGAACGGTGCGGCCGCGACCAGCCCGACCTGATATTGCTCGACCTGCATATGCCAGGAATGGATGGTCTCGAAACCTGCCGCCGGTTACAGGCGCTTGACGGCATGCGCGACGTCCCGGTCATATTCATTACCGGCAGCAATAGCGCAGCCGACGAGAACGCATGCTGGGAGGCCGGCGCGGTCGACTTTGTCAGCAAACCGCTCAATCCGGCCACCCTGCGCAACCGGGTGCGGGTCCACCTTACCCTCAAGCGCCAGGCCGACCTGTTACGCCAACTCGCTTCTGTCGATCCACTCACCGGACTGGGCAACCGCCGCCACTTCGACGAGCTTGCCGCACGCGAGTGGCGGCGCGCACAGCGCAGTCCCATGGCTGTGTCGGTACTGATGGTCGACATCGATTATTTCAAGCGCTACAACGATTTGTACGGACACCCGGCAGGCGACCGCTGCCTGGTAGCTGTGGCTGCCGCGCTGGCTGGCTGCGCAATGCGCGCCGGTGACCTGGTGATCCGTTATGGGGGCGAGGAGTTCATCATGCTGCTGCCCGACACCGATGAGGCCGGTGCAAAACGTGTCGCTGAGTCGGCGCTGGCTGCCGTGCAGGCACTGGAACTGCCGCACGCAAATGGGGGGTACAGCGGCTTCGTCAGCGTCAGCATTGGGGTGGCGACAGCAGAATCGGGCAAAACCCCGATGTCCGTCGTTGAGCTTGTCGAGCTGGCCGACCGCCAGCTATACCGGGCCAAGGCGAATGGGCGTGCGCAGGTTGCAGCGTGCGCCTATGATTCGTCGCCGCTGCTTGCTTGATGCCGTGATTTGCCTAGTAGGACTGGGCTGACACGAGACCATGCAGAGTGCCTACACTGCAGCAACTCCTAATCTTATGTTCGCCAACAGACGGAAGCCGTATCGTACACCCATCGCGATTGAGATCTTGGCAACACTAGTTCAAGAGGTCGCACTTGATGCAGTACGTTAGATTAGAGGACTAAAAAATGAACAACGCTCAACTCGGTGGTGTCACGCAAAAAGCACAGTCGGTCAACCAGCTTCTTTCGGCCAAAGAGGATATCAAAGCGGCGTCCCGTCCAGTTGTCAGCTTCAGCGGCACCCAGCAGAACGAATTGCTCGGCGCCATGCCCCGCCCCGACCTGGAAGCCTTGTTCGAACACCTCGAGCTGGTTCCAATGCCTTTCGGCAAGGAACTGTTTGAGTATGGCAGCAAACTGGAATACGTGTATTTTCCTACGACCTCAATCGTGTCGCTCCTGTACGTCATGGAAGACGGCGCCACCACCGAGATCGCCGTTGTCGGCCACGAAGGCGTGGTCGGTGTGTCGCTCTTCATGGGCGAGCGCGCCATGTGCAGCGCCGTGGTCCAGAGCGCCGGCTACGGCTACCGCCTGAAGACCCAGTTCCTGCGCGATGCCTTCATGAAAGGCGGCGCCCTGCCACAACTGCTGATGCGCTACACCAACGCCCTGTTCGCCCAGATGGCCCAGAACGCCGTCGGCGGCCGTCACAGCTCGATCGAACAGAAGCTGTGCCGCTGGCTGCTCGACCGCCTGGACCGTTCACCAGGCAACGAACTGAAAGTCACCCAGGAACTGATTTCGATCATGCTGGGTGTGCGCCGCGAAAGCATCACGGCAGCGGCCGGCAAGCTGCAGGATGAAGGCCTGATCCAGTACCGCCGCGGCAACATCACCGTCCTCGACCGCGTCGGCCTGGAAGATTACGCCGGCGAATGCTACAAGGTTGCCAAGACCGAATACGACCGCCTGCTGACGGACGTCGCGCGCTAACAATCAAGATCACTTTGCAAGAAAGCCGCCCGCATGATGCGCGCGGCTTTTTTTTACGCCCTACGCGGCGAACTTGCCCATGTCGTCGCCGATTGCCTGCACCTGAACCGACGCCATCGACGCCACGGCGCCCGCGGCGGCCTGCGCCGGAATCCGCGCGCGCACGCAGGTCCCCACCCCATTCACGCCACGGTCGACCTCGAGTTGGCCACCCAGCAGCAAGGCCCGCTCGCGCATGCCCAGCAAGCCATGCGACTTCGAGCGCGTCAGCGCATCGGGCGCGATGCCGACGCCGTCGTCGGTCACTTCCAGCGCCAGCGCATCGTCTTCGCGCGCCAGGTGCACGATCACGCTGCGCGCCTGCGCATACTTGGCGATGTTGTTGAGCGACTCCTGCACGATGCGGAACAAGGCGATCGCATGCATCGGCCCGGCGCTGTCGACCTCGCCATCGATCAGGACGTCGCAGTCGAGGCCGGTAACGCGGGCGTAATCCTCGCAATAGCTCTGCAAGGCGGCGGCCAGGCCCAGGTTGTCGAGCAGGCTCGGGCGCAAGTCCTCGACGATGCGGCGTTTCAGCTGCACCGTATCGACCAGCGTGGCGCGTGCGCGCACCAGCATCGCCGCCAGATCCGGCCGGCTGCTGCGCAAGGCGTCGCCGACCGTGGCTAGGTCCATGCCGATCGCCGTCAGGTTCGCGCCCATTTCGTCGTGCAGCTCGCGCGCCAGCCTCGCTTTTTCTTCTTCCGAGACATGGATCAAGTGCCGCGACAGCACCGACAACTGCTCGGTACGGCGCGCCACCAGCGATTCGAGCTGCTCGTTCACCTGTTGCAAGGCGTGTTCGGCACGGGCGCGGTCCTCGAAACTGCGTTGCACCAGGCGATAGAACAAGAGCAGCACGGCAATGGCCGCCGCATTGATGCCCAGTCCCAGCATCACCGCATGGCGGTACTGGCTGTAGAAGGCGGCGCTGCGGGTATTCATCAATTCGTTCTGTTCGCTCAGCATGATGACCACCTGCAGGCGGATCTCGTCGCTGTCGCCCTCGCCAGGCGCGGCCGTGATCGCCAGGATTTCCTGCAGGCCGCCATCGCGGTAGATGGTCAGCGCCTGCTGCATCATGCTGAGCTGGTGCTCGACCAGGAAACGCAGCTGGCCCAAGTTCTTTTGTTGCGAGGGATTGTCGGCCAGCAGGGCGCCGAGCTTGCGCAACTGGCGGTCGATCTGGACCGGGGCGCCCTGCACACTGCCGAGGTAGCTCTGCGAACCCGACAGGAAATAGCCACGCAGATTGCTCTCGGCATCGGTGACGAGCAGGTTCAGGTGCTGCAGCTCGTCGGTGACCTTGGCGGTCTGGTCCTGCAGGCTGTTGGCTGCCTTCAGGCCGTCGAGGTTACGCAGCAGGGAGATCCCGTTCACCAGAAGGATCGCGACGCATGCCAGGCACAGCAGGGTCTTGTACAGCGGCAGCGAGCGGGCGCTTTTCGGGAGGGGATTGGTGGAAAAGTACATCTGCTTCCTTTCGCGCATCTTGCCGGACCGGGGCGATT
>Ga0213836_101895_pt1 | contig 11060 bp, 4 predicted proteins | sample SWPATP03_FD_160578 | JGI IMG/M metagenome (GOLD analysis project Ga0213836, IMG submission 160578) | Coastal seawater microbial communities from Marineland, Florida, United States - SWPA TP0 #3 | ecosystem: Environmental > Aquatic > Marine > Coastal | place: USA: Florida | collected 2016-08-05
GCCCGCGCCGGATGGTGACCCGCGGCCAGCCGCGCAGCTCCAGCCCCTCATAGGGCGTATAGTCCGAAAAGGACTCGAGCGTCCCCGCCGTCACCCTGCGCGAGGCGTCCGGGTCCACCACCGCGAAATCCGCGTCATGGCCCACCGCGATCCGGCCCTTGCGCGGCAGGTTGTAGAGCCGCGCCACGTTCAGGCTGGTCACCGCCGCCAGCGTCTCGATGGGCAGGCCGCGCCGGTGCCAGCCCTCCTCCATCAGGATCGGCAACAGCGTCGCGATCCCCGGAAACCCGGCCGAGGCGCGCCACAGGTCGGGCCCCTTGGTGGCCAGCTTGCGCGGCACATGGTCCGAGCCGACGGTGGTGATGCGGCCGTCGGCGATGCCCTGCCACAGCGCCTCGACATCGGCGGCCCCGCGCACCGGCGGGTTGACCTTGCCCACCGGCGACGCCCAGTCCCGCGTCATCAGCAGGTAATGCGTGCAGGTCTCGACATGGATCGGCGCCGGCCGCGGGCGGGCGCGCAGCATGTCCACCACGCCCAGCCCCTCGGCGCTGGAGAGATGCACGATGTTGACCGGACAGCCCGTCTTCTCGCCGAAATAGCCGACGCGAAAGACGTTCTCGGCCTCCAGGAAGTCCGGGCTCTGCGCGTCCCAGGCCGCCAGATCGTCGCGCCCGGCCGCCTGCAAGGCGGGCCGCAGCGCCGGGATGACCTCGACATTCTCGCAATGCGCGCCCAGCACGGCGCCGGGAATGCGCGCGGTGGCCTGCATCGCCGCGAACAGCAGCGCATCGTCGATCTCGTGAAAGCCCTTCGCGGCGCCGGCCGCGCCCTTGTACATCAGGTAGAACTTGAACGAGGTGACGCCGAAGCGCCGCGCGCATTCCTCCAGCGTGTCGACATGCAGCCGGCTGGTCAGGCCGTAGTGAAAGCCGAAGTCGATGCAGGAGTGCGCCGTGCCGCGGTCGCGCCATTCGGGGGTCGAGGCGCGCAGATCGGCGCTGCGGTGAAAGGTCATGGCCGCGGTGACGCCGCCCAGCGCGGCCGAGCGTGCCTCGGTGCGGAAATCGGTCAGCGGGTCGCCAAAGCCGAAATGGGTGTGCGGGTCGATCAGCCCGGGCAGGACAAAGGCGTTGCGGCAGTCGATCACCTCGCGCGCGCGCGCCCGCTCGCCGGGACCGAGCAGCGCGACGATGCGGCCGTCGCGCACCCCGACGGAGCCGCGCGCCACCCCGACGCCCGGATGCACGATGTCGCCGCCCTCCAGCAGAAGATCGAAGCTCACCACACCCCCCCGAACGGCGCCAGTCATCCCGGCGGCAAGAATTGTTGACACTTTTGCCGAAGTCAACCGCCCGTCGCGCGACCCCGCCCCGGGGCGCGGGCCGCGACGGAATGGGCTTTGCGCGGTGCCCCGGTGGCGGCTAGCATCCGGGGGGCTGGCGACGGAAGGGGGCCGTGGCATGGGGCAGCCGGGAGGGCGGGTGCGGCGCGCGGGCTTCGCCCTGCTGCTGGCGCTCGTGCCCGCGGGGGCGGCGCAGGCGGACTGGGCCGCGGCCGACCGGGCCGCGGCGGCGGCCATGCAGACCGACCTCAACGCCGTGCTCGTGGCGCTGGGCCAGCCGCCGATCGACGCCGACGGCCGGATCGGCCCGCAGACGCGCCGCGCGGTCGAGACGGTGGCGCGCCATGCCGGCGTCGACCTCTCCGCCCTGCCCTTTGCGGCGATGGCCGCGGGCGTCGCGGCCATGGGGCTGGGCGCCGAGGGTGCGGCGGGCGCTACGCCGGGGGCTGCGGTCGCGGCGCCGGATCTGCCGACGCTGGCTCCGGAGACGCTTGGCCTGCCGCCCGAGGTTGCGGCGGGGCGGGGGTTTGCCGCGCTCCTCGATCCGGGTGGCGATCTGCCCGGCGCGGCCGCTGCGGCCTTGCCCGACCGGGTGGTGGCGGTCGCGGTCGCGGCGGAGGCGCTGCTCATCTATCCGGCCGAGCGGACCGGGCGGCGGTCCCTCGCCGCCGCCGAGCGCCGCGCGATCCGGCCCGCGGGCGAGGCGGCCGATCTGCGCCGCGGGCTGGAGCGGCGGCACGGCAAGCCGGCGCTGTCGGCGGTCGGGCCCGAGGGGCGGCAGCGCCTCGTCTGGGGGGCGCCCGGGGCGGCTGCGGCCTGTGCCGCGCTGGTGTTCGACGCGCCCTTCGCGGCGTCGTTGCTGCCGGCGGCCGGGGCGCTGCCGCTGTTGCCGCCCCTGGCGCGGCTGGCCGAGGCCGGCTGCGGCACGCTGCGGCTGGCCGAGATCGCCCCGGACCCCGGCGGCGTGGCGCTGCGCGAGGTGCTGCTGGCGGGGCACGCGGGGCTGCCGCCGCCGCCGGCGGACCCCATGGCCTTTGACCGCGCGCGCTGCGACGCGCTGCCGGCGTCGCTGCCCCGCCCCCCCGGCTGGGTCGACGACGCCCACCGCCGCGCCATGGAACCGGCGCCCGATCCGGCCCGCCTGTCCGTGCTGGCGCAACAGGCCGAGGCCGCGCGGGGCCGCGACAGCGCCGCCGCGGCGATCCTGCGGGCCGACCGGGCGGCGGCCCTCGCCCGGGCCGACCCGTGGGGCACCGCGGCGCCGGTCGCCGCCGCGCGGGCCGAGGCCTTTGCGGTGCTGCTGCGGGCGGCGCGCAGCCCGGTCGAGGCCGATTACCTGCTGCATCTCGCGCCGCTGTCGGGCGCCGGGCCCGCAGCCGTGGCGGCCGCGCTGGAGCGTCACGCCGCGCTGGGCGGCTCTGCGGAGCTGCGCCTCGCCGCCTATGCGGGGCTGCTGGCTCCGGACCCCGGCGCCCCGGCCGCACTGCCGGTCGCCGAGCGGTTGGCCCTCGCCCAGGGCTTTGTCCGCCTTGCCGATGCGCAGGGCGGGCCGCGGGCGCGGCATGCGGCGATGGTGGCGCTGACCGCCGCGCTGGCCGATGCCGGCGAGGCCGCGGCCGCGCGGGCCGCGGCGCGGGCGCTGCGCCCCGTCGCGGTGGCCCGGCTGCGGCATGTTCACGCCACGGCCCTCGCGGGCCGCTGGCCGCACGCGGCCCCCGAAGGGCGCCGCTGCTGGAGCGAGCCGGGCGCGCTGCGGCTGGCCGGCGATCTGCTGCGCGACGAGACGCCCGAGGCCGAGGCGCTGGAGCTCGCCTTCTGGGAGGGGGTCGAGGCGGTGCTGGAGGGCGAGCTCGAGACCGATTTCGGCGGTGCGGTCGCCGGGTTCCACGCAGTGCTGACGCTGCGGGCGATGGGCGCGGACCGGCAGGCCGAGCTTCTGCGCTTCAAGGCCCGTCTGTATGACTTTCTCGCCGCGGATCCTGCGCCGGAGGTGACGCTGGCGCTGCTGGGGGCGGAGGTGTTCGACGCCTTCATGTTGCCGCCGCTGGCGCGCGCATTGCTGGAGGATGCCCGCGGGTGGGCCGCGGCCAACCCGGCCACCCCGCCGGCGCAGCGGCTCGAGGTTCTGGCGCAGCTCATCCGCTTCGAATGGGAGGGGGGCCTCGCCTCGCGGGTGCCGGAGCTGTTGTCCGAGGCCGAGGCGCTGCCGGGGGAGGGCGCGCCGGGCTGGCGGCTGGCGCTGGCGTTGCAGCACGCCGCCGTGGCCGACGCGACGCGCGACGACGGGGCGGCGGCGGCGGCCGCGCTGGCGGCGGCCGGCATCGCCCGGCAGGCGGGGCTCGACGGTTTGCTGGCGGATCGGGCGGGCGCCACCGGGCTGCGGCGGCTCCTGACGCTGGCGGGCGCGCATCTCGACGGCCGGTTCTGCCCCGGCTGCGAGGTGGCGCTGGTCCCGTTCATGGAGGGCGCGCTGGCCCTCGCGGTGGAGGGCGCCGCGATCGGCATGGACGATGCGCTGGCCTTCGTGCTGCATGTGGCGGCGGCGGGGCAGCGGCCCTTGCGGCAGCGGGCCGAGGCGGCGCTGGCGCCCGGGCCGATGCTGGAGGGCATCCGCCTTGACCGTCAGGAGGCGGTCGCGGCCTGGCTGGATGCGCGGGCGATCTCCGGTCCGGCGCGGGGGCGGATGCTGGCGCTCACGCGGGCCTTTCCGGGGCAGGATTCCGACCCGCTGGCGATCCTCGAGGCGCTGGCCGAGGCCGATCCGGCGCGACAGCGCGACCGGGTGGCGGCGCTCCTGCATGTGGCGGCGGTCGAGATGACGGGCTTCGGCAGCTATCTCGACGTGCTGGAGACCTTTGTGCGGCAGTCGCGGCTGCTGGCGGTGGCGGGGCAGGCGGGGGCGGCGCGAGCGGTGGATTCGGCGACCGGGCGGCTCGCGACCGAGCCGGTGCTGCTGGACGATGTCCATGGCCCGCAGTGGTGGCAGCCGCCGGATGCGGGGGCGCGGCTGCGGCTGGCGCGGTCGCTGGCGCCGCTCCACGCCCGGCTGGCCGAGGATGCCATGCAGACCGGCGACGCCCCCGGGGCGCGCGCGCATCTGGCCGCCGCGCGGGCGCTGATGGAGGGGCGGCTGGCGCAGGACTGGGAGGTGGGCAGCGACCGGGCCGCCCTGCTGACCCGCGACCTCGCCGACAGCTTCGGCGCGGTGGCGCGGCAGTGGACGCGGCTGGCGATGGCGGATCCGGCCGAGCTTGCGGCGGCGTTCGAGGCGTTGCAGCTCGCGCTGATGGGCGAGACGGCGCTGGCGACGCAGGCGGCGGTGCGCAACCGGCTGCTGGCCGATCCCGCGCTGCGCGCCGCGGTGGAGGCGCGCGACACGGCGCGGCAGCGGCTGGCCGAGCTGGACGCCATCGAGGCGGCGGCGCCGTCGCGCCTGCCCGGGGTGGTGGCGGCGCGGCGGGCCGGGGCGGCGGCGGATCTGGCGGCGGCACAGGCGCGCATCGATGCGCTGTTGCCGGTGTCCGAGGATTTCGCGGCGCTGCGGGCGGTGCCGCTGGCCGAGGTCGCGGCGGTGCTGGCCCCGGACGAGGCGCTGGTGGTGCTGCACGCCGGGCCCGGGGCGCTCTACGGGCTGGCGTTGCGGCCGGGACGCGAGGGGGCGCTGGCCTTTGCCTCGGCGGTGGGCGCCGAGGCGCTGACGGAGCGGGTGACGCGGCTGCGGCGCGACGCCTCGGCCTTCGGCACCGTTGACATGGAGAATGCCGCGGCGCTGTACGAGCTGTTGCTGGGGCCGGCGGAGCCGGTGCTGGCGGGGGCCGGGCGGGTGGTGGTGGTGGGCGACGGGCCGGTCCCGGGCGTGCCCTGGCCGATGCTGGCCACCGGCCCCGCCGTGGCCCCCGACGGCGCCGGCACGCCCGACGGCCCCGTCCCGGGCCGCGGGGCGGTGGCGATCGGCGCCGAGGACGTCGCCCCCCGGATAATTGCGACCGGCTGGTCGGCGCAGCCCTGGCTGATCCGGCGTTTTCCGGTGTCGCTCAGCCCCGGGGTGGCCAGCCTGGTTGCTCAACGCGATGCGGTGCCGGCCTCGGCCGCGCCGAAGCCGTTTCTGGGCATCGGCGACCCGCTGCTGGCCGGCCGGCGGGGGGCGTCCGAGATCGAGCTGGCCGCGCTCTATGCCCGGGGGGCGCCCGATGCCGCGCTGCTCGCCTCGCTGGCGCCCCTGCCCGAGACCGCGCGGGAGCTGACCGCGCTGGCGCAGCGCTTCGGCGCCGGGGCGGAGGCGCTGCTGCTCGGGGGCGCGGCGACCGAGACGGCGCTGATGCAGCGCGACCTCTCGGCCTATCGGGTGATCGCCTTTGCCACCCATGGCATCCTCGCCGGCGAGATCGCCGGGGCCGCCGAACCTGGGCTGGTGCTGACGCCCGAGCCCGGCGGGGCGCCGGGGCGCGACGGATACCTGTCGCTGTCCGAGATCCTGGGCCTGCGCCTCGATGCCGATCTGGTGATCCTGTCGGCCTGCAACACCGGCGCCGGCGATGGCCGGCCGCGGGCCGAGTGGATGTCGGGGCTGGCGCGGGGCTTCATCTCGGCCGGGGCGCGGCAGCTTCTGGTCACGCTGTGGGCGATCCCGTCCGACCCGACGGTGCGGCTGACCACGGCGACCGCCGCGGCGCAGGAGACCACGGGCGACTGGCCGCGGGCGCTTCAGGCGGCGATGCTGGCGATGATCGACGCGCCCGGGACGCCGCTGGAGGCGCACCCGGCCTCCTGGGCGGGCTTCGCGCTGCTGGGCGCGGGGCGCTGAGCCCCAAGGGGGGCTGACGGGCAGGCGCCGGGGCCATCGCGTCCGCGGCGGCCCTGCGCCGTCGGCCCGCCGTCCCGAGCCGTCGGCCCGCAGGGCCGATGGCCCCGGAATTGACGGCTTGACCGGCCGGACACGTTGTTGTTACCGTTCACCGTCTGGAATCGTGGCCCCGGCCCGATGTCTCCAAAAAGTCCGGTTTCTTTACAGACGGCGGTGAATTCGCAGCGCCGCGCCGTTCCACATGACGGGGCGCTGCATTTCCGGTTTGCCGACGCGCAGGTGTGACATGGGCCGACCGAACGATCCGCTGTACGACCTGCAGGCGCATCTGCCCCGCCTCGGCGTGCTGGAGAGCATCTGGGACGACCATACCGGCCGCGGCGTCCGGGTGGGGATCTATTCCAACGGGGTCGATGCGACCAACCCCGATATCGCCCCGAATTACGACGCCGGGCTGCATTTCCGCCGCGCCGGAACGACGTGGGATGCGAGCCCGCTTCAGGATGTCTTTGCCGGCACGGCCATGGCCGGTCTGGTGGGGATGGCGGCGAACAACGGCATCGGCGGCACCGGGGTGGCGCCGGACGCGAGCCTGACCGGGGTGGATTTCCTCAACCGTCTGCAGGCGCAGGCGCAGAGCCTGCCGCCGGCGGACGGGCTGGCCTTTCTGCAGGCGGCGATCCGCTGGGGCACCAACTTCGACGTCGTGCTGAACGGCTGGGGGCTGGAGCCGCGCTTTGCCCGCGAGCAGTCGCTGGCCGAGCCGCGCAGCATCTCCGAGCGGGTGGTCTACAACAACAGCTTTCAGCACCTGGTCGAGACCGGGCGCGACGGCAAGGGCACGGTGATCGTCCACAGCCCCGGGACCGAGGCGGCGAACGCCAACGGCGACGGGCTCTCGGCCTCGCGCTTCACCATCACCACGGCGGCCTATGAGGACCGCGGCTTTCACGACAGCGCCTCGCCCTATGGCGCGAACATCCTCGTGTCGGCGCCGCTGGGCACCGTGACGGCCGACCTCTCGGGCGGTGCCGGGCTGAACCGGCAGGGGCCGATCCAGGGCGATCTGGACGATACCGACTTCACCGCCAATTTCGGCGCCTTCGGCACCGTGGCCTCGATCCCCAACGTCGCCGGCGTCGTGGCCCTGATGCTGGAGGCCAACCCCGACCTCGGCTGGCGCGACGTCAAGACCATCCTCGCCGCCTCGGCGCGCGAACCCTTCGAGCCCTATGTCGACTATGTGCCCACGGGCAACCGCGACGGCTGGGCCGAGAAGGGCGGGGTGCACTGGAACGGCGGCGGGGCGCTGTTCTCGCCCAGCTACGGCTTCGGCCGGCTCGATGCCTTCGGCGCGGTGCGCATGGCCGAGGTCTGGACCACCCTGACCGGCCGCAGCGCCACCTCCGCCAACGAGCGCAGCGCCGGCGCCGCGGACAGCACCCAGCGCGTGGTGCCGCTCGCCCAGCAGGACCAGCAGGGCAACCTCGTCCCCGGCGCCGTGTTCGTCCCGTTCGAGATCTCGGCGAACATCCGCGTCGAACACGCCGCCCTGACGGTCGATCTTTCGGCCGCCAATCTGTCGGATGTTGAGATCTATCTGGTCTCTCCCGAAGGCGCGCTCACGACGCAACTCATCCACCGCGGGTTCCGCAGCGACGTGCCCTGGGACGACGATGCCGCGACCGCGCGCTGGCGCTGGACCTTCGGCGACGAGTCGTTTCGCGGGGTCGAGGCGAGCGGCACCTGGGGCGTGCTGGTGCGCAACGCCGGGCTGCTGCCGGATTTCGAGTATGTCGTGCTGAACTCCGTCCGGCTCGATCTCTACGGCGCGCAGGGGACGCGCAACGACATCTACACCTATACCGACGACTTCCCCACGCTTCTGGCGCTGCAGCCCGAGCGCGGCCGGCTGCAGGACACCGACGGCGGCACCGACTGGATCAACATGGCGGCGGTGTCGGGCGATGTCACGGCCGATCTGGGCTCGAACGGGCGCGTGCGGGTGGACGGCGAGGAGTGGTTCCGCCTCGCCCGGGGCGAGCCCGCGATCGAGAACATCGTCACCGGCGACGGCAACGACCGGGTCACCGGCAACGCGCTCGGAAACCACATCATCGGCGGGCGGGGCAACGACCGGATCGAGGGGCTGGCCGGCGACGACACGCTCGACGGCGGGCCGGGCAACGACACGCTGTTGGGCGGGCGGGGCAACGACCTGTTGCTGGGCGGTCCCGGGCGCGACCGGCTGAACGGCGGGGCCGGCAACGACACGCTGGACGGGGGCGCCGGCAACGACACGCTCAAGGGCGGCGCGGGCCGGGACCTGCTGCTGGGGGGCGACGGCGACGACCTCCTCGTCGGCGGGGCCGGCAACGACACGCTGAACGGGGGGCGGGGCGACGACACGCTGAACGGCGGCGCCGGCCGGGACCTGCTGATCGGCGGGCCGGGCGACGACCTGCTGCGCGGCGGCGCCGGCGACGACACGCTGGAGGGCGGGGCGGGCCGCGACACGCTCGAGGGCGGCGCCGGCGCCGATGTCCTGACCGGGGGTGCGGGGGCGGATGTCTTCGTCTTTGCCCGCCTCGCCCATATCGGTCGCGGCAGCGACTCGGACCGCATCACCGATTTCGAGGTCGGGCGCGACCGGATCGACCTGCGGGGCCTCGACCTCTCCTTCGACGGGCGCAACTTTTCCGGCGAGGCCGGCTCGGTCCGCTTTCGCAGCGACGGTCAGGACGGCCGGCTGGAGATCGACGCCGGCGGCAACGGCCGGGCCAATGCCGTGCTGATCCTCGAGGGTGTGACCAGCTTCGACCCGGGCGACCTGTGGCTGTGATCCCGCAACGTTCCCCGTCCCGGGCATGGCAGAGAGAGGCGAGATGCTGCGCAGCACAACCACCGTCGGCGGCCTGCCGGCGCCCGTCATCGCGGTCCCGTCGGACACCGAGACGACCAGCTTCGGGGTCGGCCGCTTCGACCCCGCCCTCGGCTTTCCGGTCGAGGCCGGGATCCGCTTCGTCGGGCGGATCCAGTCCGATGTCTTCGTGGCGGCGCTGAACCCCGTCCTGCCGACGCAGCCGACCGGGTTCGTCTCGCTGTTCAGCCTCACGGCCTTTTCGTCGGGCCGGGGCGCCCCCGGCTTCGCCCCCACGCCGCTGCCGATCCGCGCGACCGACCAGGCGCAGATCCCCTCGGTCGGGCAGGTCACCGCGACGCTGTTCGAGGAGGGCGCGACCGAGCTCGTGCCGATGACCCGGCTGGACCGCGGGGTCGGCCCCGGCACCTTCACGGTCGATGCGAGCTGGGCCGGGCAGTTCGATGCCTTTCCCTTCGGCGGCCAGCTCGACGGCGGCGGGCGGCTGTTCTTCGCGGCCGAGGTCACCTGGCTCTACCTCGCCTTCGAGGATGCGATCCGCGGGACGGCGGGGGGCGACCGGCTGCAGGCCCCGGCCAGCGGCGCGATCCTGCTCGGCGGCAACGGGGACGACACGCTGATCGGCGGCCGGTCGGCGGATGTGCTGTTCGGCGAGGGTGGCAACGACGTGCTGCGCGGCGGCGGCGGCAACGACACGCTGGAGGGCGGGGCCGGCAACGACCGTCTGTACGGCGGGGCCGGCGACGACCTGCTGCGCGGCGGGGCGGGCAAGGACCGGCTTTTCGGGGGCGCGGGCAACGACACGCTGGAGGGCGGGGCGGGCGCCGACCGGCTGTTTGGCGAGGCCGGCAACGACGTGCTGCGCGGCGGCGCCGGCAACGACACGCTGGACGGCGGGGCGGGGCGCGACACGCTCGAGGGCGGCGCCGGCGCCGATGTCCTGACCGGGGGCGCGGGGGCGGATGTCTTCGTCTTCGCCCGCCTCGCCCATATCGGCCGCGGCCCCGACTCGGACCGCATCACCGATTTCGAGGCCGGGCTCGACCGGATCGACCTGCGCGGGCTGGGGCTGTCCTTCGACGGGCGCAACTTTTCCGGCGAGGCCGGCTCGGTGCGCTTTCGCAGCGACGGTCAGGACGGCCGGCTGGAGATCGACGCCGGCGGCAACGGCCGGGCCGACGCGGTGCTGATCCTCCAGGGCGTCACCAGCTTCGACCCGGGCGACCTCATCCTCTGATCGCCCGGCCCCAGGGCCCATGCCCCGCCCGCCCCAGAGGCCCGGTCCGCGCCGGATCGGGGGGCGCCGGGCGGCCACCGGCCTCGTGCCAGCCGCCGGGCCACCGGCGCCGTGACGATCGGCAGGGCTCCGGCGGCATCGGCCAGCCCGATGCGGGCCCGGTCCGACCGCTACCCGGGCGGCCTTGTCGCGCGGCGTTCGCCGATGCCCGCCGGGCCGCGCTGCGCTCGGTGATCCCCCGAACCTCGACATCCCTTGCCCTCAAGTTCATCAGCAAAATCGCCAAGCATATGATATCGTTCAGGCCGGGAGGCCGAAAATGTGACAACACGGGCGGTGCCAGGCCGGTTTTGGCAGGCTCAGGGCGTCAAGGATGTCGAGTGGCTCCGGGGTGCTTTTGCTCAGGCCCTGGAAGCTGCGCTTCCCGGCGTGGGCGGTGTGTTTCTGGATGCGCGCCAGGAGATCGAGCGCGGTGCGGGGGCTGGCGGCGTGGCCCTTGGCTTTCAGGCGCAGGCGCATGACGCGCCAGAGCACGAGGGCGAGGGCGAGGGCGAGGGCGAGGGCGAGGAAGCAGATCAGGGCGTGAGCGCGGATGCGATCCGGCAGGCGGTGGTGGACGGGGGCGATCTCGATGTCGGATTTCAGCACGCGGAGTGAGCAGCTGCGCGCCACCGGTTCGAGCGCAGCGGCGAACGCGCTCGATATCTGCGAGCGCCCGGTACCGCGCCACGGCCTCAGTGGGGGTCAGGTCGGGGGCGTTGGTGATCAGCGCGAGCCTGCCGTCGAAGAGCTG
>Ga0213836_101901_pt1 | contig 11015 bp, 9 predicted proteins | sample SWPATP03_FD_160578 | JGI IMG/M metagenome (GOLD analysis project Ga0213836, IMG submission 160578) | Coastal seawater microbial communities from Marineland, Florida, United States - SWPA TP0 #3 | ecosystem: Environmental > Aquatic > Marine > Coastal | place: USA: Florida | collected 2016-08-05
GCCGCGCGGCGGCAGCTGGATCGCCGACTCGGCCTCGATGCCCGCCTGCAGCTCTCGAGCGCGCTCGACCTCGGCGTCGACCTCGGCGCCGAGCAGCAGCACGATGTTGAAGATCCAGAGCGCGAACAGCAGCGCCATCACGGTGCCGATCGCGCCGTACGAGCTGTAGCCCGAGCCGAACGTGAAGTAGAGCCCCAGGGCCACGGACGCGATCGCGATGCCGATGATGGCGACGATCGAGCCGATGCTGACCCACGTGAACTTCGGCTGCTGCAGGTTCGGCGCCAGGTAGTAGAGCAGCGCGATCATCGCGATGACGAGTGCGAGGATCACGGGCCACTTCACCCACGCCCAGATCGGCAGGAAGGTCTGCGTCATGAAGGCGAGGAAGCCGCCGAGGCCGAGCGGCTCGGCGATCGGCCCGAGCACACCGGTCACGAGCGCGTCGTTGATGGCGAGCGACACGAGGATGACGACGACGCCCACGAGCAGCGCGACCGTGATGAGCAGCATCGTCGCGGTCTGCTTGATGAAGCCGCGGCCCTCCTCGATGCCGTAGATGATGTTCATGCAGCGCGAGAACGACTTGACGTAGGCGGATGCCGACCACACAGCGGTCGCGATGCCGATGATGAGGGCGATGACGCCGCCGGCCGCCGAGTCCGTCATCGTCTCGACGAGGTTGACGACGAGATCCTGGAAGTCCTCAGGCACCTGCCGCACGGCCTCGTCGAGGATGCCGGTGACGGTCGACGCGTTGTTGGCCAGCACGAGCGAGATGATCGAGAAGACCGCGAGCAGGCCCGGCGCGAGCGAGAGCACCATGTAGTACGTCAGCATCGCGGCGAGATCCGTGCCGCCGTCGCTGCCGAACTCCTTCAGCGCGCGCTTGAGCGCGTACTTCCAGCTCGAGCCCTCGAGCTTCTGCGGGGCGTCGGGCTTCTCGTCGTGGTCGGGGGCCGGCGCGTCCGCTGCGTCGAGCGTGGCGTCGATGGGGTCTCTGCTCGACACGGTGTGTCCTCTCGCCGGGTTCCTGTGATGGCGCAGAACTGTACCCCAGCCACCTGCGCGGTGTACCCCGGGAACGAATCAGTCGCCGACGACCCGCTCGACGAGCCGGTCGAAGGATGCGTCCACCTCGGCGGGCAAGCCGAACCCGCCCGCGGCCTCGAGCGTCGCGAAGCCGTGCGCCACCGCGCGGAGGCCTCGCAGCGCGTGCACGGCGTCGTCACCGTCGAGGTGGTCGACCGCCCGCTCGGCGATCGCCATGACGCGGGCGCCGGCCGCCTCGAGCGCAGGATGCCCGACCGGCCTGGCGGGCAGCGCGCGGTAGCGGGCCGGGTGCCGCACCGCGAACGAGCGGTACGCCCGCAGGAACGCCCGCGCGGCATCCGCCCCGGTCGACTCGCCGACGGCCTCGCCGATCGCGGCGCCCAGGTCGTCGGTGATGCGCGCGCCGACGAGCGCCTCGAGCTCGGGCAGCCCCGCGACGTGCTTGTAGAGCGACGGCGGCTTCACGCCCGCGCGGGCGGCGACCGCACCGAGCGAGAGCGGCGCGCCACCGGTGGCATCGAGCTCGGCGAGCGCGAGGTCGACGAGGGCGGCGGGGCTGAGCCCCGCCCTAGGCACGGGCCACCGGCCATCCCACGCGGCGCGCGAGCGCGAGCACGGCTGCCGCCGTCTCCGCCGGCCGCTCGGCGTGCGGGTAGTGCCCCGCGCCGTCGATCATCGTGACCTCGCCGCGCGTCGCGTCGGCGTACACCTGCGCCTCGGCCGCGGGATCCGAGAAGTCGGGATCGGCGCTGCCCATCACGACCGCCACCGGCGCGATCTGGCTGCCGCGCACGTCGATCGCGTCCTTCGTGGTGCCGGTGCCCATGGCGACGAGCGCGTCGGTGCCGTGCGGGCGGCGGAGCGCGGCCACGATGCGCCGGCGGTGCGCGCCGAGGTCGGCGGGCGGCGCCTTGTGCAGCGAGCGGTAGAACAGCGACCAGAGCACGGGGGAGTGGGTCACGAGCGACGTCACCGCGCGCATGAACGCGGACACCCGGGGGGTCGTCGCCCACGGCGCGATCGCCACCGCGCCGACGATCGACCCCGGTGCCAGCTGCGTCGCGAGCAGCGCGCTGTCCGGCGTGAAGGAGTGCCCGACGACGATCGCCGGGCCGCCGAGCCGCTCCACGAGGGCCGCGGCGGCCCGCGCGATCTGCGCCTGCCCGACGGGCGTCGGGGAGATGCCCGAGTCGCCGTGGCCGGGGAGGTCGAGCGTCGCGACGCGGAAGCCCTCCGCGACGAGCAGCGGCACGAGGAGCCGGTAGGCGCTGCGCAGGTCGCCCATGCCGGGCAGGAGGACGATGAGCGGGGCGTCGGCGGTGCCCGAGGGCACGACGAGGTCGTAGGCGAGCGCGACGCCGTCGAGGTCGAGCGAGGCGGATGCGGTGGTGGTCATGCGCTCAGGCTAATGCCATTAGCCAACGAGCGCAAGGGTCGAGAAGGAGCGGCTCGCCCGACCGCCTCGCCCGACCGCCTCGCCCGACCGCCTCGCCCAAGCACCGCCGCAACGGAGCCGTCGAACTTCCCGAAACTCCGAGTTTCACCGCCGAAACCGCGGGGTTCGGGGAAGTTCGACGGCTCAAGAGCTCGTCAGTACGAGTCCGCCTCCGTGCGCGACTGCTTCAGCCGCGCGACCGCCGCCTCGGAGCCGCGCGCCATGAGCGTCACGTCGGCCGCCACGAACACGAACGCCGCACCGCGCTCGAGGCAGCGGTCGGCGTCGGCCTCGGCGAACGTGTTGACGCCGACGGGCGTGCCGGCCGAGCGCACCGCCTCGATCGTCGCGTCGACCGCGGCGACGACCGCCGGCTCGGACGGTCGGCCGGGGAAGCCCATCGAGCCCGCGAGGTCGGCGGGGCCGATGAAGACGGCGTCGACGCCGTCGACCGCCGCGATCTCGGCCGCGTTCGCGACCCCCTCGGCCGTCTCGATCTGCACGGTCACCGACACGTGCGCATCCGCGTCCTGCACGTAGCCGGCGATGCGGCCCCAGCGCGACGAGCGCGCGAGCGCCGAGCCGATGCCGCGCGCGCCCTCGCGCGCGCCGTCGGCGCCCGGGTAGCGGGCTGCGCGCACGGCGGCCGCCGCATCCGCCGCCGTCGACACCATCGGCACGAGCACGTTCACGGCGCCCAGGTCGAGCACCTGCTTGATCGTCACGGGGTCGTTCCACGGCACCCGCACGATCGTCGTCACGGGATACGCGGCCGCGGCCTGCAGGATCGGCAGCATCTCGCTGATCGAGATCGGCCCGTGCTCGCCGTCCACGAGCAGCAGGTCGGCGCCGGAGCCCGCCATGATCTCGGCGGCGACGGCGCGTCGGCCGCGGCGAGCGCATCGCGGAAGGTGCTCACCGGAACGTCACCTCGATCGAGCCCATGTCCTGGAAGTGCGTCGTGACGACGTCGCCGGGCTGCACCCACACCGGTCGCGTGAACGAGCCGGCGAGGATGAGCTCGCCCGCCTCCAGGCGGTCGCCGTGCTGCGCGAGCTTGCCCGCGAGCCACGCGACGCCGTTGGCGGGGTTGCCGAGCACGCCACCCGAGACGCCCGTCTCGATGATCTCGTCGTTGACGAGGCAGTGCGCCCCGATCCACGCGAGGTTGCGGTCGCGCGGGCCGATCTCGACGTCGCCGACGACGATCGCGCCGAGCGCCGCGTTGTCGCTGATCGTGTCGACGATCGTGCGGCCCTCGAGCTCGATGTGTGAGTCGAGGATCTCGAGCGCGGGCACGACGACCTCGGTCGCGTCGAGCACCTGCTCGACCGTCAGTCCCTGGCCCTCGAGCGGCGAGCGCAGCACGAACGCGAGCTCGACCTCGACGCGCACGTTCGACCACTGCGCGTGCTCGACCGTGGCGCCCGAGGGGTACGCCTGGTCCGCGAAGATCACGCCGTAGTCGGGCTCGGTGATGCCGGTCGCGAACTGCATCGCCTTGCTCGTGAGCCCGATCTTGCGGCCCACGAGTCGCGCGCCGGCCTCCTCGCGACGCGCGCGCCAGATGCGCTGCACGGCGTAGGAGTCCTCGATCGTCGCCTCGGGGAACCGCGCCGAGATCTTCTCGATCGTGCCGCGCGAGCGGGTGGCCTCGGCGAGCTCGTCGGCGATCCGCGCCACCGTCGCGTCGTCGAGGCCCCGGCCACGGCCGCCAGGGGTCGCCGCGGGTCCCGCCGTCACAGCTGGGTGCCGATCTTGAAGCCCTTCGACGCCTCGCCCCGGTAGGTGCCGTCGTCGTCGCCGACGCGCGTGTACGAGAAGCCGTCGGCGCCGATCGTCACCTCCATCTCGCTGGAGTCGGTGCGCTCGACGACCTCGACGACGTTCCCGTCGAGGTCGAGCACCGGCGACGCCTCGGTGTACCAGGAGGGCACGACCGGGTTGCCCCACCAGTCGCGGCGCTGGTTGTCGTGCACGTCCCACGTGATGACGGGGTTGTCCGGGTCGCCGGTCCAGTAGTCCTGCGTGTAGATCTCGATGCGGTGCCCGTCGGGATCGGTGATGTAGAGGTAGAACGCGTTCGAGACGCCGTGGCGGCCCGGTCCGCGCTCGATGTGGTCGGACATCCGGAGCGCGCCGAGCTTGTCGCAGATCTGGATGATGTTGTGCTTCTCGTGCGTCGAGAAGGCGATGTGGTGCATGCGGGGACCGTTGCCGCCGGTGAGCGCTGTGTCGTGCACGGTGCCCTTGCGCTGCATCCACGCCGCGTAGGTGACGCCCTGGTCGTCCTGGATGTCCTCGGTGACGCGGAAGCCGAGGTCCTCGAGGTACTTCCGGCCGCGCGGCACGTCGGGGGTAACCTGGTTGAAGTGGTCGAGGCGCACGAGCTCGCCCGCCGAGATCAGGTCGTAGCGCTGGTGCAGGCGCTCGGCGTGCTCGGTGGCGTAGAAGAACTCGTAGGGGAAGCCGAGCGGGTCCTCGACGCGCACGCTGTCGCCGAAGCCCTTCTGGAAGCCGCCAGCGCGACGCTCGGTGCGGCAGCCGAGCTCCCGGTAGTAGGCCTCGGCGCGGTCGACGTCCTCGGGGGTGCGCACGCGGTAGGCGAAGGCGGCGACGGCCGCGACCGGGCCCTTCCGCAGCACGAGGTTGTGGTGGATGAACTCCTCGAACGACCGCAGGTAGATCGCCTCGTCGTCCTCCTCGGTCACGTGCAGGCCGAGCACGTCGACGTAGAAGGCGCGGCTCGCGGTGAGGTCGGTGACGACGAGGTCCATCGCCGCGCAGCGGATGATGTCGGGCGCCGGGACGCCGGGCTTCGTGATCTCGGGCGTGGGGGTCGCGTTCATGGTGCTGCTCCTTCGCAGTTCGGGTCAGGCGGATGCGCCGAAGCGGCTGGTGTGGACGTCGCCGAGCGTGATGTGCACGGCCTGCTGGTCGCTGTAGAAGTCGAGCGAGCGGTAGCCGCCCTCGTGGCCGAGGCCGGAGGCCTTCACGCCGCCGAACGGGCTGCGGAGGTCGCGCACGTTGTGGCTGTTCAGCCACACCATGCCCGCCTCGACGTTCTGTGAGAACAGGTGCGCGCGCTTGAGGTTGTTCGTCCAGATGTAGGCGGCGAGCCCGTACCTCGTGTTGTTCGCGAGCTCGAGCGCCTCCTCGTCGGAGTCGAATGGCGTGATCGCGACGACCGGGCCGAAGATCTCCTCCTGGAAGATCCGCGCATCCGGCGCGACGTCGGCGAACACCGTGGGGGCGACGTAGTTGCCCTCGGGGAAGCCATCGGGCCGGCCGCCGCCGGCGAGCAGGCGGCCCTCGCCCTTGCCGATCTCGACGTACGACATGACCTTGTCGAAGTGCTCGGGGTGCACGAGCGCGCCCACCTCGGTCTTCGGGTCGCCGGGGTCGCCGACCACGATGTTCTTGGCGCGCTCGGCGTAGCGCTCGAGGAACTCCTCGTAGACGGAGCGCTCGACGAGGATGCGACTGCCGGCGGTGCAGCGCTCGCCGTTGAGCGAGAAGACGCCGAAGAGCGTCGAGTCGATCGCGGCGTCGAGGTCGGCGTCGGCGAAGACGACGGCGGGGCTCTTGCCACCGAGCTCCATCGACAGCGCCTTGAGGTGCGGCGCGGAGTTGCCGAAGATGAGCTTGCCGGTGCTGCTCTCGCCGGTGAACGAGATGAGCGGCACGTCGGGGTGCTTCACGAGCGCGTCGCCGGCCGTCTCGCCGAAGCCGTTGACGAGGTTGAAGACGCCGCGCGGCAGCTCGGCCTCCTCGAAGATGCCGGCCCAGAGCGAGGCCGACAGCGGCGTGAACTCGGCGGGCTTGAGCACGACCGTGCAGCCGGACGCGAGCGCGGGGCCCAGCTTCCACGACTCGAGCATGAACGGCGTGTTCCAGGGCGTGATGAGGCCGGCGACGCCCTTCGGCTTGCGGTTGACGTAATTCACCTGGGTGCCGGGCACCTTGTAGGTGTCGTCGCGGCCGGCCACGATGAGGTCGGCGAAGAAGCGGAAGTTCTCAGCCGCACGCTGCGCCTGGCCGCGCGCCTGGGTGATCGGGAGGCCGGAGTCCCACGACTCGAGCTGCGCGAGCTCCTGGTCGCGCGACTCGACGATGTCGGCGATGCGGCTGAGGATGCGGGCGCGCTCGCGGTTCTTCATGCGCGGCCACGGACCCTCGTGGAACGCGCGCGTCGCCGCGGCGACCGCCAGGTCGATGTCGGCCTGCTTGCCCGACGCGGCGACCGTGTAGTCCTCGTTCGTGACGGGGTTGAGCACGCCGAACGTGTCGCCGTCGACCGAGCCGACGCGCTCGCCGTCGATGTAGTGGGGGATCAGGTCGGGGATGCCTGCGGGCTGGGTGGCCATGATGGCTCCGTTTCTGTCGGTTCGGGGCGCGCCGATGCGCGGCGTGGGGATGGGGAGGTCAGGGAGCGGCGGGGCGCTTGCGGTGCAGGAAGGCGTCCGGCGTCGCGAGCCGGTGCGCGCGCACGGCGAGCTCGATCGAGCGCGGGTCTGCGCCCTCCTCGATGAGGGCGAGGATCGCGTCGTGCTCGTCGACGGACGAGATCGCGCGGCTCGGCACGAACGAGAACGTCGACTGGCGCAGCCGCGCGAGCCGCTTCCAGCCGTTGTCGATGACGTCGCCGAGCACCTCGTTGTGGCAGACATCCGTCAGCCGCCGGTGGAACGCCTCGTTGAGCGCCGTGAACTGCACGGGGTCGAAGGCGGCGAGGCTCTCGCGCATCTGCGCGTTGATCGCCCGCGCCTCGTCGACGTCCGACTTCGAGTAGAGGCCCGCGGCGAGCATCACGGCCGCGCCCTCGACGAACGAGAGCGTCTCCATCGTGTCGTGGTACTCGAGCTCGTCGATCTCGGCCACGCGCGCGCCGATGTTGCGCTCGAACGTGATCATGCCCTCGGCCTCGAGCCGGCGGATCGCCTCGCGCACGGGCACGACGCTCATGTCGAGCTCGCGGCCGATCGCGTCGAGCACGAGCCGGTAGCCGGGAGAGTAGGTGCCGTCGACGATGCGATCGTGGAGCAGGTCATAGGCGCGCTGCGACTTCGAGGGCGCGATGGCGCCGCCGTCTCCGGCGATCGCCGCGGTCTTCGCGCGCCGGCCGCTCACGCGTCCCCCGCGTCGGCGATCGACGCCTCGTACCTGGCGCGCCACTCGGCGTTCATCGGGAAGAGGCCGTCGACCGGGTGGCCGGCGTCGACCTGGGCCGCGATGAACTCCTCCTCACGCTCCTGCTGGATCGCCTCGTCGACGAGCTCGCGCGCGATGCCCGGCGGGATGACGAGCACGCCGTCGCCGTCGCCGACGATGATGTCGCCGGGCTGCACGGTGGCGCCGCCGCAGGCGACCGTCTCGTCGAAGGACCACGGCACGTGCAGGCGGCCGAGCACGGCGGGGTGGCCGCCCGCGTGATAGGTCGGCACGCCGATCTCGGTCACGACGTCGAGGTCGCGCACGCCGCCGTCGGTGATGAGGCCCGCCGCGCCGAGGTGCCGGGCTCGGAGCGCCAGGATGTCGCCGAGGGTGCCGGAGCGGTTGTCGCCGCGCGCCTCGATCACGACGACCTCGCCGGGCTGCAGCGAGTCGAAGAGCCGCTTCTGCGCGTTGTAGCCGCCGCCGTGGCTCTTGAAGAGGTCCTCGCGGTTCGGCACGTAGCGCAGCGTGCGGGCGGTGCCGACGAGGCGCTTGCCCGGCTGCGTCGTGCGCAGCCCGTCGATCGAGACGTTGTTGAGGCCGCGCTTCCGCAGCCCCGACGAGAGGGTCGCGAGCGCGACCCGCGAGAGCCGCGCGCGCAGCTCGTCGTCGAGCACGGGTGCGGCGGGCGCCTGGAACTCGGCGATCGGGCGGCCGGATGCGTCGGCCCACTGCTCGGGGGTCGGCTTCGGCTGCGCGGAGTACGGCGGCAACTGCTGCTCGCCGACCCGCAGGGTGGTCACGAGCCTGCCGGTCGCGAGCTGCTCGCCGTCGAGCGCGGTCGCGGTGACCTCGACCTCGACGCGCTGGCCGGGGAAGAAGGTGGAGGCGTCAGCGGGGGTGCCGGTGAGGATGACGTCGCCCGGCTCGAGGGTGATGAGCTGCGAGAGGTCGCTGACGATCTGCGGCAGCGAGAAGATCAGCGTCGAGGTGGAATCGGCCTGGACGAGCTCGCCGTCGAGCCAGGTGCGCACCTCGATGGCCGCCGGGTCGAGCCGCTCGGCGGGCAGCAGCACCGGGCCGATCGGCGTCATGCCGTCGCCGCCCTTCGAGCGCAGGTTCGCGCCCTTGTCGACCCAGCGGAGGTCGAAGACGCCGAGGTCGTTGGCCGCGGTGACGGCGGCGACATGCGACCAGGCATCCGCCTCGTCGACGCGGCGCGCGTGCCGGCCGATGACGATGGCGATCTCGCCCTCGAAGCCGAAGATCGCGGTGCCGGCCGGCACCTCGGCCTCGCCGCCGGTGGAGAGCGACGTCGCGGGCTTGAGGAAGAAGCCGGGCGCCTCGGGCGTGCGGCCCTTCTGCGCGGCGCGAGCGGCGTAGCCGATGTGCATCGCGAAGACCTTGCCGGGCCTCGCGCCGAGCAGCGCCCAGGCGGCCTCGGCGGCAGGGGGAGCGCCCGCTGGGCGGTGCGACGATGCATCCATGCGGGCATCGTATACGATTCCGTATCGGCCGTGCAAGGCTCCGTTCAGGAGGCGATCGCGTCCTCTCTGAGGGCCGCGATCGGCCGCTGCACGCGGGCCTTGCTGTCGTGCACGAAATCGTATATGTTCGCCACAGATCCCGGCTGGACCCCTCCTGGCCACCTCACTGACAAAGGAGTCAGCGTGTCTCACAGCACGACTCACGGCATCACCTCCACCAAGGAGCGCAACAAGGTCCTCGCGGCCGTCGTCGTCGGCACCACCATCGAGTGGTACGACTTCTTCATCTACGCCTTCATGGCGAACCTCGTCTTCGCGCAGCTGTTCTTCCAGCCCGCCGGCGAGGGCATGATGCAGATCCTGTCGCTCATCACCATCGGCATCTCGTTCCTGTTCCGCCCGCTCGGCGCGTTCCTCGCCGGTCACTTCGGCGACAAGATCGGCCGCCGCCCGATGCTGGTGCTCACGCTGCTCCTCATGGGCATCGCGACCACGCTCGTCGGCGCGCTGCCGACGTTCGAGCAGGCCGGCTTCCTCGCACCGGTGCTGCTCATCCTGCTCCGCATCCTGCAGGGCATCTCCGCCGGTGGTGAGTGGGGCGGCGCCGTGCTCATGGCCATCGAGCACGCACCCCAGGGCCGTCGCGGCCTCTACGGCTCGTTCGTCCAGGCGGGCGTGCCGCTCGGCATGCTGCTCGCGACGAGCATCCTCGCGGGCATCCGCGCCGCCTTCCCGGGCGACGCGTTCCTCGAGGTCGGCTGGCGCATCCCGTTCTTCGTCTCGATCCTGCTCGTCGTGGTCGGCTACGTCGTGCGCCGCTCGGTCGACGAGTCGCCGGTCTTCCAGGAGATCAAGCAGACGGCCCAGCAGGAGTCGGCGCCGATCGTCCAGGTCTTCCGCAAGTACGGCCTCATCGTGCTCTTCGCAGCGATGGTCTTCATGGCCAACAACGCGACCGGCTACATGACGACCGGTGGCTACGTGCAGGGCCTCGCCTCCCGCCCCGTCGACGGCACCCCGCCCGGGCTCGGCTTCGACCCGGTGGGCGTGCAGCTCGCGACCTTCGCCGGCTCGCTGTCGTGGCTCGTGTTCACGTTCGTCGCGGGTGCGCTCTCCGACCGCATCGGCCGCAAGCGCCTCTACATCATCGGCTGGCTCGTGCTCGCCGTGACGATCCTGCCGCTGTTCGTCCTCGTGGAGCAGGGCGTGTGGGGCGTCGCGCTCGGCACCATCCTGCTCGGCGCCGGCCTCGGCCTCACCTACGGCGCGCAGGCCGCCTGGTACGCCGAGTCCTTCCCGGCAGGCGTGCGGTACTCGGGCGTCTCGATCGCCTACGCGATCGGCGCGATCATCGGCGGCGCGTTCGCGCCGACGATCGCCCAGGCCCTCCTGCAGGCGACCGGCTCGACGTGGTCGATCGTCGGCTACCTGCTCGTGACCGTGGTCATCTCGCTCATCGGCACGCTGCTGATGAAGGACCGCACCGGCATCCCGCTCTCGATCGAGTTCGAGCGCTCGGGCCGCTGGGAGTCGTGGCAGAAGGGCGACGAGTTCGTCGAGGCTTCGCCGGTCGACCGCGCGGCGCACTCCGCCAAGTAGGTCGAATCATCGGACGGGGGTCCCGCTGCGGCGGGGCCCCCGTTCGCGTGCCCGGGCGGTGCTCGGCGGCCGCCGGCGCGCCGGGGCGCCGGGTCAGTCCGCGACGCCGCTCAGTCCGTGATTACCGGGTCGTCGATCGCGGTGCCGAGAGCGTAGGGGCCGAAGAAGAGGTCGGCGCCGTCCTGGGTCAGCGCGGTGCCGCTCGCGCGCCGGCCGTCGAACGCGGCGATCGTGGCGAAGGCGAGCCGGCTCGACAGGTCGTCGGGATCGGCGATCTCGAGCAGCCA
>Ga0213836_101903_pt1 | contig 11007 bp, 11 predicted proteins | sample SWPATP03_FD_160578 | JGI IMG/M metagenome (GOLD analysis project Ga0213836, IMG submission 160578) | Coastal seawater microbial communities from Marineland, Florida, United States - SWPA TP0 #3 | ecosystem: Environmental > Aquatic > Marine > Coastal | place: USA: Florida | collected 2016-08-05
GAGGACCTCACCCGTTACCGCACGACCCGCCGACCGTCACCAACCTCACGAGACACAACAACTAGCGCGTTTCCGGTACCGAGAGGCCCCGACGTCGCGCAGGCGGCCACTCGGTACCCCAAGCCGGCCGCTCCCGTCTCCGAACTGCGGTTTGCGGCACGCAGTAGCCGCCTAACGCCGCAGGGACGCGGCCACTCCGTGCCCCAAACCTCCTGCGCCCGTCCCCGGTCAGCGGTTTGGGGCACCAAGTTGCCGCCGTCAGGCGCCGGGACGCGGCCACTCCGTGCCCCAAACCGGGTACTCCACGGCTTCCCTGCGGTTTGGGGCACGAACCTGGCACCGCAGGCCGCGCGGATGCGTCCGCTTCGTGCCCAACCCCGGCACCCCCGGCTTCCCTGCGATTTCGAGCACGCAGTTGCTTCCGATCTCGCGGGGAGCAACCGCGGCAGCAGTGCCCCAACTCCGCGCAAGGCAGCCTCTCCACAGGCAGCGCCGCATGCCGCACGCGCGGCGGCGCTCGCGGCGCACGATGCGCCCATGGTCGCCGCCTCGCCCCTGCCCGAGCCACTCGCCGACGGCCCCTTCACCACCGCGGCGGCGCTCCAGCTCGGCCTCTCGCGGAGGCGCCTGCGCGCACGCGACCTCGCGGCGCCGTTCCGCGGGGTGCGGTCGCACGGAGCGCCGAGCGACCTGCGCGCCCTCGCCGCGGCCCACGCGCAGCGCATGGCGCCCGGCCACGTCTTCGCCGGCATCACCGCCGCAAGGCTCTGGGGATTGCCCGTCGCCGCGTCGTGGAGCGTGGATGAGCCGCTCGTCATCGGCGTGCCCGCCGGTGCGACTCGGACGCGAGCGCATGGCATCCGGGTCCGACGCTTCGACCCGGATCGGCTCACCTCGGGGACGGTCGACGGCGTGCTGGCCCTCGGCCCCGCATCCGCGGTCATGTCGATGGCTCGCGAGACCGACGCCGATGACCTCGTCGTACTGCTCGACGCGCTCATCACGCCTTCATCGCGCTATCCCGGCCTGCAGCTGCCGCGACTGCCGTTCACGACCATCGAGGAGCTGACCACCTTCGTCGCGCGCTGCCGAGGCACACACGGAGCTGCTGCGTTCGGACGCGCGCTCGAGCGCACCCGCGCCGGCGCCGAGTCGCCGCAGGAGACGCGCTCGCGGCTCGCGATCGTCACTGCCGGGCTGCCCGAGCCCGTCGTGCAGCTCGAGGTGTGGGTCGACGGCGAGCTGCGCGCCGTGATCGACCTCGCCTACTCGGAGTGGAAGATCGCGATCGAGTACGAGGGCGAGCACCACCTGACCGATCCGGCGCAGTGGGCGAAGGACATCCGTCGTCAGGAGCTGGTCGAGTCACTCGGGTGGATCGTCATCCGCGTGACGAAGGCTGACCTGCGGAGCGGCGGGGCCGGGCTGGTCGCGCGGGTCCGCGCGGCCTTGGCGCGACGAGGTGTACCCGGCTGATCTCCGGTACCGATCTGCGGGTCGTGGCGACGTGCACCCGCAGATCGGTACCGGAAACAGGCTCGAGCGGGCCGCGTCGGGCAGGGTGTGGGCATGGAGACCCGGATGTCGAGCGTCGAGCTGCTGCTCGACGACGACGCGGAGGCGCAGGTGCGGGCGGAGTTGACCGCGCTCGCGGACGCCGGGCTGTCGAGCCTCGCCCGGCACGACGCAGCGAGCAACCGGCCGCACGTGACCCTGCTCGCTCGGGTCGGGCTGCCGGCGCTGCCGCTCGAGCAGGTCGAGCTCCCCATTCCCCTCGTGCTCGGACCGCCGATGCTGCTCGGGTCGGGTGATCGCCGCGTGCTCGCGCGTGCTGTGCTGCCGAGCCCGGCCCTCCTCGCGCTGCACGCAACGGTCCGCGCGGCGGCGGGGCCTGCCGACGATGAGCACTTCCTCCCCGGACGCTGGCTGCCGCACGTGACGCTCGCCCGGCGGCTGCGCCTCGTCGACATCCCGACCGCCCTCGCGCTCCTGGGCGAGCCCATCGACGCATCCGCCGTCGTTATCAGGCACTGGGATCCTGCGACCGCCACCCTCACGACGCTCGCGAGCAGCTGACCGAGGCGCCGCCTACCGCGACGGCCAGGCGTCGGCCAGCCGCGTCAACAGGCGCGCGAGCTCGGATCGCTCGGCGGGCGTGAGCGCCTCGGCCGCGATCGCGACCTCGGCGGCCCGCTCCTCCGCGTGCGCCGCGATGTGCGCGCGGCCCGCCTTCGTCGCCTCGATCACGACGCGTCGGCCGTCGCGAGGATCGGGGATGCGACGCACGAGGCCCGCGTCAGCGAGCGACTGGATGAGCCGGGACGCGCGCGGCTGATCGACGCCGATCGCGTGCCCGAGGTCGGTGATCGACGCCGGCCGCTCGGCGCGCACGACGGCGTGCAGCATCCGCCGCGCACCCATCGCGCCGCGCATGCCTCGCACGCCGAACGGCCCGCCACGGCCCGCGCCGTCGCCGTGGTGGTCGTCCGGACCGCCGTCGCCGTGGTGCGGGCCGCCGTGCCCGCGCGGTCCGAAGCCGTGTGGCGCGCCGTGCCCGAACGGATGCCCACCGGGTCCGAACGGCGGTCCGCCGCGTCCCGGCCGCGGTGGTCGGCGCATGCCGATGCGATCGAGCGCATCGGCGATCTGCTGAGTCTCGGGGCTGGGATCCGCGCTGGGCTCTTGACGTCCGTCCGACATGTATGTCACTCTACATATACATGCACAATGACATGCAGTTGCACCGCACCCGGACGGGATGCAGCAGCGGCCAGATGGCCGCCCCACCATCGAGAGGAGATCGCCATGCGATCCGACGACCACGTCACCCACAACGGTCAGCCCACCGACGGGCTCGACCGCACCGCCCCCGCGCAGCACGACGCTGCCGAGCAGCACGACGCTCCGGAGCAGCACGACGCTGCTCCGCTCCCGGTCGAGCCCACCTCCGAGCAGCACCACGCTGCCGAGCACAAGCACCCCGAGCACCCGCACCACGATCCTGACGCACACCGACACCACGCCGGGCACGGCTGCGGCCACCACGACCGGCACGGCTTCGGCCGCGAGCACGGCCACCACGACGGCTGGCACGGCTTCGGCCACGGCCACGGCCACGGCCACGGTGAGCAGCTGGACGGCTCCGCTCCGGGCTTCGGCCCGCGGGAGCACGGCTTCGGCCACCGGGAGCACGGCTTCGGCCCGCACCGCCGAGGCTTCGGCCACGGCGGTCGAGGACGGCCGGCGCTCGCACGCAGCATCGTGAAGTCCGCGCGGCGCATCCGCAACTCCGGCCTCACGCCGGAGCAGCTGCAGCACCGCATAGCGACCACCGTCAGCCACGCCGACTACGTCACCACCATGCGCACGCTGCGGCGCATCGGGATGGATCTGCGCCACCAGCGCTGATCCTGACCGACCACCAGGGCGCCCTCGCTTCGGCGAGGGCGCCCTCGTGCGTCAGACGAGCGGGTCGGTCGGCAGCACCCGCTCCGCCTCGAACGACGGATGCGCGAGCACGCGGCCGATGAGCCGCGCGCTGCCGCCGATGAGCGTCACATCGAGGTCGAGGTCGGTCGCGATCATCCAGGCCGGCGCGCCGAGCGGCTCCGCCGGCCACAGCAGGTTCGGGGTGCGTCCCGGATCGGGCCACTCGGCACGCCACGCGAGCCCGGCGGACTCGACCCACACCGGGTCGACGAAGGTCGCCATGCGGCCGCGCAGCAGCACGTGCCCGCGACCCTGCCCCTCACGCGGAAGACCGAGCACGCGGCCACGTCGTATCGCCTCGGACACCTCCGGATCGATCGACGCGCGCACCTCGTCCCGGAACGCGCGCTGTGCCCGGCGCTCCTCCGAGAGCGACAGCGGGCCGTTGTCCGAGAAGAAGACTGCACCCGTGCTCGACGGGTCGAGCCCGCTTCCCTCCCAGACCGCCGCCAGCACCTCAGCGTCGCCATGCTCGTCGAGCAGCAGCGCTGCGAGCGCGGTCAGCAGCGGCAGCGGGATGTCGCCCTGGTGCGGCTCGATCAACGAGCCGCCGGGCATCTCGAACTGCTGCTCGCCGAAGCGAGCGAGCCACGCGGTGTACGGCTGGCTGCGGCCCGCCCGGTCGCCGATCAGCTCGGCGGCCTCCGCCCAGGTGGTCTCGCGCGACTCGAAGCGCTGGTTGCCCCAGGCATCCGTCTCGTCGGTCGTCACGTCGAGCGTCGCCGGGTGCAGGATGCGCGCATACGCGTCGAAGATCGGCGGCACGACCGTGCTGACCGAGAAGTCCTCGCGCAGCCCCTGCTGCACCCACCGCGCGACCTCGACGTCGTGCTCGACGCGGAGCGGCCCTGCCATCGCCCGGGCCTCAGTCGATCCGGGTGCGGTGGAAGCTCTGGAACGAGCGGGACGCCGTCGGTCCGCGCTGCCCCTGGTAGCGGTTGAGGTTCGGGCCCTGCCCGTACGGGTGCTCCGACGGCGACGAGAGCTGGAAGTAGCAGACCTGCCCGATCTTCATCCCCGGCCACAGCTTGATCGGCAGCGTCGACACGTTCGAGAGCTCGAGCGTGACGTGGCCCGAGAAGCCGGGGTCGATGAAGCCGGCGGTCGAGTGGGTGAGCAGACCCAGGCGCCCGAGCGACGACTTGCCCTCAAGGCGCGCGGCGACGTCGTCGGGGAGCGTCACGCGCTCGTAGGTCGCGCCGAGCACGAACTCGCCCGGGTGCAGGATGAACGCCTCATCGGGCCCGACCTCGACGAGCCGCGTGAGCTCCGGCTGGTCCTCTGCGGGATCGATGAACGGATACTTGTGGTTGTCGAAGAGCCGGAAGCCCTTGTCGAGCCGCACGTCGACGCTCGACGGCTGCACCATGCCGAGGTCGAGCGGGTCGAGGGCGAGGTCGCCGGACTCGAGTCGGGCGCGGATGTCGCGGTCGCTGAGCAGCACGCGCCGAGCGTATCGCCCGCCATCTCCCCCATGTCGCGCTCAGCCTGGAGGAGGAAGATGGAGGCACGACGATCGGCGGAGGAGGCGACCATGGCGGTGCATCGCAATCGGCGCCTCGAGGACTGGATCGACCTCGCGGCCGCCGCGATCGAGCGGGCGCGCGCGTCGCTCGGCGACGCCGAGGTCGCGCGCCGCACCGAGGCCTCGGTCTCGGACGCCGACTACGAGACCACCGTGCGCGTGCTGCGCACGCTCGGCCGCGACCTGCAGTCCACCGGCCCCGACCTGAGCTTGCTCGACGCGCGACTGCGCGGTGCGGCCCACGTCGAGCACGCACCGCACGTGCCGTCAGCGCCGGAGGATGCCGCGGATGACACCGGGGACGCTCCGGGGGCGCGGCCTCCGCTCGAGCGCGGCCCGCAGGCGACGCTCGACGAGCTGTCCGCCGACGAACTGAACGAGCGCGGGGTGCGCCCGGCCGAGCTCGCGAAGCGGCTCGCGCGGCTGCGGAACCCGATCATGCCCCACCCGCGGCAGGGCCGCGCCAAGTAGGTCCCGCTCAGCGCGCCCAGACGCCGCGCGCGACGCAGTAGACGCCGTAGACGATCAGTCCGACGGCGATCGCGACGAGCGCCACCACGCCGCCCGGCACCGTGGTGAGCGACTGGAGGGCGCCGTCGAGGCCGCCGGTCTCGCCCGGGTCTTGCCGCACGGCCGCGACGACGAACAGGCCGCCGACGATCGTCACCGCAACGCCCTTCGCGATGAAGCCCGGCGCGCCGAGCGCCTCGACGACGCGTCGGAACCGCCGCGGCGGGGCCACGTCCTCGAAGAACGTGCGCCGCGCGCCGCGGATGACGAAGGCGATGCCGACGCCGGCGATCACCAGCCCGGCGGCGCCGAGCAGCCACGGACCGATCGGATGCTGCAGCACGCCCGTCGAGAACGACTCCGTCGCATCCTCGCCGTCGACCGACCCGCCGACCGCGAAGACGAGCGCCGTGCCCCCGACCACCGCGTGACCGATGCCGCGACCCGCCGCGCGCATCGCGCTGCGCCGCTGGCCGCGCGAGTCCGCGACGGCGATCACGAACGCGTGCAGCGCGAGCGCGACGAGCGCGACGCCGACGAGCCACAGCGCCAGGCCGCCGACCGGTGTCTCGCGCAGTGCGCGCATCGCCCCCGACTGGTCGGCCGAGCCGCCGGCACCGAACGCAACGCTCAGCCCGATGCCGCCGATCACCATGTGCACGACGCCGTTCGCCGACTGCCCCGCCGCCTCGACCCACGAGGTCGCGCGATGGTCCTCGACCCCCGCTGCGGCGTCCTGCGCCTTGCGCGCCGGGCTGTGCGAGGCGCCACGCGCGCCGTCGGCGCGCGCCCGCGCCTCCGGCCGCACGTCGCCCGCCATCGTCCGCCGGTTCAGCGCGACCAGAGGCCGCGGGCGAAGCAGTAGACGCCGTAGAGCATGAGCCCGACCGCGATCGCGATGAGCGCGATCACGCCGCCCGGCACGGTCGTGAGCGACTGGAGCGCGCCATCGAGGCCGCCCGCCTCCTCGGGGTCGTGGCGCACGGCCGCGATCACGAAGAGCCCGCCGACGATGACGATCGCGACGCCCTTCGCGATGTAGCCGGCGGTCCCGAGCACGTCGACGAGGCGGCGCCAGCGGGCGGGCGGCGCGACGTCCTCGCGGAACGTGCGCTTGGCGCCCTTCACGACGAAGTAGACGCCGATGGCGGCGATGCCCGCGCCGATGAGCCCGACGAGCAGCGCACCGAAGGGGTTCGACATGAGCTGCGCCGAGAACGACTCGGTCTGCGACTCGCCGTCCGAGGTGCCGCCCGTCGCGACCACGAGCGCGGTGGCGCCGACGACGACGTAGGCCACGCCCCGCCCGGCCTCCTTGAGCGCGTCCTTCCACCCGCGACGCGACGCGGCGACGGCCACGACGAAGGCGAGCAGCGCGAGTGCGATCAGCGCGAGCCCGACCGCCCAGAGCGCGACGGTGCCGAGCGGCGACTCCTGGATCGCCTGCATGGCCCCGGACTGGTCGGCCGAGCCGCTGCCGCCGAACGCGACGCCGAGCGCGATGGCGCCGATCGCGAAGTGCACGATGCCGTTGGCGATCTGACCGGCGCCGGTGACCCAGTCGGCCGCGCGATGCCGCTCGGCACCCGCCGCCGCATCCTGTGCCTTGTCGGTCGCCCAGCCAGCCGCGTCCTTGGCCGACGCCGCGGCGCTCGACCGCCCATCTCGGTTCATGACCCCACGCTAACGCTCAAGAGTGTCGATGGTTTCTCATCAAGGATCTGGTGTCCGCGCCGCGGCGGGGCCAGGATGTGGCCATGACCGGCGCCCACCCGCCCGTGATCCGCACCCCAGACCAGCGGCTCCGGGTGTTCGTGAGCTCGACGCTCCGTGAGCTCGCAGAGGAGCGCCGCGCCGCCAGGGCGGCCATCGAGCGCATCAGGCTCGCCCCCGTCATGTTCGAGCTGGGCGCGCGGCCGCACCCGCCCCGCGCGCTCTACCGCTCCTACCTGTCGCAGAGCGATGTGTTCGTCGGCATCTACGCCGACAGCTACGGCTGGGTCGCGCCCGACGAGGAGGTCTCGGGGCTCGAGGACGAGTACAACCTCGCGCCGCCGGAGATGCCGAAGCTCATCTACATCCGCGCCTCGGAGCAGCGCGAGCCGCGGCTCGAGGAGCTGATCGCGCGCATCCGTGAGGACGACTCCGCCGCCTACCTGCCGTTCGAGACGGCCGACGAGCTCGAGGAGAAGGTCTCGAACGACCTCGCGACGCTGCTCGCCGAGCGCTTCGACGAGTCGAGGCTGCAGCCGCAGGGCGGCGCGGAGGAGATCCCGCCGACCCCCGAGTCGCGCATCCCCTTGCCCCCGACCACGACGATCGGCCGCGAGCGCGAGATCGCGGAGGTGCGGGAGCTGTTCGAGCGCGGCACGAAGCTCGTGAGCCTGGTCGGCCCGGGCGGCATCGGCAAGAGCCGGCTCGCGATCGAGGTCGCGCAGAGCACCGCCGACCTCTTCCCCGACGGCCGCTACTTCCTGCCGCTCGAGGGGGTGTTCGAGCCCGGGCTGCTCCTGCCCACGATCGCCTACGTGCTCGGCATCCGCGACACCGGCGAGGCGGCGCTCGAGGAGCGCATCGCGCGCGCGCTCGCCGGCCGGCGCGTGCTGCTCGTGCTCGACAACTTCGAGCAGATCGTCGAGGCGGCACCGCTGCTCGTGCGGCTCTTCGCGGTCGCCCCGACGGTGTCGCTGCTCGTCACGAGCCGCACCGTGCTGCGGATCCGCGGCGAGCGCGTGTACGACGTCAAGGCGCTCGCGGTGCCCGACGCCGTCGCGCGGACCGGTCCCGAGCGCGTGCGGCGCTCCGCCGCCGGCGCGCTGTTCGTCGACCGCGCGCAGGCCGTGAAGCCCGACTTCGAGCTCACCGACGAGAACGCGGCGGCGGTCGCGGACATCTGCCGGCGGCTCGAGGGCCTGCCGCTCGCGATCGAGCTCGCGGCGGCGAAGGTGCGGCTGCTCACCCCGCGGGGCATCGCGCAGCGGCTCGAGCAGAGCCTGCCCCTGCTCACGGCGGCCGCGCGCGACCTGCCCAGCCGGCACCGCACGATGCGCGCCACGATCGACTGGAGCGTGAGCCTGCTGCCGCCCGAGCAGCGGGCGATGCTCGAGGACCTCGGCGTCTTCGCGCGCCAGTTCACGCTCGAGGCGGTCGAGGCGCTCGGCAAGGGCCGCCCGTGGGAGGGGCAGGCGATCGACGGCATCGCGGCGCTCGTCGACGCCTCGCTCGTGAAGCAGGCCGAGATCGGCGGCCGCTCGGTGCTCTCGCTGCTCGCGGTGGTGCGCGAGTACGCGCTCGGGCAGCTGAAGGAGCACGGCGAGGCGGGGCGGATGCGCGCGGCGCACGCCGACTACTACAGCGCCGTGGTCGCGGCGGTCGCCCCGGGCCTGCGCGGCGCGGGCCAGGGCGACGCGGTCGTGCAGCTCGGCCTCGAGCTGCCGAACCTCCGCGCTGCGGTGCGCCACCTCGTGCACATCGACCGCCTCGACGACGCCGGCGACTTCGCCTGGCGGCTGCTCGTCTACTGGTGGATCGCGGGCTTCTTCGGCGAGGTGCGGGTCTGGATGCTCGAGCTGCTCGGCAAGGACACCCCCATCACGCCCCACACCCGGGCGGTCGCGTGGTTCTTCTCGCTCTGGAGCGAGATGTGGCAGCACCCGACCGAGGAGGTCGTCGCCGGCCTCGGCGAGTGCGTGCGCCTGTTCACCGAGAGCGAGGACGGCGACGCCGCGGCGATGGCCGTCGCCGCGCGCGCGACCGCGCGCCTGCAGCTGCCGCTGCCGGACCTCGACACCGCCGAGCGCGAGCTGCGCGAGGCGGTGGAGCGGCTGCGCGAGCTCGGCAACCCCTGGGCGGAGGCGATCACGGAGGTCTCCCGCGGCCGCCTCGCCTGGCTCCGCGGCCTCACCGACGACGCGCAGTCGTGCTTCGACCGGGCGACCGAGGTCGCCGAGTCGGTCGGCGACCTCTTCACGGTCTCCGTCGCGGGCAACCACCAGGCGCGCCTGCAGCTCGTCCGCGGCGAGATCGACGCGGCGGAGGCAGGCTGCGTGCGGACGCTGCTCGTCTCGGTGCGGCTGCACTTCGAGGAGGGCGTCGCGTACGCCCTCGAGGGGCTCTGCGCTGTCGCCGCGGCGCGCGGCGAGGCGGAGCGCGCCGGCACGCTGTGGGCGGTCGCCGACGGCATCCGCCAGCGCATCGGCGTCTTCGACGCGGAGGCGTTCACCGTACACATGCCGCAGCTCGACGCGATCCGGGCGACAGAGCCGCAGGGCGTGGCCGCGGGTGAGCGGCACGGCCGCGACCTCAGCGTCGCCGAGGCCATCGCCCTCGCGCTGCCGGAGCAGGAGCGCGAGCAGATCGCGCCGGCGCTGGCGAGCTGGTGAGCGGCGGCGGCCGGACCCTGACCGGCTCGCTCTGCATGCTCGGCTAGCGTGGCCGCACCGACCGAGGGAGCAGCATGCGCGAGTCCAGCGACGAGTCCGGCACGCCGACCACCTGGCACGGCGAGGAGGGCGAACCGCTCGTCGTGCTCGCGCACGACTGGAACGGCCGGCTGCCGTGGATCGACGAGCTCGCCGCTCGGCTGGCCGCGGAGGGCTACCGCGTGGCCGTGCCGGATCTCTTCGGCGGTCGCACCACGACCGACGATGACGAGGCCGGCGAGCTGCTGCGCGAGCGCCTCGACGACCTGCCGGGAGCCCTTCACCTCGTGGCCGAGGCGATCGGCGAGGCGCGGGCGCTCGGCAGCCCGAGCGCAGGCGTCGTCGGCTTCTCGATGGGCGCCACCATCGCGCTCGCCTACGCCGCGCAGGGTTCCCTCGATGCGGTCGTCGCCTACTACGGCACGACCCGCGGCACGGTGACGCCGCGGGTGCCGGTGCTGTTCCAGCTGGCCGAGACCGATGACTGGACCGGGAGGGAGTCGCCCGAGGAGCTGCAGGCGCGGCTCGCGGCCGAGGGCTTCGACGGCATCGAGGTGCGCCACTACGAGGGGGCCGTGCACGGCTTCCAGAACGCGCAGATCGAGCGCCGGTTCGACGCGGACGCCTCGGCCGCGGCCTGGTCGTCGACGCTCGCGTTCCTCGACGCCCACCTGCGCCCTGCCGCGTCGTCGTCGACGCCGCCGGTCGCGCCGGTCGAGTAGCGCGCGGCGCCCGACTCCGGCGATCGCAGAGCCCGGCGGCGCCGCGGCCTACGCGGCGACCGGGGGCGCGAAGCTCGTGCGCAGCAGCCGCTCGAGCGCCGGCACGCCCTCCGCGAGCGCCGCGCGCTGCCGCGCGGCACCGTTGCCCTCGGCGCGGAGCCGCGCGACGAACGCATCCACGCGATCGCGGTCGCCCGATGCGTCGAGCGCCGGACGCACCGCGTCGAGCATGCGCTCGATCACGTGCCGGGCGGGCGCGATCGACGCGGTGACCGGGTCGACGAGCACGTCGTCGAGCCCGTGGCGCGCGGCGTGCCACACCGCGGCGTCGAGGTGCTCG
>Ga0213836_101908_pt1 | contig 10979 bp, 9 predicted proteins | sample SWPATP03_FD_160578 | JGI IMG/M metagenome (GOLD analysis project Ga0213836, IMG submission 160578) | Coastal seawater microbial communities from Marineland, Florida, United States - SWPA TP0 #3 | ecosystem: Environmental > Aquatic > Marine > Coastal | place: USA: Florida | collected 2016-08-05
GAACGGAATGTTCGTCGCCCACGGCGCTGTAGGCGTCACAACAACGGCCTATAGAGTCTCATGTCGAGAACGTCAAATCAATACTTTTGGAGCAATTTCTTACCGTGTCAGACACCCGCCGTACACCTCTGGTAATCGCTCTGATCGCCTTGGTGGTGCTCGAGACGGTCTTCATCGTGGGTTTCACGACGTTCCTTGCCCTGCAGTTCGCGGCCGAATCGGCCGACTTCCCGGCCACCGCCGTGGCCTTCCTCATCTGCGCCGGCCTGGTCGGCCTGTGGCTGGTGCTGACGGTGATCGGGCTACTGCGGGCCCGCGCCTGGACCCGCGGCAGCGTGCTCACCTACCACTTCTTGCAGCTCGCGATCGGCGTCGGAAGCGTTCAGGGCTTCGTACCGCGCCCCGACATCGCATCGTGGATCATCATCCCGTCGGTGCTCGGCATCGTTCTCATCCTCACGCCGACGCTCACCGAGTACCTCTCGGAGCGCGACTGACCGCCGAGGCGAGCGGCGCTACGCGTCGATGCCCAGCTTCTTGCGCAGGCTCGCCACGTGGCCCGTGGCCTTCACGTTGTAGAGCGCGTGGGTTAGCACACCCTCCTCGTCGACGACAAACGTCGAGCGCAGAACGCCGGTGACGGTCTTGCCGTACATCGACTTCTCGCCGTACGCCCCGTACGCGTTGTGCACGGCGAGCTCGGGGTCGCTCAGCAGCGGGAAGTTCAGGCCCTCGTCGTCGGCAAACTTCTGCAGCTTCTCGGCCGAGTCCTTCGAGACGCCCAGCACGCGGTAGCCGGCGGCCTCGAGCGAGTTCAGGTTGTCGCGGAAGTCGCAGGCCTGCGTCGTGCACCCCGGGGTCGAGGCGGCCGGGTAGAAGTAGATGACGACCTTCTGGCCGGCGAAGTCGGCCAGCGAGACGGTCGCCCCGTCCTTGTCGGTGAGCGCGAAGGCGGGGGCGGGGGTACCGGGTTCCAGGCGGTCGGCCATGGCGGGCTCCTAGCGAGTCGAGTCGTACGGTGCGGGGGTGGCGCGGGCGGCGGTGCCCGAGCATCCGCTCGACAGTGTATGGATGCGCGCACCGCGCCGGCTGGGCGCTGGCCGAGTGGCCGAGCCGGTCGCACAGGTGCTATCGTTTCCTCTCGGCCCGCACGCTGGGCCGCGCACCTCTAGCTCAATTGGCAGAGCAGCTGACTCTTAATCAGCGGGTTCCGGGTTCGAGTCCCGGGGGGTGTACGAACGGCCCCGTCACTCTCGCCAGTGCGGGGCCTTTCGCATGCGCGGCCGCGTCGTGAGGGGCCCGGGCAGGCCGTAACATCAGCGAGTGATCGACCCCGCGTCCGCCCTCGCGTTCCTCGCCCTCTCGCTTGTCATCATCGTCGTGCCGGGGCCGGGCGTGCTGTTCGTCGTCGGGCGTGCTCTCGTGTTGGGCACGCGCGGCGCGCTGATCAGTGTGCTGGGCAACGCCGCGGGGGTCGCCGCGCAGATCGTCGTCGTCGCCGCGGGGCTCGGTGTCGTCATCGCCCGCTCCGAGGTGCTGTTCACCGCGATGAAGGTCGGCGGCGCTCTGGTGCTGGTCTGGCTGGGTATTCAGTCGATCCGTCACCGCAACGCGATTAGTGCTGACGAGGCCTCGGCCGTGTCGGGCCGGACGCGCACGCTGGTTCGCGACAGCGTGATGGTCGGGCTGACGAACGCGAAGACCATCGTGTTTTTCGTCGCGGCGCTTCCGCAGGCGGCTGACCCGTCGATCGGCTCACCCACTCTTCAGATGCTGCTGCTGGGTGCCGCGTTTCTCGTGATTGGCATCGCCTGCGACTCGCTCTGGGCCATTGCGGCCGGCTCGGCGCGCGACTGGTTCGCGACGAACGCGTCGCGCATCGCGGTCGTGCGCGCCGGGGGAGGGGCGGCACTCGTCGCCCTCGGCCTCGGCATGGGCCTGTCGGCGGGGCTGTAGCAGGCGGAGCTCAGCGCTCGATCGCGCCCTGCTCCTTGTTCTCTTCCATCACGGTGCCGACGGCGATCGCGACGCTGATGCCCCAGCTGACCCACATGAGGGCGAGCCGCCAGTCGCGCGGGCCCTGCTTCGACGCCTTCAGCACGCCGACGGCGCCGAACACCGAGCTCAACACGGCACCGTTCATGAGGTACTTGCGCATCGGATTCCCTTCGCGTGATCGGAGCCTTCACGCTATCGCGCCACAAAGAGGGGATGCACGTTCCGCTCAGCGGGCGCCCAGATTCGCGAGCGTGGCTGGGAATCGTCCCAGCGCATCCCCGATTTCCGACCGATCGGTCAGATGCTGACCAATCGGTCAAATACGCTGGTGGCTCGTGAGCCTCCACGACCAGCTGCGCGACATCGCCCTGCACGAGTTCGCCACCGCGGGCTACGCCGCGACCTCTCTGCAGCGTATTGCCGACCTTGCGGGCACCTCGAAAGCCAGCGTGCTGTACCACTACGCCTCGAAAGAGCAGCTGCTGGCCGACGCGATGTCGCTCGCCCTCGACGAGCTGACCGCGATCGTCAGCGGCATTGGAGACGTCGCCGCCGACCGCGCCCAGCGCATCGCGTTTCTCGAGCGCTTCGTCGACGCACTCTTGACCCACCGCGAGGTCGTGCACCTCATCGTCAACCAATCGGCCACCCAGCAAGACGTACCCGCCTTCGCGCGCGCTCAGCAGCTGATGCGCGAACTGTCGGAGGCCTTCGAGTTGGCCGCCGGCAGCACGCTCGAGAAGCTGCGCTACGGCATCGCGCTCGCCGGCGCCGCGTACACGCTCGCCGCCAGTGACCTGCTCGGGCTCGACAGCCCGCCCGCCGACGAGATCCGCCCCGCGCTGAACACCGTGCTGCGCGAACTGCTCGCCCCCGAGACCGAGGACTAAGCCGTGTCGACCCTGCTCTACCGCCTCGCCCGCGCTGCCTACCGCCGCGCCCGCACCGTGCTCGCCATCTGGCTGCTCGCCGCGATCGGCCTGCTCGGCCTCGGCTTCGGCCTCGGCGGCTCGACCGACGACACATTCACGATTCCGGGCACCGAGTCGCAAGAGGCCCTCGACGAGCTCGGCGAACTGTTTCCGCAGGTCGCCGGCGCCACCGTCCAGGCGGTCGTCGTCGCCCCTGACGGCCAGCGTGTCGACGACGCGAGCGTTCGCGCCGAGATCGCCGACATCGCCGCAGACCTTGCCGCGATCGGCGGCGTCGATCAGGTACTCGGACCGTTCGACGAGTTCGCCGACAACCAGGTGAGCGACGACGGAACGGTCGCGATCATCCAGACCACCCTCGTCGGCCAGCAGGCAGAGATCACCGACGAAACGCTCGAGGCGGTCGTCGCGACCGGTGATGGGCGGGATGCGCGGGTCGAGTTCGCGGGGCAGATCTTCGCCGATCAGGTGCCCGGCATCTCGATCATCGAGGCGATCGGCGTCGGCATCGCCGGCATCGTGCTGCTCATCACCTTTGGCTCGCTGCGCGCCGCCGGAATGCCCATCGTCAGCGCCCTGCTCGGCGTCGGCGTCTCGATGGGTGGCATCTTCTTCATCGCCTCGCAGGTGCCGGTCTCGAGCGCTGCGCCGCTGTTGGCGCTCATGATCGGTCTCGCGGTCGGCATCGACTATGCCCTGTTCATCCTGTCGCGCCACCGCACGCAACTGGCGACCGGCATGTCGGCCTACGAGTCGGCGGGGGTCGCCGCGGGCACTGCCGGAAGCGCCGTGGTCTTCGCCGGCGGCACGGTGATCATCGCGCTCACGGGCCTGCTCGTCGTCGGCATCCCATTCCTGTCGATCATGGGAATCGGCGGCGCCGCCGCCGTGGCCGTGGCCGTCGCCGCCGCGCTGACCCTGTTGCCCGCCCTCATGGGGCTCGCGGGTGACCGCCTGATCCCGCGTGAGGGGTCGCGGGCGTGGCGCCGCGCGCATCCCGTTGCCGGCGGAAAGCCGACCATGGGCCGCCGCTGGGTGCGCGGGGTCATGCGACGCCCGCTGCTGACGACCTTCGGCGTCGTCGCCCTGCTCGGCGCCGTGTCACTGCCCGCCTTCAGCCTCGACCTGAACCTGCCCGATGGCGGAAAAGAGCCAGCCGGAAGCACCCAGCGCGAGGCCTACGACATCATCGCCGACGCGTTCGGGCCAGGCACCGCCGGGCCGCTGCTCGTCACCGTCGACATCACGCAGACGAACGACATCCTCGACGACCTCGACGCGATTCGCGGTGAGCTTGCGGCGGTGCCGGGTGTCGCGAACGTGAGCCAGGGCATCCCGTCGCCGGGCACCGAGCGTGCCATCTTCCGCGTCGCGCCCGAGACCGCTCCGGACGCGGCCGAAACTAAGCAGGTCGTCGCCGACATACGCGCCCTCGGCGTCGACGTGGACGCCCGCTACGGCACCCCCATCGCCGTCACCGGGGTCACCGCGATCGGCATCGACATCTCGGAGCGACTGAGCGCGGCCCTGGTGCCCTTCGCGCTGATCGTGGTCGGCCTTTCCATCGTGCTGCTCATGGCCGTGTTCCGCTCGGTGCTCGTGCCCGTGAAGGCGGCGCTCGGCTTCCTGCTGTCTGTCGGAACCGCGCTCGGCGTCACGGTCGTCGTGTTTCAGTGGGGCTACGGCGCCGAGCTGTTGCACGTCGAGCCGGGGCCCATTCTGAGCTTCATGCCGATCATCCTGATGGCGGTGCTGTTCGGGCTCGCGATGGACTACGAGGTGTTCCTCGTCTCCGGCATGCGCGAGCAGCACGTTCACGGAGCGAGCCCCCGCGAGGCCATCGAGGAGGGCTTCGCCAGCGGCGCCCGCGTCGTGACCGCGGCGGCGCTGATCATGTTCCTTGTTTTTGCCGCCTTTGTGCCCGAGGGGCTGAGCCTGATTAAGCCGGTGGCGCTGGGTCTTGCGGTGGGAATCGCCGTCGATGCGTTCGTCGTGCGCATGACCCTCGGCCCCGCGTTGATGACGCTGTTCGGCAAGGCTGGGTGGTGGTTCCCGAGGTCGCTCGACCGGGCGCTGCCGAACCTTGACATCGAGGGTGAGGCACTCGGTGCGCACCGCGAGGCCGAGGTGTGGGCCGCCGAGCACGCCCGCTCGATCCTTGTCGTCGACGGGCTCAGCGTCGAGGGTGTCGACAGCGTGCTCGACGCTGATGTGCCCTCCGGGTCCCGGCTCGCCCTGGCGGTCGACGGGCCGTCACGCCGCCCCCTGCTCGCCGCCCTCGCCGGCTACGTGCCGACGACCGGAGGCCGCGCCCGCGTCGCAGATGGGCTGCTGCCCTCGCAAGCCTCTCGCGTCGCGCGCCGCGTGACGCTCGTCGACCTCGACCCGGTGCGGCTCCCCGCCGGGGTGACGATCGACGCCCTCGCCGCGGAGCGTCTCGCCGCCGCCCGGTCGCGGCGCACTGTCGATCGCTGGCTGAGCTCGCTCGTGGGACGGCTCGAGACCGCTGACGAACACGCCGTGGCGCGCCGGCTGGCGAGCGTCGACCCCGCCATGCCCCTCGCCGCCCTTGACCCCGGCGAGCGCGCGCTGGTGTCTGCGGCGCTCGGCGCCATCGACCAGGCTCCCGTCGTGCTCGTCGACGCCGGCCACCTGCCCGCTGCCACGGTTGCCGCGGCAGACCGCCTGCTTGAGCTTGCGGCGCCGACGGCCGCGCGCATCCTCGTCGGCGACCACATCGAAGCGCTCGCTGCCGACGGCCGCGCTGCCGGTCGCCTGCGCCCCACCCCGACCCCTCAGCCCCTCGACTCGGAGGCGATCTCGTCATGACCCGCCGCCCCTCCCGCCTGATCGCCGCGCTCACCGCAGCGGCGCTCGTTCCCGCCGCGATCGTCGGCGTGGCACTCGCCGCTCTCGGAAACGGCTCGGACGACCCGCTCACGCGCATCCCCGCCGCCGTCGTCAACGACGACGAGTTCGTCACGACGGTCGGCCCCGACGGCGAAGAGCAGGTGATCCTCGCCGGGCGCCTGCTCGTCACCGAGTTGACCGGCCCCGACGCGCCAGGCTTCGACTGGCGACCCACCAGCGCCGACGAGGCTGAGCGGGCACTCGCCGCTGGCGACGTGTACGCCGTCGTCACGATCCCCTCCGACTTCTCGGCGTCGATCGCGACGCTCGGTGAGCCGGATGCCCGGATCGCCACGATTCGCATCCAGACCGACGACGCCCACAGCTACCTCGCCGGCAGCGTCACGCAGGCGCTCGGCGAGGGGCTCATCGCCCAGTTCGGCGCCGAGATCACCGAGCAGGTGCTCGCCGGAGTCGTGGGCGGATTCGGCGAGCTCGGCGAAGCGCTCGCCGAGGCGGGCGACGGCGCGAGCCAGCTGGCCGACGGAACCCGCGAGTTGGGCGACGGCGTGGCCGCGCTCGGCGACGGTGCCGCGGGCATCAGCGACGGGGCCAGGGAGCTCGGCGATGGCCTCGGCGCCCTCGCGGGCGGTGCGCGCGACGCGGCAGACGGTGCCGCCCAGTCGAGCGACGGTGCCCAGCAGCTCGCCGACGGCCTCGCAGGCTACGTCGACGGCGTCGGGGGAGTCTCGGCCGGAGTGACGGAGTACGTCGACGGTGTCGGCCAGCTCGCATCGGGCCTCGAGTCCTTCGCCGCCGAAGTCGAGCCGCTTCCGACCCTCGGTTCGGCCATCGTGGGCATCGACGAACAGTGGGCTCTGCTTTCCGACAACCTGGGCGCGGTGGCGGCGGCGCTCGCGACCCCGGGGTTGCCGCCGGAGCAGCAACAGGCTCTCATCGTTGCCCTCGCGGAGATCGCAGCCGGTGCCGAGCAGCTGTCGATCGCCTCCGGGCAGGTGGCGACGCAGGCCGACGCCGCTCTCGTCTCGGTGCCCGGCGGCGTCGCCGAATCGGCGGCCGGTGCTCGGGTGCTCGCCGACAGCGGAGCACCGCTGGTTGACGGCGCTTCGCAACTGGTTGCGGGCGGCGCCCCGCTCGTGGCAGGAATCGACGGGCTGGGCGACGGGCTCGGCGAGCTAGCCGGCGGCCTGGACCAGCTGGCCGCTGGCGTCGGGCAAACGGCGAGCGGAGCCACCGCCCTCGCCGACGGCGCCACGCTCATTGCCGACGGCGCTGCGGAGGCTGCCGACGGTGCCGGGCAGCTCGCGGACGGGGCCGACGAGTTGGGAGCGGGGCTCACCGAGGGCGCTGAGGAGGTGCCGAGCGCCGACGATCTCGACGCGTCTGTGCTGCTGAGCCCTGTCGCTCTCGAGTCGGAGCGGGCGAACGCCGTCGACGGCATTGGTGGCGTCATCGTCGCCGTTCTTGCCCCCATTGCGCTATGGCTCGGCGCGCTCGCCGCCGCGGTCGCGGCACCTCGCGGCGGAGCGGCACTCGTCGGGTCGGCACTCGGGGCGCGAGCTCAACTGCGACGTCGCGTCACCGCAATGGCCGGCGTGGCGCTCGCGCAGGGTGTTCTCGTGGCGCTGCTGGCCCCGACGCTGGCGGGCACTGCCTGGTCGGCGTTCCCCGCGCTTCTGGGCCTCGCGGTCGTCGCGTCTGTCGCCTTTGCCGCTTTGCACCTAGCCGCGTCGATCGGCTTCGGCCGAACCGTGACGGTCATCGCCTCCCTCGTGCTGCTTGGTGTTCAGGCGGTCGTGGTCGGCGTGGTGATCCCCGTCGAGGCGCTCGTTGCGCCCTTCCCGGCGTTCGCTGGAGTGTTGCCGATTCCGCTCGTCGCCGATGGGATGCTCGCGGCACTCGCCGGCGGAGACGCCGCTCGCGTCGGCACGGCTCTGGTCGCGAGCATCCTGATGGCGGTGGCCGCGGCGCTGCTCTCGGCGGTGGCCGCCCGGCGGCGCCGCTCGGTGGCCGTGCGCGCGGCCTACGCGGCCGGGTAGCCCGGCCGCGTCAGGACGCGTCGACGCGGAGGTGGGTGCGCGCGAAGCGCAGCGTCTCGTCGAGCACGGCCGCGCGCATCCCCTCATCGCGACCGCAGTATCGGGTGTTGATCTCGGCGACGACTAGCCCGTCGAAATCTCGCTCGGCCAGCAGGCGCAGCACCTCGCCGACGGGTTGCACGCCGCGGCCCGGAACGAGGTGCTCGTCGACTAGCGGTCCGCCGGGGGTGTCGCGGCTCGAGTCGCACAGGTGCACGTGCCGAAGGCGCTCTCCCCATGCGCTAGCCAGTTCGCTGGCGGATCGGCCGCTCATGCCCGCGTGCGAGAAGTCGAGCGTGAGCGCGTCGACATCGAGCTCGCCCGGGTTCCAGCTGGGTGCGAAGACATCGCGGGTCGAGCCCTCGCGCACGGGGAACATGTTCTCGACGGCAATGGTGACGCCGTGAGCCTGTGACACCTCGCGCACGTGCTCGACGAAACGCGCAGCGCTACGGCGTTGCCACGCGTATGGCGGGTGTGCGACGACGGTTCGTGCGCCGACCGATGCCGCGAGGGCGGCACTGCGCGCCAGCTTCACCAGCGGGTTGCGGCCCCAGACCAAGCTGCTGAACAGCAGCACGGGGGCGTGCACGCTCACCACGGCGATGCCGTGCCGCTCGCTCAAGCGCTTCAGGCTGCTCGCCAACTGCGTTGCCCGGTCGCTCGTGATCATGACCTCGACGCCGTCGTACCCGCACTGCGCGGCGAGCCGAAAAGCGTCGTCGAGCCGCTGTGGCAAGACGCTCGTGGTGCCCAACGCGATGAGGCTCATCGTGGCGATCGTACGCCGCGCCGGTGAACGCGACGGTGAACGGAGGGCGACGGATTGGTCGTCGATAGCTCTCTGAGAGAACTCTGAATCTCGGCTGATACGGTCGAGCCGGACTCAGGAGCAGCCCCCGACACCGCCGCCGATGCGGCAGGAACGAGCACGCATCATGACCGACCGCCACCACTACGACTTCGTCGTCGTCTCCAACCGGCTGCCCGTCGATCGGGTGGTGGACCCCGACGGAACCGAGCGGTGGCAGCGCTCTCCTGGCGGTCTCGTGACGGCCCTCGAACCGGTGATGCGGCAATCTGACGGTGCCTGGGTGGGCTGGCCGGGCAAGCCCGACCTCGAGCTCGAGCCGTTCAGCGCCGATGACACCTACCTCGTGCCCGTCGCGCTCAGCGCCGGCGAGGTCGCCGACTATTACGAGGGGTTCAGCAACGACACCCTGTGGCCGCTGTACCACGATGTCATCGCGCCGCCGAGCTTCCATCGCGAGTGGTGGGACGCGTATGTGCGGGTCAACCGGCGCTTCGCGGAGGCGAGCGCCAAGGTTGCCGCCGAGGGAGCGACGGTGTGGGTGCAGGACTACCAGTTGCAGCTCGTGCCCAAGATGCTGCGCGAGTTGCGCCCCGACCTCGTCATCGGCTTCTTCAACCACATCCCGTTCCCGCCCTACGGCATCTACGCCCAGCTGCCGTGGCGCCGGCAGATCGTCGAGGGGCTGCTTGGCGCTGACGTCATCGGCTTTCAGCGGGTCGCCGACGCCGGTAACTTCACCCGAGCGGTCCGTCGTCTGTATGGGGCGACGAGCACCAAGGGATCCACCGTGCGCGTGCCGGTCCCGCAGGGGGACGCGCCCCGCACGGCGATCGCGAAGGCTTTCCCTATCTCGATTGACGCGGCGATGTTCGAAGAGATGGCCCGTCGACCCGACATCCAGGCGCGTGCCGACGAGATTCGCGCCGAGCTCGGCAACCCCGAAACGATCTACCTTGGCGTTGACCGCCTCGACTACACGAAGGGCATTCGCCACCGCTTGAAGGCGTTCGGCGAGCTGCTGCGCGACGGGCGCACGAAGGCTGGCGAGAGCGTGCTTGTGCAAGTAGCGAGCCCCAGCCGGGAGCGCGTCGAGGCCTACATGCAATTGCGCGACGAGATCGAGCTCACGGTCGGGCGCATCAACGGCGACTACGCGACGATCAGCAACTCGGCCATCGCGTACCTGCACCACGGCTACCCGCGCGAAGAGATGGTGGCGCTGTACCTCGCCGCCGACGTCATGCTCGTCACCGCGCTGCGCGACGGCATGAACCTGGTCGCGAAAGAGTACGTGGCCTGCCGTCACGACAACGACGGGGTGCTCATCTTGAGCGAGTTCGCCGGAGCTGCCGATGAACTGAAGAACGCCCTGCTTGTGAACCCGCACGACATCGACGGGCTGAAAGAGGCCATGCTCGTCGCGGCATCCATGCCGCAGAAAGAACGCGCATCCCGAATGCGTGCCCTGCGCAAGCGCGTGCGTGAGAACGACGTGGCGCGCTGGTCAGCGTCGTTCCTCACTGAACTCGACGCCGTTCGGGATGCGCGATGAGCGCTGAACTCGATCCGGCACTTCTCGACGCGCTCGCCCGGTTCGCGCGCCTGCCAAGGGTTCTCATCGCCCTCGACTTCGATGGCACCCTCGCACCCGAGGTCGACGTGCCCGATGAGGCGCGTGCGCTTCCTGAGGCGCACGAGGCGCTACTGGCCCTCGCCGCACTGCCCAACACGGCCGTCGCCCTCGTGTCGGGGCGATCGCTCGAGAGCCTCGCTCACGTGGGGCAGCTACCTGACGCGGTTCCGCTCATCGGCTCGCACGGGCTCGAGGTGCGGCTTGCCCCTGACGACGTGCGCCCCGCCGCTACCGCGGACGACCGCGCGCGGGTCGACCGCCTGCGTGCCGTGGTCGCCCCCCTCGTCGAGATGGTCGAGGGTGCCTGGATTGAAGAGAAGCCCGCCGGTTTCGCGGTGCACACGCGCACCGTCGAGCAGGCCGCCGCCCGGGCCCTGATCGACACCGTCCGCACCGCGGCCTGGCAGACGGATGAACGCATGACAGTGCGCGACGGCAAGAACCTCATCGAGTTCTCGGCGCGCGACGCGACGAAGGGTGACGGCCTCGAGCTGCTCCGTCGCGAATTGCGCCCCGACGCCGTCCTGTTCGCCGGCGACGACGTCACCGACGAAGACGCGCTCGCCGTGCTCGACCCGGGTGATGTGGGCATCAAGGTGGGGAGCGCCGACACTGTTGCGCCATACCGCGTTCATGACCCCGCGGGAATGGTC
>Ga0213836_101913_pt1 | contig 10931 bp, 9 predicted proteins | sample SWPATP03_FD_160578 | JGI IMG/M metagenome (GOLD analysis project Ga0213836, IMG submission 160578) | Coastal seawater microbial communities from Marineland, Florida, United States - SWPA TP0 #3 | ecosystem: Environmental > Aquatic > Marine > Coastal | place: USA: Florida | collected 2016-08-05
AAGGGCTGTTAAATGTAGAAGGATATTTGACCACACTATCCAAACAGCATGTCATTAGGTTATCCAGAGCTGATAAATTCGGGCCCGAATTTATAGGGTTGAATAGGCCTATAACTACTGCAACTGTATTAATAAAGGATGATGCCGGCAATGTAGAGCAGTTAGAACACACTGAATCAGGGTTATATCTTAGCAGACCGGATTTTGCAGCAGAAATCGGCAGGAGATATAATTTGGAAATTGAATTGATAGATGGAACCCGCTATATTTCACAAGCGGAGGAAGTATTTGAAGTACCCAGATTGGATTCTGTTACCTATAATTCCATTAAAATTCCAACTACCGATAGGTTAAATGATGAAATAGGTGTGGAGATCGTAGGACATTTTCAGGATCCTGCTGACCAACAAAATTTTTACTTTTGGAATGTGTTGGTTTCTGATTACCAATTGATTGCAGAACCTGAAAATAATCACAATCCTCCTAATCATCCTACCTGTCCCAGATGCCCTAATCCTTTAGAATGTTGCAGGGTCTGTTATAGAAGTGAGTTGCCTAAACCAACAAACATAATCACTACTGATGACTCAGATTTTAATGGAAATTATCAAACAAGAAGAATTGCCTACGTAAGAGATAATGGATTAAGGTTTAAGGGAATTTACCGGCTGGATATGCAACATCTTTCGGTCAGTCAGGAAGCCCATCGTTATTTGAAACTTATAGGACAGCAGTTAAATCTTACAGGTTCTGTATTTGATCCTCCTCCCGCAAACATTAGAGGTAATTTTTTTAATTTAGATAATGTTGAAGAACAGGTATTGGGTTATTTTTTTGTTTCTGATGAAATTCCAATCAGGATATATATTGATAGAGAGCGTTTAGAACATGTCGTCCGTCCTGTTACAGGATTTCCTACGGATTGTCGGGCTGGACGAGGTGCCAGTATTAATCCCCCAATTGACTGGAATCCATGAAAGTATTTTCCAAATATCTTTTTTTGGCAAGTGTATTCATGCTGCTTTTAGCCTGTGAGGAGGAAGGTCCTGGTGATTTTTCTTTGTTTACTGAGGAGATTGTAAATGTGAGAGGAGATAGGCTAATAGTCTTGGGAAGAATTGTTGCCTTTCAAAATACGTCACTAGACGATCATGGCTTTTATGTTTCCCTGTCCAACGAATTTAATTCACCGATTATCATTTCCTTAGGTCCCACCAATAGGCCAGGTAGGTTTGTGGGTGAAACGACCGGATTGGCATTAGGCCAGAAATACTATGTTAGGTCCTTTGTTAGTAAAAATGCTGAAACTCTATTTGGCAATACCTTAGAATTTGAGACACTGGAAACCGCCCTGTTTGACTTCACTCCGAAAACCCAATTTCCAGGGGAAACGATAACCATTACAGGCAGAAATTTTGGTGAAACAGTAGAAGTTTTTGTAGGGGATAGAAAAGCAGATGTTTTGTCTTTGGATTTTGGATTTAGGATTAGGGTTAGGATACCACCATCGGCAGGAAAAAGTGAGGAAACCCTCAAAATTATCACAAGTGGCAAAACCTTGGAATTTGATCAACCATTTAAATATGTTTCAGGTACCTACAGGCAGTTAAATGCAGTTATTCCTGGGTTTCGATTGGTGGATAATGTTTACTTTCAACAAGGAGATCGCTTTTTTGTAGGATTGGGAATGAATGCGGACAGGACTCCTTCTAATTTTTTATGGGAATATATCCCAACAGAAAACCGTTGGATAGAAGAAAACTTTCCCGGTGAAACCCAAAGATTATCTGGTAATTCCAAAACAGGGTATTTTGGAGGAGGTTATAGTGATCTTACCAATTTTCCATTTGAGTTGAACCAAGATTATTGGTTTTTCAATGGGGAAACCTTTCAAAGTATACCTTCTTCTCCCTATGATTTTGCAGAAAGCTTTGGCTATATGGTTCGGGGGGATTTCTACATTGCTGGAGGGAAAGTCGGTGTAGGATCTGTGGTTTACAGATACCGGCCAAGTCTTGATACTTGGGAAATAAGGCCCAATTTGCCCTTTCTTGTTGATAAAAGTATGGTCTATTTTTCTAAAGATGACTTTTTATATTGGGTTGACCAAGACAAACAGGTAAGACAATATAATGTGTTCACAGCTACTCAAAAAATTGTTGCAGAATACCCTTCCCCTTTCATTGATGAAGTTTCTGATTTTGGAGGTACAGCAATTGTGGTGGGAGAGAAAGCCTATATTGGCTTATATAATAATGCGAGAGACCTATGGGAACTTGACCTAATTACCTTTGAATGGGCAAGGAAAAATCCATTTCCCGGAAATATTCAAGCTACCAATACGGCAATTTTTGAGTCAGAAGGAAAGTTGTTTATACTTAGAACTCCCCGCTTTCAGGCAGATATGGAATTTTGGGAATTTGAGATTGAAGGGTTTAATTGAAAGGGATGAAGGCAACACATCTTATACTATTTTTGCTGGTGATTTTGGTTGGCTTTTCCTGTATAGATTTATTTGAATTTGAAATGCAGGAACCTGAACGGACACTGACAGTTGAAGGATATATTACAACTCAAAAAAAGGTTCATATTATTAGAGTGGCTTTTGCTACAGGCTATGGTTCAAGATTTTTGGGCCCAAGTTCTGGTATTGGTGGGGCAAAAGTCTTCATTAATGATGAAGAAGGGAGAATTGAATTACTTTCAGACCAGGGAAGTGGTATATATCACACCTCATCGGAATTTGCCGCCGAAATTGGTAAAGCATATTCCTTAAACATTGAGCTGAGAGATGGGAATAGGTATGTTTCTACACCGGAATTGGTAACACCTGTTCCTCCAATTGATTCATTAACCTACCAATCTACCAGAATAGCTACCTCTAATATTTTAAATGATGAAATTGGTGTTCAGGTTATGGCTCATTTTCAAGATCCCAGAGATCAACAAAATTTTTATTACTGGCCACTTTTGGAAAGTGATTTTGTGATAATTTCTGAGCCTGAATTATATAGACTGCCCCCGATTCATCCTACCAATCCAAGAGGGGCTGCACCTAAAGCTTGTTGTAGCCGATGTTTTCACAAGGAAACCCCTTCTCCATTCAGTGTGAATACAATATCTGATGTAGATTTCAATGGTTTGTACCAGAGAAGGGTCATTGCATATGTGAGAGATAATGGGATCAGATTTAAAGAAGCCTATCGGCTGGATTTGCTTCATTTGTCCATTTCTGATGGGGCACATCGGTTTTTGTCATTGATTGACCAACAACTCAGACTTAGAGGAACTGTTTTTGATCCACCTCCAGCCAATATAAGGGGGAATATGGTCAGCCTTTCTAATCCGGAAGAACAGGTTTTGGGTTATTTTTTTGCTGCTGATGAACTAAAATTAAGGGTTTATATTCAAAAAAGTAAACTGGAATTTGTACTTTCACCACCAACAACAGTCCCTGATGATTGCAGAGATTATTTGAATCCTGATGGAAGGAATTCAGATCCGAGGGCTGGGATGAATCCACCATTGCTTCCTATTGAACCCCCATTTGATTGGAATCCCCCCAACTAATAAAAATGCGTTTAAATAGGAGATTCTTTAAAGGTTTTCTTAATTTGCCTCCATGTGTTTATTAGCATTTAATTGGAACAATCATTCGGAATACAAATTGATCCTTGTCGCCAACAGGGATGAATTTTTTGAAAGACCTTCAGCGCCCTTGCAGCAGTGGGAGTCGGGATTTTATGGGGGAAAAGACCTCCGTGCCGGGGGCACATGGTTGGGTATGCATCCCAATGGCCGCTTTGCTGCCATTACCAATTTCCGTGACCTGAAAAACAAACGGGAGTTTTCTAAATCCAGAGGAGATCTGGTCAAAAATTTCCTTGAAGGGGAGATGGACCCCAAGTCCTACTTGGAGGAAATTGAAAAGGAGAAAATGGAGTATGAGGGCTTTAACCTGCTTGTCGCTGACCAGGAAGGACTTTATTACCTTTCCAACAAGATGGAAGGTGTGCACCAATTGAGGCCCGGACTTTACGGTTTGAGCAATGCGGTGCTGGAAACTCCTTGGCCTAAATTGACCAAAGCAAAGGAAAACCTAGCCCACCATATTTCCACAGCTTCTTTTGAGCCTCTAAGCCTGATGAAAGGGCAGCAATCGAAGGAGACCGATCCTCAGGAAATACTTCCCGATACAGGTGCTACACCAGAACAGGAAAAATTGCTTTCCGCGCAATTTATCAATGTGGGCAATTATTATGGAACGGTCAATTCCACAGTGTTGCTTTGGAAGCATTCTGGAGAAGTGGACATGATGGAAAGAAAGTTTGATCAGGTGGCGGAAACCTTCCAAGATACACAGGTCAAGTTTAAAGTGGAGAACTTTTTGGAACAGAAGCAGTCTTAAAGCTGTTGTAAAAACATGGAAAATCAAGAGATTTTAGATGTTTTTATCGTGGGAGGCGGGCCAATTGGTTTGGCCTGTGGGATTGAATGTGAGAAAGCCGGGCTTAACTATATCATTGTGGAAAAGGGGGTGCTGACCAACTCCCTTTTCAATTATCCGCTGAATATGACTTTTTTTTCCACTTCGGAAAAATTGGAAATGGGCAATATTCCCTTTATGTCCATTGCCCATAAACCTACCCGTACCGAAGCCTTGGAGTATTACCGCAGGGTAGCCAAAACCTGGAAACTCAAGGTGAACCTTTATGAAGCAGTGAAAACACTCCAAAAGAAAGAGGCGCTTTTTGAAATAGTTACAACCAAAGGCATATACCTTACTAGAAATATTATTCTGGCAACAGGTTTTTATGACCTGCCCAACCTGATGAAGGTGCCCGGGGAAGATCTTCCCAAGGTGACCCATTACTACAAAGAACCTTGGCCCTATATCGGTCAAAAAATACTGGTGGTTGGTGGGGGTAATTCTGCGGTTGATGTGGCCCTGGAAACCTGGCGCAAGGGTGCTGAAGTGACCATGGTCCTCAAAGATGAGAGCGTTGACCCCAATGTCAAATACTGGGTCAAACCGGATATTGAGAATCGGATCAAGGAAGGGTCCATCAGGGCTTTTACCCATTCTTTGGTCAAAGAGATCAGGGAAAAGGAAGTGGTGATCAATACCCCCAATGGGGAGGTTACCATTGAAAATGACTTTGTGCTGGCCATGACAGGTTATGTGCCCAATTTTGCCCTTCTGGATCAATTGGGTGTGGAGTTGAGCCTGGATGAAAAGCGGCAACCCTGCTACGATCAGACCAATCAGGAATCTAATGTGCCCGGCGTTTATCTGGCTGGAGTAGTCTGCGGGGGATTGAATACCAGGGAATTTTTTATCGAGAACTCCATCGTGCATGCCGAGCAGATAGTGGGGCATATTAAGAGAAAGGATAGTTGATTAAACCCTGCTGTGTATTTAGGAGATAATGATTATATTTGAATATGAGTGAATTGATTTCCAGAATAACTATTGATCCTAATATTTGCAATGGGAAGCCTACCATCAGAGGGAAAAGGATTACCGTGCAAAGCATCCTTGAATTTTTGGCTGCTGGAGACTCTACTGAAGACATTTTGTATCAATTTCCCAGTTTAGAACCTGAAGATATCAAGGCATGCCTAGAATTTGCTTCAAAACTTGTGAACAATAGTTTCACAGTAAAATCAGTAGCCTGATGGCGAGATTTTTAATTGATGTAAACTTACCCTATTATTTTTCTTTATGGAATAATTCGGATTATATCCACCAACTCGATATTGATGATACTTGGACGGATGCTCAGATTTGGGAGTATGCGAAAAAGAAAAAATTAACTATAATCTCTAAAGATGCGGATTTTTACAATAAAATTTTGATGACGAATCCTCCACCAAAAGTAATTCATATCAAAATTGGAAATTTGAAGATAAGGGATTTTCACGAATTGATTTCAAAGAATTGGTCTGAAGTTTTAGAGCTTAATAAAGACAATAAATTGGTACTTCTTTACTCAGACAGAATTGAGGGAGTGAAAAGCTAAAATTGATTTTTTTAAACCACAACTTGTCACGAGCTTCGGGAAAACACAACAAAATCCATAAAAGTTTTTCCGATCCGTCCTGCAAAATCCTAACCATCTGCTATTGAGGCATGTGCTTTTCCTTTTGTTCCCCTTTTGTATCTTGTCCCGATATAAGGGACAGGTTGTGGTTCACAGACTTTTTTGGTCAATCAGGCAAAGCAAAAGCCACATAAGCATCTCCGGACTTGGTGCCTTTTCCGCCACCACAGGCGATTACCAGAAACTGTTTTCCTTTTACTTCATATACTGCTGGGGTAGCATGTCCTGCTGCCGGCAATTTGGCTTCCCAAAGGACTTTTCCATTGTCTTTGTCGAAAGCCCGAATTTTCTCATCCTTGGTAGCAGCAATAAATACCAAGCCGCCTGCTGTGGTCACTGGGCCCCCATAGTTTTCTGTTCCGGTAGGGTCAAAACCTTTTGCTGTCAATTCCTCAAACTCTCCCAAAACAGATTGCCATTTGATTTTCCCGGTATTCATGTCAATGGCAGTCAGCGTGCCCCAAGGAGGCTGTATTCCAGGATACCCATCTTCTGTCAGTAGACGGGAATAGCCCTGCATATAAAATTGAGGTGTCAGCATTTCTTTTCCGCCTTCCAGTTCTTTCTTTTCCCCTAGATCCTCTTTTTCTTCTCCAAAAAGATAGGCGATCATTGCCTTACGCTCATCTTCTCCTATATGAGAAAAGGCAGGCATGGCTCCTTTTCCGTTTTTGATAAGATTGTCCAGACTATTTTCGGTATACTTTTTCTCCAAACCTGCCAAAGAGGGAAAGGCAGGCGGATTTCCCTTCCGGTCCATGCCGTGGCAATTGGCGCAATAGTTGGCGTAAATGCTCTGTCCCAAACTGGTGGATTTAGGGTTAGCGCCCATCCTTATTACCCAGGGGATTTCATTGGCATTGATATACAATGTCTGTGTAAATGGATCAAAAGATGAACCTCCCCATTCGGCCCCTCCATCCATTCCGGGGAATAGCACTATCCCATGCTCATGGCTAGGAGGCAACCACATATTTCCAAACTTAACATTATCGAGTTTGCTCCGAATATCAGCTTCCCATTCTGGTGTTAGCCGTAGAATTTCATCCTCCGTGTACACCATGCGCATGAAAGGTTCCGGTAAGGTAGGGTGGGGTTGGGTAGGCCAACTCTTTTCCCCAGGAAGGGTAGATTGAGGCACAGGAATTTGTTCTATAGGCCAAATAGGTTCGCCAGTTACCCTATCCAAAACGAACACATATCCCTGTTTGGAAGTCTGCGCCACAGCATCTATCCACTTGCCATCTTTTTTGATCCGTATCAAGTTAGGGTTGGCGGGAAAATCCCTGTCCCACATGTCATGATGTACCCCTTGAAAGTGCCAGATACGCTCACCTGTATTGGCATCTATGGCAATTAGAGAATTGGCAAACAAATTGGCGCCATGCCTGTAACCTCCCCAAAAATCATAGGTAGCTGAACCGGTTGGCACATACACAATACCCCTATTTTCATCCAGACTCATGCCTGCCCAGTTATTGGCGCCTCCTATGTATTGGATGTAATTTGTATCCCAAGTATCATATCCAAATTGGCCTTCCTGAGGGATGGTGTGGAATATCCATTCCCTTTTTCCTGTTCGGACATTGTAGGCGCGAATATGGCCTGGTGCGGCATCCAAACCTTCAGAAAGCCGCATGCCAATAATGATTTTATCCTGATAAATCACACCGGGACTGTTGCTGACCAGCAGGAAGTCTTCCATATCGGTATCCAATTCTTTCTTCAGATCCACCATGCCATTTTCTCCAAATTCCTCGATAGGCCTGCCAGTTGTAGCGTCCAATGCAATAAGGAAATTCGAAGCGCTGGAAAAAATCCTTTTATCCTCCCCATCTTCCCAATAAGAAAGTCCCCTGTTCAGTCCTGCCCAGGAGTTTTCTCCACCTAAGACTTGAAATGGATTGAAGCGCCAAATGGGCTTTCCGGTATCTGCCCTGAGTGCAAACACATTCAATTGCGGACTGACCCCATATAGAATTCCATCCACTACTATGGGCTGTGTTTGTATTTGACTCCTTTCTGTGGCATCACCGGTGTTAAATATCCAGGCTACTTCCAGGTTTTTTACATTCTCCTTCGTGATTTGGGAGAGGGAGGAATACCTTGCTGCATCATTGGTACCTCCAAAACGCATCCATTTTGAATAATCGGGGAGGGATTGGTCTTCTTTAGACGAGCAAGCCAAAAAAGCCAAACATAACCCAAAGGTGAGTAAGCGTATCAATGTCATGGTTTATTGTTTTAATACTTTCCAGAAATCTTCAACAAGAGCCTCTTTATCTATTTTAGAATAAATCCTCACCGTAAAAGATTTGTTTTCAGGGGGGCTGTTGACGAGTAATGTTTCTGAATGCTGGGGTAAAAGGTAGGCCTGAACCAAAGCCAAATCCCACATGACCCTGGTTTTGTCCTGTGGGTTTTGCTCCCTCCATCGATCGGCCAGAATTTTTTCAATTGGGACATTGTCGTCAGTCCTTTCATAAGTTTCTTCTCTGTCATATTGCAAAGGAAGCGCCGTTTCTAAGGGCATGACCGTGAAATCAAAATCCCTCAAATCTAACAGGTAATCAAATGCATTCAGGTCATTGCGGATGTTGAACTCATTTTTGCTCCAGGCCCTGGTTTGTTGGTTGTACCTGGCTCCCAAAGCGAAAACCCTGATTTTAGAAAGGATTTCGGGGGCCAAAATGATGGCTGAAGCAATATTTGTCAAGGCCCCCAAGGTGAGAATGTCCAGTTTTTCTCCGTCTGGAAGGGTATTTACGATTTGGATGATTTGTTGGGCGGCTGGAGAATCCCTAGGTTCTGTTCCGCCCCAAGCTCTTCCGATCTGTTTATCAGCTCCTCTGGGATGGGGAATATGTGCCAGACCCATGGTGTTCAGAATCAGCTCATTGAGCCTTTGGGAGTCTTCTAAAGTATTCAAACCCTTGGTGTCGTAGGCGTTCCATTTTTCGAATACCAAAAGGTCGGGATTATTGAAATGGGCTGAACTCAAACCCACTACTTCCACCGATGGCTCTTTCAACAAACGGACGATGGCATAGAGGTCATCCATTTCGTTGCCAGTATCTGAATCCAGCCATACTTTTTGTTTTTGGGCCAGTGCAGGAAAAACCTGGGTATTTATCAAGAATATAATTAGGAAGAAGGGATAAATTTTTCGAAAAGACATGTGGCTCAATTAGGTTCTTTTAAATCTAATAAAATCCCATCATTTTCACCTACTTCCTTTTTCTGAGTTTGCTAAAAATCCTGTGAATGGCAAAAATCCCCAATCCCAAGCTTGTCCAAATCAAGGTGTCCCAAATCTCTTCTGCCTGACTGCCTGATAATAGCCAAATGGTAGCTATTATACCAGCAATGGCTAAATGTTCTCCATATGGGATTTTAAAGTGATTTCCTTCCGGCTGGATTTTCCTGAGCCTGATCAATGCGGCCGAAACCATTCCATATAAGATTAATCTGGAAATCACAGATACCGCCAAAGAACTCATAAAACCCCAGACAATGGCCACAAAAGCTACCAATGAAGCAAAAAAGGCAATGGAAACGAAGGGTGTAGCAAAACGCGGATGCACTTTCCCAAAGAATTTGGGCAATTGGTCTTCTAAACTCAATGCATAAGGTAACCTTGAGCCACTTAAGATTTGCACATTCAAGGTACCCATGATGGAAATTACCGCTCCAATGGTGATAAACATACCTCCATACCAACCCATGAAGCCCATAGCCGCATCTGCCAACGGCTTATCCGAGCTGGCCAAGTCGGGCAAAGTACCAATAGACACCACCTGGATCATGATATAAAAACCGGCAATGATGGCAGCTGCAGTAATCAGACCAAAAGGTAAGTTCTTCTTGGGGTTGACAATTTCTCCACTATTTACCAACCCGGCCTCAAATCCTCCAAAAGCAAAAATCAACAAGAGGGTAGAGGCAGAAAAGTCTTCCCAGCTGGGCAATGGTCCTGGTTCAATCAAATCAAAGTCTATGAAAAATAGGCCTACACCAATAAATATGGCCAAGGGGAAGAGTTTAGCCACAGTAAGAATATTGCTGATTCTAGCCGTATTTTTTACCCCAATCCAATTCACATAAGTTATCAGACCAGTGATCAAAAGGATCATCCCAACCCTCACTTCTGTTTGATTAAACACATCAGAGAAGAAGGAGAGGTAGAGGACCATCAGATTGATCAAAGTAGCATAACTGAAAAGCCTGGTAAGCATTAATAGCCAGCCTATAACAAAGGCCGGTATGGGTCCAAAGGCTTTGAGTGTATAGAGATAGGGACCTCCTGTCTGTTCAAACCTGGAACTCACTTCTGCGAATACCAAGATCAAGACCATCATCACCAAGGCGCAGACCAAAAAAGCCAAAACAGAATATATTCCTGATAAAGCAAATACTTTGGCAGGAAGGGCAAAAATTCCTGCCCCTATGACGGAATTGATGATTAAAAAAACAAGATCCCATCTCTGGATACCACGTTTAAGCATAAATCAAATTTGAGTTCTACTAAATTTATTTTAACCCATAAGTTATTTATTCTTGATGAAAACAAAAGGACATACTTAAGCAAAGGGCTGAAATATCGGAATTATATTTCAATATTGATTTACCTGAATCGTTATGGTAAAAGTTAAAAAAAAACCTATTTATTGGTTTAGTTTTTATAATATTTTTTATATTAAAGTATTGAAAATATGTTTATTATGAAAAAATACTTCAAGATCATTTTTTTAATCATACCCTTTTTTATGTTGTCCTGTTTTCAGGAAAATTCTTTACCTGAACAAAATGAAGAAGTATTGGAAAAAC
>Ga0213836_101916_pt1 | contig 10898 bp, 7 predicted proteins | sample SWPATP03_FD_160578 | JGI IMG/M metagenome (GOLD analysis project Ga0213836, IMG submission 160578) | Coastal seawater microbial communities from Marineland, Florida, United States - SWPA TP0 #3 | ecosystem: Environmental > Aquatic > Marine > Coastal | place: USA: Florida | collected 2016-08-05
CAAGCTGATCGAGATCGAGCTCGGCGGCGAGCACCGGGGGCACGAGCGCGAGCTCTACACGAGCACCTGGGCGCAGGACTACCGCGTCTCGCCGGACGGCAAGTGGGTCGCGTTTGTCGAGCGGTTCAACGTCCACGTCGCGCCGCTGGTGCGCACGGGGCGGACGATCGCGGTGGGGCCGAGCACGACGGCGATCCCCGTCCAGCGCGTCGGCAAGGACGCGGGCTGGCACGTCCATTTCTCGGGCGACAGCAAACGCCTGCACTGGTCACTCGGCCCGACGCTCTTCACGCGAGAACTGGCCGACAGCTTCGCCTTCCTCGACGGCGCGCCCGAAAAAGCTCCGGACCTGACCGCTGAGGGTGTCGACATCGGTTTCACCTTCCCGCACGACAAGCCAGAAACGACCATCGCCCTCGTCGGCGGCACCGTTTACACGATGGACCCGGATGCCGAGGACTTCGGGCGGATCGAGAACGCAACGGTCCTGATCGAGGGCAACCGCATCACCGCGGTCGGCCCGCGGGGCGGGGTGCGCGTGCCGCGTGGGGCGGAGGTGATCGACGTCAGCGGTCAGATCGTGCTCCCGGGCTTCCTGGAGGCGCACGCGCACGGTCCGATGGCGATCCACGGCATCACGCCGCAGCACAACTGGGTGAACGCTGTGCGCCTCGCTTTCGGCGTCACAACGGTGCACGATCCCTCGAACGACACGGCTTCGATCTTCAGCTCCAGCGAGATGACGATGTCGGGCGCGAACGTCGGGCCGCGGACGTTCAGCACCGGGACGATCCTCTACGGCGCGGCCGGCGGGTTCGCGGCCCCGGTCGAGAGCTACGACGACGCGCTCTTCCACCTCCGGCGCATGCAAGCGGTGGGGGCGTGGAGCGTCAAGAGCTACAACCAGCCCCGGCGCGATCAGCGCCAGCAGGTCGTCGAGGGCGCGCGCGAACTGGGCATGATGGTCGTCCCCGAGGGCGGCAGCACCTTCATGCACAACCTCACCATGATCGTCGACGGACACACCGGCATCGAGCACACGTTTCCCGTCGAGATCGTCTACGACGACGTGCTCCAGCTCTGGAAGCCCGAGCCCGATCGCGGGCTGGCGTCGGTCGGCGTCGGGTACACGCCGACGCTCAGCGTCGCATACGGCGGGCTGACCGGCGAGATCTACTGGTACCAGCAGGACGAGCTCTGGAAGCACGGGAAGCTGCGGAGCTTTGTGCCGCCGGAGATCATCATCCCGCGCGCCCGGCGCCGACTGATGGCCCCGCGAGAAGACTTCAACCACTTCTTGTGTGCGCGCATCACCAAGCAGGCGATCGACATCGGCATCCCCGTCCAGCCCGGCGGGCACGGGCAGATGCCCGGGCTCAACACCCACTGGGAAATCTGGATGATGGCCCAGGGCGGCATGTCCAACCTCGAGGCCCTCCGCTCCGGCACCTACGACGGCGCACGCCACCTCGGGCTCGACCGCGACCTCGGCTCCATCACCCCCGGCAAGCTGGCCGACCTGGTCATCATCCAGCCCGGGCGCGACCCGACCCGCGAGATCCGCGACACCGAGTTCATCCAGTGGACCATCGCCAACGGGCGCGTCTACAACGCGAAGACGATGGCCGAACGCCAGCCCGGCGGCGAACTGGCCCCCGCGCCACGGTTCTACTGGATGGATCCGAACTACGCCCCCTCCAGCGTGCCGCCAGCGTTCGCAGGATGCGAAGGGTGCGGCTACCCGACCGCGTGCTCGTGGGGACACCCGTAAGGGAACTCAGAACTCGGAACAACAGAGCAGAGCAGCGGATCGGATCGCAAGGCGTGCGACTATCGCGATCCGGTGCCCCGGAAACGCCCGCCGCGGGCTTTTCCGGGTCGACTGTTCATCGGCGTTGATCCGCGCCACCCGCGCCCGGCTCCCGGAAAAGCTCCGCCGCGGACGGCTCCGCGTTTCCGGGGCACCGATCCAGCGGCACCGGCCAGAGCAGTTGAAACCAGAACTCAGAACAGCAAAGCAGCGGATCAGACTGCGCAAGGCAGACGCCTCGCAATCCGATCCGCTGCTCCGAGTTCTGAGTTCCGAGTTCCCCGCGGCTACCTGCCGCGGAACGTGATCCGCCCCTTGGTCAGGTCGTACGGGCTCATCTCCACCGTCACCGTGTCGCCCGGCAGGATGCGGATGTAGTGCTTGCGCATCTTCCCGCTCACGTACGCCAGGATCTCCGTCTGCTGGTCGTTCGGCAGGCGCACCTTGAACATCGCGTTCGGGAGCGCTTCCACCACGACGGCTTCCATCGTGAACTTGTCTTCCTGCTTCGGCATGCGGGCTTCGGTCTCCTGGTCGCCTCGATCGGCAAGGGCTGGGGGAGGCACAGGATAGCCCGCCCATCCCTCGGTGGCGCGGGTGTTTGGGGCGTGTTTTCAGGATCGAGGCCCCTGAGGGATCCACTACCGGCGCCGTCGATCTCGATCCGGCGCAGCCGCCCGCTTGGGCATCTTCTGCTGCACCACCACGTCCTCCACCCCCCGGTAGGTCACCAGCACCGCCCCGACCTCCGCCACGCGGTGGAACAGGCGTTCCAGCGTCCCCTCCTGCCCGGGCCAGGGGTAGGCGAAGACGACGTCGTAGTCCCCCGGGTCCCCGTCCAGCTCGGCGTACCCGTCCAGCCCGCCCTCGTGGAGCCACGCCGCCTCGTCCGACGCCCCGTCCGCGATCGACTGGCAGTCCTCCGGGATGAACGTCCCGCACGCGAACCGGGCGGGGATGTCCAGATCCCTCGCGAGCTGCTCGCTCTCGTCCACGAGCTCCTGGTGGTACTCGATCCCCACCGCGTCGAACCCGAGCAGGGCGGCGATGCACGTCACGACGCCGAACCCCGAGCCCCACTCGCAGAACGCGTTCCCGGGCGCAAAGCCCGAATCCCGCAGGCTGCGGAGGGCCGACTCGACGCGCGCGAAGTCACTCGGCACAAACCCGATCGGGGCGGCCCCGTGCCGAGCGTGGATGTACGCGTCGATCCGACGATCGCTCTCGGCAAGCAACGCCAGCACCCGAGGGTCCGGGCGAGATCGCGGCTCGGGCAACTCAATCGTCCGCAGCGGCATCGGATCAGCCTACCGGAGTCCACGCCCAACCGGCGTTGATCCGTCGTGCCCCAACGGTGCCCCGGAAACGCGGAGCCGTCGCGGCGGAGCTTTTCCGGGTTCGGGGGACGGGCGCATGGATCTGCAACGTTGAACTTCCACCCGGAAAAGCCCGCGGCGGGCGTTTCCGGGGCACCGGATCAAGGAGCGTCAGGCGTTGGTAGCGAACGGCGCGGGCTCGACGGCATCATCCTGTCGAACGACCTCGACCGCGGGACGCGCAGCCGCCGGCGCGGCGCGACCGCGCCGTTCCGGGCGACGGCCGGCGATCCATGACCGGATCGCCTGGCGCTCCTCGGCCCACTTCGGGCTTGTCCGCAGCGTCAGGAACGAGCGGTACAGCCCGATCAGCAACTCGTCGAGCCGGCGGACCTGCGACACGCGGAACTCGTTCGCCTCGCGCACCGTTTCGAACTTCTCCTCCGTCGTCGGCAGCGCGCAACCCGAGATCAGCCAGCGGTCGCCCTGGAAGCTGAACGTCCACTGCTCCGCGCCCTCAGCCAGCAGCATCCCCACGCGCCGCGGCCACTTGCCCGTGCCCAGCGCGTCCCACGCTTCGGGCAGGCGGAACGGGCTGACACCGTCGGTGTCGCCCTTGAGCGTCTGCTTGCCCGTGATCGCCCAGGCGCACTCCATCTCGACCGTCCGGTCGAGCGCCACCGCGACCTCGGCTTTCGCGCCCTTGCCCAGATCGGCGGTGAACATGCCCTCGCCCTGGTCCGTTCGGAACCAGAGCCAGATCAGGAACTCGTTGCCGAGAAAGTCCGCCGGCTCGTTGGAGCCGCGGGCCCAGCTGACTTCCGGCGGCGTGCCGTCGGCCCCGCTCGGGGCCTCGGTGAACGCCGTCGGGAGCGCGTCCTCCAGCTCGCGCCGGTGCCCGAGATCGCCGAGGAGTTCGCTGGCGATCGCGCCGGCAGAGTGGGGGGTGAGCGAGTCGCCGAAGGTTTCGCGATAGAGGGCGCCGAGCTTTTCGATGACGCCGTTGCCGGCAGCCGCCGAGAGCAGGACGCCGCGATCGGTGTCCGCGAGCACATCGACCAGCGCGCTCTTGCGGTGCTTGCCGGAGGCGAGCTCGTCGTGGAGCGCGCGCTCGACCAGGTCCTTCACTTCGCGCTTCTGCCCGCGGGAGAGGAACCCGCCGGGCGTGGTGACCGCCGCGTCCTCGTGCTGGGCCTTGATCGCGCGCTTCACCTCGCCCGGCACGCGGTTGGTGTCGATGCGCAGCCCGGCGTGCCAGATCGCGCCGTCCATGAGGACGTTCTTGTCGTAGGTGAAGCGTTCGTCGTAGAGGTGCCGCCCGGCGCACCACCCGGCTTCGACCTCGGCCGGCGCCCCGACCCGCGGCCCGGGGCTGATCGTGTGCTCGCCCAGGACGTCGAGCGTCCCCTGATCGGTGGTGATCCCGGGCCCGGCGGCGATGCCGAGGCGGCAGAAGCTGACCTGTCCACGAAGAAACGGCAACGCGGGCTCCTTCCAGCCGCCGAGCGGGCGAACAACCCCGGGACGGCGCAGGGGGCAGTATCCGAGCCCCAACGGGCCGGGTCGAGCCGGGATCGGTAGACGACAGGTTGTTTGCGCACAGGCGGGTCGATGGGAGGAAAAATGCGGAGAAGCTGTCGGTTAGTGTGGAAACAGGGGCTTGGATCGGTGCCCCGGCGATCTGCGGTGCCCCGGAAACGCGGAGCCGCTGCGGCGGAGCTTTTCCGGGATCGGGGGCGGACGGCGAAGATCAGGACCAGTGATCCCAACCCGGCGGTAAATTTCAACAAAGCTCATCTGAGAGGGACTGGATTCGCGGAAGTATCGCAGTGGTGCCCCGCTTTAAGTCTGGGTGACTATCTCGGATATAGCGCACGGTTTCGTCGATTAATTTTTTAGCATCCCTGTACGGTTTATCATCACAAGTATTATCTATTTGCTTCGCATAGTACGAAACATTAATAAAATAATTATGAATATACTCTCCAATCTTATCCACCATCCCGGCTACTTTTTCGTTGGAATCTGAAATACCGAGATGTACAGATAAATGCCGTATTTTCAGGCGAATCAGTTCATATTTATCGAGATGAGGATATGCTCTCTTGGGGTTGCGCTCAGGACGCGACTCGCCAGTTGCAAAGCCAGTTGCATAATAAGGATTTGCCAATTGATGTGCTCGGCGCAGTTCATCGAGTGATTCCAGGAATGAGGAAATTAATTCAGAATATTTTAGACGCATATCAATTCTGTATTTGTTTTTCATGGCGGCAATGCCGATAAGGATTACCGCTGCAGGAGATACAAAAAAAGTTCCAGTTGCGATTACTATTTGCCAGAAATCATGCATGTGATAGTCCTATTTCGCCGAACAGCAAAATCATCAATATACTCACAAAACCCATACGGACGGCTGGTGAGCATCGCGGAAAGTCATCCTATACTGCGAAGGTAACGATCAAGCATTATATTTGTAAGGCGTTCGGCATGACCACCACGTACACAGGCCCCGGCATCGATGCTTCGGGCAACATCGACCCCCACGCCGTCACCATCAGCGGGCTCGTGCTCGACGCGAGCTATGGGCCCGCGAGCCCGCCCGAGGCGCTGCGGCACATCGATCGGGACATCCCCCAGCCCGGGCAATACCCCTACACGCGCGGGCTCTTCCCGCAGGGGTACCGCACGCGCCTGTGGACGATGCGCCAGTTCGCCGGCTTCGGGTCGGCCGACGACACCAACCAGCGGTTCAAGTACCTCCTCCGGGCCGCGAGCACCAAGACCAAGGCCAACACCGGGCTCTCGACGGCGTTCGACCTGCCCACGCTGATGGGGCGGGATTCGGACGACGTGCTGAGCATGGGCGAGGTCGGCAAGTGCGGCGTCGCGATCGACACCATCGAGGACATGCACCGCCTGTACGCCGACATCCCGATCGACTCGGTGACGGTGAGCCAGACGATCAACGGGCCGGCGTGCGTGATCTGGGCGATGTACCTCGCGATGGCGATGCAGCGCGGGATCGACTGGTCGACGCTCGGCGGGACGCTGCAGAACGACATCCTCAAAGAGTTCCACGCGCAGAACGAGTTCATTTATCCGCCGGAGCCGAGCGTGAAGCTGGTGGTGGACACGATCGAGTTCCAGTCGGCGCTGGTGCCGAAGTGGAACAGCGTGTCGATCTCGGGCTACCACATCCGCGAGGCGGGGAGCACGGGGCCGCAGGAACTGGCGTTCACCCTGCGCGACGGCATGGAGTACGTCGAGGCGTGCATCGAGCGTGGCCTGGACGTCGAGAACTTCGCCCCGCGCCTGAGCTTCTTCTTCAACAGCCACAACGAGTTCTTCGAGGAGGTCTGCAAGCTGCGGGCGGCCCGTCGGATCTGGGCGCGGATGATGCGCGAGCGGTACGGGGCTGAGAGCGAGCGGTCGTGGTACATGAAGACGCACGTGCAGACGGCCGGGTGCAGCCTGACCGAGCAGCAGCCGCTGAACAACATCGTGCGCGTTGCCTACCAGGCGATGGCCGCGGTGCTCGGCGGGTGCCAGAGCCTGCACACCGACAGCATGGACGAGACGCTGGGGCTCCCGACCGAGCAGGCTGTCACTGTCGCGCTGCGGACGCAGCAGATCCTGGCGCACGAAACGGGCGTGACGCGCGTGACGGATCCCTTGGGCGGGAGCTGGTTCATCGAGGAACTGACCGATCGTCTCGAGGCCGAGGCGTTGGCGTACATCGCGGAGATCGACGCGATGGGCGGCGGCCCGTTCAAGCTGGCGAGCAAGAACAAGCCGGCCGACAACAGCGGGCACGGCGGCGTCGTCGCCGGGATCCACAAGGGCTACTTCCGGCGTCAGATCGCCGAGGCGAGCTATCGGTTTGCGGAAGAGTGCGAGAGCGGGGACCGGATCATCGTCGGCGTCAACGAGTACGTGGATCAGGAGGAAGGGCGCCCGATCGACATCCTCGCAATCGGGCCGGAGGTCGAGGAGGAGCAGACGCGCCGCCTCGCGGCGTTCAAGCAGGCGCGCGATGAGCAGCTCGTCGCCGAAGCGCTGGAGCGGATCCGGCGAACCTGCCGCGACGGCGACCCGGGCGGCGGGTCCACCGAGCCCGGCAAGGGCTACGCCCAGTCGTCGGGCGAGCTCGGGCTGAACCCGCACAACGTGATGCCCAGCCTGGTCAACGCCTCGATGGCGGGCGCAACCCTGGGCGAGATGGTCCAGGCGATGGCGGACATCTACGGGCGATACTCGGGCGGGCCGGAGTGGTAAATACCCGGGACGTCTGAAGCGTCGCGGATCCAGAACGAGCAAGGCCGTCCACGGGTGTGTTCATGGAGGCATTGAACGAGCCCCTCGCGTGAGCGAGGGGTTCTGGTTTGCATGCGCCTGGTTGTGTGATCGACTCAACCCGAGTCAGGTTTGGTGTGCGGTGACTGTGCGTGCAGGCGACCCCTCGCTCACGCGAGGGGCTCGTGATGGGGTGCTGCGTTTTATTGTTGATGCAACACGTAATGGATGGCGCCCGCGAGCGCTCGCTCGTGATTGAGCCAACGGGTGCTTCCCATTTTGGTCCAGACGGGCTGCGAAGGTGGGAGCAGGGCTTGGGCTCGGAGGGCGCGGGTGCTCCAGCTTTTGAGTTGTTGCATGACGATCTCGGGTCGGTGATGCGGCGCGGTCACGACCGCGTGCACGTGGTTCGTGCGCACGCTCAGGGCGTGGAGGCGCCAATCGCGTCGGGTGGCGACGTCGTCGATCGCGCGTTCGACGGCTTGGCGCATCGGGTTCGACAGACGGATCGCCGGAGCGACCTGACGACGCCGAGCGGCGTCGGCTCGTCGCGGATCGGGCGCGAGCCAGGGCGAGCCCGGGCGGTGATGCCGGTCGTCGGCGGAGCCGCGCGGGTCCCCGTGGAGCCAGGTGGCGTATGCCGTCCATGTGAGGAGGTACGCCGGGGTTCGGAGGGGTAGGCTGTCTGGGGAGGCGGGCATTGAACCCCTGTTCCGGGTGTTTTTGGGTTGATTTTGAGGGGTCATGCGGGGGTATTCGGGCTTCAGCCGGTATTGTGCGCAATTCCTGGTCGGGGGTGTTGTTCTGGTGGTCGATGGTGTATGATGAAGTGGTTCGTTGCAGGCCGGGCTGTCCGGCGGGGCGAACGTCTGACGTCCCGAGGCAGTCCGAGAGTGCCCGGGGCGGAAGGTTCGAGTTTCGACTCTCGGCATGATCGGTAGCAGCGAATGCGGATTTACGTCGGAAACCTCCCGTACAGCACGAATGACATGGAACTCCGCGAAATGTTCGGCGAGTTCGGCAACGTCACGGACGCGTCCGTGGTGATGGATCGGGAGACGGGTCGGTCGCGGGGCTTCGGCTTCGTCGAAATGGATGATGACGCCGGGAACAACGCGATCACGCAGATGAACGGTCGCGATATGAACGGCCGCGCCCTCGTGGTCAACCAGGCTCGCGAGCGCGCCCCGCGTAGCGGTGGCGGCGGGTACGGCGGCGGCGGCGGTGGCCGGGGTGGGTACGGCGGCGGCGGCGGTGGTGGCTACGGTGGTGGCGGCGGCGGCGGCGGTGGCCGTCGCGGCGGCTGGTAAACCACAACACTCCGGGTGCGAACGCATCCCGGAGGCATCCAAAACCAACACACACGGGCCCGCTTCGGCGGGCCCGTGTTGTTTTTCCAGCGTGCTCAAGCCCGCGCCCCTCACGAGCGCCGACAGCGCCCCGGGCACCCAGGGTTCATCGGCGGGTATGCTCCGGGTCCTGGCGGGGTGATCGCGTGCGTGGTGAGCGTCGCCGCCGGGGTTCAGGGGATATCGGAAACGATCACACGGGAGGTGTGCGCATGCGGCGGGTTCATGGAGCGTCGAAGATCGGGCGAGCGGGGCTGCTGGCGAGCGCCTGCGGGTGGGTCGCGATGGTTTCGGTCGCGGCAGGATTCGGCGCACGCACGGCTTCGGCGGACGAGGGGATGTGGCTCCCCAACCAGCCGCCGCGGGCGCAGCTCTGGGAGCAGTACCGCTTCGATCCGACCCCGGAGTGGATGGCGCACCAGCAGCGGAGCGCGTGCCGCCTGAGTTCGGGCGGCTCGGGGTCGCTGGTCTCGGCGAACGGGCTGGTGCTGACCAATCACCACGTCGCGCGCGGGCTGATCGCCCAGCTCACCACGGCCGAGCGCAACCTGCTTCGCGACGGCTTCCTGGCGCGGACGCTGGAGGAGGAGCTCCGGTGTGAGGGCGCGTCGATCGACGTGCTGATGGAGATCGAGGACGTGACGGACCTGGTCCGTGCGGCCGTGCCCGCGGGGGCGAGCCCCGCCGACGCGAACGCCGCCCGTCGGCGGATGATCGCGGAGATCGAAGAGGCGAGCCTGAACCGCACGGGCATGCACTCGCAGGTCGTGACGCTCTACCAGGGCGCGCGGTATCACCTGTACCAGTACCAGCGGTACACCGACGTCCGGCTCGTGTGGGCGCCCGAGGGCGTGCTCGGCCACTTCGGCGGCGACGTGGACAACTTCGAGTACCCGCGGTACAGCCTCGACGCCGCGTTCCTGCGCGTGTACGAGAACGGCGAGCCGGCGCGCATCGAGCACTTCCTGACCTGGAGCGAGGCAGGGCTGAACGAGGGCGACCTGGTCTTCGTCTTCGGTCACCCCGGGAGCACGCGCCGGCTGAACACGCTGGACCACCTGCGGTTTGTGCGGGATGTGGAGCTGCCGCAGCGTTTGCTGGAGAACTGGCGGGGCGAGAGCAAGCTGCGCGAGTTTGTGAGCCGGAACGAGGCGAACGCGCGTGTCGGCTCCAGCTCGCTCATGGGTGTGCAGAACGGACGGAAGTTCCGGACGGGCATGCTCGAAGGGCTGCTGGACCCGGCGCTGATGGCCCGCAAGCGCGAGCAGGAGGACGCTCTCCGCGCCTTCGTCCGCAACGACCCGGAGCGCGAGGCCCGCTGGGGCGACGCGTGGGCCCAGGTGCGCGAGGCGCGCCGGGTTTACCGCGAGTTCTATGGGCGCGAGCGCGCGATGGCGATCTGGTCGGACCTCTACCGGCACGCGCTGGATCTGGTCCGTCTCGGCGAGGAACTGCCGAAGGATTCGAGCCAGCGCCTGCGCGAGTATCAGGAGAGCAACATCGCCCAGGTGCTGCGCCGGATCGAGGGCGAGGCGCCGATCCACGTCTCGCTGGAGATCGAGCGCCTGACGCAGGCGCTGAGCTTCCTGGCCGAGTCGCTGGGCGGGGATGACCCGCTGGTGCGCCGGGCGCTGGGCGGGTTGCCGCCGCGGGCGCGGGCGCGTCAGCTTGTCGAGGGCACGCGCCTGTTCGACCCGGAGTTCCGGCGCGGGCTGCTGGAGGGCGGGGCGGACGCGATCGAGTCGGCCGACGATCCGATGATTCAGCTCGCGAAGATCCTGGACCCGGAAAGCCGCTGGCTGCGCCAGTGGTACGAGGACGAGGTCGAGGGCCCGGAGCGTGAGGCGTACGCGAAGATCGCCGAGGCCCAGTTCGCGATGCTCGGCGAGAACCAGTACCCCGACGCGACGTTCACGCTCCGCATGACCTTCGGCACCGTGGAGGGTGTGACGGTGGACGGCGAGCCGTTCCCGGCGTTCACCGACTATGCGGGGCTGTTCGCGCGGGCCGAGGCTCGCCCGGGCGAGCAGGACTTCACCCTGCCCGCGCGCTGGCTCGCGCGGCGCGATCGCATCGACCAGTCGGTTGCGCTGAACTTCGTTTCCACCGTGGACCTCATCGGCGGCAACT
>Ga0213836_101922_pt1 | contig 10825 bp, 6 predicted proteins | sample SWPATP03_FD_160578 | JGI IMG/M metagenome (GOLD analysis project Ga0213836, IMG submission 160578) | Coastal seawater microbial communities from Marineland, Florida, United States - SWPA TP0 #3 | ecosystem: Environmental > Aquatic > Marine > Coastal | place: USA: Florida | collected 2016-08-05
TCAGAGTACGAGTCCCTTATATTTCATCAAGGGGTGAAAATCCCACTAGGAGGTTATTTCAGGCATTGCAGCCTTATTTGATTCCTAAACGTCTCGCACCTATTCTCGCTTCTTATACCGTATTGCCGTAAAATGTTAACCTAATTTGAGATGAAATATTAGGGGTCGAGAATGGAGTCGCCTCCATTCCCTCCCATTCAGAATCGTGCGTGAGACTTTCACCTCACACGGCTCCTAGTCTGATTGTTCCATTGTTAAGGATACAGCTTTAGCGTTGTCTAATGCCGTCTTATCATCGCGGGTGTGGCGATGTAATAGTTGAAGGTTCTTGTATTCATCCTTTCCGCCTAAACTTCGAGGTACAATGTGGTCTACTTCAACTAAATCTGATGGTGCGAAATACTGTCCACACCAAGTACACCTGCCTTTTTGCTTTTTGAGTAGTTTTGCTACCCTGTTTGGTGTTCCAATTGCTTGTCCTTTCCTGGTTGCCCAGTAAGTCCAGTTTCCGTCGTATGGTGTTGCGTCAGAGCTTATTAGGGTATGTCTGACAATCGGAGTGTAGCTATGCTTCCATAGGGTAATTCCGTCTTTGGATTTGAATAACCAAGTTTCATGTCTTTCTTTCCCATTACTAAGTTTAACCTTCCCTTGTTGGAAATAGTTTCTTAGCTTTTCATAACTTGCCTTTCCGCATCTTGATACTGTCCATGCCCTTAACATTAGCCAGATTGTTTGGTCTAGCTTATTGAAGGTCTCTGTTGAGACTACTGATGAATAATAATTTGACCATCCCCGAATAATCGGGTTTAGTCTACTTATCAAGGCTGATTGGGGTGCTGTTTTATATTGTTTTATTACACCCTTAATCACTTCAATGTGGGCTTTAACTGCTTTGTTGCTGGGTTTTATGTGAGTTTTGAATCTTAACTTTTTGTGGGGGGTTTTGTTGCATAAGAAGCCTCCTTTTCTTCTTCCCCCATGTTTTCCAGCTTTATATTTGCCGACTGGATATTGCCTAATATTGAATCCCAGAAAATCGAACCCTGGTTCCTCTGCTTTGCCGTTGTACTCAATAGGATTGAGCGTGTGGCATATTCGAGTCTTTTCAGGTTTTATTTCTAATCCTACAGGTTTTAACCATTCGGAAATAGCAATTTTGCACTGTTCAATAATCTCTAGTGATGGAGATATCACTACGAAATCATCGGCGTATCTTATAACAGTAGCTTGTACTACGTTTGCTTTCTTAGGGTACAGTTTTTCTATGAACCTAACCATGCCCAACAGTGCGATGTTGGCGAGTATTGGACTTATTACCCCTCCTTGGGGTGTCCCTGTTTCTGTATCCTCAAATACACCGTTATCTAGCACACCTGCTTTGAGCCATTGTTTCAGGTCTCTCTTTAGGCTGCTTGGACAATGAATTTTGGATAGTAGATAATCATGGTTTATTCGGTCAAAACATTTTGCTATATCTGCATCCAGAATATAATAACCTCCTTTGTTGATACTCTGAAAGATTCTGGATATTGCATCGTGGGTAGACCGACCAGGACGGAACCCATAGCTATTGTTTTCAAATCTTGATTCCCATTCAGGTTCAAGAGCCGAATTGACCAAGGCTTGCCTCGCTCTGTCTTGGATTGTGGGTATTCCCATTCCCGCTTTTTTCATCCCTGCCGGGTTTTGGAATCCACACCCGTCGTAGTGGTTTTGCTTTGAGGTTTCCCTTAATATTCTCCACAAGTTCAAACCTTTGTCTTGGAGAGATTGCTCTCATTCCATCAACTCCAGCCGTTTTCTTGCCTTGATTATCCTGGGTCACTCGCCGCACTGCTAGGAGCCGGGCATAATATGACTTCACCAATAGACGTTGCCACCTTCGTGCCTTTGCGTCCTGTCCCGATTTAGCTGCTTGAAATATCCTCTTTTGGAGCTTGAAAACTTTTCTCTGAACTTTTGCCCATGGAGTTTATTTCCATACAAACGCACGTCTTGATTGGCTTTGATTTCTCAAATCCTTTCTTTAAACTCGCTTTCGTCATAGTAACTCCTACTAGACTCTATTCTTTACAGTCAAACCGTGACCCGTTAGCATATCCCTACTATTACAGTCTGGCGTTGGCTTCTGGTCACATCTCACCCCCTAATAGGCTTACGCTTACACTTTTTACTACTGACTCTCTCGACCAGATTATCAGAGCCTAAAAGGGGTTATAACGTTCCATTTATATGGGCATTCCATCTTTAGACTTGTCCTATCCACCGGGGTACTTAAAAAGGTCTGTGTAGGTGATGTCATGATTACCCTACTTTCCCCTTGTTCTTTTGAACGCAGCGTATCAACCTATTTCGCTGCTTAGTGTTGACGATGGTTCAATTCGGAGCATTCAGATTTCCTTAGTCATGGATGGTTGGCAGTGGTCAGATTTTTGGGAATAGGTTTTCCCTCACGCCTTCCGTTCCCCGCTTCAATCCTGGGGTTGTGATTCCCAAAACTGGGGGTGGCTATCGCCGTTACTCTCTACTCCCTGATTTCTCAGTTTGTTTATGACCTTGAGTTCCCTGCCTTGTTTGTATTTTCCAAACGTCGGGACATATAACAGTTATGAGGATGGTCAGGAGTGCGCTCCTTATATTCAACCAGGGGGTTGAAGTCCTCACCAGGCAGTTATTTCGGGCATTGCAATCCTATTTGATGCCTGAACGTTTCGCACCATGCTCTCATATTAGCGTAATCTGATGTTGACTACTCCAAAAAGGCGATCGCCTCCTCAGTATATATAGGACATTCGCCGGGACTGATACAATCAACAAATAACTCCATTTTCGACATAAAGACTGACCCGAAAATGGTAGCAAAAGAAACATCGGCTGCATCTCTTCCGGTCCCAATGCGGATCAACCCCGTCCGGGGAACTAAACGAGTCGCATCAAACAAATACCAGCGATCGCCTAAATAAGCCTCAAAATAGGCATGAAAATCTGGCGGTTGCAAATCATAAGCATAGCCAGTCACAAACCGCGCCGGAATATTCAAAGACCGACAGAAAGCAATACCTAAATGGGCAAAATCCCGACAAACTCCCGCCCTTTCGGTGGCGGTATCAAAAGCGGAGGTATGGGCGTTGGTACTCCCTGATAAATAAGTGACATTTTCATAAATCCAATTACACATAGCTGTCACCCGCGAATAGTCAGGAACTAAATCACCAAACTCAGTCTGGGCGAACCGCATCAAGCGATCGGACTCGCAATAGCGGCTAGGATATAAATAGGGTAACACATCTAAAGGCAATTTAGCTGGAGGAACTTCGGGAATATCCTGTGGGTGTTCTTCAAAGGGTTTGAATTCCACTGTAGCTTGATAAGATACTTCCAAATTTCCGGGAGGTGAATTAACCCTAATGTATCGGTTTTCTAGTTCTGGGGAAATATATTCATCTATATCGACATCAGGTGCAATGTGTAGGTCTTCTTGGAGGATCTGTTGAAATCGGTTATTGCAAACGGCAATATTGAAAATCAAGGTGCTATCGCTATAAATCTCATAATTTAGCTGACAGCCCAAATTAAATTTCATAGATAATTAATCCCCCTGATTGGTAAGTGGTTGTAACATTAGTTGATAGCGATAAAGGGCGACGGAATGTCCGGCGGCTTGAAAGTAATTAGGATCTTGTGGGGATAGGTAAATTGCTGTAATCTGATCAGCTACTATCCCGTGTTTCTCCTGTCGATAAGCGGTGGTTGTTTCTACCTCATTTAGATATAGGGTAAATTCTCCCTCAAATATCTGCTGGGCGATTTCTGAGGCGATAAATTCTCCTGGTGATGGTGTTTCTGTTCCGCGACTGGTTACCACAGATATCAAGCTACGATCGCCTGGAAATTTAGTAATTTGGCGGTTGGGATTATTGGGGTCAACCTGTACGGATATCACCCCCCGATCGCCTAATATAGCCTTAGCAATATTTAACCCATTACCAGAGCGATCGGCTACTATCTCAGGATAGAGTTTTTCCTCTAACTTCAACCGGGGAACCGGAGATAACACGGAGGATATAGGCGCTGATTTCATCTCCCTAAACCGGACTCGAAAACTTATGGGTTGATTGAGATAGCCAAGATTTCCCTGGAAACCAGGAGTTACCAGATCCGGTGCTAGGGGGGCGATCGCTTCCACTAGGGTACTGGTGACATCCCATTGTCCGGCCATCCACTCTGGGTAAACTAAATCTCCCCTCGCCTCACTCAAGGCGGGTTTTCCTTTCCAGTGGGGAAACTCACCTAAGCGATCGCTTAATGAACCCGCCCACGCCGCAGATGGACATAACCACAACAGCAGCCCACCTAAGAACCATAATAAAGCCAAAGTGGCGCGATCGCACCTAATCCGATATACCCCATTAATATTACCCGGATCGGGAATCGATTTATTGCCCAATTTCACCTTCTCAAACTGCCTGATCGCTGAACAGATTTTACAACAGTATAGCCTTATCACCAATGTTAAAGGAAAACGACAAGCAAAGCCTTGGTTAAACACAAGACCCATTGTTGATTGGAGTTGGGAAAATTAATTGATTTAATGCACGGGAAAAAACTATTTTTCGCCGCCATTCCTATTATAACACACTTGGAGATTTTTGACCATGGTTATAATTAACTTTGGTGAAATTAGGTTAGCTTTTTGGCTAGTAGCAACGACCTTGATCAATTCACCCTCGGCGATCGCCTGTTAACAATAGTTGTTGACCATGATTAGCAGTCCACCGGGTAACAATAGTTAACTAACAGTGCTACGATCGCAGTTAGGATAGATGATCGGAACGAGTAAGTTATGACCGCAAATAAAATTGGTATTGCCGTAATCGGGACGGGATTTGGTCAAAAAGTCCACATTCCCGCCTTCAAGGAACACCCCCGCACGGAGATTATAGCAGTTTACCATCGAGACATAGACAAAGCCAAGGCGATCGCATCTGAACATAACATCCCCCACGCCAGCGATCAGGTTAGTCAAATGGTCACTATACCAGAAGTCGGGGCTGTGACCATCGCCACCCCCCCATTCCTACACTTTGAGATGGCCAAAGAAGTCCTCCACGCTGGGAAACATCTGTTATTAGAAAAACCCACCACTCTTAATGTTGAGGAGGCAAAATACCTTTATCAACTGGCTAAAGACAAAAACTGTGTCACCACCATGGATTTTGAATTTCGCTTTGTCCCGCAATGGCTGCAATTAGAAAAACTACTGCGACAGGGATATGTCGGACAACCCAGGCTAGTCAAGATTGATTGGTTAGTGTCCAGTCGCGCCGATGCGTCAAGGGCCTGGAACTGGTATGCTCAGAAACAAAAGGGCGGCGGTGCTTTAGGGGCGATCGGTTCCCACAGTTTCGACTATATACACTGGCTATTTGGTCCGATAAGCCGCCTGTGCGGACAGTTAAGCACAACCATAGCCCAACGCCCTGAGCCGGCTGAAGGAGGCAAACTCAAGGCTGTAGATGCCGATGATACCTGTAATTTAATCTTGGAGTTAGCCGACGGAACCCCCTGTCAGGTATGTTTGAGTTCTTGCACATTCTGGGGACGGGGACACTGGGTAGAAGTCTATGGTAGTGATGGAACATTAATTCTCGGTAGCGACAACCAAAAAGACTATATCCACGGTTTCAAATTGTGGGGAAGTAAAGCCGGGGAAGATTTGGCAGAAATTGCCATTCCCGATAATTTGCAGTTTCCCAAAACTCATGATGATGGTCGCATCTGTGCCTTTTTGCGCGTTGTCGATCGCTGGATGGAAGCTATTTCACGCCATGAGTCCCTGGTGCCTTCTTTGCGCGAGGGGGTCTATTCTCAATTACTAATGGATCTCACCCATGAATCTAATGTTACAGGGACTTGGGTTGATGTTCCTGATCTGAACAATTTTTTGTAGATTTAGGTGGGGATAGTAGTCCTACATCCTAGGTATCATGCCTAATAGAGGTGAGGGGGTGACTCTAAGTATGACCGTATGGTTATGTTCACCCTTGGGTGATTCATCCTGTTAAGTCAAGTGACAAATTTCTAAGAACAGGCTGTTTTTTTGTTAAGATTAAATTAAAGGTAATTGCGGTGTGGCATTAAGACTTTGGACAAGCCATTTAAAGCCAGTTGCGAGTTAAAAAATAAATACGGATGTTTGGTATTACCCCTCTCAATTAAGGTCTGTGATAGTCAGACTCGTTGTTATAGACTGATCCGTGCTTTGTGCCAGTCTCTTCCCTGAAGTGGGAATAATTATATGACAGTAAAATTTAAGGTAAAACTATGTCCAGATTAAACGGCCGAGTTTTCGACCTAGGAAGTGGGGTATTGCGTCAGATCGGCATTAGCCCTGACATTTCCTTTGAGGATATAACTCGCCTAACTATTCACATTACCAATGCACCGATCGCTTTTATCAGCTTTATCGACCAAACTCATCAGTGGCTGAAGGCTCAAATAGGCTTGTCCGATGATATAAGTATTTATTTAGATTTTTGCGGATATGCGATCGCCTATCATCGTGGTGGAAGTCTCAGTGCCGAGCCCGCAAGTCCTACCTCAGAACCCATTATTATTGAAGATATCAGCACTCACCCCCAACTCGCTAGTCACCCGATAGCCAAAAATGACCAACCTATAAAATCTTATCTGGGTGTTCCAATTACTACCCTAGAGGGCTATCAATTGGGGATGATATCAGTAATGAATTATGATTACTGGGAACCTTCACCTGAGCAGATTATAGCACTAGAATCCCTCAGTCGTCAAGTAGCTAACCAAGTTAATTTACACCGACAATTAATCGACCTGCACGGGAAATTAAGTCATCTGGAAACTATCATCACTGAACGCCGAAAAGTATGGGATATTGTCCGCCAAGAACGGGATTTTGTCAATGGAGTTTTAGATACTATTAGCGCCCTAGTAGTGGTGATTGATCCGCAGGGTCAGATTGTCCGTTTTAATAAAAGTTGTGAACAATTGACGGGATATAAAGCCGGAGATGTTGAGGGCTTATTGATTCAGGATTTAGGATTATCAATTTTTGATCAAGAGTGGGAGGGATTTGATTGGGGTTTAGCAGCCATTGAGTTGGACGAACCGCCCCAATCATCTCATCATGTGCAATCGAATAGTATGAGGATGGGTCATTTTCCTAGACAGTGTGAGAACCAGTGGAAAGGAGCTGATGGAGAAGCCTATTTAGTGTCTTGGTCAAATAGTGCAATTCTGCATCCAGATGGCTCTCTCAAATATATATTAGGCTGTGGGATTGATATTACTAATCGGAAACAGTCGGAAGAAATGTTGCATTTATTGCAGCGGGCGATCGAAGCTAGTCCTAATGGTATTGTGATTTCGGAAAGCAGCAACAATGATCTGCAAATTATTTACTGTAATGCAGGTTTTGAAAAGCTAACTGGGTATACTAAAGAAGAGGTAGTTGGTCAAAACTGTAGGTTTCTCCAAGGCCCAGACACTAATCGAGATTCAATTGCTATTATTAGACGAGCCATCAAGCAAGAAAAAGGATGTAAAGTGAACTTAAAAAATTATCGGAAAGATGGTAGCTGCTTCTGGAATGAACTAGCTATTTCTCCGGTACGAGACCATCAAGGAAAACTCACCCATTTTATTGGTATTCAAACTGATATTACCGAACGGAAGCAGTCGGAAGATGCTTTGCGAGAAAGTGAAGCTCGCTACCGTCTGTTAGCAGATCATGCTACGGACTTAATCTCCCGACATGATGCTGAGGGGATTTATCTTTATGCCTCGCCAGCTTGTCGAGATTTACTAGGTTATGAACCTGAAGAATTAATAGGAATTTCGGCTTATAAATTTTTCCACTCTGATGATATAGAGCGCATCCAGAAATCTCACCAGACCTTATTAAGTGATTCTGATGTGGATACGGTAAGTTATCGAGTTCGGCGTTCTGATGGTAGTTTTATATGGTTTGAAACGACTTCTCACGCTATCCGCAATCATGACAATAATGATATCCAAGAAATCGTATCTATATCTCGTGATATTACTGAACGCAAACAAGCAGAAGAAATCCTGCGGGAGCGATCGCACCTTTCTCTACTAGAAGCCGAAGTTGGGAAAGCCCTAGGACAAGGTGGCACAATACCAACTATTCTGAATCGTTGCGCGAAAGCAATGGATCAATATTTACAGGTCGCCGGGGTATCGATATGGACCATAAACAATCAAACTAATCAACTCGAAAGACAAGCCGGGGCGGGAATTGTTACCCTGAAAGCACCCACACCGCAGCTATTGAACCATGAACTATCCCAAGTGTCTCAACAAATAATACAGGTTTCTCACCAAACCTTAGAAGTCCCACTGGTGGTAGAAGGGCGGTTAATGGGAATGATGGCTATTTGTAGTTCTAATCCATTATCTCCGCAAGTTCAGGATGTGCTAGGTTGGATTGCTAATGCGATCGCTGTGGGAATTGACCGGGTAAAAGCCCGCGAAGAATTGCAAAGCCGTAGGGAAGCCTTACTATTTCGCTTGGCTAGTCAAATCCGCAATTCCCTAGATATTGACACAATTTTGGGAACAGCAGTTCAGGAGATCCGCAGTGTTCTACAAATCGACCAATGCCATTTTTTGTGGTATTTACCCACTCAACCGAACAGACATAATTTTGCCATTACTCACGAATCGCGATCGCCTTCTTTATCAAAGGTTTTAGAAGATTACCCCTCGGATAAAATTGGCTGGTTGGCTAATAAAATCTGTAAGCGGGAAACAGTACAGGTTAATAATTTACAAGATACAACCGTTTTAGATGCAACTACCAGGGGGTTACTGGAGGAGGCGGGAATTGCTTCGGAAATTTTACTACCCCTGGAGACGCGATCGGGACAGCGGGGGGCTGTGGTCTGTAATCAATATAATAATCCTCGCGATTGGATAGATAGTGATGTAGAACTATTGCGAGCCGTAGTAGATCAATTAGCGATCGCCATTGACCAAGCGGAACTTTACGCCCAAACTAGAGCCGCCGCCTTAGCCGCCCAAACTCAAGCCTTCCACCTAAGCGAGGCTCTCCAGGACTTGCAACAAAAAGAGTCACAATTAATTCAAAGTGAAAAAATGTCTAGTTTAGGACAAATGGTGGCGGGGGTAGCCCACGAAATTAATAACCCGGTGAATTTTATTTATGGCAACCTCACCTATGCCCGCGATTATACTAAGGATATGCTGGAATTAGTCGAACTGTATCAAGAACAATATCCTGAACCTCTGGAAGTTATCCAAGAACGCATAGAGGAGATTGACCTAGACTTTTTGGTAGAGGATTTACCGAAAATCCTGTCTTCCATGGAAATGGGAGCCGATCGCATTCGCCAAATTGTTGTATCTCTGCGGAACTTCTCCCGTTTAGATGAGGCGGACATGAAGCCGGTGGATATTCACGAGGGTATTGATAGCACTTTATTGATTCTGCAAAACCGCCTGAAAGCAAAAGGTAGTAGTTCTGGTATTGAAGTGGTTAAAAAATATGGTCAACTTCCTAGGGTGGAATGTTATGCGGGACAGCTTAACCAGGTGTTTATGAATATTCTCAGCAATGCGATCGATGCTTTAGATAACCAAACAGACCCCCGTATAATCACCATTACCACCGAAGTCGTATCCATTAGCTCTGGGTCTAACTTATTTCCCCTTCCCGCTTCTGATGTAATCAAAACCACCTCAGAAGGGATCATCAAACCTCCCGAATCCAAAAGTAAACAGGTGTTGATTCAGGTTCATGACAATGGCTCAGGTATTCCCGATGATTTAAAAAATCGACTGTTTGATCCATTTTTTACCACTAAACCCGTTGGGAAGGGGACCGGACTGGGACTATCAATTAGTTACCGGATTATTGTTGAAAAGCACGGAGGAAGCCTGAAATGTATCTCACAGCCAGGCGAGGGCTGCACTTTTGCCATTCAGATTCCCATTGAACCACCCCCGGAACTCAAGCAAACTCATTAAAGTGGAAAGCCTCTGATTGCTTTGGATGTCTGGTAGATATCAGGGGCTGAAAAAAAATTTCCCAAAACACTTGACAAAACCGGGGTGAGTATTGATATGATAATAAAGCTGAGAGATTATTGGGGCGTCGCCAAGCGGTAAGGCAGCGGGTTTTGGTCCCGCCATTCGGAGGTTCGAATCCTTCCGCCCCAGTTTAGTATAAACCCTTATCCTAACAGCGATAGCGGGTTATTACTCAACCCGATAACTATGCCTAGTTACTCAAATGTTACTCACAATCTAGTCCTAGCATAGGAAAATAATTCTGTCAATAGGATGATTACTCAGTCAACAAGCACAACTTAATCAATCTGTCAAATACCCATACCACCCCCCTAACCAAACACCGATAGGGTAACTCTCTCGTGATACCCGTCAATGGCAAGCCTATCGGTTCGTAACGAACCATTGACTGCTATCACATCGTTCGTTTCCCCAATAGTGCTTGTTTCGGTTAGGGGGAGGATATGGCTCAAAAACAACCCATAGGGGAACCTACTAGGTTATCAATGTACAACGATACCCCTATCAATGTACAACGATATCAGACCGCCTACCTGACTCCCATAGGGAACCAGATTATTGGTGAAATCTTGAGGAGCCTACTCACTACCAACAAAATGCGATCGCATAATCTAAACTATCTCCTACCGGAACCAACCCGATACCCCCAAACAACTTTTCACCTGGTAACTTGTTTCGTCATCTCTCGCTGATACCTACATAATCCTAGGGA